>Ga0179591_1277537_pt1 | contig 10447 bp, 9 predicted proteins | sample CZOMad2_1_08_16f_FD_182891 | JGI IMG/M metagenome (GOLD analysis project Ga0179591, IMG submission 182891) | Vadose zone soil fungal communities from Angelo Coast Range Reserve, California, USA - CZOMad2_1_08_16fungal (PacBio error correction) | ecosystem: Environmental > Terrestrial > Soil >...
GAGGGGGATACACTCAAAAAAAAAGACTGGGAACACGGGGTCAGTCGTGAGACATGGGGAGCCAAAAGAGGTCAAAAATCCACCTATTCATACTGACGTAGGGGAGTATGTACCTGCCGCGGAATTAGAAGGTGAGCAATAATTATAGAGTAGGGAAAAATTGTTCCATTCATCATTAAGTTCGAAGGGGGAGTCACAGATGAAAAATGATTGTATATCCAGCAGGCGGGAAGCAGCTGATGGGGAAAACGGGGAAAACTCAAAGGAAAAAAAACAGAAAACCAAAAAGGGAAAAAGAAACCCCCCCAAGAGCCGAGGAGAAGAGGGGGTAAACTGTACCTCCATCAGTCAAGAACGTCTGGCCGGTTCTTGACTTTAAACGAGACCGACGGGGGTTGAAAAAAATAATCTTGTCGGATCGCACAAGAGATCGCAAAGAGTACATGTAGGGGAACAGTTACAGAAACTGAAAGTCGCAATGAGCGAAACCGCGAATGAGGGCAAACAGCGTCGCCGAAAAAAGGAACAATGGATTGGGGGTGGCCGATGCTAAAATTAGGAACACGTACGTCAGCATGAAGCCTGGAAACGAAGCGCGTCGCAGACAACCGGGAGTTCCGAGAAGAACGGAGAAGAGAGGAAAAACAAATTGTTCTAGCTTCAAGTGAAAAGGAAAAACCATCAGCAATACGTCAGCGGCGGCGGTGAGAAAAGGGGTAAGACAGGAGGGTAAACTTAGCATACCGTCATCTGGGGAGCCTTAGGGAGAGGGGCATCAAAAGAGAGAGACCTCCACACGGGGAAGTAAGGATCTGCCTTCTTAAGGGTCAAAAAAAAAATAGCGAATCCGACACTTTGCTCAACGTGAGAAGGGTAGGAAGAAAAAAAAGGGGAAAAATGCTAGCACGAACTACTGTTTGACCTCACCGCATTCCTTACTGAAAGAAGCTACATATGGAGCAAAAAACGTTAAATCTGGGAACAAACTGCAGATCATGAGCCACAAAAGCCGGAGCTCTTCCGTTTTGTGAAAAAAAAAAAAAGGGGTAGGGAACTTGCCTAAGACTCAGGAAGTTACAGACTTTGGTTAACCCGGAGGAAACCTGATAATGTAAAAATAAAAAAATGGAGCGGGCTTTAAACCGTAATTGAAAAAGGGCGGAGGGAATTAGCGTATGAAAATGGGGAAGGACCAAGAGGTTCCAGAGACCCGTTTAAAGAGGAGTCTAAGAATCTACAGTCACAGGGCAAGGCCAAGATCGGCAACCCACCGCATCAGGGGATGGAAAGCTATAATCTATGAGGGGAGACGAATGTGTGATGGATCAAAAAAGTAGGAATACACGGTCCGTTTTAAAAGAGTGAAATCGATCGAGTTTTTTTAGTGATGCAAAAGGCGACGCTTTGCGGGGAAAAACAAGGGAGGAAAGGGATAGGTCTAAAAACGGACACCCTTGGGGGTCGGGGAAAGGGAGACAGCTTCTGGGCAAAGAATGGGGGAAATTTGTAAAAAAAAGAGAAAACGGACTCAATTTGCACCTAAATGAATGGGGAGGGGGGGGGGAATATCTTTCTCACCTGTAAAAGGTGTGCCGCCACTCTAGCGTGTTGCGTGAGGTCGCAGGGAAAGAAAAAAAACCATGGGAAAGAGAAGAGACTTGACCGGGGACTCCTAACGTTCGACCAGACCTGAACGGTGAATCAAATAAAAAAAAAGCCCACTATACTTTATGAATAAAAACGCAACATGGCGACTGCAACGAAAAATCAATAGGAAAAAAGACGTACAGACGTGACTTGGTTCAAAAGTCCAAAAAGGAACATGAACAAAGGAGGAACGTGTCGACAGGACGCTATCCTCTAAAGACTAGGGGGGGGGGGGAAGTCAAAGAGAGGGAGGAAGAAGGAATCCAACTGGTCTGAGGCAGGGAGGAAAGGATAGAGCCCGTTGAAACCGCTTGGCCCTGGAAAAGAATAGGAAAACGAGGGGACAAATTGGCTCCCTGAGAAAGTTGTCCCAGGAATCGTCATGGGACATTTGGTTTGAGAAAGGGGGAGGGGAAGGGTAAAAACATGTAAGGAGAAGGTCAAACTAGGGGAGAATGGTGGCAACGCGGGTGTGACCATTCCACGTAAGAGAGGGTACAGTGGATTACCGCTCAATTGAGGACAAATCTGCCTCACACAAAAAAGGGGAAGAAGCTTAAAAAAAAGACCCACTTGTCCTGGTCAACAGCTTCAAGGGAGCGCATTGGGGTCTCTAAATTGAGCCCGCCAGTGGCCATGCCGCCCTTCGCTGCCTTGGAAAAACTAGGGGAGTTTAAAAACGGTCCCAAAAAAATATGAGGTCGACTCGTCGCCAACTTTGGAAAAATGATGCTAAGGGGGAGGAGGTGTGCCTCTTTGCTTGGTAGGAGCGACGGAGGGGGGGGGTAGGTGCCGCGCTAGAGTGACCGAAAAGCGAAGCACAGGCAGTCCCTCCAAGGTGCGAAATATTTAAGCAGGGGAAGCACTGTCCAGGGAGAAAAAAAGCACAGGGGTCTGGGGGGGAAGGGATTAAAGGGACCACCTGGCTGATGGATCCACGTCGTGCCACTAAAGTCGCAAGGATTAAGGAAATGTGATTTCGGACGGGGGCACACTTGAGAAAAGGGGGGGGCGCCTGAAGAGGTAACAATGTCGATACTTATTGAAGTAGGGACCACGGACGTAGATGGGGGGGGGCTTAAAAGCTGCGGGGAATTCGTCGGTTTGTTTTAAGGTTCCATCAAAATGGGAAATTGCAAACCAACACAAACACCTAAAGGTTCTTATAATGGTAGTGCCCACTATCCACGGCTAATCCTATTTTTCCAATGTAATATTCAAGAGTTGCTGCGCGGCGAATTTAGTCGTAGGTCCTGTTCAAAACCAATTTAGGGCGACAATGTATCGAAATATGGCAAGGTAAATTTGAAGGGAAATGAGGAGATGGGGGGAGGGCCACTTCAAAGATGGGCTGATAGACCTGGAGAAAATAAAAAGGAAAAGTGCCGTTCCAGGGAATATCTTGCAGCGGATCGATGGTCTTTCGGGGGGTTTTCTGGAAGGGGGAGGCGGAAGGGCGTTCCCAGTCCTCACTGAAACACTAGAGGAACCAGGAGGTGTGCACAGCGTTTGTAAAAGGGGAATGCTTTTCACCTTCCAATATCCCAGCCACTTACATCAAAAATAATTTTCTCATGGAAAGGACGCGGTAATTCAAAGGTCCCAGTCCCATCGTGGCTCAGGAAGGGAAATATCGATTCAAGAGACGTCAGCGTTCCACGACCGGGTTTGACGTGGAAGGCTTAAAAGGTAAACAAAGAAACCGTATTTCCTTGGAACAAAGATCGCAAAGCCAGCTCGTAAAGAAACCAAACTTATCGGTCACTCCTTGAGAGAAAAAAATGTCGTAGAGAGGGTAATTTTAACGTAGTCTTTAGGGGAGGTTGATCATCCTGATTGGGGGGGCTATCTCCCTTAGACGGTTCCATCGTTGTCGATTGACACACCCTGGACGGGGAGAAAAACCCTGTTTCATTCTGGAGAAAAATAAAACAGGCACTACACAACCACCAAGAAGATGTTGTGGGAAGGGGGCATGACCCCGGAAGGAAATTGTTCAATCTGAACAGATGAAATTCAGCGGATCTACAAAGGGGAAACTAGACTCTTCTTTCCCAGAGCCCGCATCCTGACGCAGCGGAGCGGAGTTTCACAAAAATGGAAATTGACTCAGCTTCGCCAAAGCCCGTAAATGTCTGCGCAAGTCAAAAAAAGTTGATTGTGCGAGAACGCCGTCAACATTTTTGGGGGTTCTTCGTGACATAGAAGGGAGAAGAGATCGCTCTCACACCCAGGGGAGGAATATATTCGGATAAAGGGTGGAGATCTAATCCCAAAAATGTTTTGCTGGCGTTCTGTACAGGAAGACAGGGGGAAAGGGGGGCCCATCCTGTCAACTGCCTGCATCTTCAATGGAGAAAGCGGAAACGCGAGAGTCACCCTCTCTCAGTGGGATTCAGGAGTAGTACGCATTTAACGAAAACGATGTCACATTTGGAGGGGGAGGAAGGGAGGTCTACATGTAATCTGGTCATATTTGGCCTTGACTAGGCCGGGTAAATGAACCTGAAAACAGACAACTTGGGAAGGTAGCTCGCGGGGGGGGGCTCCTGTTTGATCAGCAACCAATTTACCAGGGAAATTCCCGAAAGAATAATGGTGGGGTTGCAATCGACCTTCTATGGGAAAAGGAGGAAGCATCCAGAAGGCTGCCTTCCACCCCCTCCGCAGCACCGGTATAAGTTCTCAATACTAAGAAGACAGGGGGGGGAGAACCGGTTCTCCTTCGAAGAAAAAATTTAAATTAACTAGGAAAAGAGGCTAGCCATGGGTGATTGGTCCATGAAATCGTTCCTTGTGAGGAAAAAAATTTTCGCATTAATCAACACAACGGTCCTAGGGGGGCGCGGACTTACCGCTGCGCCAATCAAAAAGGGTGGGAAAAGAGAAAAGACAAGGGGGATTACTTTTGAATGAATTCCCCACGAGCATGACGCGAGCTCTATGGGTAAAACTGTTAAATGAGAGGGTGATATTTTAATGAACTAGAGGAACGACAAGTACTTCTGAAAGCAAAGACTGGGGGGAAAATATTTTCAGGAGGGACGTTTAACCGACCTTGGTCAATCATTCTACCAAAGGGGCCATACGCCCAATGAAAAAGGAGGCAAAGATATTCATGGCCCGCCAGGATTTATCTGTGAGAATGTAAAAGGCCTAAGAAAAACATCGGGAGATAAGTGTAGGTGCACTCGTCCATTCTACATGGACGTAAAGTTCAACAGGGAAAGGTTCAATCATCCTTCTAAAAAAAAAAAAGGGAAGGGGACACTGGAATGGTGTCTCCCCACGGAAACACAAAAGGTACTTAAGTCGCCGCCGAAACATATAATTTGCCTAGTAAATTTGGGGGGAGCACCGTAACGTACTTCTAAAAAAGAGTCAGGTGGAATCCAGAGGAGAAATTGCCATGCCTTGTCTTGCCAGGGGACAGGGGGGAACAGGCTAAGCCTATTAGATTAATTCCAGGGGACTTGGGCTCGAAGTCGGAAACTCAAACTATGGGGGGGAAAACGGTTTCAGCGTTTAATGGTGCCATTCCAGTGGGATAGGAAAGGAAAACGAAAGACACACCGAGTACTTGCTCATGGAAGACGAATTTAGTGGGCCCGACTTTGCTCACAGACAAAGGAGGGTTTGTGGGGAAGAGTGGTCATTTAGAGCGGTGCATCATAGCTGAGACAGGAAAAAAGGTGGGCATCTTTCCTGCACAGAATCCCACTAAGAAAAAAGAATGAGGTCAGGGGGGAGATTCGCAGGAGGGCATCCTATCTGGCCAGACGATAAAGGAGAGACCGGAGCAAAAACAGATTTGGCTCCTTGAAGTGTTTGAGGGCAGGGTGGAGGTTTCGAGAACATGAAGTAGGGAGGGGATTATCCCTGAGAAACCAAGGCCAAGAAGAGCAGTGGGCAAGCGGCGAATTTAAAAAAAGTGGCAAAACGCGAGCTTATTGGCTCATTCGTACATAAACTCGGGCTCTAGAAGTTTGCATCGGCTGGTCTTTTGGAGGAGGGGGAGCATCTGGGGACGACGGTTGTGCGCCATGACCGTACTAGGGAGGGGTTTACCACAATTTTAATTATGGAGAAAGGGGGAAACACCCCAGACTGGGCCATACCTTACGAAGAGTTATACTGCGTCAGAAAAAGACCGACCGTGACGCCGAAAACGAGAAGAAAATGGCTGAACGCTGACTTCTTCACGTGGGGACAAACTGGCCTGAGTGATACATGAGGCCGAAGGTAAAACTTGGCTCTGGGGGAAACCAGGGGCCACGGTTTCCATGTGTAGAGAGTTACGAGGACCTCAAGCAAAGGAGGCTGCCATAGCTTCTCGTCCGCGGAAAGGGGAAAAGTCGCATACCACCGAGTATCGATAGGAGAGGATTAACCCCAGCTGGTCCGGAGAATCTGTAAGAGGGGGGGGATACGGGCAGGACATTGAAATTAATGGGAGCCAAAGCAGTTTGCTATTGGAAAGATCACCGAACGTGACAGTATCTTAAGGAATCTGGGGGTTGCGTCGTGCATAGAACGGAAACTTTCGGGGGGTGAGGGGGGGAATCCCGAAGAATTGCTCAGCGGTTTAGCGCAATCAATAACAAAAGGGGGGTAAGGTGGGGGATACGCATTTGAGTCGATACCTCCCTGGGAAAGAAAGCACATCCGCAATAGGTTTCTTGGAAAAGTTGGAAAGTTACAGATATTAAAACGCCCATGTACTCAGTTCCCATAGGAGACCATTTCTACTGCTCCGGGTGGTTTAATTAAAACTCAGAAAAGGAAAAAAGGAATCCCCACTGATGGAAAGGTCCGCGAGTGATCAGACACTACAAACTCAAGGGGGGGGGGTGCAGAGGGGGGGTGAACCGCAGAAGGGAGCCACTTTTGAGAAAAAGCAAATAATGCTCCGGAAGAGTAACTTCACCAGCGGTTATCGGTGGAATAGGGGGGGGGGAAAAAAGGGGGGGTCTTAAGTCTTGGCGTTGCGCGTCTAAGAACTGTCAAAAACCATAGGGGAGAAGCACTAGCGGGTCTTTAAAAGAGGGGGGGTGTTGGTTCATATAGGGGGGAATTCCACTTTTGCGTTTAATCCTTCATGGACTGAAGGCTGAAGAAGACTCACGTCTTGTTAATAAAATATTGTTCCTTGGGCATCGAGGTTCAGGGGTCAAACGAAACTCTCAACCACAGGAGGAATCCCTTTGCGGTCACTAAGAAAAAGCAGTTGAGTCGCTGCACTCCAAAATAGGTTAGAAATTACGGGGGTTGAATCCATGAGGGGAGAGGAATTTCGAGGTCGACGCACGAAAAGGGAAAAGGGGGTTTCCAAACCAATGTAAGAGCTGACAGTTCTCTTCCATTTTTGGGTAGCAAAGTATCGGGAGTGGCCGGAGAGATCCGCGTTTGCGTCCTTGGCTCCGCCCTTATATTCAATATTAAAAAGGGGAAGAGAGGGGGTTGCCGAAAAAAAAAAAAAAAAAACAACAGATTAACTTTTAATAGAAGGAAGAAACTATGGGGTGGGTCTATTGCCCGAACACGTAGCGGGGGGACCGCCGTGGAAAGGCAAACCTTTTGGATGAAGGCAGGAATGAGTTGGTGAAGTTTACATGCCTTCGGGCTTTCGACTGCAGGGGCTAGAGGAAGAATGAGAACAGGGTCAACTGCTCCCAGCTGTAAGTATCCAGGAAAGAGGGAGACTAAAGGGGAAATTTACACGCGCCGAAGATTACTTATTGAGGGGGTGCAAACACACTTGTGCTTTAATTGGCCAAGGTCTGACTACTCGAATTTGGTCGAGCCAAGTGGTTAAGGGGAGGAGGAAAAGTGCTGGCGAGCGCTTCAGGGGGGGGAAATTGCGTAAGTGGAAAGCCTGCTTGGGGGTCTCACATTGTGGAAAAGATCGGAAAAAAAAGCGGGCATGGTCGGTGGGGACCGAACTGGTTGACTAAACGGATCTTTCGATAAGGGTGATTTGCCTGGAGTTAACTCAGGGGGGGTAAAAAACCTACCGGTCTCTTGGCGAAGAGGAGGTTGGAATCGAATGAAAAACAGACGGGGGGGGGTCGGGTGAATCCAGGAGATGCGTTTGAGATAGACAGCCCATTTTACAGCGGAGGGGCTATTGCTTTACCGTTTGCATAGAAAACTGGATAGGTGCTTTCGCTATTTTCCTTGAAACTCGGGACTGGTAAGAGCCCCTTGGAAGGAAAGAATTTTACAGGAGGAAGGGCAGAATTCCCGAAAAAATCGATATTTAAACATTCCCTAAGAGTCTAGGGAGAGAGGAGGAGGGAACAGGGAAAAATTCGCGGCAGCTTGTGGGCATAAGTAGACTTCGAGAGCTGAAGCAGTTGTGGGGGGGTAAAAAAATGGCTTTTTCCAATGGCGCACTCATCAAGGTGGAACAACTTAAAGGTACAGAGATGTGACGAAAGCGTCACTCCAGTTGGGAAGTACGTGCTCAAAGGGAAACCTGGCCAAAGGACAGACATTAATAGTGTGCCCAAGAGTGGGGATGTAAACGGGCTTACAGATCAAAATAGTCTAAAAGACTACAGGGGGGGAACGATTATCTGTGTAAGGGTCTCCTCTGTCGGGTCGTTGTTGAATCCTTACCGGAAATCAAAAAAAAGAGCGGATAAGGGGAGGTTTAGAAAATAATAATAAGGATCACGGTGCGCTTTCCTGGACGTTTAATCTTATATAGCCTAAAGAGGTAAAAAATGCAAGCGCCGGATAGATTTCAGTACTTTGTGGGTTCAAGGACTTCCATCTCCGTACTCACTGAAGGAGTATAACGGAGATCTCGGATCAAAGCGGAGAAACTGTTTTACGCCCGATTATTCAAAGGGAGAAAAAAAAAAAAGAAGAGAAAAGCCTTGTCTCTGTACCGTGCAAAAGAGGGATGGAGAGGAATGGGGTAGGAAAGGTGCGGAGTGAGTAGAAGGGAGGCGGATAGGGGGGGGGAAGCGGAAGGTGGTAGCAGTGGTAGATAGTCAGGGTAAGGGAGGGGAGGGGGACATGGGGGGGTGGAGCGGGAGGGGGGGGAGGGGGTGGGAATGGAGAGGGAGGGGAAGGGGGGAAATGGGAAGTGAGGGGGCGAGGAGAGACGTAGAAGAGGGGAATTACCGGAAGCAGTGAGAGAGGGAGAGGGAGGGGTCGGGGGGGAGATAATGTGGGGGGGGAGGATTGGAAGACGATAAAGGGTGTGAGGGAGAAGGAAAATTAAGAGGGTATGATGAGAAGGTGGAGATAGGGGAGGTGGGTAAGGAGGGGTTGGGGGGAGTGTGTGGAGGTTAGGGGAAGTCGGAAGGGGGTTCGGATGGAGGGGGGGGGGTAGATAGGTGTGTTGGGTGCAGGGGGGGGGAGCGGGGGGGGGGGCGAGGGGGAGGTGATGGGTAGGGTAGGGGGGGGGGGGGGGGGAGGGTGAAAGTGGGGAAGAGGGGAGGTGTAAAGAGGAATTGTGGAGGGTGGGAGGGGAAGGAGGGGGCGGAAGAGGGAGATAGGTGGGGGTGCAGAGAGTGATGGTGATGAGGGATAGGGTGGGTGGGGGTTAGGGGGGTGGGGAGGGATAGGGTGGGAGGTTAGGGGGGGGGGGGGAGGGGGTTTCGGGTGAAGGAATGGGGGGAAAAGGGGGGGGGAAAAGGGGGGGGAGTAGACAGATAGGGGGTCGGTGGGGTGAAGTTAGTGCAATTGAGGTAGTGGAGCAGGGTGCGGAGGGGAAGTGGGAGGGGGGCAAGAATTGCGAGTGGAGAGGCGGAAAGGGGGATGCGACGGGTTGGGGGGGGGTATAATGTAGCCTGCAATTGCCCTTTTCGGTTGTAGAATGTGGGGGACGAATTGGAAAAAGTCCTCTTGTCTGGGGTTTACCAAAGTCCAAACCGTTTTATCCTCAAGAGATTTAAAGGTGGGCAGCTCAAGTTCTTAGAGGGCAGTGATCAATCCCGGAGGTGTTAAAATGGAAGAGATAGATATGGCTCCGAACAGGAGTTCGTTCAAATCGAACCTAAAAGGTCATCTTGTGCAACTTTGGATCTGTGGGGGGGGACGTCAAAAAAAAAAAACCTAGGGCCTAGTCGCGGCCTAATGGACTCCATACGCATCCTAGAAGACATATAGGAACACATGGCCAAGCACCGTTATTAGGAGGAGAGGACAGGAGCGGGGCAGCATGAATGCACACCTAGGTACGACAATGATTCAGCGTAAGCCTCGAGGCCTTCCTATCTTTTGAATTATCCAAGGGAACACGTAGGTTGTGGGCTTTCCTTTTGGGGGGGCGGGGAATGCTACGGAAAAGTGGACTCTGTGGTGAGGATGCGAATGAGGCAATTAAGAGGAAAGGTGAAATGGAGAGAACCGGCGATGTCAGTGCTGCAATATTTGAGGAGGGTAATGGAACAATCGAGGGGGATATACCTCATCAAAGTCTACAAGAGCAGAGTCCTAGGCGAATATCCCCGCGAAAACGATGACGTCCGTGGTACTTAAGACCATCGGGGATATTAAAGCATAATGGGACTAGGGGAATACTCGACTTCCAGTCGAGAACCTTGCGTCAGAGAGGTTATACTTCTCAGCAGACTAATCCACGGCGAGCAGGGCTAATAAGAACCTAAAGAAAAACTAATAAAATGCGGCGTCATATTGCCTAACAAAATCATAAAGAAAGGGTTCACGCCGTCTTGGCTACTTCGTACGTTTTGGGAAGAGGTCAAGAAAAAACAATCAAGAGCAAGATCGGGAGGATCCTCTACGCTGGTTATCTCAAGGGATTCTAAAAAATCGCGGAACC
>Ga0179591_1345445_pt1 | contig 10446 bp, 9 predicted proteins | sample CZOMad2_1_08_16f_FD_182891 | JGI IMG/M metagenome (GOLD analysis project Ga0179591, IMG submission 182891) | Vadose zone soil fungal communities from Angelo Coast Range Reserve, California, USA - CZOMad2_1_08_16fungal (PacBio error correction) | ecosystem: Environmental > Terrestrial > Soil >...
GAGAGGGGTAGTTCCATAATAGGGGAAGGGGTACTAGGAAAAAATTCTGGAATGGGTTCCACGTCGGAAATCGGCCGAACTTCTTGACAAAAAGGGGGTCTGTCGCAGGGGGGGGTCTGGGGCAAAACAGGAGAGGGTCTTTGTACGCGAGGAGGGTACAGTCCGTGACGGGACATTTGAAGAAAAGGGCAATTAGAAGGGGGTTGTGAATGAAGCCGAAAAGTATAGGCTGCGCGGGAGCAGAGTAAGGGGAGCCTTCGGCCAAATGTCCTTTCGCGGGCAGTGAAGGAATGTCCCGAGATTTTGAGAGACGAACAAAAAGTGGTCAGGTTCGGGGGAATGTTGAAAAGGGGGAAAGGAAGAAGCTCCAGAATTCCGAATCTTACTGATAACAGAAAAAGGAAATCGAGTACTCGCCGGAAACTGGAGAAACCGAAAAGGCGGGAATACAGTCAGCAAAGGCAATGTTTCATCTTGACAGACTTTTCCTTGTTGGGGGGAGGGTGTGGGTTGGGTTTGTGTGGGGGTCTTGCGTCGCGAGACGGCGTCGAGAGGAGAGAAAGATGTCGGGCCCCGCAAAACGGACGCAAAACAACGTCGCTCAGCACCGCGGGGAGCTGCGGGCAAACGAGTGACGTCATTCAAGGAAGACGGGTGGTGTTTGGGCCAAGTGAATGCGTGTGAGGGGGCCGCAAACGTTCTCAGCGCTCGACGAAAGGGCAACGAGTCGCAGGAAGGGCGGAAATGTGGAAAGTGATATCACGAATAGAGGGGAGCGGGCAGAGAAACCCGAGAGAGGTCGTCTGGCAGTAAGGGCAAGAGGTTTCCGCCGTGAATCGCAGAAAACCATTTGGAAAGACGTTATCGGGTTTTTTAGACCGCGCCATAATTGCCGAAACAGCAAGACGGGGGTAACAGGGGAGAAAAGGCACAACTCCTAAGAAAGTGGAGACACTCATAAAGCGTTGGAGAAAGTATCCACCCCCCCCGAAGAAAAAAAAAAAAGAAGAGGGGGAAAGTGGCGTGAACGATTTTCAGAATAGATCGAGGGAGGTCAAGCAACAAAAGGGGGGGGAGGCCGTTCAGGGCGGCTTGAAGGGGGAGAGTGTGTTCTAGGGAAATGATGTGCCGCGAAGTACCTCCTCTAGCTCTCAGACCTACGAAAGGATGGGACGGGGGGCAGACACTAGAGGACGTAGGCTTCAAAAAAAAAGTACCGGATATACGACCGGTCATGTGTGGTGTCGCCGAGTTAAGGGTGGGGGGGAAAAAGGGACGAAACGGGGGCCTCCGAGATACTTACCCCGAATCGTGGTGTCAGATGGCTCGAATCGCTTCTCAACAGGGGGGCCTACGAAAAGGTAACGTAACGGCATGCAGCAAGTACCTTTGTGGGGAAGATCTAATAGCAAAATGGGGTGTATTTATAGGGGGGGGGGAGACGGTTTAAGGTAGAGGACGGGGGAGCGGCTGGGGTTATGCAAGGGGGGGAGAATGTGGCATAGTGGTAGAAAGGTGGTCCGCGGTTAAATCCTTTAAAGAGGTCGGGTAGTTAAGGTAGCACGACCTTCAAAAGTTCGGGGTCGGGGGGGGGGGAAAAGAGCCCCTTCAGCAAACAGGAGTGTACTGTAAGTCCGGAAGCCGGGGCCCCTCGGAGTTTTTGGAAAAGGGGGGAGCATTCCGGGGAGCGCTTGCGGACAAAGACGGCAGTCTGCCATCATCCTGACGTCCGCGGACAAGAACACCCGGGTACACACATCGCAGAAAAAAAGTAGGGAGTCGACCAACTGAAGCGGGGATCAAATCGCAAAGAGACGACACATCAACATGCTACATGTGAGGCGTCGGGAAATGCAGGCGAGAAATTGCGGCGGGACTCCTTAACAAGACGAAATGTGACTGTAAAAAGGAAGGAATGGTCGCTCGAGCGGCGTAAAGGATGTGACTCTATCTGGGGGGAGCCGATAAGGGGGAGAAAAACGGAGGATGATTTAATAAATTGATCGGTGGAAAGCAGCTTGGCACAAAATGCTCAATGTGTTTGTGGGTCGGGAAGAAAGCCGAAAGAAATCTCGTAAAAAAAGGAGATCATGAGGAATCGCTGAAAGAACTCTGCTGGCCAACCCCACTCAGAATCAGAATGCAGCGGCAAAAAGGGAGGCCATGTCCGCCTCGGGAGAAGTTCGGGTTAGAACGCCAGCGTACCAAGGGATCGCAAAATAGCTCAACAAGGAGAACATGTAGCTTATACATACTGACGGGAAATCTTGGTACGGAGTAGGGAAGAAATTAAGCGATCGGGGAGGAACCAGTTGGGGGACCTGGGGGCTGGGGCATAAAGTGTACGGACTGTTGCGGGGGCGGTTAGAAACTGTGCGTAGAGCTGTACGACCGAAGGGGGCGGAAGAGAGGTTGAAAAGATCTTTTTATATACTGGGGGTAGTTGGGGGAGAGGAGAGCAGGGGTGATATTTGTCCGTCAGACGGGTCAAAGAATACCAAAATGATCCCCATAAGCAGAGATTCTCCGGGGTCTGCGGAAGTAGCTGAATACAAGAAAATGATCTTGGCTAAGGTCAAGAGGAAAGCGGAAAACACCTCAATTTGTCGTCTTGAGACGACCACGGCTAACCATCAAAAATGAAGAGTAACGCGCCGAAGGGGGGGGGGAAAAAGGTGCAAATCACCGGGTGAGGACAAATCACGCGAAGGTCAAAAGAACCGATACCTATTAAAATTACGGGGTTGAGGTAGCTCGAACACGCCGGGAAGGCCGGGCCGTGATAAGACCTGCCAAGACAGATCCATCGGGGTGCGCGAAAAAGCGATTCAGGAGCACAGGACAAGAAAAAACCACTCCGGGGGCGGATAAGTCGGCATCTCGGGCACGAGACTAGCAGCGAACGTGAGCCAAAAGAAAAAAAATTAAAGGGGGATAAACATAAAAGACAAAAGGGGTTACTTGGGGGTATGATTCCTTCGGAGAGGGTCGGCACGTCTGGCCTAATTGTAGGGTTCAGGGGACGGCGAGGACTTCTATGGAGCCCATCCGTTCCTTGGAGAAAGCTAGAAAAAATATGCACGTGCGCAAAGACGTCTACGAAAGTGTCACCAACCCCAACTGGGGAGTGACGTCGGTAAGCGAGCTTGGGGGGACCCCTGTAAATAAGGGGGAGGATTGGGGTTTGGGCCGGGATGCGTATCATGGGGAAAAAACATGAAAAGGGGGGCAACCTCTGAGGAAACAACTTGCGAAAGCGTTTGGTTGCCATTGGGGGGGATCGAATAAAACGTTTGGGGGGGGAACATGGGGGGCACCAGGGTTCGGAATGAGAAGGAGGGGGTCTGGGCAAAACTCCCCGATTCGGATCAATGGGGGGATTTCTCCCAGGGTCTGAACCGATTGAAATTTAACAAAAAGCAACCGGGAAGCGTAGAAAAACCGAACTTTCTAAAGGTCAGAACTGTCAAACAAGGTCGAAATCAAAAACGAGGACCGAAGGTAAAAGAAAGAGGACTTCAGGGGCTGAAAACAACGCCCGCATTCTGCCCCCGACATCAGGGGAAACAACACCCATCACGGAACATGGGGAAGGACCAGAATAGTAATCGAATCTGGAGAAGGGAGGGGATAGACTGCTTTCGAAGGGGGGGGTTCTTGTAAAGGGACCACAGTGATGGACTCCGGTGCTAAAAGGATGACGGTTCTCTCCTCCAGAGGGAAATCTTTCAGAGGCAAATAGGGGGGGGGGTGACTAAATACGGCTTCACTACAATGGTCCAAACAGTAGGAAGACCGTTACCTCTGAGGGTTTGCCACAAGGGAATCTTCGGATTGTCGAGGGGGCAGTAAATCAGGGGTCAAATCTAGCGACAATGGACAAAAGGCTGACTGCTGACTGGGGCTACCAAAGGCCGGGAAATCCTCATAAGGAAAAAAAAACATCACGGGGATGGCAGAAAATAGAAGCAGACGGAGGAAGCAGCATATCTAATTCCTATTTTTTAAAGGATTAATTAAAAATATAACACAAACATAAGGCGGGGACTGGCAGGGGGTGAAAAAGGGGGAGGTACTGCTCGCTGTCCTATGTCAAGCAGATCCGTCGTACAGTGGCATAAAGGGGAGTCAACACCCCAGGTGAAAAGCCTTTAATTAATCTGAAAGGGGAAGAGTAAACATACAAAATCCAGTGGGGAAAAGTCAAACCTGGGACTGAAAGGGAAAAAGGACATCTACCCAACAAAAAGGAAATTAGTTAAAGAGAAATATGCGTGCTTGTCAATTAAGGAGGGAAAAGGGGGGGGGGGGACCCCCAGTTTTTGCTTTGGGAATATATCGTCTAGCGAGAAATTGCAAGAGGTCGTTCAGCGGGGTCTTTGGGGCACTTGTGTGGAAAAAAAGCACGGGGCGTGTTATTCGTGGCCGGGACTAAAAATCGGGGAGGAAAAGGAGTACGTAACATGTAGACCATTCACGCGGAGATACGAAGGGTTTGGTTAAAAGTATCGTCCAGACCTCGGAATGAGTGCGCGGAGGAGGAGGCTCGCCAGGTCGACAGCACGAGGGGCTTAATGCAGGAGGAGATAGGGGGGCATCGAAAAAACGGGCCGTTTGACTCGGGTTAAGGTCGAGGAGGCGTGAAAACCGGTTCACGGGCACCGCGACATTAAGGAGGCCGTGTTATTCACGAAGGGAGGGAAACGGGCATATCTGGAGGGCCATTAGACCGGGTTAAAGTCTCCTTACGAAAGAAAGTTAAGACTAGGGCATAGGGGAAACAAAGAAGGGATCTGGGGCCTGGGCTATAACTTCCTCGCTATACTTCTTAAATGTAGAGGTGGGACCTCAAAAAAAAAAACAAAGGTATCATTCACCGGTTCGGGCGGACTTCGATACAGAGGGGGAGTCCTGGGAATTAAGTACAGGTTTTGTGTTGGAGGGAAGGAGGAAGGTTGCAGTGAGGAGACTTTAGCAATAACCATGGGCGTCTAATTTGAACAGATTACTCGAATGATTGTGGGAAATAAAGAGGGTCCCTGATGGCAAATACGGACAGGTTCCTTAGCGCTCCAATCTAAATTACTGGGTAGAAAAGTGCATCGTGTCCGCTGATGGGGCACCACCGTGGATCCGAGATCAGGTGGGGTTTTTTCCGCAACCAGGAGGAGAGGCATCTATTGAAGAGAGCTAGCAAAAGTATTTCGATCCATTGTCAAAAGGCAGGTAAATCAAAAAAATTTGAAAACATATTCTAACGAGGTGAAAAATGATCCCACCACAGCCAATAGGGGCCTAGTGCTGGGACGAAGGGGCAATCTTCGAAGGCAAATCCTTTGACAAGGTTGGGTGCGTCAGCTGGTCGAGGGCATGTAGCGAGATGAGGTGAATAAGGGCATAATGGGGGGGTCACTCCTCGAGACGGGGTGTCCTCCCGGGAGTAATTATGTCGCGCGGAAGGACCTGACCGCGTATCAAATAACAGAAGTTCAACACAGGGTGAGTATTTCGGGATAAATGGGTGTTGAGTGGGCGGCGGACTGGGGAAAGGCGAAAACGCGTCCAGCCAACCGCAGACGTCGAGCAGGATTTCTTTTACTATGAAGGGGTTCTCTAAAGAGAATCAGGGGGAACTCTACACTAGGGGGACGCCTTAGTTGCACCTTTATATCTCCCAGGAAAGGCCCTTTCATCTCTAATCTATTTTGTTTAATCTTGGGGGGGATCAAAATGGGAAATTCGACCTTGTGAGAGCTTGGGGGGAAATTCCTGGCGGAATGGGGGCATATGAGACGGTTTTGGTCTTGGAGAATGTCATCAAAAAGGGGGGTGCTCAGTGGGGATATGCACGCAGGGACAACAGGGCACGGGGTCAGGGTTGCGGGAAAAGTCGCAAAAAAAACAAAAAAACCAAAAAAAAAAACCCACATAAAGGGGATGGGTTGGGGAGGGTTACTTCAAAATATTCAAAAACCTACGGAGGGGTGGATCCTGGGGGAGCGACTACTTGATGCCTGGCGGGTCTTGCGGAAAGAGAAAGACCTGAACGGAAGAAAATCAGAACCATACGCCCCACTGGTAGACGATCTCACCGTTCCTTCGACTGCACAAGGAAGAACAAAGAGAGAAAATTAAGACGTCCATGAAAACAGGAAAGGCGGAACTGTTCGCGGCGGGTCAGGGGCGATAGATTTAAATTGGGGGGAGGAAAACATCACACAACGTGGAAAAATTGGGGACTGTATCGAATGGTCCAGGGCGAAAGTTCAGATCTCCTCAGAAAAGGGGGTTGAACACTAGGGTGCCAGAAAGAAGTCACTACCGGAGAGGAAGGGGGATAAGTCTTCCTCAAACTGTGAAGTCATGAGTGGTGGGTTCGGGCATACTCCTGGGTGAGAGATAACAAAGAAAAACAGGAGGAGGGTAAAGATAGAAAATGAAGACCGTCTTTCGGAACACCCGTCAATTAGCCCCTGGGAGGAAGAAACAAAGTGACTCACGAAAAAGGAGGGACCGTGGGAACTTGATACCAAACTCAAAGGGCAAATATGAACCTATCGAGATTGCAGGACGCAACATGAGAGTACATACTTTACAGGGAAAAGTTTGCGAATATCAAAGAAAATGGGCTCTATCTTTGACGGAAAAGAAGCGGGAGCTCGTAAACGGTGGGGAAGCTGTTGCAGAAAGGGCGAGGACGAGCGTTAGGAAAGGGAAAGTACCTCATTGAGAAGATTTTTTTTAACGTGTTGGGTCAAGGGTTTCAGACAATCATGTAGAGATAACGTAAATTCAAAGGGGGTCATAACTCTCAAGAGAGACACCCATAAAAAAAAGAAGAGGGGATCCGTTCTTCGGCCGAGGGAAGGAAAGAAATACAAGGGGTGGGCTGTCGAGGGCAACCCTAGGACCAAGAACTGTGCAGTCGGGGAAGAAAGCGAACCTCATCCGGAAGGAAACAGAGGGATCAAAAAAAAAACTCGACCTATGACCAATTCTAAAGTCAAAAGAAGAGACACTGTCAAGGGGAAAAAACCGGAACCCATCAATGGGGGGGGGGCTATGAACAAGGAAGAAACATCTGAAGTGGGGGCCGAGAAGGGATCATTTAAAATTTTCTCAGGCTGCCAGCGGGGGAGGAGAAACTTTCGATCCATCTCTAAAAAGCATCTAAGGGAAAGGCCCTCTGAGTTCGGGGGTACCTGAGGAAGAGCAATCGAATACGCAGAAACTAGACATAAAGGAGAAAGCCTCACGACCATTTTTTAGGGGTGATCAAGAAGCGGGGCTCTAAGAAGGAAGTATATCTTGAACGCAACGAAAAGGAAATCTGGACCTAAAACGGGAAGTTATGAAAGATCAGGGAAAAAAAAAAAGGGCAAAGCACAGATTGGGAACGGAAATCCACCAAGGATGTGGGGCCTGAGAGCCACTGACTGGGGGAAAAAAGCGGAACTTAATGATCTAGGTGCTGGTTGAGGAGCGGGAAAGCATTTTAGTGCGGGGAACACTGGTCAGCAACGTGAAAAATGGGTTGGGGGGAGTTGTTGGGACATTTCGGGAAATCCTTGCGTGGGGAAAGTGAAATGAAAAGATTGGCTTCGCCATTTCGGAAACCCAAAAGGAGTCGATAAAAAAGTGGGACGGGCTTGACTGCTAACCGAGGGAAAATTTACGAAAAGAAGCATTAGAAGAGTGACCGACTCGTCTAGCGTCTAAAAAAGGGGAACAATTAAACATCATGAGGAGTCATCTTTACCAATAGTAATCAGGGGATCGAACCAGGCATTCCGCTAATGTCCCCCAATCATTCAGGGGAACAACCACCAGCCGGAAGGAAAAAAGGAGAATAGGGTAAGGGGAGTCCTAAAAGGGCTTGGGAGACTGCTTAACACTGTTTGTGTCTTGGAATTGCAAAGTGATCCTGGGGCCTAAAATCTTAAAGGGCCGTGAGAGCGGAAGCCGAGGCCGAGAAAGCTGGAGAGTACATCTACGGGAAGACCGGGATATTTTCTTCCAGAGTGCAAGGATCCAATCCAGTCTGCAGGCGGGGGGTCATAAGGAAGAACGATGAAAATGGTCGCTGCAGGGGAAAAAGCCAAGTAATCTACATCAAACTGAAAAGGATGAAAAAGGCTGGGGGGGGGGGACGATCAATATCGCGGAAAATCTGAGGAAGCAAGAGGTTCCTAAGGAGCGTAAGGGACTGAAACTAAAAGAGTCTAAAGAGGTGCATGGTAAAAATGAAGTAAAAAAAGTCGATGAGAGGGATAAATTTATAAAATTTGAAGTCAAGAATCTCCTTCGGGGATAATTCAACAAGACATCTAATGGTGCCATCCAAGGCAAAACGTAAAGCCAAAGGGGAAAAGAAAAAGGTCATTCAAGTCGATATGCTGGGGAGGAACATTCCATATCAATCCCTAAAGAATTAACAGAGAAAAGAAGAAGCAAAACAAGAGGAAAAGGGGGGATGTCTGGGGGACTGAAGGTCTGGTTAAAAGGCTTGTTCTTCCAGAGATAGAAATCGGTTCCGATTTTAACCGCTTTGGTCGGGGGGGATAAGTTGATGAATGCAAAAGGAATATTTTCTGATTTAAGTCTCGAGGCGCCGTCTGACTAAATTGCAAGGAGCGACTAATCTTGTTTTTAATGGCGCCAAACCGCGGCATAGAGGTTCGGGAGAAGGTAGAATTAGGAACACGTCTGCTGCGGGGACCTCATTATTGGCAAAGGGGATGGTGGCTAGGACCGGACCAAACGAAGTGTCACAGCTGGTGAGATGAAAGTAGGATGTACTATGTTCCGGCACCTCCACCAAAACCTAGCAAAATTAAGCAACGGAGGCCAGGAATGTTCCATTCCGTAGAGAACGAATGAGGCGACGGGGGAGGAAAATAGACAGGGAATCGTCCGTTGATTAATAGGGCGATGTCATCTTGACCCGTGAGCGGAAAGGGGGTCTGGGAAAAAAGGAATCGGAGGCATCCGTCGTCAAGAAATCGAACACGGAGAAAAGGCTTCGGACACCTGCTGGGAGATTCTATAAAAAAAGGACGGTACGGGAAGGAAGGGAGTGGGGGGGGTTGGGTTAGGGATGATGGGGGTCTTTCCTCCGTACTTAATTAGAGACCTTCTCTAATGGGTAACGACCGAGAATGATGATAAATGGGTGGCAAAGGGAAAGGAAGAAAGAGCATTTAAGCTTGAGAAAAGATAAAGGGCGTGTTGGTAGTAGTTAATATTTTTCCGCCGGACTCTAAAGCGCCACAAAGTTGCATCCGTATAGGGTGTCGCAAAGAGAAGCATCAGAAGAAAATGTCAAAACGGAAGGACATCCATGTGAAGAAAGTGTACATCGAACATTTTGTAAAGAAGGCTAACGGTATGGGTACATAAGAGATTCAACATCCAATGATAAAAACTAGTATTTAAGGAGGGGGGAAAACATAAAGAGATCGGAAGACTGAACGTGTGGAAGTTTGGGATGGGAGAGGTTCATTTGATATGACAAGAAACGAAGGAGAAGTCACAGGGAAGTATCGTCATCAGTACGACGTCAGGGCGCGCTCACGCTGAAAAGGGGCTACACAGGGGGAAAAAAACCGGTTATGAAGTACCGGAGTTTGGTTATTGGGGGAGGAAAGGTCGATCGGAACTCTGTGACCGACTCGAACTAGCTGACCACGCTACTTTAGAGAAATGGGCTCAATAATCTCTTACGCGACAAAAGGATACACAGGAGTCCAAGTTCACCTGATAACGATCAAAAGCCGAGGTGTTTCGCGCGACTCATTGTGGGTTGAAGGGAGGAGGGGGGGAGGGCAATGGAAATTCGGACAAGGGATCTGCTGGGGTGCAGGAACTTGTCTGGGAAGGGTTCAACTTATAGAGCATCATTAGGAGGTTTTGTCATTGGGGGTGGGAAAGAAAGGACAGGAAAAAAAAGAGGGGCGTGGGTAACCCCTTCTCAAGCTCAGTTGTCGGGTTGGGGGAATGAGGGATGAAGAAGGGAACTACTTCTTACTTTTGAGAGCTTCACTGTAGCTGTCGTGTCTTACCGGAGGGTCGGAAAAAAGAATATCGCATCATGCAAAGAAACTACGAAACCGACCAACCGGGCGAGAAAAGCGGCTACGTAACAGGGCCAACGGGTCTCGGAAATCTCTGACAGAAGTAAAGGAAAAAACGCAAAAAACATTACGAGAGTAACATTTTCGAGGGACCTTCATAAGATAGCCGGGGGGAAAAGTTCTTAATTACGTAAACTTTCAGATCTGTAAGCTTTGCGGAAGGGGAAAAAAAAAAAAACGCTTTCAAAGCTATCAAGGGGGTGACAGATGCGGTTTCGAAATACGGCTCAAAAGACGGCGGGGGAAGGGGGGAAGTACTTAGTGAATAAGATGGGAGAGGAGCTTTTTTTTTTCTTTAAACCTATGGAAAAGG
>Ga0179591_1318498_pt1 | contig 10445 bp, 10 predicted proteins | sample CZOMad2_1_08_16f_FD_182891 | JGI IMG/M metagenome (GOLD analysis project Ga0179591, IMG submission 182891) | Vadose zone soil fungal communities from Angelo Coast Range Reserve, California, USA - CZOMad2_1_08_16fungal (PacBio error correction) | ecosystem: Environmental > Terrestrial > Soil >...
GGATTTGCACAACTCAAACGGTCCCTTGGCCAACGCAACGTATGCTCACGAGGGGCGTTTTCAAAAGCTTGTAGCTGGGGGTCCAACTGTTCACCCACAAGACATGGACACTGGCTGCTGGGTCATCGTACGTGTCTGTACTTGGGCCCAAAACCTAAGTGCTTAAGGGCCGCGAGTCTAAGTCTCTAGGAAAAAATTGGTTTGCTCCGGTCCACGAAACGGCGTAGCCCCTAGGTGGTCGGAAAGGGGGTCAAATAGAGGCAGGATGCAGTTTTAAAACTAACATACGTCGTCGGGCGCCGGTATTCACGATAAAAAGCAAACCATCCGGGTCAGGAAGGCTCAAGCTATCTTTATATCTTTAAATTGCAAAAGGGCGTGAGGAGAGGACGTGTCGCCCTAGCAGAATCCCCGGGTCGCTCAATTCTGACTTCGTCTTGAAAGGGAGGAAACTAAAGAGGGGAGACTGAGTCTGCGCCTTTGAGCCGCTGGCCTTTTCTGTTTTCGAGGGCTAGAGAGAAAGTTCTAAGGAGGGCGACGGCCACCTTGACGAAGACCTCGGTGGAACGGAGGAAACTGGTGCGGAAGTCGAAGCACAGCAACTGGAGGAAAAAAAAAAGGCAGCCGGATCCTATTGAAGGCGGCCTGTGCCCCGAATATCTCCGTGTCGAAGGAGGAAGAAGAACAACTAAGGGGGGGGAAGAGGTCGAGACCGATTTCAGTAAGTGTTTCAAAAAATCCAAAAAAGGGTCTCGTCTTCCTAAAAAAAATTGACTAAGGGGGGGGGGAGGTGGCGTCCTGAGGAGCAAATTTCTGGGAACCTCTGGAAGGAACCGCGACCAACCGTGCAAGAAAAAACTTGGGATAGTGGAGAGGGAAGTAAGAAAATGATTTCGTTAGTCTCGTGAGAAATTTCTTGTGTTCCGGGAGACCTGCCGACGCCGGAGAGAAAAGGGAGAAGGAGGCATGGCTCGAACGGCAAAAGAGGTCGCACGGAAACAGGGAATCTGGAAACTTTCTCCCGTAAAACAACGGAAAAAAGACCTAAGGAAGATATTCTCAAAAAGGGGAGCAATCATGGGGGGGGATAACCCGAATGACGTACAGTTAAGGCAGGAAGAAAGACTTGCGAAGGGGAAATTTCAGGAAAGGGAATGCTGGTCAATCCCTCGCCGGAAGGGTCTTGAGACATGCCGAACAGCGGAGACGGGCAAGGGAGAGTGTACCGCGGACAACTCGACGGAAGATTCTCGTTTTGCTGGACGGCCGTACTGCAAGTAAGTGGGTCACACACCCTTAAGGGGACGAACAGAAGAAATCGTAATAAAATCGAGGCAGAGGAAGAGAACCCCCAGAAGTCAAGGGGGCGAAGAAGAACACAGTTTTGGTAACCCCACAAGGAAGGTCATGCCCCTAGAAAACCGCAAAAAGAACGCAATCTGGCCGGAGAGGGTCCAGGAGTAATGGAATTCCAAGTACTGTCTGGACGAAGAAAGGGCGGACAAGGGGCCTGACCTATCAAGCAAGGACTTGGCTGGATTCCGACCAACTAAAACCTCACCTCTCTACCTTCCCGAACTCTCAGCACGAAGGAATGTACCTTCGTCTTACGGAAGCAGGATGTGACGGACTCGTTAGGGGGAAGTACGGGAACTTAAATGGCCGACACTGGCACTGGCAACCCACAGCAGGGTGCTGCATATACCTGACCCCCCCCCCCGAAGTTCAGTCCTTCCATCAAGCGCCAAGTGGGGAATCAACGTCCACCGGTCTGCGACGGGAAACACTCACCGTGTTTGCGGGATAGCTCATAAACAAAAAACAACGGGGAGGTAAAGGAATCCTCCACCAGAGGTTGACGTCGAGTGTGGTAACTGATACTTTTTTGGGGGGATTGAGATGTTGGGGGGAGTAGAGTTAGGGGACGGAGTTGACGGGACTCTGCACCTTGTTAGGATCCCGAAAACAATGTGACGTAGGAAGGGGAGGTAAAGAAGAAGGTCGTCACGAAAGCACTCGCAAGCAAAAGAATGAACGATCGAGTCGAAGAAGAAAGGGTCATGGCGGGTGAAGAATTTGTCATTCAATGCAGGTAGAAGACGGTCTGAGGCGGTGGTCAGCTCCTGTGAAGGGATGAAACCGAGTGAAGTGCGCGTCGGGGGACGAGTGCCGAAAGGAAAGATCTTCTCCAGAGGGAGGGGGGCCGGACGGGAAATACCTCTCCCTAAAGGAGGTTAGTTTTACCCGAGTGAGGATGGGACTCGGGAAACTACGTATTAAAGGGGACCGAGGAGTGCGGGACCGTTCTACTAATCATTCGTTCCTCGGAAGAGCCTAGGGGAAGGAAAAGATTTGGTGGATCAGTCTACTCTTGTAAGTATGTCAGCCGGAAGGAGGTCCGCCGGGAACGGGGCACATAAGGAGCATTTTGAAAGGGGGTACCGCACTGAAGTAAAGAGATCCTCGGTCACATCCACCTAAGAACGCCATTATGTAAGGTGCAAGTCCCCCGGGGAACAGTTTAGGTCCGGGGTTGGGAGGCACGGGTTTGGGAAAGGAAAAAGTGGTAGATTGGGTAAAGTGCCTGTTCAGACCATTTCTCGTTATCCTTCTATACAATGCCACCGGGGAAGCGCGTTAAGGACGGGAACAAAAGAAAAAGAGGGGGGGTATGTCTACAAAAAGGCCTAGGACAGAGCTCATGGCAGCAAGTTCCCTGAAAGGTCTGACCCTCTGCATTTAAGCCGGAACGAGCCCTTTCCCTAGATCCCAGGAAGAGCAAAACGAAAGTTCATTTGCGAGGCTCTCAAAGATGGCCAGTCCATAACTGATCCTCTGTGTGGGTACCCGGTTTGAGAAAGGCCAACCTAGAAAAATGTTCAGGGACGGACAAAGAAACAAAACTTGCCCTGAAACTATAACGTCTACTGATCGGGCTTTTACCAAAAAGGAATGGATCTAATGGCTCTCCAGGACACCATGATTGAGAGGTGAGACCGTCGAAAATTACTTGCAATCGCAGGAGCAGGATCAAGTAAATAGAATTCCAACCCACGAGCGTTCCATTGCTGTGAGGAGAAAGAAGAACAGGTTAAACATACCACAGGTATGACAAACATTGTGGAAAAAACGCTACCTTCTGATAGAGGGCAAGAGTGGACTTAACAGAAATTGGCGCTGCAGCAGCTCCCCAGAAAATTCCGTAAGGAAGCGTAACGGAAATTTGAGGGGAAATTGTCACTCGAAGGGAGCAGGTCCTTCTTTCCATAGTGAGGGGACTCATCGGGAACTGAGCCGACACTTCACGAGACGAAACTGGAATGGCTGCACGGGTGGAATACAGAAAAACAGGAGCTTGCCCTGCCGTAAGGGCCGCCAGGGATTGTTAAGGAGGTAGAAAAACCGGGATATCGTAAAATCAGGTGAAATGATAAGATCAAAACAGGTGTCAACACTCTCTTGGGCGCCTCTCGGAGTGCCAAAGGGCCGCACCACGGGGAAAAAGAAGAGTTGCATCGCTTCAGAAACGAATGACGTCCTTCACTACCTAAAGGAAAAATCGAACATCATCAGGTGGGGGGAAGGCGCTTTAACTAGACAATAACAGGAAGCGAGTTAACTAAAGGGGGAAATCGCTTCAAAAGTTGGGAAAGGGGAGGGGGGGAACGATTTCTCTCTATTCTACAAGGGTACGGTTCTCCTCAGAAATTCTCGGGCCTACACAGGGGGCGGGTCATAGCGGCGGAGGACGACAGTGGGGGATGTGGACTGTGCCGCCTCAGACTTGAAGGGGGGGGATAGATTGTAAAAGAGTTCTGGAGAAAAAAACTCAATTTGCCCCATCTGGGGAGCTTTGATCCCGGAAAATTTTGGCCAAGTCGGGGGGGAAGACCGTGCCAGTGTAAAGTGGTCGTTGGGGGCAGCAGTTCAAGGATCACTCGACCAACGGTAAAAGGATCAGAGTGAAGGAAAAACAAGGCCGAATCAGAGCAGGCCGCCACCTGAACAGGAGGGAGGGGGGGGGTAAGTGTCGGAGTGGATTAGATGGAGAAGATTGGGGGGCGGAATGGAGAGAAGTTAGGGAATGGGGGGGATATGGGGGGAAGCGAAGGTGGGTGGGGGAGGAGGGGCGTGGTAAGGGGGAGGAGATGAAGGAGGGGGGGAATGGGGGGAGGTAAGACGTAGGTGGAGAAGGAGGGGATGTAATGGGGAGTGGCATGGTGGGGGAGAGAGGGGGGAGAAGGAATGAGGCAGTGGAGGGATGGAGGTGGTAAGGAGGAGGGGGGGAGGTGGGGGGGGAAGGGAGAAGGAAGGGTGATTTGTATGAAAGGATGGTACGAGGGGTGAAAGGGAGTATCAGTGAAGCAGAAACGATGAAAAGGGAGAGTGACCAATACTACAAAAATGGGTGTTATCCACAAGAAGTGGGGAAGGAACCGGTTGTGCCATATAAGGAGGATCAAGAGATGCGCATTAAAGCTTCACCTAAAAAGCCATCTCTGGCGTGGACTGAACATAAAAAAAGGATTAAAAAAAAGAAGCGGTCCGAGGGACATTGAACACGGAAGGAAGACCTTCACGCTCAACGCAGCAAGAAATGAAAAGGCACCTTTTCCCAGACAGGGAAGGCTTCCAAGGGGGTAAAAAAAAAATTCGGGATCAGCGGGTTCCGGCTCGATCTTACGAGAAAAAGATTTCACGTGATTTGAAAAGGGGGGGCGTACTCGGAGAGGAAGGAAGAAGAGGCCGAAAAAACGGCCGCAGAGAAGCAGGAACGGGGGGGGATGACGGAGTCTCTGGGAAAAGGACCGCCAATGAAAAGGAAAGATGTCCTATCGGAACCATCTCAGTCCACACACTTATTATTAGAAAAGAGAGGGGGGGAAGAGGAAAAAGATCTGCTAGATGAAATCATAGTGGGCAATGGACATCGGTCAATTCGGGGTATAAGAAACACGAAAAGCCGAGTTCTACTTTCTTGCAGAGCCCTCACGAATGGGAGGGAGGAAAAAATATCCAGAAAAATTTTGTAATGTGGGGGGTGGGTGGGGGGGGACGCGCACAATCAAGTCAGGGTAACTTCACGGGCAAGGGAGGGTTGAAAAGAATTCTATAATGACCCCGCATCCCTATAATCAAACGGAGGGTCAAGAGTTTCGCACAAGGACAGGACTCCGAGTGAAAAAAGTGGCGGAATTTCTGGGAAGCACGAGGAGGGGATTATGGCCTTCGGGTCACAAAGGCCTGAAAGAGAAATCTGAAGAAAGAAGCGAGGGCTGGTTCGGGCCGGGAGAGGAAGAGGAAAGAAGTCGGGAAAAAGAGCTTCTCTTTCAAACGGGCTAAAAAAAGGGGGCTTCACCGCTATCTACTTTACCTTGGTCAGGAGGGAGGGGCTAGGTCTTCTGACCAGTGAGGGGGGGAGAGGAAGACTCAAAGGGCGAAGTCGTATAACTGGTAACGGGAAAGCTTATCTCATGTCCTAAGGAACCGTGGCGAAAGCCCCGCAAAACAGGAAACGGAAAAAAATAAAGACAAAACAAGGAAAGGCTCTATAATCGCTTTACCAAGGGGGAAGAGAATTTCGTAAAAGAAGATAGGACCCCCCTACATACGTCACGGGAGGAAAAGAGAAAAGTAAAACACCAAAAAAACCAAAACGCTGATCGACCAGTTATGTATCAGTAAAGAGAGATTAGGGCAAATAAGTAAGGGAACCCCGAAAGACGAGAAGAACAACGCTTGGGTATAAGAGGGAAACTGGGGAACTCTGCCTTCTGAGTAAAAAAGAAGAGGGTACTACCAAGAAGGAGAGGAGAAAAAGTAAAAAAGCATCAATTACAGATTTTGGATTGGTCTATTTCCTTCAATCAGGGGATGATGGAAGGAGACTAGGGGGGAAGGACACTGGGGTTTCTAACGTCAGCCTCAGTGCCGCCAAAGTTTCTTTTCACCTGGGGGCGAGAGGAAATTCTTGAACCGGCTTGAGACCAGAAAAAAAAGAGCGCGTCAAACTTCACAAATGGAGGGCCAGAATGAGGGCACTTGAACGATTATCTTTCCAAGGGAAAAGGGGGAGTGGGGGGAGAGCACTTTGACCTAGATAACTGATTTCCACGCCCCATCAAGATTACCTAATGACTCTGACGGGGAGGAAAGGAAGAGCAGTGATCGGAAAGTTTGACCTGCTTAGAAGATCCTCTGTGACCTTTTCGAGGAGGGCAGGATGTTTCTAAGGGGAGAAGGAAAAGGGTCGAAAAGGATCGGGAACCGGGCCGCCGTTGTACGTTTTCACATTTTTCTGAAGGAGGGAGGGGGGGGAAGAAACAAGGGATGGTCGACTCCTCGATTACAGGACTGAACCGGGGGGGGGGGAGGGATCTGAAAGAAAGCAGGGTAGAAGAGAAGCCTTCTCAACATCCTTGGGACGAAAGGGAGGGGGGAGAGGAATGGGAAGTGGGTCAAAAAGGCACAAGAAACGAGGGGTCTCCGTCTCGCTACTAACGAGGGGGGCGGAACTAGTAGCATTTAGGAGAATTTTATGGCGGAAGAACCTTAAAGACCCTAAACCACCGGAAGAGAAGTTCCCGGTGAAATGTGCTCAAGAAACCGGGCAATTCTTCTTCTCACTCCCTGGGGGAGATCTGGGAAGAACTTGGTTGCCCTGAAAAGGTAATGGCGGAAGGGGAAGGGGAAAAAAATGAGGGCCTTAAGAACTACTCAAACACTTCGAGGGAATATAGAGCCACCTAATTTTCCCTGTGACGGCGAAGTAAGGAGGGACCTACCCGGTGAACCCGAGTCATGAGAGCGAAGGGGATCAAATGAACCCTTAGGATTAAAAAGGAACTGTCAAAAACGGACCTGCGTAACCAGTTCCGGCAAACAACAAAAGGGGAAAGGGGAGTAATGGTTCTCCGTTAAGAATAACCCTCCTTGCGGGGGGGACTTCTTTGAATGGACCGAAATCTTATCTCCTTTCAACTGAAAAAAACGAAAAACCTAAATATAATAGCCTTAAAAGAGAGAGTTTGAGTACAAGGAAGGGACCGGGGAATCCGCAAACGTCCTACATCGGCAAAAAGGGGGGGAAGGAACGAGGAAAGGGGGGTCTCCGTCAAAAGAGAATATCCAGGACTTCATGCAAGCGCAGAAAACTGGGGAGGGGAGAGGGTGCACCTTTGATCGTCATCTTGACAACGAGGCAACAGAATCCTAAAAAAAAACTTCTAAATGGCGTAATCCAGATGAGGGCTTTAAGTCAATAGTAGGGGGGACGCAGAACTGCAACGGAACGAGGACCTGAATGGAAGGGTGTAAAACAAAAGGGGAGGGTAAGTGCCCTAAGACGGATGCTCCCGGGAAAGTCGGGGACTTTACAATCCTATATTTACTCTTTCTACAGCGAGGGAGGGGGGCGGGGGGATAGTGAAAGAAGTAACTGTTACGCGTCCACACTTTCTCGAAATACTTCGTCTGCCTTTTCCACCACAGAACGTATGGAGGAAGGAGGGCAAAACAAAAGGGTGGAAGGGGACGGAAACCGCTTTTCCTCCACAAAGTGGAAAGCGTCCAAAAGGACCTTACCCAGGAAAGAACCGCTAAACTCAACATCACAGTTTTCTTGAGCCACCCCCAACAACGTAGGAGGAAAAAGAAAAAAGAGCTCAAAATTGTTTAGCCCTGGGGTTTTACCTGTCTACTTTCCTTGATGTCCTTGCATGGAAAAGGGTGGTTAGGAAAATCTTGCCGTCCTAGGGGTGTGGGGGGGGCACCAGTAATAAAGTCAGACATCCTTGTGTGGAAAGACGCCGGGGGACCAGTTCTCCCCAGGGATGTGGGCAACGGCAAGGGAGAACAAGACCGCGTAGCAACCTTCAAATCTGTCAATGTACAGGGCCGGAGGCGGGTGGAAACGGGAGGGAAGCGTGTCTCGGGTCATCTTATTCTGGGTCGGAAAGAAACTGAGGTTGGTTCCTTGTTTCTTTTCCGAGGTGAAGGGGGAAGACTGAGGATTCTCGACTACTTGGGAACGGTACAGGGGGAAAAAGGACGAAACTGGAAAAAGGGACCTATACTGAGACCTGTGACTTTGTCAACCTGTCGGAAGGAGGGTGGGGTGTTGGGGGGGGGTGTGAGAGGGGGGACCGAAACTGAGAAAAGTTGGAAGAACCTTTCTTCTCACACTAATGCGCGGCTTGTCAGGTGAGAGAGGCGTCGACTAAGGGGGGCACTTTCAGTTCAGGGGGCAAAGTGAGGGAGGGGGAACGGGAGTAAAGAACTGCTTCTACCGTAACCTCAACCTCAGTGGGGTGGGGTGTCTGATTCCTAAAAAAGGTGGGGCCAGGGCGGGGGATATGTGACAGAAGATCCTCTTTTCGGCAATGGACCCACCTCCCCTTATTAGAAGCGGCATGCAAGACTCAGATGACAGCACAAAAGGGACCATTCTTTTTTGTCCGGGAACTGTGGGTAGAGAAGTACCTTTTGCACTGTTGCTGTTTATCCAATTTACGGGGGGGGGGAATGCGTAAAAAGTTGACTGTGATCTGGCTCTTAAGGGAGGACCTTAGCAACGGTGGGCGGCGAAACGGAGGAGGAGCGGCACAAAGGAGAAGCAGGAAAAAGGTAAGGCCGTCGGCGACCAGCATTAGAAACCGGAAATGGAACGCTGCCCATTCATAGAAAGACAAGGGGCAGAGTCACCGAGACTGTTGCCAGTCGTGCCCTGAGACGATGGGGGGAGGGCGTCTTGTCCTTTTTCCCGAATCAAGAAGGAAGGGAGCAAAAAACTCGAAGGAAGACCAATTATTCCCAGAGGCTAACGAGGAGAGGGAGGGAGTTGTTACCAACAAGTACGACATCTTAAGAGAACGTTACCAGGAGGTTGGACGCAGGGGGGATGCAGATCGACCGAGTCTACATAGAGAAGAAGCAGAAAGATCCTGCATAAAACTGGGCAGGGGCGGCAGAGAAGGACGGACATTTGCTGTTGCGGAAAAAAGTGGAGGAAGAAAAACGCACCGAGGGGCACGAAACTCCCAAGTCACGGGCGCCAGTTTGGCAACTCTCCGAGTAGAAAAAAGGGAAAAAAACTGATAAAGTTCTCAAGAGCTAAACCTGGGAAGGAGGTCAGGAATAAAAAAAACACCGCGTCCCAGCTCTTCGAGTGTGCGCCTGCCAAGATGCAGTTACGCGGAACAGATTGGAAGGGTAACAGGAGGAGGGGAAGAGGTGCGAACAGGATAGAACCGCCAGGGGTCTTCACTTTTGAATATAAAAGGAAACTCGAGGAGAGGACCGCCTTAATTGAGCCTCTCTGTGAAAGGGGGGGGCAAAGAAGGGACTGTAAGTCCACGAGACCCATCCTCGCACAGGAAAGAAACCTCTTGGCAGGGCAAAAGGAGGGAGTAAAAAGGACAGGGGGGGAAGCCCACCCCCTCCTATCAGGCGAGATTCCAGCAAAATAAAGGCAATTCTCCTACAAGTTCGCTGGGGGGAAAAGAGAGGGAAGAAAAAAAAGTCGATTCTTCCTAATACTAGAGCGGGTAGAAACAGGCCGAGAGCCGCTACTTTCTCTCTTCACCGGGTTTGGTGGGAAAAGGGGGGGGAACGAGGGGGGCTGATGACAAGCTTAAAAAACTGTGAAACTCCTTCAGGAACGACTCCCTGACCAATGGGCCAGCGCTTAGCTTTGATGTTGGACTTAACTGCAGCCTTGCGGGGCTGGAGTTGGAAGCGTATGAATACCAGGTATCGGAACGGGTCCAAAAGGACGATATCGCACGGTGGTGGGGGGAGAAACTTCGACAGAAGGACCTGTCGTTGATTTTCGTGAGCACGTCGGCGCGAAGAATCGACGAGTACTTCCGGCCTGTACCATTTCAGAGCCGAGTCGAAGATTGGAGGAGCAGGGAAGTTCCCAACGAAGGTTCGCATTCAACACTAGTCAAAGCGATGAACAGGACGCAGGGAAAAGTGGTGGATTAAGCAAGCAGGTTACTCTACGTGCCATCTCCGCGTGAAGGTGCGGCTAACTCTTCTAAGTGCAAGAGACGGCCGGGAAAAGCACCAGCTCTTTTTCTGAACGTTCATCCTGACGGATGGAAGGAAGAAAGCAGGGGGGAAGGGGCGGGAAGGGACCGCTTGGAATGAAGTCAGAGTCCAAAGTCATCAGGGGCCAGAAAGGGCAGGAGGGGTGGGGGAAGAGAGGACGATATAAAGGAGGCAGAGGTGGCCCGGAGAGGGAGAGACTCTAAACCAAGGCTTCCCGTGCACTTGGGATCAATTTGTTCCCTTCTTGCCGGTAGCAAAAACAAATGAGAGGGAAAGGATCGAGGGGGTACCTTCCTGAGTCCGCCCTCTCTCCACAAGTCGAAAAAGAAGAGGGGGGGAGTGAGCGTAAAAAGGAGCTTTGAACCTTAGAGAAACTGAATATCTACATCTCC
>Ga0179591_1325585_pt1 | contig 10445 bp, 7 predicted proteins | sample CZOMad2_1_08_16f_FD_182891 | JGI IMG/M metagenome (GOLD analysis project Ga0179591, IMG submission 182891) | Vadose zone soil fungal communities from Angelo Coast Range Reserve, California, USA - CZOMad2_1_08_16fungal (PacBio error correction) | ecosystem: Environmental > Terrestrial > Soil >...
CAAGGCGAGGTAAGGCCCGGCCGGGAGAGAAGAGCTTAGGCACTTTCGATCCGGGTTGGGGGCGAGAAGGCAAGAACGCGTCTTACTTCAGCGAAAACGTTCAAAGAAGAGAGCGTAATCAGCAATCTCGTAGCACACTCCTTGTTTTCATAGATAGTGAGTGCATCACGGAACGCGAAAGTCAAAAAAGGACCAATTAGCGGTGAAGCAAGGACCTTGAAGATCAACCGTTCCGCTGCACAGGACGGGGGGGGAATTCTTACCTAAACAACAAACACGGGGAAAGTTGCACTCAAGTGCAGAGGAGAGTGCTCAGAAAACATGACCGAACTTCTCGCCACGCTCCTGCAGCTAGCAAACTTGCACCGGCTTCCAGCCCACCTTTGGGGGTCTTTAACAAAGATGGAAAAGTCCAAGATCCCCCTGGGAAACCGAGATTAAATGCGGCCGGAGAGGGACTCGATTGCTCCTAATGAGGCGCATGGGCACCCTTTCAACTACGGGGCGTCCCGCTACGGCAGGGTCAGGGGGCAACCGTCGGGCGAGATAGAGGAAACTATGCCGGTAACAAAAAGCCCGAGGTCTGAATAGACAAGGCAACGGTCCCTGATCGTCTGGATCTGCACAACTCGCCTCTTGGGCAGAAGAAAGGAAGACGAATGAAGAGAACTCAGGACTCGCTATCTATCCTTGCAAGCAAAGGACAAGGCAGAAGCGGTGATAGCGAAACGCTGTTAGAACCAATCGTAGTCCAGGACTATTTACGTCAAGTGAAAAGGAGCATAGCCTACCTCTCTGGTCCATACACCTCTTTTCACAGGAGAGGTAGGGCTCAGACGTCAAAAAGATCCTCGGGTATAAATGACTGTACAATGGAGACCTAGACGGAACGAGGGGGACAAAGAGAATATCGCGTATCTGGTGAATGACCAGTCGTTACTGACTGAAAGCCGCTTGGCCGTATACCGGGCAAAGTAACTCTGTGAAGAAACTTGCTATAAAGCCTAGGAGAAGACTACCGCAACCAAAATAGCCCTCACAAAAGAGCATCCTCGCACTAGTACCGAAGATACCAGGAGGAGCAGTATCGAGAGATCGGGAGGGCGCTACATCAGTCATAAGGGTTCCTAAGAAAGAAAGGCAGGGAAAGTCGATGGTAGAGACAGGCTAGAGAACCGTTGGGTTAGACACCACGGACACTCGACATAGAGGAATTTGCTCATCTAGAAAACAAGGGGAGAGAAATAGGTTGGAAGTAGCATCTGAGATTTGTAACAAGCGAGGGGAGGCTGCGAGAGGGAGAAACATCTATCTGTAAGACCACCGAAATGTACCGGAAGTCGCGAGATCGCGGGGGGTCGGCATAGGGGTGTCGAGAAGCGGGGGACGTCTCAAGATCAATGAAAGGGAAGGTGTGAGAGGAGCACCGGCGCAAGCGCGACTATTCAGGATATGACCTAGCAAATCGCGAGTAGGGACACAGTCGGGCATCTTAATGGTTCAATTAGCAATGAACGTTGTCAATGTCTAGAGTCTACAGTGAGAGAAGGGAGCGGCTTATCAGAGGGCCGCACTGCCGAGTATTCGAACCAAATAAGACAATCCATTACAATAAAGAGAGGTCGTACCTCCGGGACGGGGTTTCATTGCGGAAGCCAACTTCATTTAATAACAGGGCCAGTCTAAACCGCATGGAGATCGTGCTGGCAGAATACTGAAAACGAAGATGGATAGTCGAGTTGGGTCAAAATCCATCGCAAGGCCAGGGGGTACACGATGCAAGGGAAGAACGAGGTCTCAGTCACGGAAGAGCTCAGTAGTCTGCCGGCACTCGTGAAAGATGGGGGGGGTTTTTCGAAAACTATATCTCTATCGCTAGTAATCGAAAGGGAAGACGAAGGTCGAAACGTGGGAAACAACAGAATAGGAAGAGAGGGAACAGAACCTATTCAGCTCACAATTTTCTAAATAAAGGTTTTGGGGGAAGGGCGAGGCGTCCCCGGCGGGCTCGGGTCTCGCGGTCAACAGGGTCAAACCCGAGCCGGCGGGAGATGGGGTGTTCGTAGAAGCCAACGTCGATAAGCAAAATTATCCCTTCTCACTGGCCAGGAACAGAGGGACGGACATTAGCGTAGGACGCGCATGTAGTAATGAACTGGCGGATTTCAAAATGGAAGAGAAAACAAAGGAGACCAGAAAAGAGGCCTCGCCAAGTTCAACTTCCCCGGGGAAGGGAACCCACCAAGGACGGTCCTGTCGGCCGATCACTTATGCACTTTTCTGGGGATAAAAGGAGGGAACTGTGCTAGCGAAGGAATGACGGAAGGAAATTGGTCTTCGTGGTTGGGGGCAAGATCGAGGTGTGAGAAGTGTCCAGTCGCATACCATTATGTCATCCTAGGAGACTACTAGACCGTCTGTAAGACGTGCTCAGAAAGGTGCGTAGTTAAAGGTGTCGGGATCATAGATAAAAGGTGTCGACTATCCATCAGATCTGACAGACATAACTGTTGGGGATAGGGCACAACCCCCCCACCCACCACCCCAACCCCCTCCACAAAAACCAAACAGTTTGGTGGGCTCTTCAGATATGGGCCCGACCGAAAGCACTTCACGCTTGCTTCTTCTCTGTCTGAAGGGACTTTTTCTCGGATGTGGAGAGGGACGTTCAAGACGAGGCTCTGAATTCTAAGCTAAAGGGAGACGGGGACGAGTGGGAGACAAGCCCCTACTAGTCGACGTGATTCCAGTCCGCATCTGTTGATGGGGGGGGAGGAAGAAGCTGCAGCAAAGTCGTCGACAGGAAAAAAGCGAAACCCGCAGTTAGTACGCGACTGCTCTAATCGTTGGCAGCCAACGAAGGAGGAGAAAGATAAGAAAAAACGGAGTAAGGGGAGTGTCAAAAAGGATCACTGCGACAGATAAGTGGACAGTGTCCGCAGAGTCAGGTCGCGAAAAGAGAGCAAAGCGAAAGACGCATGGTAGCACTCACACGAGAAAACTTTCTCTTTGAAATGTGGGAAACGGGCAACACGCAGAAAGTCAGAAGAACGCGGGAGACGAATCTTTGCTGTTGGAATACAAGGATAAGAGAAAGAAGGGGGTGCGACAGCCAGCTATTCGGTAGAGCGACAGCAACCGCCTCGGGAGTCAATCGGCCAACGGACGACAATCCATCTCGACATAGGAGAGAAAGCTGGTGTGGGTCAGGGTGGAGGTCTTTGAGAAAAAAGAAGAAGCAGATACGTAAGGCGGACAAGATAATTGGACTCCGCGAAGGGAAGGTGACCTTTCTTTCGGGTCTCCTCGTCGACACGGCAGACCTCAAAGTCACCGGTGAATACGAATTTAAACCTAGCCGGTCAGAGGAAGAGAAGATGAGAAAATCGCGGGTATATATAAAAAAAAAAAAAAGAGGAGTAAAATATCCTCTATTATCATCAAGGTCAAAACTTAAATACGGATCGGGTTTAAAGGTAGCTTCCCATTCGCCAATCAGGAGGTGGCGCACATTGTTAGCTACTCCTGAGGCGCGAAAAAAGCACTTGGGGAAGGAAAGAAGTAGCCGTATGAGTCCTTTACTATTATGCGGGGGCGCGGAGAGGGGGTAAAAAAAACTGTGGTAACAGAACGAACAGCCCAACGCCTTTGCGCGAAAACCGAAGCGACCACTATAGTTAGGGCAGGGCAGAATCCTTCGAAGGGAGGTCCTTCTCTAAGCCAAGAGGACCAACTTGAGATCCTCGTCTTAGAGAGAAGGGGTGACAACCAGGATGAGTACCGGCTCCAAGTGATGTGAAAAAAGGGGCTCCCTGTTCCTTCTGACATCGAGTGGGTTTGATGAGTTACTCGATAAACCTTCGCAGAGCTTTCATCGGAGGGGGGAGGGACTGAGGAAGGGTAGAGCTGGGGGGCCTAATCTTTAGATCAACGCTCAAGGCATAAAAGTAAATAAGTCTACGCTGCCCTTGGTTTAAAAAGAAAGCATTCCAGCCGGTCGCGGAGTGAGGTTTCTTCTTCGGTCATCGGGGGTGGAACCTGCTCTCTCATCAGTCAGGTGACGAAATTGAGGGTGTCTTCCTTGGGTCATAAGGTTCGGGAAGAGGAAAGGGACATACAGAGCTGTGGCGTGGGCCTTCGACAGGGGAAGGAGGGATGTCGAAGAAACTCGTGCGGACTGCAGAGCATTCAACACAAGGGTGAACGCGAAAGAGACAACAAAACGTCATAAGGGTCCGGAGAAAAAAGGAAACACTGGAACGAGGGGTGCAGGCAATAGGGGACTGCGATGTCCTGAAAAGCTTGAAAGAGAACCCAGGAAGGTATGGCATCTTTGAGTCGGGGGGGAGGGAAAGGCGGGGTCACCGGGGGGAACGGATCTAAGAAGATGGAAGGTACAGCCCCCTGACAAGAGGACCTTCTCGTTGGAAATTTATATAAGGCAACTAGGACACGATCAGGAGGAGACCTCCTTGCCCGCTATCGCCAATCACAGACGAAAGAGAAAAAACAACATACCTGGAAGCGTGGGAGGAAATCGGGAGGAAGGAGTGGGAAGCTACCGAACCGGAAGAACGGTGAAGCAAACGACCCGGTCGAATACGTTGGACACTGAGGGAAAAGGGGGCGAACGGGGCAAAAGCTACAAAGGAGGTTAAGTCACAAAGCGAACTAGTTGGAGAGCGCATTGGCGTCGGGATGCCCATCTTTTCGAAGGAGACGGGGAAAAGTAAAAGATGAGCGATCTACTTCCTACAGAACGGCGAGGGGGCCTAACACGTGAACGGGAGGCCGGGATCATGGGGCTCCTTCATACTGGAAGGGGTCTGAGAAAAACAACACGGTCAAGAACGGAGAAGGGTGGACCGTACCCTCCGGACACGGAAGGTAAAAAACCGACATAAGACCAACGATGACGATAACGGTGGGGGGCTGCTCACCAATCAGAGGGAGGAAGAAGAGAAACTGTTGATTTTTGTTGCTGCGACGACTCGTAGCGTGAACCAGAAATATGTCAAGGGGCAGACGGGGCCTGTCTCGCGTCAAACTCCTAGGCGTACTCGTTGAGTAGTCGAAGACCTGCCAGTGAAAACGTGTACATTACGCTCAAAGTCCGTGGTGGGGGCACAGTAAAGTGCGAGAGGGCCGACAATGCTAGTCTTCGGGGTTTTTTTTGTTGTAAGTTCTAATAAAGATGCGACCATGCGGTCACGAGGAGCTAGTCTTTGGGGGCCGGGAGATATAAAAAGTCTTCCATGTCGATCGAGGCTGTTTCACGTATCGGGGGTTCATGACGAGGGGAAGATTCAATCCATTTAGAAGAAAAAACTTAATAGGAAGAGGCCAGTACGTGTCAAGGACGGGTGGACTGAAAGGAACAACACCTGGGAAAGGGGGAAACCTGCCATCCTTCAATCCGGAACGAGTTAAAAAATGGAGACAGACTCTGCGGCGGGGGCAAGAGAGAGTCAACCGAGCTGAGCTGCGCCGAGTTAGACCGCAGCAAGAAAAACTGTTCCAAACGCGCAACCTGGGACCAATAAGCATGACTTCTTCTCCACCTATGGAGATCTCCCCAACTAGGAAAAGACCCTTGGGACCGGCCCGAATTCTGGGCTTCTTCGAATGTGAGGAGAGAGGGTTGTCAACTCCCAGCTGTCAGATTGCGGAACCGCCTAGAAGAACTCAGGAAAGAAGGGAGTTGGCTGAACTAGTCGAGAACATTTTTGGTCTCGTCTGGGTGCTTAGACATAATAATTAGAAGGTCATCGGTTACCAAAATCTCAGAAGGGGGGGTCGGAGAAACTTCTTAGCGAGGTTCTCCCTGCTTCTGCTATCGTGGCGGTCGAAATCTCATCGAAGAGAAGGCTTCAAGTTCTCTGGTAGGAGCTTTCTGTGGTTCGGGAGAGCATTGTTGGCTTAAGTGAAAAAAACAGGTCTGCATGACCCTCTCCTCCGAGAAAGGTTCCTGGACTTATCGAGATCAGATGACATTGACAGCAGTAACTCGAGGGTCTGAGGAGTGCACTGACCCCGCTCAAATGGTCCTTGCGGAGACTAACGTTGACCTCAAAGCTCTGATTCTTGCCATGAGAGGACCTTAGAGAAGGTGCGAGATGCGACGGGATGAACGGAGCTGGCGACCTGAGCACTCGAGGCGAGTCATGGACACCAACCGGAGATAGTAGAGGGAGACGAAAGGGGTAAGGAGGGTCAGATAGCATGCTCCCGAACCCAAGAGCGGCGAACAAAAGCATGACTACACAAAAAAAAAGCGCAGCACTGCGGATAAACTCAAGTCTGCTCGCCGAGGGGAGCTTCCAAAATATCATATAATACGGGGGGGGGAGATCGCTAACAGCTAGAAGCGGTGGGGATGCACTGATACAAAAGGGGGGCACTTGCCGTGGAGTACGAGGCTGTGGAAGGAAACGATAGTGCCGCTCTAAACGGAGACGGGGATGAACTGTAGAGGCAGGCCTTAGGGGAAAAGAGGGGGGTACCCGAATAAGAGTCTTCCCCTCCGGTGATCGGGGAGAGCAGGGAAAGGACGTTTCCGAGTTCTAAGTAATCTGTGGATCAGGAAACGGTGGGTAGGGGGCAGCACATTTGTACGCATGGGGGAAAGGACGTACAGGGAATTTGGGCAGTTATAAATATAAGATTGTTGGAAAGTGTACCCTAGGCTTCATAAAAGAAAAAAGAAATCGCAACGCACAACATCTAGAGTTCATTTAGAGCTACGAAAGAAGCGGGGTACGTGTCTCATGGAGGGAAGATCCAGGGGGATTAAAATGAGTAATGTGATTCCCAATTGAAGCTGCATCAAGCGGTACGAGAAAATCTCAGCGGGAAGAAAAAAAAGGTAACTTGACACGACGCGTCTTGCGTAACCCGGCTCAAACGGAGAGGAACGGGAACCGAGCTTCTCATATGCCGTACATACGCCAGGTTATCTCGTCTCAACAAAACCGGGATTAAAGAAGGGAGGGAAGACAGACAGGGGGGGAGGAGGGTCGCAAGTCGCTGGAGGATAAAAGAGCCAATTCACACTGGGTTGATCCTTGGGGATACGGAAAAAAAGACGAAAGGTATTCAGGGCAGAATCTACCGGGGGACAAATGACGCCTGGACAAGATAGAATTAGGATCACACGATGGCGCTACGGAGGGAATGGAGTCATATCACCTGTGCATAAGACATCGCGGAGAAACCGAAAAGGAGGGGAACGCAGGTCGTAAAGTGATCCATTGAAAAGGGGGGGGCACAGGTGAAGAAGGGGGCAAGAGGGCGTGGGGTAATAGCCGAGGAGTGCCTAACTTGACAAGCTTATCTTTTATGGGAAGAAACAAGGACTAACGGTACGGTAAATAACAGAACTTCAGCTCGCCATGCCAGGTGGAAAAAGCAAACCACCTTGTCGGGAACAACAGGGGGAGGCAAATCGAAATAGAGATACTATTCCAGTCAGACCGGGGGGCGAATTCCGTCAGGAGGGAGCCGGAGAGTCCGTGCTTTGGAACCGAGGAACCGCGAGGAATGGGTCTACTGCAGGGGAGGAACTGTCGCCAAGAAAGTCGCACTTTCCGGGGCGTCCCCAACGAACTCGGTACTTTTCCACGTCCCTTGAAAAGGGGATCAAGAAGTGATAGCACCACCTCAAAATCAATCTTTTCTGTCGTCGATTCAAGATCGAGGGATCGTATCGCAGGAAAAAAAAAGAGAAGCTGAGCTAATGCATGAGCCCGGTGAAGACTCGGCTCTTGTCTAGGGGAGGAAACGGAGACCTGACTATTTTCTAAACTGAACTTCGTCATAAAAGGCGGGAAGAGAGACGCCTCGGCAGTTTGGGGGGCCAACTAGAAATCGCGTTCAGCAACGGGGACTCTAATCTACTGCGAAAACCATCGATAATCCGCGACTGTACCGAAAGGAAGAAATAGAAGAGTAGCGATTAAACATATAAATCCTTGATCGAAGGGATAGGGGAAAACCAGAGGAGAGGTCCTTGAAGCAATCAATGAAGAGAGAGCCGCAAGGAGAGTGTGAACTAGGCTATTAATAAAAGGTAAGAAGAAGAACGAAAAATCAAGCCACTCACATAACACGAGACACAGGGCACCGCGACCGATCTATATCTAGAGGAATAGGCCGGCTCTAACCTCCGGATTAAGGAGGGGAATCAATGCTCCACAAAGGTTCGAGTACAGTGGGGGGACACAACCGAAGGACTCAGGAATAGTAAACGGGCATCCAAACCAAAGTAAGAGACGAGGGTAGAAAACGAATACGATTTCCGACCGGTGGCGCAATCTGAGCGCCGGGAGAACGAACTTAATACACAAGAAAGGAAAGGAGTCCCGATAACGAGAAAAAATCAGCTTGGTCGGGCTACTTGGGGGAAAACAATACAAACCCGGTTCAGGACGTGGAGAGCAGCTCTTACAAGGGTGGGGCGCGAACTCTTGACGGACCTCAAAACATAACCCGAAGAACGAGGACAACCAGCCGAACGGTTTCGTTCACACAGATTGGCTCAACGTAATTTGAGGATGAAGGGACAACAAGGGGTTAAACCTAAGGACAAGTAGGAAGGAGGAAGTTAACAGGCTGCGAGCCGGAGTCCTCAAACTTGGCGCATGGCTCTCAGAGAAAAACTTCAGGGGAAACACTAAAATCTGTTCGAACAAACCTGTCCGAAGGGGGGGGGTAAGAGCGGGAGAAAAAGCCAGTGAGAAGATACGGGCTAGAGATCCCTGGGAACGATGGCTAACGGCGACCCGAAGAAAAGAAAATTAATCTCTCGTTGGAAGGAAGCAAGGTGCAAAAAAAGTGAAGGAGCGAAGACTGTTCTCCTACGGAATCGGGAAACGGCCTCGTAGCAGAATCAAAGGAGGTAAGACACGTCGAACAGAGGGCGCGGGGAAAGGGAGAGGAAGTCCGCAGGGCTCTGAAATCAGCGCAAGCGCCACCAACAAGAACCGCATCGGCAATTCACGAACAGAGGAGGGGAGCAAGGGGAGTAGGGGGAAGGGGTTAGCGCACATTCTGCCAAAAATTATAGGGTCGATAGGGAAAGGGGGGGAGAGGCGGAGGAAGGGTTGTTCTTACGTTATTAAGACCAGGACCAGAAGGGGAAGGGTCAGAGAGGGACGTGGCCTGAAGGAGCGGCGATCTCGAGTTCGTACGTGCGTTCTAGGCGGCACACTCGGGTGGAATCGACGAAATTACTAAAGACTCGGGCAAGGAAAAACGGGGAGGTGCACAGACGGATAGTCCGGCAAAATCAGAAAAAAACGTTTCTGGGGACACCGGCGAAAAAGGCGAGACGAACGTCGGAATGAAACTAGAGGGGAAGGTCAGTGTTTCCGGTTGAGCGAAGGGAAGGGGAAGGAGAACGAGGGGGCCGATACAAAATGTAGGCCAGAAATGCTCAAGAAGAACAAGGAAGATAGCTAATGCCCTATACGTAAGGCGAGGAAAAAGGAAACCTTCCAGAGAGGTCGGAATGGTCGAACAAGGGTGCTCTGACTCTCAAAAACCTAGGGTGACTACAGACTGGGGCGATGGGCCCACAAACGTCTGTGCGAAAGAAAAGGGAAAGGACCGGGGAATTCAAAAAAAGCCATGCAGCTAATCTTCATCGGCTAAGGAACGTGGCCTAGGAGTCGTTAGGGAGTTCCAGAGATGGAAGAGGAAGAAGACTACGGAATGGATGGGGAAAGAGGGGGCGGAATACAATCAAACTAGATAGGTAGCACCCCCAAGGTACTCGGCGTACGGGGGGTTTCTGCCTCTGAAATTCTACATTAAAAGACAAAGAAAAACCTAGGTCTCTTCAACGACCAATGACTAAGCATACTTGGGGCCGCCTCGAACGAAGACGAGAAGATCATAGAGGACCGTTACAGTTCGGGGGAAAAAAACAGGGCAAAAGGGAACGTGGAGGGTCAGAAAAAAAAAGGAAGACTCCCAAAACCGCCCCCGCCCACCAAACTTGAATAGTCAAATAGGGATCAGGGCAACCCTACTACATTCGAGAACGAAAAACGACGGACTGGCTCGGGCCGGCTGAGTAAGGAACGCATCTACGGTCTAATCTCGGGGTTGGAGGGGGGAGGGTTTACGAGCAGGGGGACAACTCGTAATCAAAAGATTGTCATCCCAAAAGGGTAGAGGCGAAAAGCAAAAATCCCTTTCATCTAGCGCTTTCCCAGAAAGGGGGCTCGCCGAGACGGGAGGAGGAAAGGCGTGTGGGTGGTTCGGTCTGGCTCAAAAACATGAAACCGAGACGGAACTGCCTATCTGATGAGAAGTTCCAGCACTTAGGAAGTAGGTCCGGAAAACAGTTTCGTCGCAAGCGGACTCAACGGAAGAAAGCGCCCAGGACGGACGAATGGGAAGATCAAGGGAGACGATATGCTTCCGACAGTGCGGAAATTAAA
>Ga0179591_1344022_pt1 | contig 10445 bp, 13 predicted proteins | sample CZOMad2_1_08_16f_FD_182891 | JGI IMG/M metagenome (GOLD analysis project Ga0179591, IMG submission 182891) | Vadose zone soil fungal communities from Angelo Coast Range Reserve, California, USA - CZOMad2_1_08_16fungal (PacBio error correction) | ecosystem: Environmental > Terrestrial > Soil >...
CGGTCGATTCGAAAAAACATCGCGACGGCGAGAGGGGGGGGAAGGGAAGACTTGAGGGACAAAAGCCCACACAAAAGAGGGCTGGGGAAAAGAGGAGAAAAGAAAAAGCGATCCCTCCAGGTGGGATGACGGGGCCGAGCGCCGTCGAAGAAGTCCAGTTTTTGAAAGCACACCTCGTCTGATTGATGGAAGAGGGGCGGAACACCCAGGAAGGAGGGACATGATGAAAAAAGGGCCGTGCCAAATTAGGCAAACGGGACGAGTCTTCTTCGAAGCTGGAGGGGGGGACAACTGCATCGAAAAACACGAAGAGGGAGGAGGGAAGCTTAGGGGAACGAGAAAGCGAAAACCATCGGGGGGAGGGGAAAAGTTGGGAAGGGAAGGGTGTTCTTCGAAATCGAGCGTAGGTCAGCCTTGAATCGGGAAAGGAGGAGTCGGAACCGACGAATGCTTCTAAGAAAGAAAAGAAATCCGCAACCATCATTTGAAAATGTGCCCCTCTGTTCTTCGAGGACCTTATCCAACTTCCCGCAATGAGACGAAGCTGGGCCTAACTCATTGTCTCGCAAAAAAAAGGGAAATCACCAACATTTTGAGAGGAGCCTCCCACTCCTTCGGAGCCGACACAGAAGTTGTTTTTTCCTGGTGAAATTTCAGGTGGCTGGGGGAAAGGGAAAAAGGGGGGGTGACAGTAGAAGGGGGTGTCCTTGATTGTCTCTCCAAGGGGACGCGAGTTCCTTACTGCTTGGGGGGAGTTGCCCGCCTGCGAGGGAATCCCTTCATAGAAGCAGCCCTAAAAGGGAGAACGGGAGAGGGGAGGGGAGTAAGGCTCAGATTTTTCTCCGTGGAGGAGACGAGCAGGCCGTCCAATGGCGGTATGCCGCAAGGGGGTTTCTAATGGGACGGCAAACTCCCTGCAACGTTTGGACCCTTGGAGATACAAGAAACTCCTAATCTGGCGAAAAAAAAAGGGTACGGACGTCGCTGCCGGGGGTATTCCAGGGGGAAGTGACGGCGGCATGTACCCGAGGGGAGGAGGGTTCAAGGGACCATCGCCTGACAGCAGCGACCTTAAACCGGGGGAAGGAGGGACGAATTTTCGCCACAATCCTTCAAGGCGTGGTGATCCGGGGGGACGGAAAGTCCGATGCCTTTGGTCCGGAAAGCTTTCAGAGAAAACCGTTTGATCCATTGACCGATTCGGCTGAATTCTAGAAGGCCACCTCGGGGGGGGGGGAAAAAGAACGAGGACAATCGCGCAAGAAGAAGGATTTCGGACCGGAACCTGCATGGATGGAAAGAGGGCCAGCGATAAAAGTGTCTTTCTGTATCATAGCGAAAAGAAGGATGCGGGTAAAGGAGCTGCCGAGAACTGGTATATTTCTAAAGCCAGAAAACGAAAGTTTCGCCGATCCGAGTCGAAGGGGGGCATTTCAACGAGTTCCATCCAAAATGGGGGAAGGGCTTCGGAGGAAGAGAGATAACGAGGGAAACCTGGGTTTCTTAAAAGTACTATCCCTTCGCACCGATTAAGAAGAGACGGGGGTCAATCCTTGAAAAAAGAGGCCAACCAGGTTTTCGAAAGTAGCCTCGTCTTAATGAATGGATCAAAGCAGGGAGGCACATGCAAAGCTCGGCGGGTGTTGCTCGGGGAAAAAAGCTAAACGCACGGGGGGAAGGCCGGCCGACCTCTCACTTTTACGCATAAGAGGGAGAAAACACGCAGTTTAACCTCCCCCACTGGGTTGCCCTCGCGGGTGGTAGAAAAAAGGAAGTTAGCGACCGGAGGGGGGGGCCGCGAACTGGGGGAGAAATCCTGAGCACAGGGCTCGAAAGGGCTGCATCTGATTTCCGGAAGGAGGTCGAACCAACGAGCGAGGATGGGAAAGAAGGAGGGGAAGAAGGGGAGTTACCTTTCCACGAGGCGGGCAGTCGGAAGGACAGTGTAAGGGAAAGTAATCTTCGCCAAGGCGCGACAACGGGGGAGGGGGGCAACGGAGAAAGCTAAAAAACATAGGCGCTTCACAGCACTGTTGCAAGGACTTGAACGACAGACGCGCAATTCGGAGGGCGTCGCTCAGACGCGTTGCGCTGAGAGGGGAGTAACAAACGAAAAAGAGAGCCTATTACGAAACCTGCACTAGGATTGCCTTTTTGCTCAAAAAATACGTCCCTTTCGTGACGGGGTACCAGAGGGTCCCTGCATCTGGTTACGCGGGAGGGAGCGCGAGAGAGGGCACAGGGGCTTTCTCGTTCCGATCAGCCGGCGGATGAGTTTCCAAGGGGGGCCAGGGGAGGGCCAAGTTACTCAACTTTTGAGGGTGGAGAGTCCTAAGTTTGTTGTGACGGTTTCACTCACGGTACATTCCGAAACAAAAGAAGAGGAAACTGAGATCCCATGCAGAAGGGGTATTCTGGGGGGCGAAGCAGCGAGTTACGCAATTTAAAGGGGGGAAGAGTAACCTCCCACCCTTGGGAGGCCATCTCGCAGAAAGGGTGGCATCTGAAGGAAAATTTTCTCCATTAAGAGGGGGGAAGAACAACCTCAACAGAAAGGTAAACCCCTAATGACTCAACGAGAGAGCAACCATGATTAATCAATCAGAAAGGAGTCGGGAGCGACTCTTATTGTTTGGGGAAGGAGGAAAGGAGTTCTCGTGGAGAAGGAGCCGTAGCCGGACCTGTGGTCTGGGACATTACCAACTGCGATTTGAAGACGGGGGGGAAGGCGCAATCGCCCATCAACTAAGGGAAGGAATATAAACCGACCCGAGGCTTCTTGAAGGCTTTACCACACGCATTTGTCTCACCAGAAGAAATGGCAAACCTTTTCTCTTAACACTGCAACACCAGACCTGTGAGACTGGATCATTCAACTTTCATACCGAAGGCACTAACGAGTTAACACTGAGGATAGTCTATGGAGGAAAAAGCAAGTAGTGGTTTGTTGAGAAGGACGTATCTGCTAGAAGGGGGGAAAGAACGCAAGCGAGACTCAGTCCACGGGCAAGACGGTAATCTGCCGGGAGAAATAGTAGTCGCCGACGCCGCCGCTGGGCAATCAAAAAATGTCACCGGTGATGCAGGGGGGGAGATCGAGGGGTAAAGGGAGGAGGGACGTGGAGCTGCTGTGTGACTTTCCGAAGTTCGTAAAGCGGCCAGACAGGGGAATACTCGCATGTCCTACTACAACAACAAACTTAGGGGAAAATATATATAACAAACTTCTCGAGAAGAGGGAGAACGGTCCGCAGCTCATAGGGGAAAAGAAGAAACCTGCTCCGAAAACGTCTAAGGGGGGGGGGAAGTAGTCATCCATGGCTCACCGAGGAAGGTGGAAATCCGGCGACTTAAAACTCCTGGGTACACTCGATGAAACGGGGGTGGCCTTTTACGGAGATCACGTCCACCGGGATCCGTTGATAGAGAAGATTACTTATCAACACCCTCCTCGGAGTGTTGGTATTCGAGCGAGCAGCTCAGCAGCAGCCATGTGAACGCGATAGGAGGAGCCGTTGATGTGAGAACGTCTAAAAGGTTAGGGAGAGGAGAATCACCGGGTTGGCGGGGCGACCATTATGATCAAGAGGACTTCGTATTGAAGGCAGGAGAGACGGCCGCAAGTTCGCCTCCGAAGGAAACTAGTAGTTATTTCGGGGAGGGGGGAGCCGTCCATTCCAGAGACGTGCCGGGGTAATTGCCAGCGACCAAAAAGGGAGCGCAACAGCACATCTGAATCCGCGAAAAACTCTGATAGAAAGACGACAATCGGTGTTTGCGGATGGGATAGTCACTCATGGGAGATCTTTCGGGTGTTCATTATGGGGGAAAAAGGGCGTGCTGCAGGGGGGTGCCAGCGCACGTACTGAAGCTCTATCAAATTGTCATCAAGGAGGCCACATTCTAAGCTATGGGAACGGAAAAGATCGTGGAAGATTTCCCCTTCCATTGCTCCAATAGAAGAAGGCTCGAGAAAGAAGAAGTCAGGAAGGCTTTATTTCAGAAAAACTCGAGGGAAATGGAGGGTTCCACCTGGGGGACACGTCGGTGCACGTCCCACCCGCTCTGCTCACAGCGAACTGGTAATGTTTAAAGAGAAGGGGGAAACAGGGAAGAAACCTGTCTTAAAGGCAAGGAGAACCGAACAGGGGGTGACGAGAGAATCTAACTCGGACAGATGCAGTAACTCGGGTCACCGGCATAAAGAAAATTGACACCGTTAGAAGAAGCACGGCCGGGAGGGGGGGGGGGTACTTTCGTAAGGAGCGCACGCAGGGCTGGTTGTGATCAAGGATAAAGACTCAGAAGGTCTTCGCGAAAGAAGGGACTTTGAAAAAACACTTCCAGGGGAAAACTGTCTTTCGCTCCTATCCGGGGGGCTAGGGAGCTGTCAACATACCCAACCTTCGCGAAGCTCAAAGCACTCTACCTCGCCTGAAAAGATGCCCCTATTGTGCCCGGGGGAGAACTTACGGTAAGGAGATTAGCACATCTGCCGAAAGGAGAGGGGGGGTTTTAGACTATCTAGCATACATATTAAGAATGAGAAGTTGGGCTCAGGAGGGCGACCATTTCTCGTAAGCGGAGTAGAGAAAGGGGGGGAGGGGGGGAAACACCTATTTAAAAGTAGTGGTGAAAGAAATCTTATTACCAGATCTTTCCGGACTGAGAGGGGGGAGAATATTACATAGCTCCGCGAGGAGAATGTTCAAGGATACGATTCTGACATTTCAAAAAGAAGAAGTTGCAGTAAAAAGCTGGAGGTTGACAAGGATCGACTGATTCGTAGAGAGGCCTCAAACGCAACCTGGCGATCGGGAAAAAACGGTGGCCTCAGAGGGGAGGAGCTCCTGCAAGCAGACGCCCGGCGCAAGTCTTTTAAGGCAGTTTGACCTGACGAGAAGAACTGCTAGAGAAGGGACTTAACGATCCATAATACGATGAAAGAGCGAGCCGCTGAAAAAGCCCGAAGGCGCGCCTGAAAGGAACCGAACCTTGACGGTGCCTTAAAAGCACTGCCGGTGTAAGGATCAGCAAAGATCTCCGTACTCCAGGAGGGAGGTACTCGGATACCAGAAGATGTGGCCGACCAACCGACTCTACCGATTCAACAGTGAGAAAACGGGAGGAGGGGCTATCCTTCGCGTCCGGGGACTGAACCGGAAAAGGGGGGACCGCACAGGAAAAAGCACCCTCCGAGCAGGGAGAGGTTTGAGTCAACTCCGCGGAAAAAAAAGCCGGCGATGGGACACTTCTCTTCAAAAACTGCTGAAAGCAGACGTCATCTTTTCGGGGGGGTGAATGTATACCAAGGCAGAGAGGAAAGGTGATAAATCCGGGGGAAAGGGGCAAAGACTTGGGTTGGCAAAAAAGGGAAACTGTCATCATTTCAGGCTCCTACGCGCTCCCCCAACTTGGGGAAAAAGAAATCTGAATCGTCCTCACACCAGTAAGGAAAAAGGCTGCGAACGAGAAGTCCGCAACTGACTTGAGACCTCGGGGCTGCCGAGATATCTTCCGAGAAGAGGGCTGGAGAGGGGAAAGGCAAAGAAAAGAAGTATACAAACATGAGCGGAGCAATAAAGAAAAGGGAACAGAGTTTTACCGACCAATGGGGAACTAACCGCAACCTAAAGTCTTAAAAATAACAACAACCCCGATCTTGGAAGCAGAGGGGGAGGCCTGGAGGGGGGGGGGGGGGGGGGAATTGGAAGCGCTAACATGACGGAGAGAGGTCGGCGAATGCAGGAGGAATGGTAATTATTAACGATTGAGAAGGGGAAAGGGCAAGGTCAACCTGCTGGGGAGCTTTCAGGTTCGGCAGGGTCGTCAGCCGGAAACAGCGAGGTTACCCGATCAACCGAGGGCGGCTCGAGAGAAAGGGAAAGCGGCCCTGAAGCCACCTGAACTCCTGCAGAAAAAATTGTGTGGAACTTCGAGAGACAGCATCACTTTCCTCTAAAGAACAGGGCTATTTTCTTGAGAAGTGGCACCATCACCGAACAGGAAGAGGGGGGGGGTGATCTTGGACTATTCCTTCAAAAAAGGGGTGAAGAAGATTACGCGAACGGGGGAAAACCCTAATAAAAAAACTCTTTCTACTGGGGGCTTTTTAACACCGGATTTATGACATTACGGTGAGGGGAAGAGGGGGGGAACGGAAGGGGTATTTCTACCCTCAGTTAAGAAAGACAAGGGGACTTGCACGACATAAAGGAAACCCCCAACCCATGGGGGGCCCCCGAACCCCGCGCCTGTAGGGAGGGGGGAGGGGGAGAATGGCCGACAAGATCTTCTCTAACAACAACCCGAAGAAAAGAATATCGGTCATGAGGAGAAAAACACTCGTACGGCGCTAGCATGGAAGGCCAGGGGCCAGCCACCACTCGTATGAAAGGAAAAGGCGGGTATCCCTCCTGCGAGTACAGTTTCATGAAGGACGAGAGAAAAAGAAGGGGGAACCAGAATCGTCGCCTCTTGGTGGATAGGTTGCGGACAAAAGAACTGGTGAACACGTGGTGCAGGGGAACCCCACTCCTAAGTCTTCTAGGGCGGGTAGGGTTTTACCGGAAGACGGCAAGCCATCCGAGGAGAAGTCGCCGGTCTCAAGTAATCTAACAAAAAGAGGAAGTGGTCGCGTTTCGTGAAGGGGGGGGGATTGCCGATTTGTCTGCTCCAAGGGCAACCGCTTCATCGGTGTCCAGCCGTGCGGCCCGAACGAGAAAAAGACCGCTGAACGCGACCCTAATATACAAAGCAAAAGGTACCTCTTGTCTCGTCAGGGGGGGAAGTAACTCCTTATCCACGCCATCCAGAGACGACGCTGGTCCGCCACCTCTTTCAGGAGATAATCACCGAAAAATGAAAAAGGGGGATGGGATCGAAGTCCCACCGCCTGAATGCTCCGACACTATCGGTTGGGGTTGTGATTTTCCGTTCATTCCGAAGGGAGGATGGAGGAGGGCAAAAGGGCTGTAACAAGGTTACGGGATAGGGAGGGGGATCGCGATGTCGTCTCTTTGTAAGATTTTTAGAATCAAGGTTTTTCCTCCAGATGACAGAAAAGAGATGCAAGAACGGGAGCAACGTCGGGGTCTAAGCTGAAGACGAAAGATTTCGCAAGTAAGGGGGTAGACGAAGCATGCAAACCGTGGCGTATTCCCGGGGGGGGTGCGAATTACGCCCAACGCCGGCTGGGAAAAAGGGGGGGAACCAGGGGTATGCCCGCCAAAGAGAATGCTGGCGTAGAACTTCGAAGAAGTCGCGGCCTTGTTCAAGCTTAAGGGGAGGCAGGGAAAAGAAAAATGAGAACAGGGGAAAAAGCAAGGACAGCCGGACTGTGTAGGCGTTCGAGGACGAATTAAGGAAAAATCAATGCTCTGCTTTCGGGGGAAAGGGGAGGTGGCCGGCCCGTCCTCGAAGGCCGGCAGTCCGGAGGCCTGCATTCTAAAGATCAACGTTTTGAAGGAAGGGGGGGGGGAAAGAGTGCGGGTTCGAGCAGGTTCGGAAAAAAGGGTTCGTGGTATCCGATCCGCGCACGATGCTTACGGCGAAGATGGGGCTAGCCGGCATAAAAGGCCGTGCTGTCAGGGCCAGCGGAAGAGGAGGCATAGTCTCCATTTTGAAAGAGGGAGAGGAGGGCCTCGGAAGGGGCTCGGTGATCATGGGGCCATTACAGAAAGACTAGCCTATTCTGGGAAGGGGCAGGTCACCTGCAGGGAAAAGACTTGTCACGTCGTATAGGGAGGGAGAGGGAAATTAACGAGGGGGGAAGGACCGGGGGGGGTTTCTATCAGTATATCCAGTTCACCTAGAGGAAAAAGCCTCTAGGGACCTTGGACGAAAGAGAAAGCAGGTTCCGCAAGGAGATCGGCGTCTTTAACCCCTCCGAGGGGAAGTGCACAATGAAGCTCGAAAGAGGGGGTATCCTCAAACGAATCGGGAAAGGCCAGCGCAAAGAATCAGAATCGGGTCAGGAACCACTTTTCACCACTTGATCGCGGGGGTGGGGGGCACACTTCCAGTAGAGGAGGGGGGGAAAGGATGCGAACTGGGGGAGAAACATCCTGGCCAACTTGAGAAATGCGGGCCATCTTGGGGGGACGAGATAGTCGAAACCTCAAGAGGCAGATTGGAAAGCAAAGGAAAGTCATTCTATGAATTGGCCAGAGGGTCCTCGGGAGCATGCTCTGGTTCGGGGGCTTTGCATCCTCGGGACAAAAGGGGTTTCTTTCACGAGGGAATACCAGGAGAGCAAACCGGATCGGCTAGGGGAGGCCCTTTTCCAGGGAAGTTACCGACAGCAGAGCCAGAGGAGGGGGGGGGGCGGGAGAGGAACGCGTGGGAGGATCGTCCTGATCAGGAGGGCCTGCTTGGAACACCCCTCGGGACCGACCGAGGCTTCATCTCGAAAAAGACTAACGGGGAGAGACGATGGTAGCGGTAAAAGGCTTACTTCCAGGATGGGACTGGAGGGACGCCTTGATCACTCTTCAACAATCCTAGAACGAGGATACGTGTCGATCATCCCTTCAAGAGGGAAATGCGACCCGGTTGAACATGAAAAGGAGGGGTCGGGTGCTGGAAAAGAGGGGTTTTGACGGCAAGAGGGGTAAGGCCCGGTTGGACAAAGGACAGGATCGCGTGTCTGTGTCCGAATCGTCGAAAGGATAGTAGGGGAGAGGGAGAAAGACTGTCGAAGTTAATGGCAAGGGGGAGGGGAACCTCTTCCGGCCCTCGATCCCTTGTCAGACACATCTCTCCTCTTGTGTTGCAGGACTGCCAAAGGGAGGGAAAATAGCGGGAGATGCACACCGAAGCAAATCCACTTAAAAAAAGGAATACCACCGAAATAGAGCGGAAAAAAGGAATTGCCGGAAGAAAACGGTCGTCGTCTCGAGAACGAGATGCTCTGCATAGAAGGGGGGAGCGTTCCGCCGAAGTCCGAAAGAAGTGGTCTCTTGGCAGAGACAGGCACCTGCGGGATGGAAGCGGGACGGCACAGCCCGAACATCAGACATGTTTCCGGGGCGCGAACCGACTGCGGCTTTGAGCATGGGTGGGAACACTAGTAAAGTTTAATCAGAAGGTCGCCGTCGCCAAAACCCGTGATAGGGACGCGGACACCAAAAAGACGTTTCTCAGGCAGGCTGCATACCGAAGTAAGGAAAATCTGTGAACTGGCTGGAAGGGATCAGGATACAACCCGGCAGAGAGGGGGGGGGGGTTTATCAGCAGCAGGAGAGGGAGAAACTATCCCAGGAAAGGTATACTCCGTTTAAGGCCACCATCTAAATGTACTAACAGATGAAAAGCGAGCTCAACTGAATGGGATAGGGGGTCCACCGGCGGTTATGCCGAAATGAATTGGTTCCGTCGACTTGAGAGTTGGGGGGCCTATGCAGGAAGAGCATCGGCCAAGAAAAGATAGTCATCTAGAAAAGTTGTATACTATCCCTCAACAAACAATTAGTGAGAGAAAGGAAACAGCTCGGTATTCTCGGGTCTGTCCGATGAGAAGGCACGAACACCGCAGAAAAACAAGGAACGGCGTCATAATCCGGACCGTCTTTGACTGTGAGAAAAGGACGGCGATTCTCTAAAACCTGGGAGTAAAATGAGGGAAAAGCTGTGGTGCCTGACCCTCGGCGTACCTCCTCTGGCAGGGGAGAAGGGGGAGCAGCTCAGAGAAAGGATGCATCACCAAAGATGACTGCCGTTTTTAATCTGGTCTCGAAAGGACTAGGCAAAGGACTTGAAATGGCAGTTGACTTATACGTCTCACAGGTCGGGGACTCGGAACTCAGAAGGGGTGGCCGTCGACCGTATTAAATGCAGGCTTCAGGTACAGAAAGGCGAAACGACAAAGAAAAGGAGGGCATCTGCAAAACTCGGGAGGTGGGGGAGGGGAACTGCTTGAGAAGGAATTCGCTATACATCTCCGGAAGAACTGTCCACCGAAACTTCTCTCCTGTCGGAGGGGAAGGGAAGCGACATCGAGGCGGGCCCCCATCCGCTTCGAAAGGGACTACACTCTTTTTTGAGCGTGTATCTGCAACTAATTTGCGGGTTCTTTTGTCAGGGATGGGTTGGAACTTGGGGAGGCTGAGTGTGTAAAACGAGTAAGGGCGGACTGAGCACTTTGGCAGAAAGCTGACAAAAAGTCTGCGCAGGGACTGAACAATGCGGGAAGATGAGACTGCCCTTGCTCCAGGAAGCGAGACGGGAGGGGGGCTCTGCCTACGTCTCTTATGCATTAGGGGGGGAAACAGACTCTAGTCCAGGGCGGGGGAACCACTCTTCAACCTATTTCACCTTAGCAACCTCTTAAAGACCACAACGACTGCTCCATGCTCTGCCGAGGGGAAACCGATAAAGACGGGTATGATCTTAATTATCCAGAACGTTGACCGTACAAAGAAGGGGGGGAAAAAGAATCAGGCTAC
>Ga0179591_1354834_pt1 | contig 10445 bp, 13 predicted proteins | sample CZOMad2_1_08_16f_FD_182891 | JGI IMG/M metagenome (GOLD analysis project Ga0179591, IMG submission 182891) | Vadose zone soil fungal communities from Angelo Coast Range Reserve, California, USA - CZOMad2_1_08_16fungal (PacBio error correction) | ecosystem: Environmental > Terrestrial > Soil >...
CAGCGCTTCACGACAGAAAGACATCAATGGCATTCAGTGGGTTCAAGATTGACATCACTTACGACTGGGAAGGGGCTTTCGTTTTCCTTATGCAAATCATCCGGAAACAACAGCTGGAGTCTTTGGAAAAACGTCTGAAGAAAGGATAGAAAAAATGAGCAGAGCTGTGATGGGTTGGTCAAAAAGGAGAAACTAAATGTGGAGGGGACGAAAAATATTTGGCTGCAGGGGGGAAGGTGGGGGTGTACTCTTAAAAGGGGGGGCTGGGGGGGGGGGGATGTTCGGGCCGGGGAATTGACATCAGGACACCCGTGAGTATCAATGCCGGCGCAATCAACGGGGGAACCCTGAATTATTGGGGATATCTAGGAGGAAAAGGGTTTTAAAAAGGGAGGGGTCCTAAAGAGGAAAGGGAGACCTTACCGGATCTTGGGGTGACGCGTCTCATAAGACGACAACCGTGGGGTTTCCACATAGCTTCCATGCGGCTGAGGGAAAGGAGTAAAAGTGATGATTAGAGTGATCCAAACGGTTTCAAGGATTAGAATCGAATGATACGAAAGAGAGTCTAGGGCCATATTGGGACCAAAGGCTGTAGGGATTGCTAAAACACAGGGGACATCTAAGAAAACAATCACGGAGATTTTGGAACGATACGCATTGAGAAAGAGGAGGAACTTTCATTAATATTGTTAGATTAGTCTGGATTTCTCTATCTTAGAGGTGACCGTTCTCATCCAAAAATACCCGATGCAATGAAAGGGGAGAGGACCATAACTGGGAACGAGTCAACATTCGATAAAGCAGCGTTTAGTGTTGAGACAACTTTTTTACAAGGGGACTTGGGGTTTGGATAAAAAGGGGGGGGGTTTAAATCGCTAAAGAAGTTTAGAGCAAAAAAACTCAAGGGAATGTCACTGCAAAGTTATTCAGGCTTTTGGGGGAACATTGCGGTGCAACGAGCGAAGGAGGCGTCAAAGGGAGGGACGGGCTAGCCATTGTAAAGGGTAATGGAGCCGGTACGCTTAGAAAAGGGGGGTGGTTGGCGGAAACAGGTGAAGGTGCTTTGTGTAAGTCTGCGATAAGGGGTGAATCTGGGCATTGGCCGAAGTTAAAAGAGGGGCCGTGTGAAATGTGTCTTAGCACGTAGAGAGATCAGTGAGAGAGACCCGAAGAGAGGTAAGAAAGGCAAAGCAGAAAGCTATCGTAAAATTTTAGCAGGGGGTCCGGGAAGGCCAATTCGTCGCCGAAGGGGAAAAAGAGAGAGGAAAAAGCGATCAGGAGACTAGGCGGCAAGGTTCTACGCCCTATCGACCAGGGAAAAGATAAGATCCTCGCAGGCAAGAATCAGGGAAACCCTTTTCTATCGAGTCAGTCCTGGATGGAAGGGCTGCCGAGAAGCGAAAATAAGAGACAAAGGGGTTGTCGCAAACGTCAAAACCGACGGATCAAGAAGCTTCCCACGAATGAGAAAAATATCTGCCGAACTCTTTGGCACTCCTGATGTTAAAGGGAACCCCGGCCAGCAGCCGGGGGTGAAATCGCGGAGAAGTTTCGTGGATACCAGGGCACAATGGATTTCTTGGGGGGAAAAGGACTCAATTGCGACACATCTGTGAGAAACAGAAAAAACCTTGCTTACGGCAATTGGGGAGGCCACCAAGGAAAAAAGGCTTGGGCGGACGAAGTTAGCACGCGGGAAAATACCAAATGCCGTGCGAGGTTGTACAGACGGCACAAGATGTAAAAAGTACAATGATGGGAAAAAACCGGGGATGCGCAACAAAGTTGCGTAAAAAAAAGGGGGAAAAAAAATTCGGACGCTAAATGGGGAAAAGAGCAGGTAATTACGGCAAAAGAAGGCGGGGGAAGAAAGGGGCTTTGAACAAGCTATTCAGAAATCATGCCGAGCAAGACTCCCAACTAGTAAATTCGCCTACTCCAGACAAAAGAGTGCGGGGGAACTGGCGCAAACAGAATCCTGGAACAATGGCGAACTATTCAGTCTTGTTCAGGGGGAACTTCAGGTCAAGTCGAAACAAGTAGACGACCCGGACGAGAATTTATTCTCGGCATCTCTCTCAACAGGGGGGGGGAAAGAGAGCAGTATGCCTCATCATGAGACCAGGAGGAGGGGGGGGTAATATAGGGGTCAGAGAAAACAGAAAAAGACCTAAATGTAGCCATTAGGGGGGAGAAAACGGTCTGTGGGCGCAGTACCGCCTGTTCGGTCATGTCGGTCATAAGTGCGTCGTGCTCGATGAGGAGGGTGCGATAAGTGGGCACGGATAATCTTTTTGAGGGGGGAAGAATCCCGCTGAGACTCATGGTCTACGAGGGGCGAATGGGGCGAAACTTGGGAAATGAATCAGAAGGTCATTGGGGGATCGGGGGGAAGTGTCATGTTAAGCCGTCAGATGGGGAGGGGTAGTTGGGCCTTGCCGGTGGGGAGAGCGTCCGCCACAATCATGGTGTTTTGGGGGAAGTCCTTGACAAAAGGAAACTAAAAAGGTTTGGAACGGGGTGAAAAGATTGCGTGAGCAGAGGAAGTTGGAGGGGGGAAAAAAGGGGCCAGCTAATGGATTCTTAGGGAGGGGGGGCAACCGGGTAAAGGGGCAGGGGTTGTTCCAAGAGTTCGCAGTATATGGATGTAACGCTAATTTTAAGAAGGAGGAAAGACTTCTGGTGACGCGTGCAGTGACCCAGTGGTGTGGGTTGACGGGGGCGCTTGTGAGAAAAACGCGGAGAGGCCGGCGGGAGGATCAAAGGCCAAGGTTTGAAATGAATACATTCTTTCCTCTGGCCGGCGGGGACTCCTCAATAGTGTGAAAATGGAGGGGGGGTGGATCAGTCAGAGAAAGAAGGTCCTCCGCTACTACTATGAAGGAATTGTGATTCTAAGGGAAGGGCAGTCACTAGGGAATAGCGGGGAGCTAAGTGTCTGCTAGGGACTCGGGGGTCCTTACTTAATTGGGAAGGCGCTTGTCTCAAGGTGCTCAAAGCACGCAAAAAACGTGCTAAAGAACTTTAAAAGGGAAAGAACGTATCGTGCCCCGAAGTTATAGCTCAAACCCCAAGTACCACGGTGAAAACTCAACCCAATAAGTGCGAGATGAAAAGCTGCCAAGGAATTAACGCTTCGTACCGGCAACCCAAGCCCGCCAGAAAGAACTCAGGGCTACGCGTTTTGGGGAGGGTGACGCCTGACGCAAAGAACTTTGGCAGGGGCGTATAGCGAAAGAGTTTTTGATCTAAAAAGTCGTAGCGAAATTCAAGTAGGGGCCAAGGTCTATAAACCAAGCAAGGGGTAGGGGGGACTCAGATAAAACACCGTGCGATTGGATGCGCGGGGCTGACGGAAGGGAGGTGAACTAGCTTGGGATTGCAGAGGTCCTGGGTGAATTGATAAGTCATCCAGAGGGGAGGGGGGGGAACTAAAGAGGAATCTACCAGGGGGCGAACATCAGATGTCAGACAAAGAAGTCTCCATTAGGAGTAGAGGAGGACAAGACCCTACCGTGGCGTGGGGGGCCTGTTACTACTGAATGTGGTCGACAATGGGTCTCTACAGAAGAAAGTCTTCTCCTATGTACCATAACCGAAAATCGGGTCAGACTGCGATCTTCCTGCTAAGAGGGTTAAGTGGGTTTATCACATTCTGCTACTAAAAGTAAAGTCCCAATTCCTTTTAAAAGAGGCCTCTATTTGCAACAATGGGGGCGGGGGGTATGCTACTGTATAATAAAAAAACATAAATTACACGGACACTTGGATGTCGTAAAAAAAGCTGACTAATCGATTGGGGGAAATGAAAACTCTCAACACTCATGAGGTGAAACCGGTGTGGCTCAGGGAGATTCTCGAGCAATTGGAGTGTCTCGACATAAATCATAACCAACCAAACTAAGGAAAAAAAGACAGGTCGCAACCACAAAAAGAGTTCGTACGGGCGGATCCTGTCGGGAGGAAGAAAACAGAAAAGGGTGGGTGACGAATCGGATAATGAAAGAGAGGTTGTCCATAGTAAAAAGGGTTTGTCGGAGGGGGGGATTGGGAAAGAAGCCAGCCCGAAACCGGAAACTCCGTTGGTTACCGGACTCGGCAATCTGTTTGAACATAGCTAAACACGGATTGGGAGGCGTGAGGGCCGCGGAATCTAACAAACGGAGGATCAAGAGATGGGAAGCGGGGAAAGGGGAAAAACGGCTAACAATCCAAGGGTTGCTTTTTCAACCTAGTTCCGATAGAAAAACCACATGACCTACGGGGGGGGGGACCATGGGGAGTAGGAGGGTGTGGAGCACTCATCCATGAAGAAACACGACCCGATTGTCAAAAAGTAAGAGAGCAGCAGAGGGGGGAAAGCAAGATTCCCATTCGTTGGGCCGTACCGGGAAATGATGGTGAAAACCGCCGAACGAGTGGAGCATGGGGGGGCTCCTTCTTTTTGGGTAATCGACACGGCGGTGGAAGGGGGGGGATGTCGGTGTGAGGGACCCCCAAAGCGGGAAAGAAAGATCCGCGCAAATAGGCGGGGTAAAAGATTGGGTGATAGCTAGGGTGGGAATTTCCCAAAATCGTTTTCACCAGCCGGAGGCAGACTCGAGAAAAAGGTGGAAAGGGGGGGGGGGGATGATTTACAATAAGAAGTGCTCGGCGCCGAGCGGAGGAGGTAAAGGTGAACTTCGTCAAACCAGAGGGGAGATAAGGTTCCCCCGCCTGAAAAGTTTAAAAGAGACCGCTCAGGTCTAAAGAAGTGAAGTACATCGGGGGCGCATCATAACCGGGGAGAGGACTGAATAAAATAGGTCGAGCCACAAAAAAAGGCAAAAGTACAACAACCCAATAGAACTTTAAGAATGGGGACTCGAGAGAAGAAGTGGGGGGAAAAAGCGGCTGAAATCTCGGTATGCTGGGATTCGTGGGAGGGGAGAAACTTTAATCGTGAAACAAGGGATCCTCACTATCCCATAAGATTCATCAAAAAGATGAAAAGTAACGGGACCGGCAGCACGCAGATGAGGGGATGAAGAAGACGCAACTGTTCGGGGGTGGGGTTGCTACAAGTTCCAGGTGATTGTGGTTGTGAAAGAGAGACATGGGGACTAAACTGGTTTGAAGGACGCGGAGTCAAAAACGCGGAAGATAAATTCACTGCAAAGTTCATTTGCAAGTCGGGGGAACGCGGGGACTTGATAAGCGAAGGCAGTCTCGGGCTAGCAAGGGCAGTAAAAAAGTTCAGCCGCGGGCAAGCGATACGACTTAAGAGTTGGTTGCGGGAAAACCTTTGTTGGAAGGGGTGGTTTCAGGATCTAGGCGGGGGAAAAGATTTTCAGGGGAGAAGTAGAGGCAAGGGGAAAAAAAGGTAGGGGGGCACGTCGTGAGAGGTGAGCAAACGAAACCCAGACCGAGATCGGAAAGGGAACCGAGGAAAGCTATCGACAATTTGGAGGCGAAGGAAGTCCCTAGTCGAAATAACCTAAGGGGTCAGGAGAGCGGCGTAGGGGGGAATGGGGGAAATCTCCCAGCCACAGGGCTAGAACTTCGAGTAAATCTCTCAACAAGGAAAATGTAAGGCAGCCTGGCAAGGGGAAGCGTAAGGGGAATAGGGCTCGTTTCTTTACCTTCGAAAAAGAAAAAGGTGTGTGGGAGGAAAGGAACAAAACCGCGTGAAGAGCTAGACAATTCTTCACTTCAAAATAGGCGCACTCGTGGCACGAACCGCTGTATTGGGACTGGGGACCACCCAGAAAAAGTTCCCCTTACTTTTCTAACGGTCTCAACTGGTAAGTGGTCTTGCTCATTGGCAGAAAACACATCTTACCGTCACAACAACTGATCTGCAGGGGGGGGGGGAAGGTGAGGGGAAAACAAAAGGGAAAAAAGGGGTTATTCCTCAACTCGGCAATCTACACATCTGAGAAGAAGTCAGGTTTACTATGAACCGCAATATGTACAATCTTCCGAATAGAGAAGCAAACAAATGGCTGAAAGAAAACATGGCACGACACCTTCTAAAAATATGAGAAATACCGGCGGCAAGAAGGGGAGAGAACCCGGGCGTGAAGGGGGAGATTCAAAATTATCAGTCCGAAGACTCCTATAGGGGGATACGACAAGAGAAAGAGGAAATGGCGCCCAAAACGATGACGAGACGGGGAAGGACGAGTGCCGGAAGTCAGGTTTTCGTGGGGGGGAGGGAATAAAAGCGAACCATCGATGAAGACGGGGACGAGGAATGGCGCATCTAAAACGGGAGGAAAAGAGAGAGATGCCGAAAGAACCATTGAGAAAAGGAAATACGAGGGAAGCCCACGGGACGAAAACATGTTGTCGACATGCAGTCCAAGGATGGTTGAGAGTGCTGTGGGCTCAGACTCGTTTTACGGATGGGTAGTAAGCTAATGGATGCGAGTTGCTAGGAAGGTAATTGGGGGGGGGCAGGAAGGAGATTGGGTTAAAATTGAGAACAATGAGCAGAACAAGGGGGACCGGGCCGGTCTCATTGAGATGTGCGAAAAGTCTCTGGGGGTTGCGAGCCCGGAATCTCAGGAAGTGGGGGGGGGAAAAGGACATTTTGTGGGCCGTCCGGCAATATGTAACTCGAGTATGGTCGAAGATGGGTCCTTCGGGTGTCTAACCTGGAGGAAGAAAAACTTGGGAGTCCGTGGGGGTGGGTCCCAAGGCGGGAGAAAAGGGTTGGTTGTTGCTCAAAGAGGTGGGGGTAAAAAAAGAGCCACGAAAAGAAAGAACTCTTTGGGAAAAGCTCCGGGAAAGATCTCCGCGTCACAGAGTTGGAGTTTTTCCAGGGTAATGGAGACCGAGTCAAAAGGCCGATCGAGAAGGCTAGGGGATTGGGATCTTCTTGAGGGAAAACTAGGAAAGTGGAAAAGGCACCCCTTTGATAATTTGCGGGGGGGGTGGGATGAGGGACGGCCGCCTCAACGGGAACCAGGAGATACAAAAGGGGGGGTCAAATGAATACATGCTGCCGGCGGGGGGCGTACTCGGATGTTTCGTTCGAAGGTGGAGGCAGCACGACAGCGTGACGCGCAAGAGGAAGAGGTGACTGACGAGAAGCATGAAAGGGTCGCACTAGGGGCAACTTTGTAGATCAAGGTTAGAGGTCGAAAAAGTGGCAGGCGCGAGGCTCTCGAATGTGCGCACCTTTATGAAACGACAAAACATCGTCCGAGCGGGCTCGGGGGACCAATGAAAAATAGGGGGAAGATCCGCCGTATTGAGAGCCTAAACCTTCACGTTACCGCAAACATAAGTGCGATCTTAAGCGTAGAACGAGGCATGACTCGAGGGACTACGTACAACCCCGCCGAGGGGGAACTTGGTGAGACAGTCCCGTCAACGACGCAAATTAAGGATAATATAAGTCGAGTTGGTAAGAGAATGAGGGAGGGGGGCGTAAATTAGCTCTAAAAGAAACTTGTAAAAAGGGGGGGCTCAACGAACACCCGTGAGCTTCTATCGCGTGGATCTCCTGAAATACGGGGGGGAAAGGGTAGCTGTGGGGAAGAGGGGGGGATTGGGTGGCGGGAAGATAGAAAGCTAACAAACGAGGAATCTACCTCCCGCCTAAGGCCTGGCCATCCACGGCGTTCATCCGCACAACAGTATGACGTAGAGTCAAAATAGGGAGAGTTGTTGTTGTCAATTGGAGTCGAGTGGATCGAACCTGTGGTACTCGGCATGCAATCGGGAGGGGGATGCACGATGGGGGAAACGGGGGCGCCTAAGGGAAGAAGAAGGTTGGAGATCATTAACGAGGAACGTGAAACGTTCACCGGAGGAATGAAACTGGAAGGACCCGGGGAAACTGGGAAGAGGTACCTTCCAACAACGCATGTCGGAGCGAGTGGGACATGAAGCACATCTACGGGAAGCAGCAAATCAGGCACGGTCGCGTAGGGATAATCCGGAAAAGAGGGAAAAACAAAAGCAGATCAAGAATTCTGAAAAAAATTTGGCCGCGATTTGCGCAAGAGAAAACGAAATTACAGGGGTAACGACATATCCATTCCACGGGGACTCCGTACCTCAACAAAGTAGGGTAAGGTTACAAACAACTACGCCCATCGGAGGGGAGGAATAAAATCACCATCAGGGACGGTCGGTCGGCAACGTGCTACCGGAATTCTGAAGCGGGGAGGAATTGCGATTCACGAAGTTGGTTCCAGGTTTTTTCCCCCGCAAAAGGAAAAAAATTTTTCATGGAGGAGGAAAATCAGTACACGACCAAGACAAGGGGAACCATCAGGGCCATCAATAGGGTTGTAAACATGATAGAAACAGGAGTAGGGTCTCGGCTTGAAGCCGAGAGAAGCGACTCAACAGAAACGGGGAGGATGGGGAAAGGAAATGAGGAAGGGGGAATAGGGAGTCAATTACTTAAAGAGCATTTGAAGGGTGATGTCACGGGGGGGGGGGGGGGGGGGGGGTGGCCCGCGGGAATCAACCGACTGGTTAAATGAAAGGGTTGAAGGGTGGGGTCTGCTGAAAACGCACCAGCGACCCCGAAGAAAACGTCGGGGGTGGATCGGGCTGCATGGACTTTGAGGCAATAAGGACAGGGGCCGTCCGACTAAATGAAAAAGTGTTAGCTAAAGGGTGGCGAGGGGTAGCATCTTTGGGGTGAGGGACACGGGGGGGTTTTTAATTTCCTATGGGGGGCCCTTGGAGATTGATGCGCCCCTAAAATGTCATGATACGAATCTAAGATGAGGAGCAAATCGGAGGGGGGGGGGGAAAAAGAAAAAGGGATTTTGCTCGTGGGGAATTTCAATCAGGTTTCCCCAGCCGTAATAGCGCGACCCGGGACGGTAATTGCGGGGTTGTCGCGCTGAGAGGAAAGGGGACCAGGGGGGGTGGTTAAAAAGAGAGATAATCATGCGGATGGAAGGATCGTCCCACTTGCTGATTCTCTAAAGTAGGTGAGAAAGGGGGGGGGGTGGGGGGGGGGGGGGGGGGTACTTTCACGATAGCGCGTCGAATTAATCGCTCGATGGGCTTACGGTTACCATCTCTCAAATCACCGGACTGTCGAGAATAGGTCGCTCAAAAAGAGAGTCAAACGTACAAACCAATATAACTTTACCCAAATGAGCAGGGAAGACGAGGGGGAAAAGGATCTGGCAGGCAAGGCGGGAGGGAGAATCTGTAGATGTCACTTCAATTACAAGTTCTCAATTCCTCACTACCCATAACAAGCAATCAGGGGGGGCTAAGTTCACCGTATACAAGAAAAAATCCAAGCAGCAGGCAAAAGGGGGAGGGGTTGGAGAACACTTTTACAGGGCGGGGTGGAGCTACTAACCGTGCGCAAGTTTTAGCTCAAAAAGTGAAAAAGGTGAATGCAGTTCAGAGGGTAAACGAATACTGGTATAAAAACGGAAACTCTGGGCGCATCGCACGTCGGATGGAGGCGGGGCGCGAACAACATTCGCCCCGCCGGCTCTGCTCAGCAAAATCGACCTCAAACTAGAAATATGGTTGACAACAACCACTGGGGATAAATGGAAAAGAGCTCATACACGAGGAATAGTTGGAGGACGGTATAGGACAGTGGGGAAATCAAGTGTCCGAAGAAAGGGGAGGCCCATAGATAAAAAGTAGCAACAGCGAAGCTATCGACAATGGGGAAGTTGAACACAACGCAATTATCGGCTCGACAAGGCCAGGGATCGAGGACGGCGTCGGGTATACTCAACGAACCGCACAGTGTCGGCGGAAAGAAAGGGGCAAATGAGTCATACCCGGTGGGGCGATCTCAGCAGGTGACGCAAGCTGGGGCCGCTGCGAAGAAAATCAAAGTGGGGGGTTGTAGAACTGCGGGGAACAAGCCGGCAGTTATAAAGAAATGCTAAAAATGAAAGGCGAGGTGGGGGGAGGAGGTCGGCGAAATAGGGAAAATAGTATTTGAACGGTGGACAACCCAGTGAAAAACCAGAGTAGGGCGTCACTCTGGGGAAGGGGGTTCTTTCGGCTCGGGGGGAGAAAACCGAGGGGGACACTTCCACAAACCAACTGGCAGGCCGGAAAAAAAAAAAAACCCAAGGCGGAGGGAAGTCAAAATCGCACCGGAAGGTAAAAAAAACTACAATACATTCCTACGTATACCGAACTAAAAATATGGGAAAGTCAATGCCGGCAGAGGTTCGCCTGCTCAAAAGAGCGCAAAATGGCCAACTAAGGGTCTCAATCTCATTGAACTAATCTGGTCACGGCAAAAAAAGAAGACGGGGGCTAGTCGGGCGGTAAACAATATGTCGAAAAAGACTTATCAAGCCGAGCACGAAAAGAAGGAATGAATCTACGACAAGCCGACAACCGGGGCGTAACGATAGTCATACTCTAAAAAAGGTATTCCGGACAGGTCGGCTGGGGGGGGGGCTGCGATGCAAAGACCATGTTACTCGGTAATGGACGCCGGC
>Ga0179591_1252557_pt1 | contig 10444 bp, 10 predicted proteins | sample CZOMad2_1_08_16f_FD_182891 | JGI IMG/M metagenome (GOLD analysis project Ga0179591, IMG submission 182891) | Vadose zone soil fungal communities from Angelo Coast Range Reserve, California, USA - CZOMad2_1_08_16fungal (PacBio error correction) | ecosystem: Environmental > Terrestrial > Soil >...
TCGAAAAAGAAGTGCCAATGGTAACCCGAAGGGAAAAGCAAACAGGAAACAAACCGCGGTAAAACACAAACAAAAGCAAAAAAAACCAGAAATACGACGCGGGGGGAGGGAGGGGGGGTCGAACCAAGAAGGCACTGCAGAGGGGATTCAGCCCCCGCAAGATATCGGGGAGGAGAAAAAAAATCTGAGGATTATGCAACTAATTTGGGTTTTGTTCGGCCGAAGGAAAAAGTAGTCGGGCAGAACCGCTCCGGTAAAAAACCTAAATGACCCAAGGGCACGCAGGACTAAAGATTAGAACACAATGAAAGAACACGCTGGGATGTGGTGTGACATACTCGATCAATAGAGGGGAGAAACGGAAACAAAAGGCCATCTTTTCACTTCCAAACGGGGAACGGCCGGGGGTAAGCTGCCCTGTCAATGTCGAGGGCCAAGAAAATGTGCAGGCAAAAATAGCAAACAAGGTTGAGGGACTTGTACGGGAAAAATTCAATAGACGGACTAAATACAAAGGGTCAAAAGGGGTCGCAATTATAACGGGAGTGGAGATACGACCGTGGGGGGTGAACCAACACGGGTTGGATTTAAGCAAAAAACAAAGAAAACAAACAACCAAAAGAACAGAAAAAACAAACACACACCAACTCAACGTAAGGAGGTACGCACAGTGAAAACAAACAGCAACTCAAGATTTGGGGGGGGGGGGGGGAAGCCGGAGGCACGAATACAGCACACCACTACGATGAAGAATGCAAAAATGGAAAAGGGAACAAGGAAACGGGCTTCTTAGGGTGGGCTTTGTTTCAAATCAACAGTTTCTGTTTCGTGTGGAGGAGGTTTAGAATCTTTCAGTAGACCTTGTAAGTGGACAAGGAGGGCATCAGCCCGAGGCTGTTTGAAGATGAAGGAACGCCACGAAAGGTGAAAGTTTGGAGTTCACAACAACCTCGGTAAGGCGGGGGGGGTCGTGGCTTCTTCAATTTGTCAGAGAGGGGGGTAAGTCAGATGGGGGGATAAAGAACAGGGGAACTTACTAAGTGCCAACAAACCAGTTGCCAGAGGTTTTGGGTACAAACATTTCCACGCCCCTTGTCTTTTGGTGGCCCCAACCGTGGGGGTGGGGCCCGGTTTGACCCACCGAAAAAACCGGGCGCCACAGCTTTCCTATCCCCTGAGGGGTCCAGTGAAGAAGTGAAGCAAAAAGACATTAAATGGAGAAAAGGGGGGTGAGTAGGAAAACAGGAAGGAGTGTAACACGAAGTGGAAGGTCTTCATAAATCAGCGGGGGGATTGATTAAGAAGCCTTTTCGGGACAAACGGACGGTGCAAAAAAGGTGAATCGACGGTCCAGAGAAAAGGAACTCAAAGACACCGGAAGTTAAGGATAAAGAGTTGAAACCGTCAGAAGAAAAACAAAAACACGCCAGGTGAAAAGAAGGGTCCGCTTTCCAGTTTTGAGGAGGGGGAAAAGTTGGGGCACGGCCCGTGGGATTGCGCAAAAGGCGGATAAAAGAAGCAATAACTATAAAAAAAACTGCGTCAGGCAGGGACTTTTGATGGGGACAGCTTGACGACGGGCCTGAGACGGGAACTGATGTCAAAAGTGAAAATTTCTTTCGAGGATTACAGACGAAAAAGGGAACCAGAAGTCACCATAAAAAGAAAAAACTGAAACGGCAAGGGGTAAGTTGGAAAATCTGAAAAGAAGGAACCAAGAGGGGGGACACTTTCTTACAATGGAGAAGCGGAGGGGGATCAATCAGAATTCACTGGGAAGGGGGGGAGGGGGTTGCTCGAGGCTTCAAAAAGGGGGGGGGTGAACCTGAAACCACACATGGGGAATTCGGGGCGAAGAAGGAACCAACACAAAAGGAAGTGCGAGAAAAGCAGGTTGAAGGGATGTGGGGCACGCTTTGAAAAAAACCGACGACAAATGTAGAAAACACAAAAAACGCTAAGGGGTAAAGATTGTTCATGCCAAAAAATGAGGAGGAAGAGATGTGGCCGACGGGAGAAGAGTGTTGCGACGAAAAAAAAAAAACACATAGCGGGGAGAGCGGCGAAAACAAAAAAACGGGAGATTGTTACAATAAGAGAGAATCCGCCCAAAAACTAGGGGAAGGTTTGTACCTTGGCGCAAAAAAGAGTACGGAAAAGAAAAGGGAGGGTCAGCAGAAGTTTACGGGGAAAAGAAAAGGGAAGAGGTAAAAAGGAGGTTTTTTTGTGGCGCGGCATGGCAAAAAAAAAAAAGAGGGGAAAGCAGGGAACCAAAGCCCGGGAAAGGGGAGGAGATGAAAAAGTGGGGGCACGACGGGTTGTGTGAGAAAGGAACTCACTGGTCTGAGGAAAAAAACTTGGGTGGGGAAGAAGACAAGCGAAAGCGGAAAAGGGGCAAAAAAAATAACAAATCAGTGGACCATTCCGATGGAATATCAAGCCGACCTAATCACCATTGAAAAACAAGAAGGGGAAAGGACCCCGGAAAAGGACCTTTTTGGTGGAAAAAGACGTTGGGGGTGGGGAACTGCACACGGTTCAAACCTTTTGACATGAACGACGCAAATTTCACTGCCCATCTTCCTGCCACGGCAAAAGAAGCGGGGGGGTTACCAGAAAAAAAGGCGAGAACCAGGTTGGGTCGAAACGCCTAGGGATCAAGCGATCGGGGGAAAGCCAACGGGGCCGGATGGCGCGGGAAAAAAGGGACAAAGTGGGGGTGGCAAACGCAATCGGTGGGTTCCAGTCGAGGTCCCCACAAGACGGGGGAGAAGGCCAAAGGCAGGCTTCGGTGGACAATCAAAGGGTCAGCCGGGGAACCAGAGATGGAAACCGTTGGGGGACCGGAAAAGGCAAGAAGCGACGGCCTCTTAAGGTCGTATGGAGAAGGAAGAGGCAGGAGGTCAAAAACAGGGATCCTTACCACGGCGAAAATGTGGTGCGCAAAGGGAAAAAGCAGACGCTCAGGGGGGGGCACCCGTTGTTTAAAATAAACATACGCCAGTGAGGAACATCAAGCTGGATGTCAAAGGAAAAGAAATCCCAACCGAGAAGGAAATTACAGGGCGCAGGAACGGGAAAAAGCACTCTGTCAAAAGTATGTAAGCAGCCAAGAAGTGGATGCAAAATTTGAAAAAGGGGAAAGACACAAGAGAATAATCACACAAGAAAGAGGACGAAAACAAGCGGTCGGTTCACATTTGGAAATGCCAAGAGGAGAAGGCAAAGTCCAGGGGGAATGGGGGTTGGGAAAGCCTGACAACGGGGGGGGGGAGGGGGTGGGGGGGTTCCAACAAAGGGCAGGCCACACAACGGAGGTGGTGGCCTCCAATTTGGGCAAAACAACAGCAAAACTCTTACGAGGCCAATAAGAAGCGGGGACAAAAAAAAAAATGGAAATTAATGACCAAGTCTAATTGGACTGTCAACTAAAACAGACAAGGTTCCCATAAATCGGGGAGGGGGGGCAGATGGGAAGGGAATCAGGACAACATGGGGGGGGAAACTGAACAGGGGGGGGGCTGGGTTACGGGGGCGAGTAAGGGGGCCGGTTTCGGGGGGGTTCGAGAAGAGGGAGTGGTGCGGCAACGAAGTCAAGGGAACCCAACAAGAAAAAAGCGTGTGAAATGACGTGGCAGAAAGAGTGGGTCAAAAGGTGAAGGGGAAAAACAAAAAAACGAGTGGGGTTTGAAGCAGGCACAGGAACCAATAAAAGCATGGGGGTTGGAATGATTACCTAGAGAAAGGGGGGGGGGCGGCCGAAGGGCCGGCCAAGCATGGAGAAAACAAAGGATGGGCGTGGTGAAAAAGGGCGTTGCGTGAACAGATAAGGGAAATGGAAGAGGCGGAGAAGCAATCTGCAACGTAAAGCAAAGAAAGGGGTGTTGGTCGGGGTCCGGGGCAAGAACTCATACGTGAGGCGGACTTGTCAAACCGGAAAAATGGAAATCCGAAACGCGGGGATGGCAAAAAGCGCACATGTGGGAGAAACTCAGGGACTGATTGCGGGACGACCTCTAAGGCAGGGAAAAAACGGGTAAAGCAAGAGTGAGTCTTAAGGGACCGGAGGGGGAAAAAAAATGAGGAAAAAAATAAGAAGGGGCTAAAGGCTGCCAGTTTGCCGCGAAGGAAGAGGACTACGGATGCAATCACAGAACGAAGCCAAGCACGAGGGGGCAAGGTGATTGGGGGGGTGAACAAAATGAGGTTGTGAAGGGGGAGAGAGGGGAGGGACTCCAGATTTGCTCGCGGGTGGAACTGGGTGTCTGAAAAGACGACCCTGCGGGCCCTGGGGGGGGGGGTGATACATGAGAAAAAGGACGAGGAGGACGCAAAAGGGCATATAAGAATTGTAAAAAGGAGTGGGCAAAAAGAGGGGGAGGGGCCGCATCTTGGGCGTCCGGGGGGGGTCGGTAAGCGCAAAGTGGGGAGCTTACGAAAGTCTTCTTGTGAAAGTTGTGAAAATTTCAAAAGTTGAATTGCCGGGTAATACAATACGGGGTTGTGTTGAGAAAAGCAAGAATATTGGAGGAACTGAATCCTCTTGAAAACACGTCCAGACCGGGTGTCGAAAAGAGGCAAGGTGGGGGGGGAAATGGGTCCTGAAATGGGAATCGTACGCTCCCAAGAAGACTGGTAAAAGAACAAACAATGGCTGAAGCGGTTGCGGGTGGAGTGGGAAACGTGAAAGGGTGGTCGATTTGAAATTGAAATGAGCAAAAAAAGCTACAAAAAAAAAAAAAAAACGGAAGGGGAAAAAGAAGAAGAGCAATAAAGGTTCAAAAGAAAATCCGAACCCGGGGGGGCGCAGAAGGAAGTTCCAAACCGAAACCTTCCCATAGGGGGTGGAGTGGGGAGGGGGGATTTGAACGGGGGCGGGTGGGGGGTACAGGGTGCTGGGAGCGACCATCAGACAATCCAGACCAAAACGTGGGGGAGAAACAAGAAATCAACAACAAAGGTCAAAGGGGGTCAGGGGTTTGGGGGGGCCGAGGGAAAGAGGGGGGTAAGGGGCAGCCGAAAAAGAAAAAGGGCGAGGACCCGAAAAAGAAAAAAAGGACGGCGGAAAAAATTTCTTGTCTTCACTGAAATGGGGGGAGCAAGTCCCGTCTCGCAACATAACTGCCATAAAATGATCACGGACATTAACTCAACTGGGACGAATCAGGAAGAAGAATGCATTGCACGAAAAAGCGAAAAAGAAAAAAAGAAACGGAACACGGGATCGATACTCGGGGGGCATGTTTGGGGGGTTAAGACCGCCACTTCGGGTGTGGGGGGGGGGTGAACGAGACCCTAGAAAGAAACACCCCGCAAAAAAAACAAGGTAGTTCAGGAAAGAATCAAGACATGAACACATAAGAATGAGTTTCCCTGGGTCACGAAAAAAGTTGCAGGCCATCCAAAAAAGGCAGCCAGAAGGAGTGGGTCTCTCGATTACAGGGAAGTTTTAAGCAAAGGCTACATCACAAGAAACACTAAAGACCAGAGACTTTGCGAATGGCATGGTTGTTGTGGGAAAACAAGGCAAGACTACACTGAAAAAGGGACAAGGTGGTTTGACAAATTATGCGACCTCAACAGCACTCTCAAACAGACAAGTACACCGGGGCACAGAGCACCATCGACCCTCCACAACCAGAAAGAAAGACACGAAATGAACGGCTTGACAGAAAAATCAGAAGAACGCCGCCCCGACATAAATCGGTAAAAGAGAGGGTGAAAAACAAGGGAAGACTGTGGCGAGACCAATCGGGCCCAATCCTATCCGCTTGAAAAACGCAGACAAACTACAAAAAGAAAGGGGTAGTGGGGAAAAACAATGGGCCGGTCCTAGGGGGTCAAAAACAAAACAAAAGACCGATAGGGGAGAGTTTGTCGAACAATATCGAGTTTCGAAGCAAGGGTATGCACAAAAATACGAAGCACAACTTGGGAGGGAAAGAAACGGAAAATCTTAGGGAAAAAAGATGCATTGTCAAAAAAGGGGGGGGAGGGAAGGTGTGTCAAGTAAGACGAGACCTGAGAGAAAACTACAAACTGTCTAAATGGTCCAACTTTGTCCTGCCGGTGGGGGAAAGAATCAAGCCCGAAGTTGGACTGCCAAAGTCCTCAAAGTTGGGAAATACTGATAAAGTCTGGGAAAAAAAAACGGGGCCAGAAGGGGGAAGTTAAACCTTTTGGAAGCAGATCTAAGAAGTTGGCAGAGTTGTGGGCACACATTGGAGGAGACAGTCCGCCACTGGGGAAGGAACGGTTAAACCCCAACACCGGCACCAGACAAAGGGGTTGGTGACACAGGGGGCCAGAAAAGAAAAAATGGAAAAGAAAATAGGATTCCAGCACAACGGAATCAGGACTTGTTCTGTGGCAGGGCCTGAGAGGAAATGTGGAAAAGAAGGGAAGGGAAAATCGTGGGGGGACGTCTTTACAGAAAAAAAAAAGCTGGGGGGCAGAGACTTCAGTGAGGAAAAAAATCAGAAAAATAGCGGGGAGGGTTTTCGGGGTGACTGGAGGGAAAGTGAGGGGGGGACGGAGTTCATGTGTGATCGTGAAATTCAATCTGAGAGGGAAATGAAGATGGAGATAAGGCATCCAGCTGAAGGTTTCTGGCGTGGGCGTTTCAAACCCGGGTTGCCTTCACAGCCACATAAGGAGCAAGGTGCGAAGAGACTGGGGGCAAAATTGAACACCGGGGCAAATTTTCGAGGCAACATAAGAAATAAAGGGGAGGTTGTATTCCTCAACGGGGGGCGTGGAACCAGGTTTGAAAAAAAAGGGGTTCCCCGACTGACGAATGGAAACCAACGACCGGTGGGCAAGGGCCAGTGGTGAAAAGCCAGAGGTGAAAAAGGAAGACAGCAACAGTCCTGGGCAAACTTGGGGGAAAAAAAAACCCTGTTGTGTTGGCCAGGCAGCAACTATTGCCAGGGTACAGTGGGAATTGGGCTCAACAGAGCCGATGTGGGGGGGAGAAGAAAAGAAAACATAAAACGGACGAGCCCCTTGGGTGGAAAGACCAGACGACAATATGGAAGGGGAAAAGGATGAGGCAAAAAAAAGGTTTGACGTCCCAGCAGGCGGGAGCGAAATGGGCCGGAACAACGCATTGGGTTCAAAACCCTGTTCAGTTATTGTAAAAAAAAAGACAGGAAAGGAAGGGTGTAAGAAAGAACCATGCTGCAAACATTGGAGATTGCAAATTGGCAGGAGGGAGGAGGCAGAGATCAATGGTCGAAGGTCCACATTGAGGTGTGGACAAAAGGTGGGGCAGGAAAGAGCCGGGAAAAATGGTTGGGGCTTTCGGTGGTTGGTTTTGGGTTTGGTTTGTGGGGGGTTGACAAAAGCACACACCACCGGTGGATTTTCACAAGGTGACAGCCAACTGCCCTGCTGGCCTGTAGACACACCGCACACAGGGTACCTTTAGCCGAACGTCCTCCCCAGAACTTCCGCCATTCGGACACAATTCCCCACACGCAGAGTGCTGCCGCAAGACAAGAAGCTTACACGGGAAAAGAGAGCACGGACAACCTTTTCACGTGAAAAGAGTGGTTGACATTGTTAAGGGGCAAAGTCACACTTCTACCGAGCTTTTTTCACGGTATTGTTGACAAGAGCTCCCCCGGCTCACTTCGCGCTCTGGGAGAAACACAACAAGGGGGGGAGGCAGGAAGAAAAGGAAAACGTGGGGTAGTTGGGACCGTCCCGTGGGGGGGCTGGCGGCCATCTTCACCCCTACGTAAAAAACGGACCACTCGGAGGGGGAGAACTAAAAGCAGGGGGGGTGAAAAACAGGTTTGTCGCTAAAACAGGGCCACAAGTGAAAGGCCCAAAATGAAAAAAAAAGGGTGTTCTACGATGAAATTGCGAAAGGTGTTGGGCCTTCACGGAAGAACGGAAAGATGCGTGGGATGACAAAACTTTTTGAACCCGGAGAAATCAAAAAAGGAATCGCAAGGGGGAAATTTTCGTTGTCAAGGATAACGCGAAAAAATAAGAGTGAAGGTTGAAAGAAAAGGGGTGCTATTGGGAAATTACGGGGTGAGGTGGACAGGGGTGAAGAAGAATGTGGGTCTAACTGACTGTTTCAAGCAATTAAAGGTTGGGGGCGAAAAAGGCCAGGGCATGTAACACGTTTGGGCAAAAGCATTTTTCCTGAAGAGGAGAATCGTGGGAAGGAGCTGGTTCCAGAAAAGAGCGCGGCACGTTTGGGGCTCTCCTTCGATATGAAACCGACTAGCCAAGAAGAAAACCTAAAAAACATGGGACCGGGAAGGAAGGTGTGCGAGAAAGAAAATGAAAACGTGTCACGGGTGGGGGAACGAGAGGGGGGGTAGGATGCTTCAAGTCAAAGGCTCGGGAAGGAAAGTGACAAAAACAACTCCGAGGTCCGTGGCCAGTTCCACAATAAGAGACCATAACCTGGGGGTGGCAAAGCAAAAGGCCGAAAGGTCAGGGGGGAGCTTAATCCACAGGCTAGACGGCTGATTGCTTATGGGGAGAAATTCGCTGGAGAAGACGAAAAACAATAAATTATTGGCAAACCCCTGCGCATAGATGGCGCAAGGGGAAGGGGGAAAAAAAAAATCACGATGGCCGCAGGGGGGGGAGTAACCTACGTTACCAATCCACCAGATAACCGTGGAAAAGTCAGACAGCTTAGTCAACTAAGAAGCATAAAACCCCTAGCATTAACAAGGAGGAACTTAAACAGCTCTTGACGTGGGAAAAAATGGGAAATATTTGTGCAACAGCACTATATCCAGAAGACAACACGGGGCCGGTCACTATCCTAGGAAACATAACAGCCACAATAAAAGAAAAGGGACGGGGTCGTTGGCCAGGCAGGCACGTCTTGTACAAGGCTATGCAATTCAAACGTGGGGGAAACTTTGTTGGGGGATTAGTGGGGAAAACCAGAGCAAGGAAAAGTTGGGTTTGAAAAGAAATGTTTGGAAAAACAGCCGCGAACTTCTGTAAGGACAGATAACCTAACAAGGGGGGACCTTGCCAAGAGTTTCTTACATTAGGCGAGTGGGTTTGGAGAAAGTACCAGGGGGAAAACTCCGTTAGGGCTTCGGTGTACGGCATCGGGGGGGACGGAATGACCACCAAAGGTGGGGGGGGTCACAGCAGAGGGGTTGAAGGGCCTCCAGGGTCAGAGGGACAACAAAGACCACAAAAAGCAGTTGAAAAATGGGGGGCTTGGGGCGAAAGGGGGTTTGAACCGCTTGGGGGGAACAAGTTGCTGTAAGTAAGGGTGGTTTTTGGGGTCGATCGGGGAAGGAAGACCGAAAAATCATCCTATTTGTGCCCCAGTACAAGAAATACAATAATCGATGGATGGACGCCGGAACCTGCAAAAGCAGGGTCAACCACTACAATCGGGTTCGTTAGGGATGATGGGGCGTTGCAGGCGGAACATGGCAGTCACTTCTACCTAAAGGCAGAGCTCCAACACGTAGACGAAGTGGTTGTCAGAATACTCTAAGAATAGGATGGGCTGGGGCCGGAAAACGGAAAATGTAAGTGGGTGTTCAATGACGACCGCGGGGGTATGGGAAGTGGAGTTCGGGAGAAAGTTGCTGAAAAGAAGCTCCCATCAATTAGGGACTTGAGTTCCCGAGCCACAACTAATACGTTAAAAAAAACCGGACGACGGGTGGGGTGGTCAACCTGGCAAAAAAGACACCAAGATAGAAATCCAGCCATGGAGAAAAAAAAACGGGGAAACGCAAACAGGAATAAGAAAAGAGGTGATTTCAGCCCCGGCGACCAAGCCGCGAGTTTGCAAGGGGGAAGGGACACAAGAGCGGGGCAAACTACAGTACTCGTTAGAAACGAGGGGGTCCGATGGCGCCCCTGAAGACCGACCCATAAGAAATTTCCTGATGGTAGGAGTAAAAACCTACAGAGTAGGCACAGAACTGAGCAGGAAGAGGGGGAAACGGGGGTGGAACGTCCGTTTTTGTCAGACGCCAGTGGCAACCCCACAAAACGCCGTTACAAACCAAGAAACCCCCACTGCGAGAGCAATAGAATAAAACCGGGGCCACTGGTCGTAGAAGAAGTGTTGCGCAACGTGGGGGGGGCCTGAAAAAGTCGGAAGTGAGTTCGCAGAACCAGGAAATTTAAATGTGACAAACAGGTAAAGACACCTACACCCGTGGGGTGAAACAGAAAAGATTGTCAGAACCCTGCCCGCAGTCGTGAAATAACACTACGAACTCGTGGAAGCCGGGCAAGACTCTCTAGGAAGAAAAAGGGGGTTCCGGGTGTCACACTTTTAGCTACCAGTGGACTTGATTCTCACACTGCAATAGGTTAAACCGCTAAAACAGACAACCCATTTAAATGTCGGATCGGGAAGGTGTCATGGGGGTTGTCCTGGGCAAACCTGGGGGCAAAAAGGGGAATTGTTTTCGGAAAATGAAAGGATAGG
>Ga0179591_1311777_pt1 | contig 10444 bp, 12 predicted proteins | sample CZOMad2_1_08_16f_FD_182891 | JGI IMG/M metagenome (GOLD analysis project Ga0179591, IMG submission 182891) | Vadose zone soil fungal communities from Angelo Coast Range Reserve, California, USA - CZOMad2_1_08_16fungal (PacBio error correction) | ecosystem: Environmental > Terrestrial > Soil >...
TTAGTTCAAGAGGGGGGGGGGAGAGCGGTACTCCTCAGGGGGTACACCTCTTCAGAGCAAAGTATTCAGAGAAAAAGAAAAAATAGTCAGAGGGCATCACCTTGAAGAGAAGGACTCCCCTGCCTTTAAGACAAGAGGAGGAGGAAAGACAGACGTGATGTTCGGAAAAAGAAAGGCCTAAAATAGGGGGGGTCGATCTTTCCTGTACGGGGGAGTCCTCCCAAGGGAGCCGGCCGTGTGGGAGGAAGAGGCGTACGCTTTCGAGGGGGCCTGAATTGGTTGGCAGGGGAGGGGGGAGGTGGTCTGGGGGGATATAATATCAGGACAGTGATAATGTGACGTCCCGGAGAAAGTGTGGGAGATTCTGTAAAGAGCGTCAATTCTGCAGAAGTCAGGGGGGACGAAACAAGAATAAGTACGAACCCGAAACCCCACGATATGAATAGAGGGTAGACCGGACAAATTCAGAAGAGAGGTCATTGAAAGAAAAGAACCGTCCAGTTCAGAAAAAGTGCCCTACCCGCTCTCAAAGACAACCGACTCAGTGCTCCAGGACCGGACAAGGGGCCGGAGGTTCAACGCCACTTAAAGATCTAAATTAATGAAAGAGGGAGACATGGAAGCTTAGACAGTTGGATTCGCAGAGAACTAGGGTAAGCAGTTAAGAACGGATTTGTGACCCAATGGAACCCGAGGAAGCGATAAGGGGGGGGGGCCAACACAATTTGTAAGAAAAGCACCATGCTTATTTAGAGAAGCGGACTCTAAGGAGATGGGTGTGTCAACGCAAAAGATTAATAAAGCAGTCAAAGGGAGGGGGAAAAACCTCCAGACGAGAATATACGAAAAGGGAAAGGACAGAAAAGCGACAACGGGATCATAAGAAAGAAAATGTCGATGAACAGAAGAAAGGAGGATGTCCGTTCATCTTCAGATACAGGCAAAAAAAAAAGTGGCCCCTATCGCTGACCCCAGCCCGGGGGGGAAGTTTTGGGGGAGGATCCGACCTCACCGGCGAAAGGGACAAGCTCTGAGAGCAAAAACTCTATTAAACGGGGGTAGGACCTCATAAAACAGACGAAAGGTAGGCAGCAACAAAGATCCTCCTTGGCAAGAGGTCGTGGGGGGAAGGGAGCGACCAGAAGAACCCTCGAGTCACGAAAAAAGGAGGGAAGCATAGGGACTTGGGAAAAGGAGACTACTTCTGAATTATTGTCGTAAAAAAAAACTGCCAGCCTGACTGGAAAACCACCGCTCGAAATTACTGTTGGGAATATCGGACTCGAGACGCAAGAAAAGGAGGGGGAAGCGACGGGGGGAAATTGCCGAACCCGTGAAAGGGGGGGGGGGGGGGTGGGTCAAGTTCTTTAAAAAAGAATCTTCTGGCTCTCCTCCAGAATCTGGCCATCTTCTTCAAGAGGAAAAGAACTTCTTCGGCGTCATGATCTGAAAAGAGAGTTTGGTACGGTCATCCCTGAACGGATGAATGCAAAAGAAGAAACACACCTCCTGAACACAAAGGACCGTATCAGTCGCAGAATAGCTTCTTTAGAAGCCTCGCGCTCGAACGCGAAAGGATCCTAAAAAAAGTTCACTAAACAGCGGAGGCAAAAGGGACAGATTGCTAGGCTTTCCGTACAGAGAGACGTTCTCAAGGGTGGCTTGCCCGATCAAGGGACGGACTTTCGAAGGGAACACTATGTTCGGCAAGGGATGTCCTTTGCGGTGGAAACGACAGGAGAAGAGAGTGGAGGAAAGTCAGGGGGTGGGGAGGGGAACTGTCTCCTATTCTGGGGAAAAGAGGGTATCCCATGGGGGAACACGGCCTCGGTTTCCTCAAGGACCTCCACCTGAGCCGAAAAGTCACCGGGGACTCTAGTGGAGGTCCCTTCTTTCGTGCAAAGAGAGAGGAAGAGAAAGCAGCCCTATGACGGGGAGGGAAGAAGGGGCCGAGGACCAGAAGTCAGTTTTCTTCCAAGGGATAAGTCGCCTCTTTGCGATCTGGTTCGAAGTTGGCGTGTAATCTGCCCGCGAAATAACGCCCTCCGCCGCCCTTCAGCAGTCTAAGAGAAGCGCGACAAAAGGAAGGTAGAATTCAAAAAGGGGAGGAAAACACCTAACTGGCGATCCTTCCTTCACAGGGACCGACTACTGACAGTCATATCTAATTTGCGGTACTAACAGAGGATAATCCCGTACGGTTGAAAGAGAGCCACGAAAGTGACGGACTCTTGCAAAAGAGAAGGGACCTCTTCTAGAGAAAGAAGAAGGGTCCTAAGTGACAAGAACCAAGATCCGGTCCCCGAGGAATCCGTGCGCCGAGTCAGCGGAACAGCTGTCCTTATTCCTACGGGGCTTTATTCTCACTATTACTGGAAGACCGGATCCTCAGGAAGAAGGTCGTCGCGAGGGGAACTTTCATGTCGAAAAAAAGTGGGAGCTCTTTCTTGAAAAAAATAAACAAAAACACAACTGAGGAGAGAGATATGTAGGAGCATAAATTCTGCAATAACGGGTTGGGGGAAATGGAGGGGATTCTACTAACCGCGTGAAGAAGACTAGTCGTTCACCCCAGATGCGTGGAAGTACAAGAAGTACGGACGCAGACGACTGCCCAAAAGGGGGACCGTCTTCCTCGGCGCGAAGCAACCTGGTCGTTGACCTGGGGGATCGGGTCCTGGGATTCAGAAATGGAGAAATAAGATAGGCCAAAAGGCGAGGAAATGTCCTCGGATTCCTTCCTTTAAATGGGCACGACCTTGTCGAACGTTCGTCCCGTCGGCCGACATCTGTGCCAGCCAGAAGTAGTAAACGGGAAACTAGAAATGGAGAGGGGGAGGAAGGCTAGGACCAGTTAGTTCTTTTTGAAAAAACAGGGCCGGACAACCAAGGAGGGCAGCGGCCGAGGGGCAATCTTTACTTTCGGGCGGGAGCTTACCATTCGCTGGGAGTCAAGAAAAAAAACATCTACCTCTATCGAGGGACCAACTTCTTCTAACGAGAGGGCGACAAGGAAATGATGGGAAGAACGCAGGGCCGGAATTCCTATGCCGGCGGCATGCCGGAATTCAGCTCGGGAAAGAGAAAAACACAAGGGAAGGGGAGTCCCCCGGTGGGAGGGCGCCCGGTTGCGGGAGAAATGGAAAAAGCCGGGAACAACTTCTGACACTTAACGTCCGGTCCACACCGAAACAATCGCACGGACTCGGCATCAGGAAATGGCCGAAAGGGGGTGGCCATCGCGACAAACCAGGGAAGGGAAAATCAGCCTGCTTGCGCACGATAACGAGTCCAGCAGCGCAGGAAAAAGTGAACTCACACAAAAGGGGGGCTTGGAGATACTAAGGGTCGAGCGCGAGCGGGGACTGAAACGTCTGCTTATTACGACTGCCTGCTGGGGTTCATTGGACGGCGGCACTCCTAAGTCCGTTTCATGCGAGCTGGGCAACGCGAGGAAAGAAGACCTGCCCTGAGAAAAGGCGAAAGATGAAAAAAAACCTTCGGCGGACGAAGAAGAAGGGAAAGTATTTGAAATGCCTGGGGAACTGGTTCGGCAAAGGAAAGGGTGGCGATGCACCTGAGGCGTTGCTTGAGAAAATGAACTCCGGATCCAGTATGAATCGAGAGAAAAAGATGGAATGAAAAGCGGCGGTGACAAATCATGATCTGATATCATTAGGGAGGTTCTCTCACGTAGGTGAGGGGGGCCGCCGTTGTCAGAGGGGTTTTCAAGAGGAGTCGCGACCTGAAAGCGAAACTAAACGGCTGAAGAACGGGGGGGGTCTCTGCCTAACCGGAAAAGAAGTTTGGATATGCGGCCGGACCATTTACTAGCGTGGAGTAGTACCACATTGACGCGAAGTTTGACGGTTAGATTCAGGAAGAGCATCCTCGTAATTCAGGGAGTAGTGGCCAGAGGTGGGGGTTGTGATTGGAAGGTCTGAAGAACGGACCAGCCCGAGGGCTTGAAAAGTGTTTCCTCTTGGACTGATTATCCCAGGAAAGGGGGCAAGGGAGAGGTTCAACAGCGATCATAGGCTGTTCTCGAGAGTTGCTGCCTTTAGGGGCTGCGTTGACAAACGCAACTTCGAGTCCGCGTAGGGGTCGAAGGAAAAAAAGCCGGTATGTAAAAGTGTGAAAAAACCATGACGGGGGGGATAGACGGTTGAATGGGCCACCATCTGGGAAAGAGGACTGCTGACCCTCAAGCGCGGCGCCGTATAGAGCTTCCATGTAGTACTCGCCTTTGCTTGGGTCCTTTTGAAAAAAGTGAGGAGTGAACAAGGAAGGCATCCACCTGGACGACATGGAACTGTGAGGTCGGTCACGGGTCGGGCACTGAACTGACTTGTTGTCAATTGGGGAAGACCGACTTCGAGACAATGAATGGAAAATCGGGGCGGACTTGCTTCTATCGGGAGTTTCGAGAGTGTTCGGTCCTTCTGACCTTGAGCTAAGACGCACGGTGGAAGAAATCAGGAAAGACACCTTGGAAAGAGCCTGGACTTCTCGCTTGATCTTCTCCAAGCCACCCGAACTGATCGGAAGGCACCATCTGAAGACTTTCGCAAGGGAACTATCTATCAGGGCCACCAACTCAAAACCGGGGAGTGGACTCAAAAACGATTCCTACACGGGGGGGTCGACGAAAAGTGGAAGAAGAAAATGAGAGGGGAAAAAAGGAAATCAATTGTAGTCCCTGCAGGCCTTGAGGACAAAAACCGGGGTGTGCGACGGGAAAGGAAAGGGGGGACGAATCTGACAAAAGGAATAACTGATTTAAGGTGAACCATCTCCTTTAGGCACAGCTTCTCGAGAAGCGACCCGGAAATAAAGACATCCCAAGGGTGTAAAATAATGATGGCGTTGAGGGGCTGTGGCGCTGTGGGGGGAAAGCTTATCAAGGAGATGTGGAAAAGTGAAAAGATCAATGAATGAGGGGTATCGATAGAGGCGCCTCAGGGATAATCTCGAGACCGGCGGAGTAACGAAGCAAATCGATAATCCATAAGGTTCGGAACAAGGCCAAGATCACGGATTTCGTCGACTCGGGATGGCTCGGTGTCGTCTCTCACTATAGTAGGGGGGGGGGGGGGGAGGGGAAAACTTAGAAAACGCTTTCTGAGTTTCAAAGGTTTTCGGGATTCCGGCTTGCTGGGGCTGGGTTGCGGAGAAGAGGAGAAGGGAAAGGCTACGGAGAAAAGTGATCGATTCGGGGGACTAGATCAAAGAGAAGGTCTGGTGAAAGGCGGACAAGGGCAAAAGCGAACCCGACCCTCGAACCAAGAGAGAATCATAAGGTTGGGATAGAAAATGAAATATTAAAGGGTCAGGGAAAAAAAACGCGTGTTCCGAGGTCGGGGAAGGGGCCTAAAAAAGACAAACAGAAGCACAACGTAAGAGTGACTCCATGTCGTCAAGAGATGCGATTCAAAGGACAAAAAAAACATCCAATTCGGGAAAAAAGAATCTAAGGGTTCTCCGCCCAGCTTCATCAAAGGCCACGATGGTGGACAAGGTCCACCTCTATTGGAGCCTTCAGTGTCACACAATGAAGCGGAAAGGAAAAAGAGGATGTCGAACTAAAAGAGCGATTTGCGAATGGCAACGCAGCCACTATTGGAAACAAGCCTGTCTCTAGACCGAGATCTATCTAAAAAAGACGAAAAACATTCTGCCTATGATCACCCTCAAAACAAGAAGGAGGGAAGCTTGGGAAAGTAGTCATACCTTCCCAAAAAAAAAAGTCTTTGCCACTAGAGAGGCGAAGTTGCCTAGGAGCCTCACCGTCGTCACCGTTGGTCACTGATTGAAAAAACCGAGTCTGTTCGAGCCGAAGTCAAAAGGAGGGGGACATAAAAAGTTAAATCCGGGAAGGTTCTCCTTGTCAGAAAATCCCCCCGCCTAAAAAAAAAGGAGGCCCGACAACGGCGCCGCAGAATTGATAGACCAATAAGGAAAGATTCTATCGATCAGTAGGTGTCGATTCAGGGGAAAGCAGCTCGATCTGGGAAATTGGTTGATCTTATCAAGAAAACCATGGAGACTATGAGGGGCATCGCAAAAAGGCCCTTGCCTGAAGAACTGGCAAGGTGCGTGAACTCTAAAGCTTCGGTCTCTTCCCAAACGCTGAAATGGCCTCTTCCTCAGGAGTCGGGGGAAGGGGCTTCAAGGGGGAACGGTCAGACCTCGTAGTATTGGATCCTCACAACCGAGCCCCAGCGGCCGAGGCAGGGGAGGGCAATCAGCCCGAGAGTACCACCGCCTCTGTCCAAAAAGTCCAAAAAGGGGAACTTCCACCGGGCCGCGCGGGACGACTGGATAGGGTGCGCCCGCATGTTAAGACCCGTCCGGAGCCAGTATTGTCGCGCGGTTTTCGGCCCGCCATTAAGGGGGGACCCTAGGAGAGAGGAGAAAACCGTCAAAAAAGGACCCGGACGTCGCAAAGTAGGGGTCAGAAGCGGTCGAACGGTCTCGGTGGGAAGCCTCGCCGCCACCAGAAGACGAACTCGTTCAAGAGCGTCGACCATACTGGCTCCGGGCCAACACCGCGCAACAGGCCGAGCAGGGATAGGACGTGGGCGGCCGTAAGCGGACACGTCCTCAGGTCCGTGGTCGAGATCCGGTCTCCTTTGGCCGCCTCGTTAAAGGGGGTGCCCAGGGTCAAAAGGCCCCTCCTAAAACACTTGCCCCGCCGCCGTGGGGGCGCGACGAAAGAAATGGATGGAGATACGGAGGTGCGGTAAAAACCTACCGACGGTCAGCTCAGGCCGAAAAAAAGAGATGACAGTTCCATGAACACAGTTTCTTACTCCCGCGCGACCTGAGGAAGCCAAGTCGCTCGGCCCCGGACGTATCTTCGGCCAGGTACGCGCCGTAACCTTCAAGGGGAACTCCAGAGGCAGAGGTCCTGAAAAAGTCCCCGCCCCCGTAAGGCCAGTCATCTTTCCAGGGCCGTGACCGACGTCCGTCAGGAAGTCCACGATGACTTCTAGGGGGGGTGAACTCCTAGAGGGGCGCAAAAGAACTCGCAACCGCGATTGCCGCGAAGCTCGCTGCAGCAGGATGCAGGGGTAATAGAGAGAAAACACGGCGTTGTAAAAGAGAGAGATTAAAAGAACAGAGAAACTGCGTATGCAATCGCGTGCGGACGACTGCGTGCGACCAAAGGCTTTCACTAAGCCGGGATAAGGTGATCCCGCTGGCCTGGGAAAACGCTGTGGGACCTGGCCGAAGGAAAACTCCACGCGGGGCGTGGAAGGGATCGTTCCTGAGGAATTCTAACTGGGCGGAAACGTGAATAAAACGGCCGTCAGGAGGAGAGGTACCATGGCCAAAAAGTAAAAGGTGTTTGGAGATGATCGGTCGCGCGGTCGCGGAGTACGCGCAGCTTAGGGCGTATGCCTGGACCGGTAAGGAGTCTGCCTACAAGGTTGGAAAAGAGGGGACGGGGGAGCGGAAGTTCACGGGCTTTTTTCAGAAACTGGAGCGCACGAGCCGCGGCGGAGGGCTTGACGGGCGGCGGGAAGGTACCATAAGAATGTCACGACACTGAACTCTAAAAGAGGCGCGAAAGGGGAAATGGAGAAAACACTACCTTATGGACAAAACTAAGCCGCACCGGAGGGCCGGCGGGCATGCTCTTGAAACAGCGCGCGGAGGCAAAATCCGGCGGGAAAGGAAAGGGGTCCGAAGAGTCCCTGTTCAGGGGATTAAAGGGGGAGTGCGCGGAGACCGAGAACCGAAAGGACCCTTCTTACGACCTCGGCGCCTGCGGTCACAAAGACGGCTCCGAGAAACTCTGCGAAGGGGTCGCAAAGAAATTGGGTTCGGGGAGTGTTTCAACATCTCTACAGAAAATGGCCTCATAAGGAAGCACTGCTGTCTAAATGAAGAACTAGGTACCAGAAGGCAGCGGTCTCCGGGGGGAACTGGGGGGGGACCTACTAAGAGGGGGGGAGGATCCTTCTTAAGGGGGAAATCTCTAAGGGGAAACGCCCGATCGGCGGGCAAGGCTCCGGCCGAGGAAGCGTTGTGAGGTATGCGGATCCTCCGAGGAATCCTTTTCCTCGTCCTAACGGAGAAGAAAAGCCTAATAAGTGGAAGGAGGAGAAGATGGAAAGGAGGGCAGCTTTAAAGAAGAAGAGGCGAGGATTGCCATTAGGGGAGGAAGGGACTTACTGGTAAACACCGCCTCTGAGTTCAGATCGCTTACGAATACTGACAGATCGAGGGATCAGGCTGGCCACGATACGACACTCAAGGATCATAGAGAAGTGGGTGTCCTCAAATCATGAGATGGCGGCGCCGTTGAACGGGGGGTTGGGGTCGCGACCTGGAAGACCTCTCTGCAGGCGGAATCGGGGTGCTGGACCTACCTAGTGTGGATTGCTGTCGAAGATAAGGGGGGTCGGACATGATCTAGGGACGGTTTTAAGAAAATGTATATTAGGCCAAAAAAAAAAATCTCTCAGAAGTAGAGCCGTTTTGTTTGAATGGAAATATTAAGGAATTGGGTTAAATCGATATTTGAAGGGGGGAAGGATGTATCAGTTGTCAGTTTCCGGTGAAGGAGTTCAACGCGAAAGTGGAGATGACATCTTGGGGATTCCATCGTGCGGGGACAAACAAAAGCCACCTTCGAGTCAGGAATTTTCGACATCCGCCTGGGTGGGGGTGTGCCAGGGGGAAACAAAATGGGGGGGCACATTATCTTCTGATACGGTGTGTTAACCAGCTGTTCATATGAGGACCCTCGTGCGGGAAAAACAGGGGGTAGAAAAATTTGGCTTCTTCCTCCTGGTTGGTCCCTTTCTCTAGTTCTGCTTGAACTTGTCCGGCATCTAAAAAAGTTGACGTGAAAACGTTATGCGGGGTCTGCTGAGGGATTTAGGGGGGAAGACACTGCCTTTGAAAGGGGTGCGGTCCATATTCGGACTCCGGAGGCCCGGGTCGAACCGCTCGAGAGAGACGGGGTTTCGGAGGAACGTCCTTTCTTCGGAAAACCCAGGGATCTTCTGAGACCTCTTGCCCGAAAATCCCCCAAAAAAAAGAATCGTCACCTTGAGGGCGGTAGGCCTGACCTTTCTTCTCTCTGGGAACAGGATCCACAAACCCAAACCCATCCATCTCGCCGAAAAAAGCACAATCGGCAACTCAGAAAGAACTCTATAGGCCGGCCAACACGAGAAACGCGGGGACCCAAGTCAAAAAGCAAGACTAAATGATTGTGAGGGAGAAGAACATCAAATGGACAGTCTAAGGCCTTGCATGGTGAGGAAAAATCGCCGCGGAAGGGTGGGAGAGTAGTCAGGTCGTACACAAGTTACTATGTCGAAGAGTTCCTTGATCGGTTCAAGAAAATCGACTTGAGGTCGGGTCTCGCTCCCTCAATGAAAGGAACGAAAAAATCGGCAAAAAATCGGAAAAACAACGGTAGGAAAAGGAGATCAGAAAAGGGCGGGCAGGGAGTGCGCTTGGGATAAACTAGAATCTTGGGGAAGAGGAGAATGTCGGCAAGATGATTCTTAGAAGATCTGAAAATGGCATCAATGGATAAATCGATTCATCAAGAGAAGGAGGGCCGCAAGGCCTTAAAGAATACTTACAATGAGGGATCGACAGTCAGAGATCCAAAGGAGCGACTCTTTAACAAACGCTCGGTTTTATGGAAACAACCCACCCAACCCCATTGGTTGAAGGCTTTTGTCCTGGCATGGAGAGCGTCCGTTTTTCAGGGGTGGTCTTGAACTGGCGCGAGGTGGGGAGGGGGGGATCAAGAGAAGATCAAGTCTATCAGTTTCTAAGTACAGGAGAAATCTAAAGAAGAGATTCGTTCGGAAATAGGAAGGCGGGCAATGGGGAGAGCTCTAGGGCAGAAAAGCGAAAACCAAGGAACCGAACCCCGAGAGAATAAAAAGCCGGATACCTTTCAGTAAAATCAGGGGAGCTAAAAAAAAGATAAACCGATAAGTGCAGTTCCCTACCCTCAAGAAAAAAAAACCGACACAGGAAAACATTGCAGGAGGTCAAGGACCGGAGAGAACCGTATTCAAGGAAAAAGCAGAACTTGAAAGAATACAAAGAAAAGGCTAGCTCGTTGGAGGAGGAGAACTAGTTCAAATCGGCCCCGATTGGTGGTTCAACCGTCGAGGCCAGCCTGTGGACACAAAAGTGGGAACGAAAGAGGCCCGGCGGATGTCGAAATAGAGGAACAAAGAAAAGGGGGTCAGAGTGCAACGCAGAAAGAAAAAGCAGTGAAAAGGTCAACGGCCAGACCGAAGGAAGCAGCCCCTGAAAAGGAAAACCTTCGCCATGGAAATTAAACTCAAATAAAGGGGAAAAGAAGAGAAGGTTCTTTAACATCTGAAATGACCTTCCAAAAACAAAAATGAGGGATAACTAGCGCATAACGAGTTGCCGAATCCGAAAGAGAAACCGTAGC
>Ga0179591_1402051_pt1 | contig 10444 bp, 12 predicted proteins | sample CZOMad2_1_08_16f_FD_182891 | JGI IMG/M metagenome (GOLD analysis project Ga0179591, IMG submission 182891) | Vadose zone soil fungal communities from Angelo Coast Range Reserve, California, USA - CZOMad2_1_08_16fungal (PacBio error correction) | ecosystem: Environmental > Terrestrial > Soil >...
AGAGGGAAAATGTCCTATTTCGAAAGGGCCAAAAGACGCATCCTAGAGAAACCCCATCGTTCGAGCAACGTCATAAAGAGGGAAAGATTCACCCCTGAGGGCTCTCGGTAGGCAGATAAACACAACTACCCATGGCGCATTCTAGAAAACCCTCTTGCCCGAAGCCGATAGAAAAAGAAGAAGGGCTCTGGGGAGTATATGCAAAATATTCACTCAAAAAGAAGGCTATTAAAAAAAAGAGAAAAAAAAGCGGACTTCGTGATGGGATACCCGAGGAAAGCAGGGACAGTTGTGAAAGAAAAATGACTCGTGGACCATTTACTTCGCGCAAAGGAAAAACCTTCATAGGCCCGCGCGGATCGTCCCCAGAACGAAACGGTCAAGACGGAAAGAAAAAAGCTCGCGAGTTCCTCTTTCTCTCCTGTAAAAAACAAAAAAAAAAAAAGAAAAAAGAAAAAAAAAAAAAAAAAAAAAACCATAAGGCAGCGGGGGGGAAAGAAAGCGTCTTGAAAAAGGCGCAGTCTATCATCTGTCGAAGGAGTCGAGTAGAATTCTGAAAAATCAAAACTCAGGAGAAAAAGGTTCCATCAGGTGCTCGATGGCGAGGGGGTGTGGGGGGCAAAGAAGGGATCACGCTCTCCTTCCTTGCAATCATCTCAAAAAAGAGTAGGATGATTAAAATACTAGAAACGGCGTGACGAAAGTCATCGCTCCCTGCTCCACCCAAAAGAGAGCACCTTATGGAAGAGAAGGAATCTTTTCATCAGGAGAGAAGGAGAGCGCGCTACCCTTCAGAAAACGGCTACCCAGAAAGGCGGCAGATTTATCTACTGCGCACGAGTCAATAAAAAAAGGAGCGTACCACATGAGGAAAGTCATCACCTCGGCACTCACCTCCCGAGGCGGCTGCTGAAAGAAAGAAAAGACCGAGAGGCTGACCATCGATTCTTCTACTATCCGTGGGCTGAAGAGTGTAGAAAGGACTATTCGAGGGAGGAAAGCGTCACTTCGATCGTCAGAAAAAGGAAGTTGCCTTTTCGCTGATGGAGGCCATCAAGAGCAGACTAAATTCAAAAGGCCTTCTTGGAAGGAACTATCATGCTTCCGGTTAAGCAGAGGTCTGCGTCCTCAAAAAAGTTCTGAGGAGGGGGGATCGCCTGTGCAACTGGAAAGTGGGGATAAAAAAACGCCGAAACCGGGGAATCTTTGCGCCGAGGAATGAGGGGCCCTCGCAAAAAAGAAGGGGGGATGCCGTCTTTCTTCTCCAGCCGTCCAGAAAAAGCGCCAACGAAAAATGCTGCTTATCTCGCTGCATGGGAAAAGGATTCGACCGCTGTTTAGCGATAAACCTCCGGAGGTGAGAGGAAAAGGAGGAAGATTCGCCTTTTCAGCTCCGCGCATTAGGGGAACGTTGGGATCAGAGGGGGAAACTATTCTCTCGTGAACAAGGTCATCCGGGGAGTACAGGGGGGTTTGCCCGCAAGGAAAAAAAATCTACTCCCTCAAAAAAAGCAAGAAGCCGGCGGGGGTTGCGAAAAGGAAAAAGGCTGCGTCAAACCTCCGGCGGGGTAAGATTAAGGTCATCGACGCAAGAAGAAAGCTTCTCTATCAAGGGAGGAAAAGGCATCGGGGGGGGGGTTGTAAGAAGAGAGAGTCGTTTCAATGTGCAAGGGGGGCTGAGGGATCCTGGTGAGGAATCCTACTCTTCTCCAGGGAAGAGTAGGCAGGTGGGAGAAAGAAAGGAGGGCGATCCCCCTCCCAAGTAAAGGGGGGGGGGTCAGGCTCTGGCTGAGGGGGCGTCCTTCTTTCTTACCGAAGGCGACGAGTCTGAAGTGAATGGGGGGAACGGGGGCGCTGCGCACGAGTTAGTTTTAAAACGCGCTCGAGAGGAAGAGCTTCACTAGACGATGGTAAGGGAAAAGAGCCGCGCCAGTCTATTCTTCAACGTCGGCACAAACTAAAAGAGGAGAATCGTCTCTCACATCAGATGCAGCCCTAGGGGCTACAAAGGTGCTCTTCCGCAGCGAAAGAGGGGATTCGACATCCGATCGCTAGATTAGACCGGGGAATTCCTTGAGGGGAGATTGAATTGCTATAGGGCCATCGAGACCGGGTTCTCTATGAAAAGACCTGGGAAGGGGAGCGTACCTCACGCTTGGGTCCGTTGGAGAAAGGAGGGAAGGATCATGCCCGCTCAACCAATAAAGAGAAAAAAGCAATTTTCGCAGTTACAAACGCGGAGACGAGCTAGCTCACAACAACCAACGGATCTTGGGCCAGAGGACTTTCGGGAAAAAAGATTGCGGCAGGGCGATTGAAGGGATGTCTTTTTTAGGGGAATATCAGGCCAGGACTTCCAACGACCAAGAGTGCTTGTTCTCTCGGGAGGACGTCGGGATCGAGCGGATAGAAAACGCCTTTCTCTATTCCAGAGAGGAAATCAACTCACAGAAAGGCATATCGGAGAATAGCGTCGGATGTCGTCAGGTCAGACGCTGCGAAAAAAAAAGATTACGGGAAGATTGTCTGACTGGGCAGAATTTGCGAGAAGAGGAAAGTCCATGTGCGTGGTAAAGAAAAGGGACCGACGAATGGGCGAAGGAGGTCTGGGGGAGATGCCGCTAGAGAAAGGGATAAGAGTAGTATCCGCCCTAAGATGATCAATAGCTCGCAAGAAGATTAAAGGCACAGGCAAGCGCCGGGAGGGGAGGCCCGTGTCGGGGGACCGCACGCATGCGAAAAGGGGGGTGGGAGGGGAAAAGGGGAACGACGCCTGAAAGGAGACGATGGGTCTAAGAAGGGGCTCACAGACCGGGGTGAAAAAGCTTCTTCTACCAGCAGGTCAGAGAATTTGAATTGAACGACCGCTGAGAATTCCCACAAGTCGAGGAAACCTTGAATAGGGAAGGAAGTTCCCCCGGAAGAGAAGGCCTGAAGAAAACGCCGCGGCGGGGGGAAAGCAGGTGGACAAGTGGACAACCGAAAAGCCTACTCGCCGAGGAAGAAAGGGAGTCCGCTGGAGAAAGGGCTAGAAGGCGCACAATCCACGTTCCTCAGAAACGATACCTCTCGCGATAGAGAGATACTTCAAGAAGGAAACAACTGAGGGAATGCTCTTCGACCTCTAACAGAAATAGGAAAATGCACGACGGCAGGATCTCTGGCTCGGCAACTCTAGAAGGGATCTCAGAGAATTCATTCCGAAATAAGCCCTTTAGAGAAGTCTGAGGAATTGGAAGGTAACATGAGGTTCAAAAATCCTGGCAGAAGAGGGGGGGGCGCTGCTCAAGGAAGGGGGTCGGGAAGCATCACTGAGGCTAGAATTACCCGACGAACCAGCTCTGATTAGAACCCGAGGAAAAGTTTCTACAAAGAAAAAGCACTAAATCCTCCGAGGGAGGAGAGCACGGGGAAAAAACCGTTAACTCTCTGCTGAGTTCGCACATAGGGGAGAAGCCAGCCGCGAATGAATCGTAACCACCTCCCGTCTTTTGAGAATGATGTCCAAAAAGGGAAAGCGCGCCCAGCAACAGGGGCCTAAGAGACGTGAAAAAAAATTTACTTCGATCAGAGGGAAGGAAAAAATGTCGTACCCTCGGAAAGGAGGGAGAGTCTACAAAGTCATCTTCGCAAGCGGAAAACCGGAGAAGCCGAGTCACGAAGGGCGCCGCAGGTAAGGATCCTTCATCTGAGGGGAAAGAAGAAAACGTTATTTCCCCCGAAGAGGGAGAAAAAAGCGAGTTCTAAGAAGCCGGGCTTCGTGGGAGAAGGAGTGGATCGAATGGTCGCGCAAACTGACGGCTAGGGGAAAACGCAGAAGAGGGGCTCTATGTTCGCTCTAGGGGAGAGAGAAAAAGGAAGGGTGATCTCCACTCGCTCCTTCCCTTCTAGCAGAGAAAAAAAAATTTTAGGTAGGAAGATGCGCAAAGAAAGCACTCCAAAACGGCACTGCGCCAAATCGAGAACAATCTGGAGGAAAAACCGTCTTCGTTTGAAAAAAGGAGAAGGGGGAGCGCGTGAACCTTCAAAAAGACTTCAGAAAGGGGGAGACAGATATCGACGAGCAGCCTAGTTCGAACGCCTGCGGGGACTGTGCACTAAAAGGGCTCGATTTCTGAGAGGAAAAGCAAAACACAGCCCTCTTTCCCTGGGGAGGTTCTATGCGAGGGTCGGAGCTTGAGGGACATAGATTCGTCGAAGATGTCGGGGCCAATGGGAAGAGGGGGGCTACGATTCTTCTCAAGGGTGTGCTTTCCACCGAGGAGAGGGGGAAGGGCATTTGCGGGGGGAGATGTTCTGCTGGACGTGAAAAGAATGGGCTTGTGGCCTGAAGGGAGGAGAGGCTCTACCATTGCACCAGAGGAAGCTCCGAGAAAAGGGGGGGGGTTTTCCGCTAGGTCATCGTCTATGGCGTAGCCCTCAGTGTCGGGAAGGAAAGGCCTGTTCGCCGGGGGAGCTCAGGTTCGGGGGGTCAGGCCTGGATACAAGAGAGTTGGAGGGTTAAGAGGGTGCCCTCCATTAAAAAGTGCCTTTTCTCTGGAGGGGGGTGTCCTCATATCATATCAGAGATAAAGCGTCTTCGACCAGAGTATAAAGGAAAAAAAGAGGGCTCAGAACAAAACTTCCTTCATGTAGAGCGCTAAGCAAACGCAAATGTTTTTCTCGATTTAAGATCCTCCTATGGGAAGGAGAAAGGTAGTCAGCCTTTGGACGACGCTCTTTTCCTTAAACGGCGAGTTGAAAGGGAGAATTACTGATCGATGCGCACAGGGCTCATCCGTTGATGGGACGAGTAAAAAAAAGTGGCCTTGTGAGAAAAAACGGACTCACGCACCTCAGGAGGAGAGAGTCGTCTTTTTTCGCAAAAGGGAAAACTTAGGGCGGAGCGTCTTTTGTCGATGCAAAGCAGGGGAAAAAGATCGACGCGTCAGGAACAGGCGCGGCTCTATCAAGGAGGGGAAGGTGTGGGCAGGAAAATCTAGAAGGGAGTCAATTCTGCAAAGGAGGGTCTGATGAAAATGAGCCGCCTCGGAACCGGAACGAGGAGGCGGCTTGGGCGAAGATATAAACATCTATCCCATGGGTCTCGAAAGAGGAGACTCTTCTGTTTCAAGTACCCCGACACTACGAAGAGGGGGAGAGGGCACCGGTGCCTTAGAGTTGGTCGAAAAAAGTTGGCACGAGGGGAGGCTCTCGGGAAGGAAAAGCTTGAGAGCTGGGCAACGAAGAGGGTCTGGAACCGCGCCATAGAGCAGTCACAAAAGGGAAAAACTGCCCCTGACTCGTCGACGATATCGCAACTCGATCAACATCCCGCATGGGGACCTTTCTCGAGGAGGGGGGGTACGCTCTATCTGACGGGAATCCTACAATAAGGAGGTCATTCCCTGGGCGAGAAGGGAATTTATTGGAAGAATCTAGACCTGCGGGGAGGAGGCTCTATAAAAGAAAGAAGGGTTCTTCCGAGAAAAAAAGCTTGAAGGGTTTGGAAGACTGGCGTCGTTTCCGGCACGCCCGACAAAGAGGAAAAGAATCCGCCTGCAGAAAAGGGAGAAAAGTGCACGCTGCTCTGAAAAAAAAAAAAAACTTATTAGGGGGAGGATTTCTTTCGAGTCAACAAGGCGTCAACTTGAAAAGGCCGTCGTATTAAGATTGGTTGAGAAAATGAATCATTCGCGGAAGAGAAGGCCAAAGTGCTTTCTCTCCGAAGCGCGGGCGAGCAGGTGAATCCTGTCTCAGAGGGGAAGAGGAGCAAGAACGAAAAGATGTCCTCCCCAGAAGCGATATAGCGGCTGATGTTAAAAGACTCGCTCGGACCCAGCCATCCAACGGCTTAGGGAGCACAGCGGCCGCACGGAGTGCTAGACGAAGGGGGGAATTGTCTGGGTAGGGGAAGCTGCCGCATCTAAGGAGGAGGAGGACTTTGAACAAAAAAATCTCGGCCTCTTAACGGAGTCCGCAAGAGGGAAAAGGTCGAGTTCCAACGCATAGGGAAGCGAGGAAAGTCCCAGGGCAAGAGACCGGAGAAAAGGGCCTTCCTCAAGAAAGGGTCCTAAGAAGGAAGGGCATCGCTGCAAGGGAAACTCCTTGCGAAGCCGGTGGGGGCGATTTCTAAGACGGAGCATCATAACCTGGGGGAGCCGCTTCTTCTAACAGAAAAAAGCCACTCCATCACAGCGATCATATCTTCCAACAAGGCGATCAATAGAGCCGCGCGCGGGGTCGACAGCTTTCGATGCAAGGAAAAAACTCCTTCGGTAGGGGGGGAAAAGGTGTACACTTTAAAAAAGACAATTCGACGCGAGTGCGGAGCGGAATGGCCGTCAAACAGCACAGGCGCTCCGAGAAAAACCTTCGTACGAGGAAGAGAGCAGTACTGTCAAAGAGCAAGGACACTAAACGGTTCTAAGCGAACAGGAAGCACGCACTCACCAAGGCAGCTTCTGAAGAACAGCGCGTCGAATCGGGCGAAGCGACTTCAGGCCGACTCCGGAAAAGACTCGTGGTGAGGGGGCTCCGCGCTGTGCCGCATAAGCAAAGATAGCGCGCGCAGCAAGTGGGCGGAGCACTGCAGAACGATTCCACAGAACAAGAAAAAAAAACAAAAAAAAAAAGGAAAGAAAAAGATCCACGCAGCAATACCATCCAATTGCGACGCAGCAGCGCCTCAGCCGCCACAGGAAAAAATTACGCATAACCCTCAGAGGGAAAAAGGGGGAACGATTCTCTGTAGATTGCGCAAAAAAATGGTCGAACATCAGCCACGCCTCGTTCAGTAAATTCGGGGAAAGCCGTCCGCAACATAAGAGAAACCCAGCAAGACGTGCTCCGGAAAGAGAAAGTACTCGTTTCCAGCAAAAGAAGACTCTTGTTGTACACTCTGGAAAAATAGAGGGATAGTCATCAATAAAGGGCACTCGCTCAGCGAAAAACGCCTATAGGAAAAGCAAAGCAGGGAATCGTTCGGTGCTTGAAAAAAAGGAGAGGAGGGACCTCATGGTGGTTCCGCCCCCAAAGGGAAGGATTCGAACTGGCTGCGGAAGTCGATGCATAAGCAGGGCGTCGAGTCGACAGGAGAAAAGCGCGCGCATCATCTCTGTGAAAAAGACGGTGTGGATCCTCTTTAGAGGGAAGCGCTGGCTCAGCGTCACGCGCGCAGTCACTTGCAAAAAACAGGATTAGAAGAGTGAAGAACGGCCGGTACGGAAAAGCGACCATCGCAACAGGATGGAAAAAAAAAAAACCGTCGGCTTTCACCGAAAGAAAAACCTTCTCAGGAAAGAGCGACGCCGCTGGCGCAGAAACTGCGCAGCAGTTTCGGGGGACTCGCGGGGAGGGAAGAACCCTTTTTCCAAAGAAGAATTAGTGCGCCCGCCGACAATGCGGCGCCGTCTCAAGTATCTCTTCGGACGGAGGGGGGGGACGGTCCGATGGGAGAGGAGGGCGTTACATCTATGAGAAGCGAAGCTGTTTACGCCGGGAGCGCAGTAAAAAAATGGAAAAGCGTACACGTCGGGGGGGCAGTTCTGGAGAGATAGACGCGGTGTTCCATCGGAAGAAAAATCTGGACGAAAACCGTCGCTGTCTCGGTGCCTGAGCCTAAGTGCTCATCTCCAGGGGAGGGTTTTTCCGCTGAGTGATGAGGGAGTCGGTCCTCATTGGAGGAAAAGGGAAAGGCGCCGGGGACATCCAAAAAAAAAAGGTAGGGGTGATTCCGCTAGGGGGGAAGTCTTGTAATCGGTGGCCAATCCTTTCTGAGGGACTCTCACTCTGGGTTAGCTCTCAGAGGGGGGGGGAAAGGGCTTCTCAAGAGAGGAAATCAGTCCATTTTAATAACCCAAGAGAGCCAGGCTGCGGAGCTAAAAAGCAGGTAGATAGGTCTCACTGAGTAAAGCGTTTGCATCGATGGCGGCGATCCTCCGGGAATTTCTTTCTTGACCGGGGGGATAGATGTTTCTCGTGGAGGGGGGGGGCATTGTTCAGGTGACGTTGAAGGAGACTATACTTATCGATGCGAGACGAAGTGTGCTAAAACGGTTTAGTGTAAGAGCCTTGAAAGATCCCTGAGAAAAGCACGACAGCGCTACGAATTCCGAAAGAGTTTTGCGGTGGGAAGATCCCCCTTTCCACGTCTAACCGAGCGTTTTGGTCGATGCGCAAGGGAGATACTCGGAAGCTCGTCTAAAGGAGAGAACGCAGAGGGTTTGTCAGATCTGCTAAAAGGCGGCCCGGCTGGTGCGATGCGACGCCCGGGAGGGGAAGACTCTGCTCCAGGAAAAAGGAGGACTGGCTTTTCGAAAAAGGGGGAAATCGAAGGTCGTCAGCAAGGCGTAGAGCGCTGCGCTGGGGCGTTGGGGGGGGCTTCGGACCCATTCTTGAGGAGGAGCGAATTCCCTACGGAAGGGGCCTGGGTTCAATCGGGGGGAGGCGCATGTCGGCTTGGAAAAAAGGACGGGCCTGGCGACCTGAAACTGGCGAGCTTAAAAGAGGGGGAAAATGTGTCCGCCGCTCCAGTCGAGGAGTCTGCACGCCCCAGGAAGGGAGAGACGATCTTCTCTAAAAGAGAGGGAAAAGGCCCAGAAGAACGTTCTCTCTTATTGCTGGAACGCGAGCGACCTCGGAGGGGACATCCTACGCTAAAAGGGGAGGAATTCCTTTTCGGAAAAGAAGGGGAAGGGATTGGCTCTCCTCCAAGAAGAAAAAAGACCAGCGCGATCGTACCTCTAATTTCGCGAGAAAAGAAAGTCTGTCTCTCTTCAGGGAGGCATTCCTTATCAGGCGCTAATCCGCCGGAAGACGGGGGGAGGAACGCTTCTAGAAAGGAACCCTCTCTCGCAAAAAAAATTAGAGATGATTTAGAGAAGACACCTGCTCTCAAGGGGGGGAAGAGGAAGCCTTAGTCGGTCATGCCCTTCCTAAGAAGACAAAGGAAGCGTGCGGGGCGCGAATAATCTCTGAAAAAATCATATCTCGACAGCCGAGAGGCACATTGTCGAGAAAAGTCCTACCAGGGGGAAAGCTCGAATCTAAGGGATGCTAAGAAGGGGCGTCTCTAAAAACACCATCCGCTGAGCAAGGTCGAGGAGACCGTTCAGATTCCGAAGTCCATTGGCGTGGGAAGGAGACTGGCCGCATCTGAAGAAATTCTGGACCAGAACGAGGAGTTGCCTAAAAGGATTTCGCGGAGTAGGCCGTCGCGGCCAAACGCATAGAGGAGCATCGCACGATAACTGCAAAAAGCCGCCGCGTAGAGGGGAAGGACGGTCCGCACTCAGTGCCGAAAGAACCCTAGCTTCAGCTCTGAAAAAGAGGGAAACAGGGGGGAATGCCGCTTTGCGCCCACTCAAGAAAACGGTTCCTTGCCCTGAGCTACCTCCCCGTCGTAAGAAGAAATTTCCCATTGACGAAAGGGGCTGAACAACAAATTCTATTCGCTAAAAAGGAAAAGTTTCTGAACGAGGAAATTCTTCTCGTCTACAAACTCCAAAAGCCGCCAGGGGGGACAGTCACAGCACAAAAGGGCGATGCTTCTACAAAGCGTATTCCAGAACTGCCCAGGCGAAGGCCACGTACCTGGACCCTCAAAAGGTCCGCGCGCAGCGGGGAGTACCTTCACAAAAAGCCTCCTAGAAATTCCATGCGCGTCGCCGAAGAGACTCGGGGCACTGGCGCAGACTACCTGAAAAGACTTCTCGCGAGACATCGCGTCGAAGCAGGGGGAGGGAGGCGAGACCTGCAATTCCTGAAGAAAAGAAGGCTCCCTCGGGGGGAAAAAAAGTTCCAGTACGAGTGCGTCCGAGGAAAGAGGCACGCAGACTCGATCTGCAAAAAAAGAGGGCTAGCAAACTGAGGGAAGGCAGCAAACTATTAAAAAGAAAAAAAAGGATCTACAGGTAGGCCGTGAAGCAATCACCCGATGTCCCATGTGGGACAGCTCAAGGGGAGCCCCTGCTGGCCTAGAGAAGAGGGAAAAATCAGCGGAACAAACTGGAAAGGAAACATCTGCAAAAGCGAGCCAGACGCGGATGAAAGGGGACACCGCCCGGATTGCGAGTACGTTTATTGCAACCAGAAGGGGCGCGCCCATCAACTAGAAAGGGGGAAGATAGACTTTACCTTGGTGAAGGAACTCCTCGACGTACACGCTGCCCATGGCCACAAGATGAGGGAGCAAATCGAGCACACATCAAACGCCATCTGCGAGACGAAGAGGGGGGCGCCTCAGTGAGGGCGTTTCTTTCTCTCTTTGGGGAAGGATAGGGACCTCATGTTGGAAACGTAGGACCCCACCGCGATTCGAACTCGGCTGCGGAAAGAAAGAATCAGGTCGTCAGGTAAAAAGGGACATCTAATGTGTCAAAGAGAAACTCCGAAGGAGTAGTTCCATACAGTGCTCGAAAGGGGACGCTACCGTTGCGGTAATGTCAAGCGAACGGTCCTTGCA
>Ga0179591_1168443_pt1 | contig 10443 bp, 10 predicted proteins | sample CZOMad2_1_08_16f_FD_182891 | JGI IMG/M metagenome (GOLD analysis project Ga0179591, IMG submission 182891) | Vadose zone soil fungal communities from Angelo Coast Range Reserve, California, USA - CZOMad2_1_08_16fungal (PacBio error correction) | ecosystem: Environmental > Terrestrial > Soil >...
AGATAATACATAAGACTATAACATGGGGGGACTTTGAATGCAGGGCTAATGTGACCCCCTCATCGACGCGTCAAAGAAAAAAAAAGGGGGGGAAGAAGGACAGTTAACTTTCCGGCAGCTGCTTTCAAAGGAACGGGGAAGACGAAAAAAAAATTTTTGAAGATGCCTGAATCTGACGAAAAGAGCCGTAGGACAGGAAACGATGATACATTCGCATGTCAGTCAAGGAGGGGGGGAAATTGGCTGACGACTGCGCGTTCACATGAGGGGGAAGGAGTCCTGACATTGTCAAGAATTAAAAGCGCCCAAAGCATCAGGGGGACTCTTGAGAGACGTGAAATGACGTTTCGCGTGCATGCTTTAAGAAAGAGAGAAGGAGAGACTGCAACACAGCGAAAGGGAGGAAGGGGCACGCAGGTAGGGAAAACGAGGTGAAAATATCAGGACAGAAGGCTAGAAAGGACTGGGTCGGTGGAAGAGGCGTCAAGTCGGTTAACATTGTAGGGGGCTGGGGGGAAACAAGCAGCGGCGCTGGGGTGGTCTTAATGAAGAAGAAGTGGGGCAGCCCTTAAAGGGCGGACTATATTCAACGCAGAAAAGGGTCCCCTAGGCGTGAGGCCGCGAAGAGACTATCGCCAAGCCGTGGAAGTGCGAGGGGAGGGCACGCGGCGCTTCAACGGGGCGGCAATGAATGCGATTATCCTGATCGAAAAGGTCAGGAGACATAAAAAAGGGAACCAAGGCGAAACGCGAGGCTAATCAAAGCAGCAGTTCTAAAAAGAAAAAAGGAGACAAGGAAAACAGGCCACAATTTTAGGCCATGAGGAAAGAAGAAGGTTGTGCTGAGAAAAAAAACGGGGCGTGGCCGAAAATATGAAAGCCAACTGTTGTGCTGAGCAAGGAATAGAGCGTGTTTGGCGGGGGGCCACCCAATGCTGAAAAGGGGAAGCTTTAGTCGAACAGCTTCTTAGAAGCGGGTAAAATTTCACTCCAGCCGGAACGCCACCGTATAAAGGGGAGGGGGTTCCCACAAAGAGGAGAAGCTTAACCAAACTACTGAATGAAGGCGCCTAAGGATCAACCTGGAGGGGGGGGAGCAACTAAAGCTCTCCGATCGCACGGGAGAAGAAAGCGGGGAGATAGAGTCACTTGGGGACCGGGAGGGGGAAGTGATACTTGAGGGAGTGACTACGGTTGACGATCATTGCTACCGCGGGGGGATGTGTCCACTCCGACACCGGCGATTTGCTGAGGGGAGGGGGGGAAAAAAGGTAAAAGAGGAAGGGGGAGGGGGCGAGGAAAGAGGGATAAGAATAGGGAGAGGACGGAGAAGCCAAAGTAGGTGGAGTCAGGGGCCAGACGACTCCTGATGAGGGAGAAGAAAGAAGAAAGAATGGAACCGCATACTGTTTCGCGCGGGATGATCAAAAACAGGCTATCTAGGAAAAGTGAAACGATTTTCTTCCCTAAGAAGAAGGAAAACACTTGAAGAGAAAGATGGGATAGACGGGGGGCGATGTCGAATAAACCCGCTCAGTCGGAGGGTTTAGATATTATAAGCCGGCGGTAGCGACGAAGAGGGTGGAACCATTCCCCGAAATCATTTTTGCGCAAGAAGGGGGGGGGAGCGAAGAAGGGCGAGAAAAGAATGAAAAGAACTGGAAGAACCGGTTTGATCAGGCCCCGGTAAGGCTCGCAAAAAAAGGGGGATACTAACGAAGGGAGGGGGGGGGGGGGGGTGTCCCCCACAACAAGCATCCAGAGGGAAAATTTTTGGAAAAGGGATGAAAGACAAAGAGAAAATTAAGAACCGTGATAAGAAGGCATTAACGGAGGGAGTTCCCATAGGAGGAAAAAGGGCGTGCAGAAAAGTCCTCTACGAACCGTCGGAAAAAAGAGTATCTGGTCAAAAGAGCAGGAGACTGCAAACCCGCCTCAGTTCTGCGGGTGTTCACGAAGAAAGAAAAAGAATAACCTTCTTCATGAGAGAAAAGGTCCTTGAAACCTAAAAAGGTCAGCCAGCGCATAAGTCATTAGTCTCGGAGCGAAAAGGAAGCGAATTATCAATCACAAAAGGTGTTGCAGTTTGAGAAGTAAAATAAACAGGCGGCTAGGAAGATTCTCCAAGGAGTATAGGAGATAAAAGACACGGAACCTGGCGGGCCGAAAAAGGGAAAAAAAAGGCTTAACTCTGGGGCAGAAGGGGGTGGAAGGGGGAAGGGGAGAACGGAGGAATGTACCAAGAAACACCACAAGTGGCGCAAGCTTGAGTCATTAAAGAAAGGTGACAATGCCCGGATGATTTCTTCCGCAACCCTGAGAAGGAAAAAAAAGGAATGAGATCGTGATAACCGAAAAAGGTATCTGGAGTATATCATCGGGGACTGCTGAGTGCAATTCCGTTAAACCTTGTCACAAAAGCCGCAAAACTACCCCTTCGCAACCGAGAAAGAGAAGAACACTACGGGAAGGTCAATGAAAAAGGAAAAAAAACAGGGGGCTCAACAAGCGCAAATACCGTACAGCTCTCAACCACGCGGGACCGTCTTGACGGATCTTCACCAGCAAATCAAAAGAAAGGAACAATCGTCTAGAGAGGGGGCGTCCTGAAACACTTCCGCGGGGGGATACGCGCTTGAAGGGCGATCTCGCAAAAGCGCCCGTATCATCAATACGGATTCGTACCCGAAAGGAGGGGGGAAGGGTCAATGAGGAATAAGTGAACATTCAGTGGGGGGGTTTAGAAGTCGTCGTCCGAAGCGACGAAGGAAGAAGAGAATGCAAGGGCCAAGGCCAAGAGGAGGAATGTTATCCATAGGGGAGAGTGACTTCGATTACCAATCTATTATTCTCAACTGCAAGCACATGGAAAGCCTGAAAGAGAGGGTGTCAGGGGAAAAAGGGAGAGAATAGGATGGCAACTGAGGGAACTATGCTCCAAATAAGGGAGAAGACTCGAATAACTGGGGTCGACAAGAGGGTTGGAATCGGAAAAAGAAAAACTGACGATATCTAAGACTCAGTATATATTGCGCATCTTTTAAGGGGGGGAAGAGCCGTTTATCTGAGAACGAAGGGGTGTTGCAATCAAAAGAAAGGGAATGCTTGTTCGACTGAAAAACGATCACCAATCCAGCGACTTGGCTGCATGAACTTTTAAGGAGAAGCACGTTTTATTGTAGGGGAGGGGACGACAAAGGGATGGGGCTCGCTGTAAAAAGAGAGATGCCATGGTGAACCTAGTGTTTGTGAACTGTGAAATCTGGTTGGAAGAAAAGGAAAAAAACTGTTGGCATGTGCCTAGAAAAAATCTCATGTAGACGTGGGTAGAGGTCAAAACTGAAGGTCAACAAAATAGCTCGAAATTCGAGAAGGCGAGACAGAGCAAAAAGGAGTAAGAAGAGGGAGTGTCACCAAAAGAGAAAAAAACAACGAGGAATAAAATATATATAGGACAACGCCCCCCCCCCCCCCCCCCAACCAAGCACACCCGTTGGTTGGTTTTTTTGTTTCTTTTTTTTTTTCTCTTTAGGAGAAAAAAAAAAGACAGAGCCGCGACTTGGGAAAATAATTTGAAAGGAAAAGAAGGGGTTTGAACTAAGAAATTGAGAAGATTTTAGGCATTCTGCTGGGGACAAGGGGGTGTACGAAAACGCCTGCGAAGTTGAAACAACCACTCGGGCAACAAAGGGAAAAAAATTCAGCGAACCAAGACGCTACGGGAGTAGGAATTAACACTGGGAATCAATCCGGTCTCCACGCCAGTGTCGCGGGCTGGGGATAGGTTAAGAGAAAAAGACAAAAGGAGGAAAATTGCAGGACCGCGTGACTCCACAGGCACGTTGAAACATACCACAGGAAAAAGGGCCACCCACTTTCACGAGTGCAAAAGTACCAATGAGGTGTCTTTTCCGCGAGAACATCCGTCAGGTGTGGTTTTTGGGGTTGGGAGCCGAATGGTCAAAATCTTGAAAAAAGGACAATAGCTAAAAAAACCTGGGGTGGAGGGACAGGAAGAGATCGGATCGGAAGGGGACAGATCAGTCTGGCTCGCCGTCACGAAAAAAGGAGCTCAAGGAAAGAGAAAAATTGGGGGGAGAAAACTACGTCGAGAAGTCAAGATACAGGACAACTGGGAGTGGGGGAATAAGACCCAGGGGTGGGGGCCCACCAAACCACCAAAAAGGAAAAAAAAAATAAAAATTCGTCAGGATCAAAAAGGAACTAATATCACATCCTAAAAAAACAGCGTAAGTTGCCAGGACTTCAGAATACTGTGGGAACGAAAGATGATGCTAAATTTCGCTTGAGAAGAGAGGGCCAGACTCTATGTAGAAGTTTTCAACAATCCTAGAAGAAGGGAGGCCGCCTCAACCTCGCTGCAATGAAGTCTGTTGCTTTTAAAAACCGATCCGCCTCAATTCAAAAAGAAGTTTTGATCTACCTGTAAGAAAGGGGAAGGAAAGATGTCCTGGTCATTTAATAAACCGAGGGAGAGGAAAGAGGAGAGGGCGGGGAGTTCGGCGATACGGTGAACGGCTTGCAACGACAGAAGAGGAAGTAAAACAAAAGAGCATAATTTTTCAGGGGTATCCCGATTCCGAGAAAAAGAAGGGAAAAGAAGGGGGGGTCATCCAGAAAAAAATCCAAGAAAAAATCTCAGGGCTGCAAGCGGATTGGGGAGGCAGTGGAGACATGGGATTCCTTCCTCCAAGAGGAAAAGTTGCGAGCTGGGAGTGCTAACTCCAGTCTCAGCTGTTATAGGAAGACCGGAAAAGAAAGGCGAGCTCTCAAAACTCTACGATGGACTTCAAGCGAAAAACGGGGGGGAATTCCCTTCGCCAAGTAAGGAGAAGAGAGCTTATGTGTCCGAGGGGGGACAGCTTTGCGGAGGCATTCCTAAGGGGATAGACAGTATAGATCGTGTCGGCTCACCGAGACGGAAGAGTCCGGGTATGCTAGTCAGAAAAATGATTTTGCCAGAACCCGCTAGGGGACCGGAAGACGGGTTCTAAAAAAAGGAAAGGACCCCCCCCCCCCCCCCGGGGGGAAAAAACATGGGAACAAAGAAGATTGTCAGGGGCAAAACATCCGACATTAAGCAAAACGGAGGAAGCCCGGCTTTCGACCAGTCGTTTAGGTGGGAGAAAAAAAAACTTTCAGGGGATGTAGCTGGGGGCTTCGAAGAAAAGCCCCTTTCGCACCTTAACCTGGGAGAGCAAGACGGAGAAAATCGCAGGTTCTCTCAGGGAAAAAGGGGGAGGCGACCCAAACAAGGAGAAGACAACAATGGATATACGGACTTCACTGGAAACACCAGTCTGACTGCTACCAAGGATGAAAAAGATCACATCAGCATTCAGGGGAAATGGAAATCACAGCCAGCCGCCAAATCTTTAGCAACATCTACTAAGTAGGAAAAGCTCGGGTCGCAAAGTCTAGATCGCCGTATGGAATAAGAAGAGGGATCGATTCGGGGCGGGGGGGGGATAACGTGTTGGGATATTAGCAAAATCTCGAGCGGACGGAGCACACATAATTCTAGAAGAGCAGGAAAAAAAAACTCCGCATACAAACGGGGAAGGAGGGAAACAATAAAAAGGGGGGGAATCTTCAGGGGGGCGACAAAGAACCATCGACAGAGGGGAAAAAAGACCGGACAGCGCGCGCAGATCTAACCTTAGTGATCACGAGGGGAGGGAATGTATCACGGGAAAGATAGGGAAGGAAGGACGTTCGGACCTTAGCCGCTAGGCGAGAGGATAGGGGACCGGGTAGAAAATAAGTCTCACATTTCTTTATGACGTCGAATAGGGAAAGAGAGGGGATGTAAGGAGGAGGAGACGATCAGAATGGGGAAAACCTCAGCAGGTATAACCATTGTCGTAGGTGAGTGAAAGACCAATCAAAAAAGAAAGTGTCTCCATAAAAGACTTCAAAAAGTCGCATGGGGGTGGAAGAAAAGATCAAAGAACGACGAAGGTAAATGAGCGGCGACAAAAACAAAGGGGCAATCTACGACGTCCACTGCCATATTGATGACTCAAATTCCATACATATCGAAAGGGGAAGAAGAAACTGTCCTGATCGGAAGGGGTGAGCGACCAGGGAGGGAGGGAATTATATAAAGGGAGACGGGATCGAGGGTATAAACAACATCAGGGGGAGAAAGAACTGAAAATTTCAAGCAGCAGGATAAGCTATTGAATCTTCGCCCACCAAACGTTAGGGGGGAAACGCAGGGAAGGAATCCCGAACTCTAGAGGGGGGAGATCTAGAGAGAACATTGTAGAAAAGTTAACTGCGGCAGAGGAGCATAGAAGAGAAATCTTTAGGGGGCCAGGAGAAGAAGAGATAAACCTCCACAAACCAAGCATCCGAGAGGTAGGGGGGAAACAGCACCGACTAACCAGGGGTACAGACAGGGAAGCACACTAACCCAAAGATTACCACACAGCTTTTAGAAAAGACTTGCCTGCTAAAGGACGCCGAATCCGTGGCGTATCCGCACACCCGGAAAGGAGACATTAAGAGTGGTTGAAGGACGTATCGAGAGATAAAGGAGTAAATCAGATCACTTCAGACCCTGGGAAAGATGCTCAACGAAAGCGGGGGAGCGGGGGGAATCAAAAAACTCCCAACCCCCCCCACAACAGAAACGGGGGAAAATGTCCTAAAGAAGTATTCAAGACTGGGAAGAGACAAAGTGAACGCTTCCGCCGAAGACGCGACAAGGTCCTAAACGAAAAGAGCCTGCTGGCTCGGGAGACTGTCTACTAAGATTCGGAAGAGAAGAAGGGGAAGAATCATTAAGAACGGGGGTCCCGCTTCGTAATGCACCGAAAGTCAAAGAATCCATGTGCCTGTCGAGCCGCTGGACTGAGGGGGAACCAGACTCATCAAGGAAACGAACAAGTTCTCTGCAGTATCTCTATCTCCTAAACAAAAAGGAGAGAAGATGAAATCCAAAAAAAAGGCCTTTGAAGAAGATAGTCGGGTGCCGAGAGGAGAGGGAAAGCATGCAGAATTCATGTACTTTGGGAGGATCAGTGAGAAACAACTTTGGTGCCGACCGGGGGGAGCTCAGGAAGGGATTTAGAAAAATGAAGCCTGAAAGAGAGACAGAGCCGTGAGAAATACAGTTTTCTTTGGCGCATAGGACGTGTCGAAGTTGTGGAGAAAAACCGTCCTGCTGAGTAAACAACCGGACGAGGACGGAAGGGGGAGACACGACCGTGGAAGGAGCACGCGACCAAGCAATCGGTTGAGTGAAGATCTTTCAAGCACGTGCAAGGCGTGAGAGGGGAATGCTAAGCAAAAGAGAGTACACCAAACTCCAGAACGAGGAAAAAACTCTCCTTCAAAAAACGAAGGAGGGAATTTCAAGGTTCAGAAAAGGGGTGGGCCTAAAGGACTGAGAAGCTGGAGAATCTTTTTTCGTTGGGAGAGCAAAGGGTGGTGTGGTAAAAAAGGGTGTTGTAGAGGGTTGTCTGGGGAAAAGAAACGGGAAAATGCGTTAGAACTAAGGGAAAGCCTTTAGGATCGCCTTAATGTGGTTTAGCAGATATTCCGAAGGGGAAAAAAAAAGAATGATCCGTTTGGAGCTCCTCTAGAACAAAGACGACAACTTGAGTCGAAGGAAGGGCCGCGCGTGCTAGACGTGGTTGGGGGGAGGAATATGGGATCTTAAACTCATGTCGAAAAGGTCATAGGACCAAGAAAGGAGGGAAACCCAGAGAGCAAAGGGGGGGAAGGATAATAAAAGGAATTTATACCGGCGGCACGACACGGACAAAGGAAGAGTAAGGCCAGGTGGAACAACAAAACCAGTTCTGACTATTTATTGCCTTGACGCAAAGGAAGGGGGAATTGGACCGGAGAATATTCGCAATGTGGGGGGAGAGAGTCTCAGTAAATCGGGCGGTGGACTTGGAGAAAACACAATTTCGGGGTGAAGCCTGGATTCGAAAGAGGCTTCGAATGTGAATTCACGTTGAAGAAAGAGGAACAAAAAAAAAAGGAAAGCAACTTGACGATGGTTCCGTACACAAGAGGGAGATGGAGGGGAAGCGAAAATCCGCTCCCCTGAATGAAGAGGGAAAGGACTCCAGAATGGGGGGATAAAGGCTGAAACATAGACGGAGAGCCTTAGCCAAATTAAGGAGGCGTATACTCACACTTTGGGGAAAGAAACTTTGTGTTTTCTACGGTGCAAGCCAGGAGAAACGGGGTTAATATGAAAAGGCAAAAGAGGGAGAGCTGAATACGACCGCTGAGGAGGCGGGGCGGGCAACTGTAAGAGAGGAACTGGGTCGTACTGCGCTATTCCTCTGGTGGTAAGGGAGGAAGGGTAGCCCCTTAATAAATAGGGACGGAGGGTACAACCCCTTATGAAGTTGAAAAGATAATAACCCACAAAGGAGGAATCCCGTACGAATCTGCTTAGGAATGATGGGCTCAAATACTTTCGTATAAAAGGGGAGTGAAATCAATATGGCTTCCTACGAGAGAAGATGAGGAAGGAAAGGGAAACGACTAGATGTGTTTATTAACGAAGTACACGGGAGGAACCAACGGACAATAGAGATTTGCCTAGGAGCTCCGGAGGGTGACGGGTCCGAGGAGTTTGTTCGGCATTCCACTGGATACAATTTTTTCTATAGGGGGGAGAAGAGAAGAACCCGTGCTAGGAAAGGAATTAGAAATGCAGAAGAGGGGGAAGAGCCCATGAAACTTTCGCGAAATTTAAACGGTACAGAAAACCACTCAGTCATCAAGGGGTTGAAATCTGACACTAACCTGCGGGAGGGAAAAGTAAGGATAAGGGGAAAAGGTTGGGGAAAATAGAGAACATTTGAAGGGGGGGCATCCAAGGGGGCCATCTGGAAAAGCTTCCGTCAAATTGCTTGTAGAGGTAAGAAAAAGTAATGAGGAAGAAGCAAGCGGAATGCAGGTAAATAGTACGAGACGAAAACAGAGGAGAAGAAAATACATTAGTACTTTCCAACCTCGAACAATAGTGAAAAACACTAATGAGGGGGGAGTGCTGATAACAGATCCATAAATTCGGCACCGGTTGGACCTTTGATTGAAAGCTTTCTAGTAAAGGAGCGGACTTGTCGGCAACCATTCTCCAGGAGAGAGACTAGACATTAGAAGGGGGACAAGGGAAAGAACAAACGCCAAGGTACCGGATGGGCTCCGAATCATTGGCTATATCTACACTGGGGCCGGAGAGGGGAGCGATATCTGATGCGAAGAAGGCGTGGTAGGGCAAGGTATAACTCCAACCTTAGAATTCCCAGAGGGGGAAGGAGTCGGTATAAAAGAAAAGTATGAAGGGGGTGAAGAGAATCTTCTTAAATGGAACAAACGGTTAAAATCAGATTGCCTCGGCCGAACTACGGGACTGCCCCAAGAGAAATATGCCAGAAAGAAAGCTTAAGGAACAAAATCGTTCTCAAACGCAAAATACAGGGCATCAAATGAAGTATTTGGAAAGGTGGACTTATCAGGAAGAAGAGACCACAGAGGGAAGAATAACTGCCGAACGCGGTTCCTTCACGAAAACCTTCAAGAGAGGGAGTGGTTCCAAAGTGATAAAGTCATAGGGAAGGATGTGAATTCTCATCGGAAAAGCGCCCGTCATCAGAAATACTCATGGGCGAACCCGATTCCTTTGCATGTACGGCAAGACTGGCATTGGGGGGTGGATAAAGGCTTGCCAGCTACGCATGACCGAAGGGCACCGAGGAGAGGGAGACCCATTCAGTTCTAAGAATCCGACGGAGGTTCCTGCTTCTATGACCAATCTAGGCTGGCGCCTTTGCTAGAGAAAATGGGGCTGCAACGGGGCGGTATAATCTCTAGGTCCGTGAGATGAAGATCGCACGGAAAGTCCGAAGAAAATAGAAATGGGGGAGAAAAAAAAAGGAATGCTCGGACAAAAAAGGGTCCGCCATGATTTGAAACGAGACAGACAAAGAAGAACTACTTATCGAGCGGAAAAAATGTGTACATGGAAGGAGGGGATTGGGGGGGGGGAGGGGAAAGAGGACAGGTGTCCACTGTTGCCGGGCGGCGGACGGAGAGGTTGGTCGGGCCAAACAAAAAACGCCAAAAAGGGTCGGCTGGGTTAGGGGGAAGGGTAAAAAACGCCCGCGAAACTGGGCAGGACAGAAATGTGGCTGAATGGAGGCTTCGTGTTAAAAGGGAAATGGACGACGAGGATTGATAGAAGAATGAAGTAATCTAGCCATGGTTTTGCCCGAGTGGGGGGAAAGGGAAGGACGGTTGACGACCGGACGCAAGGTGGCAAATGAAGAGGCCTAACCCCCTCGAGAAGGTGGAAAAAAGGAAGGGGATCAAAAGAAGGCAATCAGCTCGAAATGAGTCGCGAGACTCTCGTGCGTTGGGAGGACAAATAGTTGGGTTCATGCAAAG
>Ga0179591_1273375_pt1 | contig 10443 bp, 7 predicted proteins | sample CZOMad2_1_08_16f_FD_182891 | JGI IMG/M metagenome (GOLD analysis project Ga0179591, IMG submission 182891) | Vadose zone soil fungal communities from Angelo Coast Range Reserve, California, USA - CZOMad2_1_08_16fungal (PacBio error correction) | ecosystem: Environmental > Terrestrial > Soil >...
AGTCAGGATTCATCACTGAAAAGAATCGGGTAATTCAGCACAGGAAGGGAAACAGAAGGGGCTTGTCTATCCTCTCTTATTGACGGGGGGGGGGGGGGGGGGGGGGGGGCGGGGGGGGTAGGAGGGAGGGGGGGGAGCTGCGGGGGGCGGGAAAGGCGGGTGGTGGGGAGAGAATCTTGTGCATGAGCCGAGGGGGATGGTTATGCACCGTAAAGAAAAGAAGGAAACAAGACAACGAACACGGTTGGTGCCCGTCAAGGAGGCGAGCTGCGAAAAAAAAACTTGCGGCGCAACGGATTTCAGGGGAGGGTTGCTATTTTGGGGACTTGTCCAAGGGACGGCGGGACGTAGGCCTGTCTGGACATGGGAAAAAAAAAAAAAAAGGGGGGAGGTTTTTGGTGGGGAGGGGGGGTGTGTGGGGGGTGCCAAATGGGGGGAGGGGGTACTGTTTGGGTCTGGGTGGGGAAAAGGGTGTCCCCCAAGGCTAAACAGGGGCGAATATCCAACCCGCCAGGACGATGGGGGGGAAACTCTGAATCCGTGAGACGACCAAAAGTTTGTCTCGAAGCGGCGGGAGCTTACCTCAATGAGTATGTCTGGACAAGCTCCGTTTAATGGGGGGGAGGGGGGGGGGGGGGGTGGGTGGGGGGGGGGGGGAGGTGGGGGGGGGGGGGGGGGTGGGGGGGGGGGGGGGGGGGGGCGGGGGCCGGCGGTTCAACTTGGAGGGCGCTTTTTGGGGGCAGGTCCCACAAGGGGGTGCTGCAGTACCCCTTGAACCAAAAAAAGCTCATGCAGTCACGGGGGGGGGGGGGCTGCAAGACTGGAATCGTGATTTGCTCACTCAAGGAAGACGAGAATCTCTCGAAAGTTCAAGAGGAGTGTAAGCGGAGTTATGAAGGGCCTTCCACACAACGGCTGGCAAGGACCTCAAAAAAACAGAAGGGCGAAACGTTGCAGCAGATGATTGTGAGGAGAAGTTACAGAGGCCTACCATTTGTGAAGGAGACGAGGAACATTAAAAATAAGTGTGTTCGGGGGGGTTCGGCAGTCATGGCATTTAGCCTGAATTTTCAAAAAAAAAAAGCGGCGAGCTTACTTGGGGGTTAGGTCTTGTTATAGAGCGTGAAGTCACACCTCGGGAGGTGCGAGTAGTTCAAGGAGGAAGGCTCACTAAGGGGTTCCTTCCGAAAACAAACGCGAAAACCGGCTTTCGAGCGAAGAGTTGGGCATCCCCCATTTGGAGGGGGTTGTCGTCTTAATCGGACATGGGCGGGAGAGCACCTCGGGAACGCATAAGGAGCCCCTTCGGATCAAAATGAGAAAGGCGTACAACGGCGGACTAGATCAGAGAGAAGAGGAAATGTGCTATGCTGTAGACTAAGCCGTTGTTACTGGGAATCTTGACATAACTGTTAAGGAAGGGGGGAAATCCCAAATACCGGAAGGCAAGTTCGGGACGAGGAAAGCATTGTTCCGGCAGGTTAAGGGGATTGCGCTCGTCAACCTCTTTATGTCTGTGGGAGAAAGAAAAACTAACTATCTGATAAAGAAAAGTGAACGGACGAGCTACCTACCGCAGGGTACGAACGCGCGATATTACAGGCAAAGATAGGATGCCCCGCTCTCCGAGAGCACACACAGATGGGGGTCAGGCCGGCCAAGTTCTGACCCGGGTGTTAAGAAGGTAGGTGGGAACTCCATACGGGGAGCAAAGTGACCCACCATCAGTGTGGGGAGGAGGCGCAGCGAGATCGTTCGAACTCTTCAAAAAGGAGAAAAATTCCTTCGAAGCGATGGGTAGGTGTGGCTACGCTGAGGTGTTGGGAACATCGTGCCGGGGAGGGAGCCGCGCGCCAAAGCGGATCAGAGTCAATCAAGGGGGTTAAGGTTTAAAGAGGAACTGGGGGTGCCGAGAAAGGGAAAAATGTACGCGACTGATGCGCGCCAGGAGTCTCGAGCCGCCGTCGACCACGGGGTAGGGGGACGCTGGAGAGGGGTTGGCTAACGCTCGCAAGCAGATGACAATTCTCGCGTCGTCTTCCGAGGGGAAGAGAAGACTTTTGGTAGGTTCCTCGGGGGAAAAGTAAAAGACCGCTCGAAATAGAGACGAGAAAAAAAGGGGGAAAGCGAGAAAAGGGCGCTACTAGGGTTCAACCAGAAGAGCGAATCTGTCACATCATTGTGATACAGAGAGGGAAGAATTCAGGTAGAGCGGGGGAAGGGGAATAATCCTCTGCAGGGGAAGTCAAAATAAGTCGACTGTAAAGACTGGGAAGTAGCCCTTGTCTCTGGGACGAGACTCGTCATCTAGGCTAGGATATATTCCGCATGGCCGGGGAAAATAGCTCAAAATTGGGGAACGGGGAAGGCTCTCTCCGATATGGGGGGGGTGGATTTGCTAAAAAAAGATGGGGGAGGGACTTCACTCCTCCGACGAGGGGGGAAGATGGTTCTTGAGGGGACGTGTGGGGCTCACCACTAAATTCGACCGAGTCAGTGTCGCGGGACTAAGTAAGGGAGAGCGGCGTAGGCTCCGCGTATTCATAGCTAGGTGGGGAAGTCTCGAAAGGAATAGTATAGGGTGGCCATCACATCGGGACGGGGAATGAAGGGACTTTGGACTGGAAAAAGACTTTAGCGGGTGAAGAAGCGGTATATCAAGTGGTGTAGTTTCTATCCGGTATCTGGAAAAGTAATAAGGCTAACCGGCGGCGGTGACGGAAGAGAAAGTAGTGGGGAGGGTACCGAGCCTCCGTTTTCCCACCAAAGAGATGACAGGGTAGTTCTAAAAAGAAGAAGCAAAACCATACTACTCCGCCAATATCGTACAAGGGTCCAGCATTCATTGCGTAGCCCGACGACCCCTTAGGACAAAATAAGTCCAGATAATAAACAAAAATTTAAGGCAGGGTTTGCGGCGAGAAATGAGGAACGGCCTGTGTAAAGAGTCCGGGGACTCACTTCATGGGCCCAAAACAAAAAAGACGAACCGAGGTCTCAACAACCAGCCACACTACGTATGAGACAATGCAACCGGGCGACAATCAGAAAACAAGCTCCAAAAGGGACCCACATAAAATAGGTAAACGCTTGGACCAGGGCCAGGGGAAACTTTGAGGAACCCGAATGGCCGCCAGCGCCAGAGGTTGATAAAACTTCGCAGAGGGTAAGAGGAAGAATCCGATACAAAAAGATCTGGATGGGAGACGGAGGAGGGACGACCGACCATGTGAATTTGTACAGGGATTCAATTTCTGTCAAGGGGGGAGCTATGTACTTGAATGCAAAAAATGACTTGACTCTTCACTTCGCGCAAGGAACAAGAAGAGATCTCAAACCAAGGAGGGGAAAAAAGATCTGGTCGGAAAGGAGCGCGAAGGGAGAGGAGAATCTCGCTCAGAGATCAAAGTAACACGATCGTTTCCTCAGGCGCGCATGAAAGCGGACAAGCTCAATGGTAGTTCAAGAAAAAAAATCCGAACTCAAAAGAAGAGAAAGTGAGAGACGCGAAGAGAAACTCGTGAGAAAAACACTACTACTTGCGCCAACTAGAGATCCGCGGTCTCCAGCTCAAGGTGGACTGGCTACGCACATGAAGGCAGGGGAGGGTTCGTTAGGGAGGCATCGTGGTCTTGTAGAAAGGGAATCGTCCGGCATCCAATGCGTAGTGGGAACCTCGGCGAAGAGTTCTGGTAGGGGACACAGACCATGTAAGGGGAATCAGAAAAGGACCAGTGGGACTCCTGAGCTAACAAAAGCGGTACTTTTGGTTTATCAGGACAGTGTGGCAAGTGGAGCTCGTGATAGAAGGATTTTCGCACGGTAGCAAGTCGGAAAGGGAAAACCCTTTCTTCGGCGGGGGGCGCCATAACACTGGAAGAGTTGGTTTGGCAAGGCACAGGGCCTCTCCCATCACCATTATGGGCGGAGGCTCCAGAAAAATTTCCTTATCCTCCTGACAGGACAACTATAAGGGAAGGAAAAACCCACAGTCACCCAGGGGCTGCGCAGGCTGAAAAAAAAGATCATGGTCTTGGGAACACGCGATATCCGAACGCCAGGGTCAATATCAGAAGGGTGGCCGTCTACCCAGGCGATCCCTCTTCGCCTACTTAAAACCAGGAAGGGGAGTACTAAACGGAGGAAAAGGATCCCGCGGATCCCTGAAACAAATCCGTCGCCTCGACCCAGAAGAACGCTTCCGACGTTTCCGGGCGAAAACTCATCAACGGAAAAAACGCTCACCGCGCCTCACGGACACTAAGAGCGTGTTGAGTACGGGGAAAAAAGAGATCATAAAAGATCCTCTCAGGAGGGGGGGACCGCCCTACCAGAAAGGGACTTGCCTCTCCGAAAAGAATCTCAAACAAGGCAACAGCCTACTCCTGTCGGGGAAGAACAACCCCAAGAATCACAAAAACACAAGGGGATCTTAAATAAACGTGCAGCTGCTACGGTCCCGCTACTTCCCCTGAGGCAATGGATGCAGCAGATTTGCAAAGCAGAAGTGCGACCCATCGGCACTGAGGAACAAAAAGGAAGAAATTAAGGACGCAGCTCTATTGGAGGGGTTCATCTATTTCGCACGGAACGGTGTCAATCACGGCGAGGGAAGCCCGACCACCAGAAGAAAATATTAAACGCCGCTCTGAGAAAGGAGGTCTCGTCAGGCGTCTTCTGATGTCAAAAGAAGAGACCATCGGGAACTATCACGAACTATCGGTACCTTGGCGCCCGAGGGCGCAAAGACATCATCAGAAGCTCGACCATAGGCACAAGGAGGGTGTAAAAGGGTTGGATTCGAACCCAACCGCGTAAGCAACATCGACACTTCCGGTGGAGGCGAGGCGACAAACTATGTTCAAACACGAAAGAGCAAAAAGGACCAAGCGCTACTCTCCAAACGAGGAAGGAACTTTTGAAGGGAATTAATATCGCTTCTATGAAGAGTAACCAACACGATTGTTTTTCACCCGGAGAAGGGAAGCGGGGAGAAGCACTCTCTTCTTTAAGACAACTACTAAAAGGGCCAACCCTGAAGAGAGAAGATCCATGCGGGGATTAAGGGGAGCGTAACACCACCATCTTGGGGGCTTCGAGTCTGGAGCTCAGGAACTCGTGATAGGATTTGCCCTATAAGCGCGGGGCGGAAGGCGGAAAAGTCGTGAAAAATGTTATCCTATCAGTACGGGGTGTTCAAAAACTGGACCGCCTAAAAACCACAGGGCTGGACAAACGAGAAAGACCCGAAGACCAACAAACCCATAATCGCGGGACGCTTGTGAACTTGCCACTTTCAAGTGGTGGGATGATACCCACAGGGCCCATTCCAAGAGGTCAACCGCCGGAAATTCCTCAAACTACACCACTGAGGGGGGACTAGGCCCCAGACGTCTCTTACAAGAGACCTTCTTTCCAGTCCAAGGGGGGATGGAAGGGCAAATTCCTCATAGAATGGGGCGGCGCCTGGCTACGGCTTCGTTGAGGCCGCAAGAAGGCAGCCACTTACCAGGGGGAAAAAAATCGGGACTTACAATCAAACATTTTTTGGCAAGAAAAAGGGGGACAAATCTAAACGGAATGTCATTTCACTTCATAAAGAAGCCTTCCTGAATGAAGGAGAACCTTCTGAGGAGTAAAATCCACTAGAGGCACCCCATCTAAGATCAATTCCTGAAATTCAAATCGAGAAGTAACCCGGGAATCCAAAGACACAATTATAAACCTGTGCTGAAGACAGTAGCGTACATCACACCGCCGCCCCACAACGACTTATTTCGGTGGAATAGACCGGGGAGGTCAGAATTACCCTCCAATGAACATCAGGGGGTTCAAAGCTCGATCATGACTTCAGGTCTTACCGAGAGCACCAACAGCCTTGGGTGTGTAAATTCAAGGAAAAGAAATAAATAAACCCCCAAACAATTCAACCTGCCAGTAAAACGGGAGGACCGCACAACTCCGGCAAAAAATCAAGGCCACGGCTGTCCAAGAGGAAAGAACTTGACCAGAGACGAAAAAAAGCCGGGGAAAAAAAAAAGGGGCAGCGGGAGGGGGGGGAGCCCGCAAACGACCCGCACAAAAGAACGTATCGAAAAGAAGAGAGCAGGCCGCAGAAAAAAAACATTCGAAACAGGTGACACAAATTACGAAAGCCAATGGGATTGTCGGGAAGACCGGTCCTGTGCCGGAAACTGTCCGAAAAAAAGGACTACAGGGGGGGAAAAAGGGACAACAAGAAATCGACTCTCAACCCTGAAGCAGAAACAGGGCAAAGCCGGTCTCGGGGCTCGAGCCTCCTTGCGGAAGGAAAGCGTGGGGGGGGAGGGGGTTTGCCGGGAGGGTTCAAAATGAGGGGTCGCGGGAAAGAATGTTCAAGAAGCTAAGAACAGGACGAGCTGCAAGAGTCTACTAGCCTGACAAGGGGCGGATCGGAAACGAAAAGAGGATCTACAATCCCAGGGGGGGAAAAAAAGGAAAGCTTGGCGAAAGACTATTAAGCACAGGGAACAAGACAACAAAACTTCACCCAGATCGAAAGAAAGAGTGGTGTCCATTCACAACCACGTGTTGGGATAGTCTCCTTAGATAGACATTACGAAAAGGGCAAGGCGGGCCGAACGAACAGGTCACGAAACTCAATTAAGACCTGTACCTTTTTTGGCCAATTGGGTCAAAAGGACAACCCTAACACAAAACAACACTATCCAGGGAGGGAAAGACGAGGAAGAAGAAATTTCCAATTAACGAGAAAAGGGAGAACGATCTGAAAACATTACAGCAAAATAAAAACATCCAATTGGGCCGTTAGAACGAATCTAAGACACAGGAAAACTTTCCTCATACAGATAAAGAGAAAACAACCCCGTTCTGGGGGTGAAAGCATGTTTCACTCCATTATACACAATTGGCCTCCGCCCTTGGCAGAAGCGAGAACGGAAAACCGCCTTTAACGGGGGAAGGATTAAATCTGGAGATCTTCAGGAACTCAAGGGGAAAAAGTGCGTCGTTAGGCGAGGCAGCTTTACTGCGTCAAACTCTTCCCTGGGGTTAGGTTTAGCGAATCCTGGTGAAGAAAAAAAACAGGTCACAGGGCGGACGGGGAAAGGCGAAACTTCGTAGTCGACGTCCTCCCAACCGGGGAAGAGCATCTGGGGAATTAAAAAGGAGAGAACAAAAGTTGGTTTGAAAGCACAGTACCAAAAAAAGTAAAGGGCCTTGAGATGTAGGTGAAGAAAAAGCGGGAGGACCAACGGGATTGGGGTAAGCAGTGTAGGAGACTCTTATGCCCTTAGGGAAAAATCCGGCTGGCAGTGAAAAAAGTGAACGCTAACTCGGTGGGGAGAGTAGGGGGTGGTAAAACCGGCCAGGGTGATGAGTGTCAGGAAGCACAACATACATGAAAACAAAAACTATGATTTTCTGGGTGAAAAAAAGAAAAGTGCGAGCTAGAAAAGGAACTTGAAAAATCGTGACAGGGGGGGGGAGGAGGGAGATTTGACGGGGGGAAGCGGAACACGTTTGCTTGTCGCTAAGAGGGGCCGGACCAACTAGCCGGCGAAAACACCGCCGGCAAAGGAACAAGGACAAATAAGGGGCATGAAGGCCGAGGAAAAAGGGTGGAACGTCGTAAAAGTCCGCCGAAAGTCAGGGTAAGCCCGTGGGAAATGGGCAAGAGGGTTCCAGCGGTAATTCCAAAAAAAAGTGCAATTCCGGCGCGGACCTCGTCGAATATGTGAGAGAGAAGAATTGGGGACGTTGAGAGCGGCAGAGCAGAAAGGGGGATCCGAACAGTTTAAAGCAGATGACCGTCATGTTTGTGTAAGGGGGGAGAGTGCGTCCCCGCTGGAGCAAACCGGCGTGTGCCTCCAAAAAGGGATCGTGGGCACCAGGAGGTACCATGGGAAGGGGAGGAAAAGGTGGGGAAAGTCAGCCCGGGAGGCCCGAAAAGGGGACGGCCGTAGGAAAAAAAATGGAATAATTGTGGGACGGTGGGCAGGCGTCAATCGGTAAAAATGGGAGGCATGGCAGGAAATAGGGTGGTGGACGGAGGGGACAGTTGGGGGATAAAAAAATTTAAGGAAAAAACCCCTCTGCTGGGGGGGGGGTGGGGGGGGGGTTGGTGGGGTAACGGTAGTTCATAATGAAGTTCTCCAGCTCGAGGGGTTTGAAGGTTCTGAACATGAAGCTCGGGCTTAAGGAACGTAGTCGCTTTGAGCAGGGGTGGGCATGTAACCCGTGCTGGAGGTTTCATCTACTTCATAGGCAGCGTGGGGTCTTTCACCTTATGGCAGCAAAAGACTAAAAACGAGCTGAAGCCCCGTAGGCAGAAGGCAATGCTCACATCATACCGCGGCGACTCGGATCGCGCGAAGGCGGAGACACGGGGGGGGTAGAAAAGCCAATCGGGTGGAGAGGGGAGGCAGGGCTACGGTTCGAGGCTTAACTTGGGTGATCTTGTGGGGGGAGACCTAAAACGGGGAAAAGGGGAAAAATTATTTAATGAACTGTCTTATGGTGTGGGGTTTCCGTCTATGAGTGTATGGCTCTTAACGGGAACCCTCTGCTCACTAGGGTGAGGAAGGTCAAAAAAAAAACCAAAGAATGATAAATAGCTTCAGCGCTTCGGAAAAGAAATCAATTCTGCTAACCTCACTAGCGGGCCGAAAAAGCTAGAGGTAGGAAATGTAACAACACTCTCGGAACCAAAAAAAAACAGATTGGGGGACAAAAGGGCCCGGACTACAAGCGATTGGCACGGGGTGGATTAGGCCAGTGTTATGACTCTCGAGGTCTCTCAAAACGAGTGGATCACCATCTTGGGGGGTGACTATATCTGAGATCGGGGGTATCACGGAACCCTCCGAACGGCATTGACGGGAAAAAGCTCGGGGTGACGCACTCTCATCGGGGTGTGGAAAAGACTTGTGTCCAGGTAGTTAAAAGAGCACACCGTATCGTGAAAAGGTTGCCGGAGGAGAAGGGGTTTTTATCGATGCACCTGTTGTCACGGGCGAACTTTTCAAAAAGGAAAATTCGAGAGGCACAAAGGGGTGAGGGGACGTCCTAGGAGCCCACGTACGGATATGCTTCTGGGGAAATTGGCTGAATTTTATCACGACTGCTCTCAAAAAATAAAATCTCTCTTCATTAGGGGGATAGGGGAGGAGGTGGGGAGGAGCATCCAGAGTACACAAGGGAACGCAATCTGCTCCGGCACAAAAAGCACCAGCAGTAGGGCTAGACGTCTTTCTATCAGAGAACAACAAAAAAAAAAAATACTTCAAGAAAAGTCTGGGCGTTTGGGAATAAGAGGACAGCTAAAGTAGAAGGGGAGAAGGACCGAATCTGGCATGACTGCTACGGTGGAGCTTACTCGGTCAAATTGCAGAAAAAAGGGATTCACGTTTGCTTGAAGAGGGCGCGTACTCAAAAGGAAAAAAGATGGGGGCCGGGGAAAAGAAGGGGGGAGTTTGGGGGGGTAAAGTAAATCCATATGATGACTATTGGACGTGGATCAACACTATGGCGGGAGACTCGGCCAGAACGGGACGAAAAATTGCGAGGGAAAAAGGTCGCAGGATGGCACCGTCTGCTTCTTTTCGGCCGACGGCGCGAAAGCTTGTCTTCTGAAGGGAAAAGAGGCTCATTGGGGCGAGGAGAAAAAGCTGCTGGGGGTGAATATTGACCTCTTTACGAAAAACTTTGGGGGACCAGATAGGAGAGCGCGCGGGAACAACCTTCGTAGGGGACGGGGGCAGGAGGGGGGTCGCAGCCCTTGGCCTTTGAGACATCTTGGAAAAGCTGCGGAGCAAGGCAAATAAACGGGAAAGAAAGAAAGAAAGCCGGCATCCGGGGTTCTGATTTACCTACCAGTGAATGGGGGGCCAAACCAATCGTGCATTTAGTGGGCTAAGAAAACTAGAAAAACGATATAAGCAAGAAAACCGGATTTTGGGGGCAAAGCATGCTTATCACGAGCAAGGGAGCACCCAATCTACTGGGGGAAAAAAAATGAAAACAACCGTTAACGGCCTGGGTACGGAGGAATGAGGCAAAAACCCAGGAGGGGTTGGGGACCTAGTCAAGGAAGGGAGGGCTCAAACCAAGAAGCAAGGGACGAGAGGTCAACGGGCCACCCCCCACGTCAGGGCCATCTACCTTACGCGGGGGCGTCAACTCCCGATGCAAATACAGCAAGGACCAAAAAAAGGCGGAAACTGGAGATTGGCAAGGAACGGGTATCCAGTTCATTTCTCGGGAGACTCAAATCCTCGGAAGCTAGGGATCAAATAGGCGTGTCTCGGTCCAAGGTCACGGGGAACATGGGGGAATCAGATGGAAGGGACGGGACTGCAGGGCCCGACTAGGTAATGGCTGTTTTATGTTCGAGGGAAGCCGGAGTACTGGCCAGGCTTGCCGGAATCGTGAATCTCGGTAGGG
>Ga0179591_1274229_pt1 | contig 10443 bp, 7 predicted proteins | sample CZOMad2_1_08_16f_FD_182891 | JGI IMG/M metagenome (GOLD analysis project Ga0179591, IMG submission 182891) | Vadose zone soil fungal communities from Angelo Coast Range Reserve, California, USA - CZOMad2_1_08_16fungal (PacBio error correction) | ecosystem: Environmental > Terrestrial > Soil >...
GAGCGGTGGAGAGCAGACAGCAAATTACGAACCATAGGAGCCAGATCTGTTTCAACAATCGATCGCCCGGGAGAGGGTGCGGGGGATGGGGGGGGGGGGGCTGGAGCCATCCAGAGGGGAGGCTTCTGGAAAGAGAGTGTGAGATTCATAAAGATTCATTCCCCAGTAAAGCCTCCCGAGGGGATTTTAAAAAAACGAATTGTTTATACCGTCGGGCGAAGAGACCGAGGGGAGCCAGGGGAGCTGGGGGCAGGGTAGGGGTAAAGTCAGCATGTAATATTTTCAAAAAGTATGACGAGCCAGAAGAAGTTCTAAAGCTTCTCAAGAGAAACCTCCGAGATTGACACAGCTGCTGACCAGTCTATCGAGGCGATAGGCTACTAAACCTATCCGGGGATAAAAGGACATCTTATAAACTGTCTTATGGGAAAAAACTAAGCCGTTGCGCGGGAACGCTCGTAGGAGATAGACGCAAAGCAGGGGGTACACCGAAAACAAGTCGGATGGTTCTGGAGAGGATACTGAACAAGGGCGTCATTGGTTCATTCTCGCCGGGGGGGGAAGGTCCAGGGGACCGATCTCGAGGACCGGACGAGAAAACAAGGCTGGTTGTCGGCTGTGTACCTTCTCAGGCTTAAGGGAAATCGGAAGAGCAGCGACATCTAGCCCGTGGAAAGTGGAGCGGGGAGGGAAGAAACAAGAGGCTTGGGATCAGGGGCTATATCGTCACGAGTGCCATTCTAATCGGTGACGTCCTTCATCATGAAAATTAACGCCTTATGGGAGGGGGGGGGGGGGAGATGCAGAGGAGGGGAAGTAAAGAAAAAAAGGGGGGGGTGCTTACATCAAAAAAGAAACATAAGAAACCGTCCTCTAATAAACAGGAAAAGTAGCCCTATCTTCAATTGTATTCATGGGGTGTATGGATCCTCTGAAGAAACGTAGTCCGGAGTCGAAGCGGGGGAGAGGGGAGACGGAGGAGAGGGTCAAGTTAATACAGAAAATAATTTAGGAGGGGGGGCATTAGTCACCTTCTTAGCCACTAGCGTCTTGTGTGGGAGGTCGGGAAAACCTTACAGGAGGGCACTCCAGCAGGGGGAGCGCAGGTCCGGCCGGAGTCCTTAAAAGAGGGGAATGGGTGGGAAAACGGCTTTAAAAACAACGCCCAAAGAAAAATAAATGCAAAATGTGGGAATTAAATCTTTGTGGAAAGACCCATTTTGGAAGAAGGAGAATACGAGGAAAAAGCAATGCGCCTACCCTCAGTGCATGCCGAGTCATACTTAACAATGGAAACGCTTCTGGGAAACGAAGGGGGCAACTCACATAGTGGGGGGGGCGTATTGAAGTCACGTAAACTGAAGAAAAGAGAGTCGGATTGGGGCGTTGGCCTCGCAAAACTTCTTCTGGGAGGGGCATTCTCACTACTCTCTGGGGAGATACCTGGACCCCGAAAGGAATCTCAACGGGGGGTCATTTCTAGCCAGACATAAAAGGGGGGGAGTGAAAAAAAGACAAAGGGAAGGAGAAGAAAAAAAGCGACAAACGTCAGGATGGAACATTTGAAAAAAAACATGGTAATCTTTCTGCATTTCGGATTAGCTGGGGTGAGATTGGGGATTACCAGGAATTGGCCCCTTTAGATGGGGGAAGGGGTAAGTCTAAGGGAGGGGCGGGGGGGATGGGGGTTGAAGAAAAAGAATCAAACGGGAACGCAGGACACGGCTGGAAAAAACTCACGGCCTCAAAGGTGATCGAAATCGACTTATCTTCCCTATGTTGTGGGTGGGAGGGAAAATCTCTTGCACTGACAGAAACGGAAACCGAAGACTGCAAAAAACTTGTCGAAGGGAATATACAGAGAATAATCAAAGGCCGGTCTTTACTAAATCAAAGATTTATCTTCATCCAGGGAAAAGTCTGACTAGCGTCAACGCTCGGTGGGGCAGGCTAAGGAGGGAGAGGGACTCGTGAGACAGAACGGAGTAAGAGCTCGTCAGTGCAGGAATTCAGCTAACTGCCTCTTAAAAACGGTGACCTCATCACTTCTTTTAAAACCTACGAAGTCTAGGATATCAAGGTACCAAGCTCCGCAGCACAGAGGGAAGAACTTCAGGGGATAATCGGGACTTGCCGATACTTCCTAAGGGGGGATTCGTTTCTAACGTTCGAGACATCTCTGCACTCAAAAAAAGTCTGATCTGGGAACAGCTATCATTGTTCCGAAAATGAGAAGGGAGAAGGGAACTTACCGTCGGGACGTGCGAAGGGGGCGCCGAGGGGAATTCTTCCGGAGGGGAAAAGTAGGGCTAGATAAAGTGGGATCGATGCTTTGCATCAATCAAAACTACGAAAGTTCTCTGCTGAGTACAGACTCCTTCCCGGGGGGGGGGGGAACACAGAAAAAAGCACAGAAAGTCAAAAGAAAAGATCAGAGAGGGAGGAAGCTGTGGTGAAAAAAAAAAAAAAAAGCTCTTAAAGCTCCTTCCCTTGCCACTTTATAAATGTATCCGGGACTCTTCATTGAAGTCTCTATCACTGCGCTGCCTCAGGTTGAGGGAGGAGGCTTAAACCAAACGAAGGGAGGGAGAGTGAAAAGGAAGCACTCTCTTTCATACAATCGCTATTCATGAAACCCTCCTGGCTAACGAGCTTGCAACTTCTAAACAGCGACTTTACAGTTAAGAAAAAGAGGAGTTCTCAAGGGAAAGTACCTCATAAGCGGAAGGTGGTCGCTACAGACAACTCTAATCTCTCAAAAGGTCTGTGTTCTTCGAAAAAAAAAAAAGAAAAAAAAGACACGCGTCACCCCCTCACGAGGCGTGAGAGCCTTGAAAATGAGGAAGACTCGAGGCAAGGACTCGCGCTCCGAACCCTGATCCGAGTCTGGGAGGGAAAGGGGAGGAATTAAGGCACTCTAGAAGTAGGAAGCCGAGAAGAGGACCACCAACTTCTCGAATGGCAAGAATCGCTCACTCTCCGGTCAATTTTGATCTTAGGAGGACGAAGAAGGTCTCACACTCCTCTGTCTTCTGAGCCAAATCCCTTTCGAGAACTGGAAGTCAAGTCAGTGAGGAGCAAAAAGCTCTCCCCCGTTAAGGTAGTAGAGGATCTCATACAACCAACACAGGTAAGAGAGGGGCCTGAACGGTACGGGGGGGGATCGTGTTCTCGGGAACCCGCTCTCTACACTTCAGACAAGGGGGGAGAGAGTGGGTATCGCCAAAATAAGCGGGAGGGGGGAAGAGGAAAGAGGTGGGGGTCCTCCCAATGGACCAGCGTGCGACTATCCTTCCGGCGACTCGATTTCTGAGGCAAAACGGTTCTTTCGGACTAGACATCGACTCCTCTAAAGATAAGACGACGGAACTGATCTGGAAACTAGGGTCCGAAGGGAGAGAACCAGGCAGGCTCAAAGAGTAAGCGACATTTACCGGGAGTTCCGACTTGTAGACTCACCCTATGTTTTCTTTCTCACTAGGATGCGATGAGGGACTCGCCCGCAGGAACCGGGAAAGGGCGGAGGGATGGGGGAAAAAGGAGGGATAGCAAGGCTTGCTTTCGGGGTTGCAACCGCGCTCTGCATTCCGAGATCTACTAATTACAATAAGGCTCTCGGTATCGGCGTGGGAAAAACACTATAGTAGGAACGGAAGGACGAAAGAGAACGAGGGCTCGGGCAGGAAAAGAGAGGATCAAATCGAGTCTTCAGAAAAAAAGGGTGTCCAGTCGACTTGACAGTCTAATCTTAAACAAACCTTATGGAGAGAGCGAGGATCGATGACTCTTGGGAAAGGTTCCTGGAGGATAGTAAGTCCAGAATCAGAATACCGCCCTAGGAGGAGTGGGATCGGTCAGCTAGCCCAAGGGTAAGGAGCGAAGCAGCAAGTAAAGCCCTCTCAAAGAGAGTTCTGCTCCATCTAAACAACTTTCCTGTCACCTCTTAGGGGGAGGCAAAAACACAGGCAAAGTGAAGGGGAGAAAAGAAGAGACGCGAAAACTCCTAGTGCAGGCTGGCAGACAGCGTCTCTCTCCAAGAACAGGCCTCTCTCAAAAAAAAACCTCTTCCGCTCCAATCGTCTTCTAGAGCCCGAATTAGGGAGAGGATCAATCGGGGGGAGTGTTCTCGGGGGGGGGCAAAGACAAGAGAACAGCTTATTCAAAGAAGAAAAAGGTTCTTCTTCCACTCTCACGACAGGGGCTCGTTTACTCTGCTGAATCGCACCGATAAAGGAAAAGTGGGCGATCACACAGAGGGGGGAAAATTTGCAGTAAGGGCGACCGTCACTGATTGGGCCATCAAGAAGGTGAGTTAACCACGATAACGTAGAAGGGAAGATTAATTTAGAGGATCTTCGGGGTCATTGCGGGAAAAGGGTAGTCGGTGAAAAAAGAGATATGGAGGGGGGCGTAGGGAAATTGGAAGGAAGGCCCTTGAAATGGTCAGTGACCTTGGGAAGCCAGGAAGGGACGAGGGACGAATGCAACTTCTAAAAGGGTAATCTGTCAAGACCCCGATAACTCCTTGGGAGGGACACGAAAGAGCTAACACCAGTACGTGACTTCCCGAAAGGAAGAAACCCACGAAGGAAGCCGAAAGCGAAAACGGAACGGAGAGCATGTTAAGGCACCGTGTGCTGTCTGCTCGTCAATTCCTCAAGGTGGAAAAGCCCTTTCCAGACAGGTGGAAGTTACTTTCGGAAGGCGGGGGGGAAGGGGGAAGTCAGGGAGGGGAAAGGAGAGGACGGTGCATAAAGGGAAAGTCCAGCAGACTTCATCTTGAAAAACCCACAACCTACGTAGATTTGGACGGCGTTCTCGGGTGACTATAAAACCACACGTGTTGTGGAAAAACAGTAAAGTTCCTAAGCGAGCATACGGGTGGGGGGTTATGATAATCTCAGTTTCTGACTCAGGATTGCATCGGGGGGTAAGCAAGTATGAATACAAACAGATTCTGAGAAAAAAGCACGCCTGTTGGAAAAGTAATTTTTCCTTAAAAGGGGGGCACCAAACCAAAAACCAGGCCCGATTTAGAGGGCCAGAGAAGAGAGAAAGACTCTGAAGGACCGAAACCAAAAAAACCCGCGAGGATCAAGCGAGTTCCAGAAGGGAAAAAAGACGAGTTATAATCGGGAGGGACAGAACTTGGGGGAGACTCAAACTGAACGTAGATTGACACTAACCCGTCTCTAAAGTACTACGAAAGGACTCGACAAATACGTAAAGAAAAAAGAAAGGGGGATGATCGGGGGGTAACGGAAGTTTAGAAAGGCGGTTGCTATGGCTTCAACGGAATGTAAGACCTAAACCCTTTCGCCGGAGTGCTCTTCTGCAACGACTAACACAACATAAGGTAAGTTTACTCTGGAGAGAAGGGAGTCAAGACCATCGACCTAGAAAATGAAGGCGACGCTACGACCATGAAAAAAAAGGGGGGGCGCTCCATTTCTAATCCCCTAGCTAAAAGCTCGAAATACTCAGGTAAGAGGAAAGTTCACAAAGGGAGGACTAAAGGAACAATGAATACAAACGAGCAGTGACTCGAAGACTCAGGCAGAAGAAAGGGTCTGGAAGAAAAGAGCGTCTATCTCACTGCCCCTTTGAGCGGGGCTGGTCTCTAGCGAAAAAATACGTACGCTTTAGGCCCGAAGAAGAGATCGCGAGATGTACTTCAAAAAATTCCGTCTGGGAAAAAGCTTAATAGGACATCCTAGCCACTGCTATAGCGTTGAGGTTCGGTGCCAAAGATCTCATGGGGGGGAAAAGAGAGATTGACCCCTCAAGTGACTAAAAGGGTAAGAAGATTTGCTCGTTTAAAATAATTCTCGACCGTTAATTACTGGCCTCCAGGGAGGATCGAAATGACGAAGAGACGAAGAAATACTGCCGTGTAGTCGGACTACAGGGGAGGGGATACCAAAAATCTTCAAAAAGGGGACGCCGCAGAAAAGAACCAGGGGGAGTCAAAGAGACCTGGATTCCCTAGACGATACGGAATCAATTTCTCGGAGGGGGGGAGCCTAGGGGGTGAGAAAAAAGAACAAACCAACATAAAAACGTCGACAAACAATCACTTTTGAGAGGAGGTCTGTACAGGAAATACAGACTTGCTGCGAGTCTCCTCTCGGGGGTAGGTAGGAAAAAAAAGAGGGGAGGGGAAAAAGAGCGAAATAATTTTTCATAAATAAATCTCGTCACAACACCTTATATTGGTACCATAGAATAACAGCCTAGGACTACTCGGGGACCTTAAAAGGGACAAAGAAAGAAGAGAGAAAAAAGCTCTAGGCTGGGCTCTGGGCAGCGCCATCAGAAAGTATTCTAGGGGGAAGCTCGAGGCTGCTCTGGTTATGATTAGCTAAACGCAGAGAGGGAGAAAGAATGGGGAGGGAGGCGAGAGGACTAACTTCATAAAACTGTACGGATCCCATCCTTAAACTACTAGCGCCTCCGGGGGGTTGAAAGAGGGGGAAGGGGTCACGCGTAAGGAAAAGACGACAGCCGTCGGTGAAACATGTCTCTCTATCGATCTGAAAAAAGCTAATTGAAGATCGAAAATAGAAATCTACGAGGGGAAAGGCGCGCCTCCGGAGGACCGAGAAAAGCTGCTGAAAAAAAAATCAGACGGGCTCGGACTCTAAAGAACGCCTGAAGAAGCTCAGACATAGGTGCTCCACTCTCTGGGTAATAATGGAGTTTAGAGGTGGAAAAGGGTCGGTAACATAAAGCGCTCGGAGAAAGGGGGGATTCAACAACCCTGATTTCTGGAACGGATGACTATCTATCAATGCAAAGAGTTTGATAGATCTTATCGCAACTTTCTGGGACAAGATCTGAGAGAAGGGAGGGAGAGACTCAAGCGTTGGGGCGGGCTGGGGAAGGAGAGACAGAAAGTATGTATCTGTACTGAAAAGAGTCAGCCATTGGAGAGAATTCCCCTTTTGTCTTTTTGGATATAAGAACGATATTATCTGCAATGTGCCTTGGGGGAAAGGGAGAGGTCGGGTTAAAAAAAATCCAAAATTCATCCGATTAACATAAGGCCCAGACCGAATGGAGGTTGGGTTTGTTTTGCTCGTTCAGCATGCTAAGTGCTGAATTGTATGTCTGCCACTTGAGCATCCATAGAACAAGAAAGGAATAAAACATTCAGGTGGAAAGGGCATTCAAAGGATTGGGGGGAGGGGGGATACGGTATCAGGAATAGAGATGTAAGCTTCCTATTCTTAAGAAGTGATGAGTCAATCGCGGGCAGGTAATGCCCATTTATTAGAACGATTAGGATTTGGACCTGAAGAACTCAGTTAAGAGGGGAGGGTGTGATGAGGGGAAACGTCGCGACGAAATTGAATCGCGGAAAAGGGCCGCCGAAGTCCTCCAAAAACGTGATTGGGTTTTGGATACGGGGCAAACACAGCAAATGTCTTTGGCGGAATTCAAGAAACCGAGGGGTTGCTGCAGGGGTTGAGGGGGGAAAGAAATTGAAACTGTCAAACATGAATGCACTGCTCGCCATTCATGAGTATCCAAAAAAAAAATCTAACTGCGCGCTGGAATCTGGACAAACTCTGGGGGTGGGGGAGGGGAAGAGACAATAGAACGCAAGGACATGCTAGGCTTGGGGGCGTGGTTTCTATTGAAGGTCTGACGGGGGGGAGTTTCTTCTCACTAACTCGGAGGTCAAGAAAAGCCGGTCCACGAGTCTCAACCAAAAACTTTAAAAGTCACCAACGAAAGGGGGGGGGGGGGGGAAACGGGACGGGCGCATTTACTGAGCAAACTAAAGGAGGGGAAGGCTTGGAAAAGGTTACTCAAGTAAGACTTAAGAGAAATTTAGTCTATCTTGGCCGAGAGATTTAGGGAAAACGTACCTTAACCATCTGGGGCTGAACCGGTAGCTGAATGGTTTGATAAATTAGGCGTACTTTGGGAGGGGGGGAAAAGGGTGACGAAAAGACTAAAACGTAGACGTAGGAGGCACTAACTTCATCAAAAATGAGCGGCACAATCAGGGTCTGGCATAACAAAGAAATATCATCTGTGACTACCAAGGGCAGCAAACGAAGAGGCAATCTAATAAAAACGTCGAAGGAAGAAATCACATACAGATCATTATCTGAAAAAACTCAACCGATGTATCTTTCACTCCATAAGGAAAAGGAACTAGACTTCAAATAAAAACTTGGTGTTAGAAGACACGATCTTAAGGGTCTCGAAGCTGCAGGAACATTAATCTCAGAGATAGGGAAAATTGGATCAGAATCCAACCTCTTCTCAAAAAAACAGGAACGAAGCAGTCCTTTGCTGGAGTGATCCACTCTATGAACGACCGTTCTTAAGAGGAAGGAAGTCAACTACTTCGGGGGATGAGGGTTAGGCGGGATGGAATTCGAGCTGAGGGATCTTAGGAGGAGAGAGAACCTGATAAGAAATATCACAGAATAGAGAGTTACTATCTTTGTCGCCTCTAGATATTATTTTGAAAGCCTATCTGGGGGGAATGTGGATAGGGGGGTCAAGGGAGGCTAAGGGGACGGGGAGAAGGCGCAGGGAGAGAAACTGAGGTTTCAGAGGGCTGTCCTCTACAAACTACTGATTGCTCTAACTGTACTCGCTCCAGGGATGCACCCTCGAAGAAAGGAAAAGTAAGCGGCATCTGCTAGCAAGGAAGGGGTGGGGGGGGGAAGAAAAGAGGAACATCTTTACGGCAAAAGTGCACTAAGTACACATCGATCAACCGAACAGTTCGAATGCTAAGCTGCTTGAAAAACTCTAACCTTGGCGTCGAAAAAGGAGGCAAAGATCGCTCGGGAAAACGTAAAAAAGATAGTAGTCATCCTGGGGAAAATTAGGATCTTGCGCCTCCTCAAAGATGACTAAAAAAAAAAATCGAGCTGACTACGAGCACCACCTGAAGTCTCGTACCAGGGGCGCAAGACGGAATGAAGAATAGAAAATTAAAGGAACGCGGAGGGGGGGCGGGGGCCGCGCAGCCCCGACTGAAGCTCGAAGGAAAGGGAGGCATACTCTTAGGAGCCCCTCCTCCTTCCAGCTGTCTCCTCTCTGAAACTCGCTCCTCCGGAAAAGAGGACTCTAGAAGCCACGGGGGAGAAGAAGGCAATGAGCGTGAGCATAACTTGAATTATAACGAGACTAATCCGCCAGCACCAGATGAGGGGAAGTTCAGGCTATCACGCAAATCAGTGTTTGGTAAAAACTCTTTCAGGATCTCCGATAACCGCAGAAAAAGGGAAGGGGGGGGGGGGACGAGGACCGAAGCCGAGGGCGGAAAAAACTAAAGGATAACAGGTAAGGGTCTAACATATCAAAAGAACAACCCGGATGAGTGATTAACATATAGAGGAGCCTGTAAAGGGAAAGATTGTTCTCCCGAAGGTCTAATACTGGGGGCCCTTCGCGGGACTAGCCAGACCCTACTCGGAATAGAGAACCGGGAGGAGGGTCCCTCCGAAAGTGAACCGGAGAGTGAGAGAGCTCAATTAAACCTGAGGATGCTGTGAATTTCGGAGGGCTTTCTAAATTCCTTGGTAACTCACTGCATCGCGCTGAAAAAATAATCGGAGGGACCCTGAGCAGCTTTTCAAAACGGCGGGCGGAAAGACATGGGTCTAGAAAAATACCCGAACAATCCTATCAGTGAAAAATCTAGGGGGCCAGTCTGGTGATGGCAAGGAAATGGTCGCGGGAACAGAGGGGGGGTAAATAGACGGCGCAATATTCCAGAGAAGAAGTTATGGGTCTGTCACGTCGAGGAGAGGGGGAACCTTAAAAAGTTGTCGTCGACTGCCTCACATAGTCTGGCCGGTTCTAGCGGGGGGAAAGAAGGTAGCCTCGCCGAAAAGGGAGAGCCGACTTGACGTTCAAAAGCTCTCTCAAGCCGGGACTTTGGAAGGTCCTCGCAAACACCCTCGACTCTCGTATAGGAGAGAGGGGGGGAGGGCTAGGCCGAAAGTGGAAATACAAGCGAATGGATGACTAAAGTAAAAGAGAGGCTGAAACTCTGGAGCGGCGGAAACTTACTGGCAAATTTACGGCCTTTACGAGGATGGGGGAGACTTCAAAAAACGTAATAGGAGCGCCAAAACCTCTGGCGGTGATCGAGGACTGAATGCCCACAGGGGAAGTCAATACTCCAGAACCGGATTTCTCGCCGCGCGGCGCGAAAGACCATTAAGTCCCCTAATCGGTCTCAAAAACGCACTCCTGATCGTATTCGCAAACCCTATATCCTCTAAAAAGAACCTATCTTGACTCTCACTTCTCTTATCCGCTCGTAAGAGAGGGGGGGGAAAAGGAGGAACGAGATCTAATCAAAAGACGGATCAGTAGAGGGCGGAGGCGCGAATGGATTACCGTCAGCTAAGCTAAGAGTTCGTCTCGGGTCTATACAATAAACTCTCAGTCCGAGAAAAGGACCTG
>Ga0179591_1338866_pt1 | contig 10443 bp, 14 predicted proteins | sample CZOMad2_1_08_16f_FD_182891 | JGI IMG/M metagenome (GOLD analysis project Ga0179591, IMG submission 182891) | Vadose zone soil fungal communities from Angelo Coast Range Reserve, California, USA - CZOMad2_1_08_16fungal (PacBio error correction) | ecosystem: Environmental > Terrestrial > Soil >...
GCCTGCGCCCTTCACATAAACGGCCATCAGACCCAATCTTCCAGCGTCGATCAAGGGAAAAAAAAAAGAAAGCTGGAACCGAAAGAGGATAGTCTACAAACCTTAGAACCTGGTGCAAAAGACACTGTGTCACGAGCACGGAAAGAAGAAGATCTTCTATAACCATAAGGCATACCAAAGGGGCGATAAAGACCAAAACATCCCAAAAGTGCTAAGTGGGAAACAAATACATTTGTGCCGTTTGTCCAACGGCCCTGAAAAAAACATAGACACTTGCGTTTCTTATAGACGCAATCAATAAAAACAAAAGAGTGAATGGAACTCAAAATGGGGGGGCAGTCGAAGATAGGGAGACATGAGCACTTCAAGCAACCGCCAAAACCCAAAAGAAATTTTCCAGTGAAGACGACGCGGGATTTGATCCCTGCACTCACTGACGCACGGAAGGAGGACAGAAGGGTTCCAGAGCAAAACCACCCCGTAAAGGGAGTAAAAGGAGAGAAACCACCCACGGAGAAACAGACAATATAAATCCACTGGTGAAACAGGGGGGTGGAAAACATACGACTGAGAAGAAAAGAGAATCAATGAGGGGACATAGGGGAATAACCCCGGGGGGGTGGGCAACCGGACATCATCGGGGGATGAAGGATGTGAAGAAATCCAGAAAAACAGGGGATTAAGGAAAAACAAAAACAAAATGACCTATAAACTCCTTTTCGGAACGAAAAAAACCGCAACAAATAAAGTATCGAAATCATTCATGTGAAAAAGCAGGATAGAAAAAGAACAAATAGTAAAAGAAACAATGCCGCGAGCGAGAGACGGGGGGGGTTTCTGACTTGAAGGGGACTGGGAAATCGGTAAAAGGGGAAATTTTTTCCACGAGCGGAAGCGGGATACAAGGATGGCGGGAGGCAAAAGGAGAGAAGGACATCCCTTGATCTATTTCACGGCACAGAGCGCAGTGCCATCATAAGAAGGACGTCGACGAAGAGTAGTCAAGGGAGAACAGGGGGATGATTTATAGTGGCTTGAGAAGAGGGGGCAACGGGAAGACACTACTTACTAGGGGGGGCCGGCGGCCCTCAAGGGAAAAGCTGACGAGGAAGTAGGGATTTTAGTTGAAAAAGAGACGCACCGCCCTTGCGAAGGTCCTGTGGGGAAGGGGGCAGTCGAAAAGGAGGCCTTGTTCTCTGAACTGAATCAGATTGCCCCGAAGGGAACGGAGGCGATGGGTGCGAACGAAGGAAGATCGATTGCACTGAGCAGTACACGGGGACCCAATGTGAAGGAGGAATGAATGCAAAGCCTGGGGATCGGGACCGGCCTTCCGCGAGAATACGCCGAGTAGCGGGCTAAAACGCGTTCGGTCGATCAGGAGGGGGAGGAGCATGACCTGAAAATAGACCCGCGTGTGCTGGAAAGATCAGGGGAGGAAGAATTCCGCGAAGAGGTACAAAAGGTTTGTACGAACGGCCTGCCCAGAAAAATTACGCTTGAGAAATCCGCTGTCAAGCCGTCGCACGCCTGTAGGGAGAGCAATCAGGGGGGGAAACCGACGAAAAAAGATCCTGGCAAGGGTGGAGGTACCCTCGGACGAGAATCAAGGAGAGAAAAGAACGGAGACTGGAATTCCCTTACGATGCGTGTCTAGTTTTTTTTCAAAGGAAGGGCTAAAAGTACTACGACTGAAAACGATTACCGAGAAGCCGAGCGGAGGGGACATCACATCTCGGCGGCCTGTACGAAAAGTGAAGCCACCGTACGATGTGCGAACAAAAGTCACCGGTCGGATCACTGGGGGTGATCGAAGTACCCCGACAGGGATGGTAAGAGCTTGATATTACAGGCTGATAAACCCGTAGAAAAAAAAGGGAGGGGATCAAAAAGAGAGAGAGGCTTGGGGAGCAAAATCAGGGCAAGAGCCAGACCACGGGCCGATCCGAAAAGACAGTGCCTGCACCCATAGGTTTCCGGAACGGAGAAAAAGGGAAATGGGCTTCTTAAGTCTTGACCCAGCTGGGTTTGGGGGGAGGTGCTGTTCGGAGCTGCACACATGACAGGGGGCGTCGATCGGGGAGGGGGGGGTGAAAGGACAGGGGAACAATGGGTGCAAAGGCGTTCGGGGAAGGGTTTTGGTGGACCGGGCACGCGGCATTACATGGAAAAGCCTGCGCTTGCAGGAGGGAGGAAGGGGAGTTTACAGGACGGGGTATGAGGATCCTTCAAGGGGGGGAAAAATGTGGCAAAAAGAAAAAGTCTCACGTTGATTGTTTGGGCGACGGACAAAAAGACTAGGTGGTGCTTTCCTCAAGCCGCAAAGAGGGAAGACGGCGCAAAAGACGTGGGAGGGTGGTTGTCCATTCAAAAACACGTGAGAAGAGGAATTTGACGCCAGCTACCCGTGGGGAGAAAAAAGACCGCTTGGTTGAATGAGAAAGAAGGGGGAGAACGATAACTAAAGTTCCGAAATGACCAAAGTTCTGGGGCGGGATCCCCCGCAGGCTGTAATTGGGCGTGTGTTGAGGGAATACCCGAAGTCTGGTTTTTGTGGAAGCCGGGAGAGAGGGAGAAAAAAGTTGTTAGGGCATGGCTTGAAAGACTATTAATGTGGTTTGAAAGCACCGTTAAAATACGTATCCCGTGACAACCCGTTTTGAAGTCAGGGGGTGGGTGATTTGTATTCGATGCGGGGCAATTCTTGGAGAGAAGAAAAAGAGGGGGGTGGGCTTGCGAGGGGAAGTTCGCGTGATGCATGAACTCTGCCTTGGAGAAAGATGGGGGCAGGTTGGCACACCGCACCGGGCCTGAAATAGCATGTCCGAAATTTGGGGGTCCCAAAAAAGTGGAGAAGCCAGGGGGACATCGAACAAATATCTGAGCGTAAACACCCTGTGGAAAAAGGGAAGTTATTCAACCACAATTCGCAAGTTTAAGGAAACATTCCCAGGTAAGCATCCTCGCACACCACGAAACACGGTAATAGAAGAAAAACTCAAGAGAAATTCGGACACAGAATTTCGTGGTTCTAAGCGGCAATTGGAAACGGGAAGGGATTGGGTTTTGGTCTAGGCTTCAAGGAAAGTTTCTAAGAAAAGAAAGGCCAGGAGAAGCCAAGGTAGGAGAGCGGCATAAAAAAGAGTGATATAAAAACGTCAATCAAAAACTTCCAAAGACAAGAATCACTGAAAAAACGGTCCCAGAGGAAGCCACTCGATCGGTGGACAAGACACAAAGGGTGGGTTGATGCCAAGAGAAGGGGTCACAACAAAACTCACGGTTTGTTAAGAGGATAACGTTTCAACGGTTAGTCTACACACGGAAAGTGAACAATCCAACGCCCAGCATTAGTTTAAAAAACAATGCGCAAGGAAGGACATCTGTAGCACTTCTTACAAAAACCCTTTCGGGATTCGAAAAAGAAGATCCGGCCCCAAAATTAACAAAGCCGGCGGAGTAAAGATAAGTAGCAACAAAACTTTAAAAAATATAGAACGGGACTTGGCCCGGGAAAAGAGCGTGGAATCAAGACACGTCTTTGTTGGGACGCAATTGTCAAGAACCAAACGTAAGACGACCGGGGAAACCAGGACGGTGAAGCGGATCAAAAATAACACCCAGCTTACCGGGGGGGGGGGGGGACAGCCCCAACCCTGAAACACTGAAGTTGCAGTGAGCGAAAAAAGGCGTCTCGAAAATTGCGTGAAGTGGGGGGAAAAAAAGACAATCAAGGAGTGTTTAGAAGCAAGATTGTCAGGGGGGTTGCCGACATTTGAAAAAGGGCAGACGTGAAGGAAGAACAACGTAATACTTTGAGAAAAAAAAAACTTCAAAATCACCGGCAGTCCAGGCCGGCGAATGCTTTTTTAAGGTGGCCACACGGGCTCCGAAAAGAAAACTAACCGGCTTACAAAAAGAGGTACACGGCCTGTCTTCATCAAAGAAACTCATACCGCCAAAAACAAGCAAGAAAAAAAGCTGTGAAGCCGAAAACTCAACCAAAAAGAAAGCGCCCAGAGAAGCAACCAGAAAGGACTCAATACAATCAAAACCCTCGAAAGGAACGCGAGGAAACGAAGATAGGAAGCCAGTCAAAAGCGGGGGTGCTCCTGACAGGAAATCTTGAAACTGAGGCGCCTCAAAGGAAAAAAGAAGCAAAAAAGGGGGGATCAATAAGATCGCTTGGAAAAAGGATCCAAACACAAGATGACAACAAGGAAAGGGAGACCCGAGCAAATTCTTACAATAAAAGAACAATACCAGGGGAAAACGCCAAGAGCTCAAAAGGAAGACCGGAAAAAAACGGAAGGTCAGTGAATCATGCACAAAAAGGATGGGAAGAAATTAGGGAGGTTTTCTTACGCAAAACGAAGTATTTAGAAAAAAAGGAGGAAGGTAGAAAAAGAAGTCGTACAGCTTTGGAGGGGGAACACCTTGAGCCTAGGGGAAGGGAAAAGTGAATCCGCCACGGAATGAAAAAGAGCGTAGCATGTCGCGCTGGGAATATCCCAAGAGTCAGAACGGCGAATCCGCAAAAGAAACAAGGCACTTAAAGACAAAGAAAAAAGAAGGAACACGTTAACCCCACAGAACGTATCGAATTGCCCCAGGGGTCTTTGAGCAGAGTGTAACCTCGCAGGGAAGACAAAGGGGGAATACTGAAAAAACCTGCAAGGGGAATTAAGTACATGAAAAGCGCTTGCCCAGCGGAAGGAGGAAACGAAGGGAATAGGAAAAAGGGGGGGTTCGTCCAGCAGACAAGGCGAATGAAGGGGGAATGGAGAAAATGTGAGGGAAAAAAAAAAACAACGGCTGGGCAAAAACGAACGAAACGGGGTTCCCGGGGTTACAGCGAACAAAGGGAAAAAAAGAAATCGCAACGAAACCCGACGAAGGGGGGCCGAAAGAAGGGCCAGGAGAAAAACCAGAAACGGAAACATGAAAGAATGTCAATGGTGGGGACCGTTGTGTCGAAAGAATGGAATCCCTCAGAGAAAAAAAAACCTCAAAGATTGAACAAAAAGAAGAGAAAAAAATCGTGGGACAATTAAAAAGTCAAGGTGGAGTCAACTAGCAAAGAAAAAAGAAGGGAACAAGGAAAGACACCTGCAAACAGAAAGGGGGAAAGGAAATCAGGCCAACCGATGAAACGAAATCAACCCGGGGCAACCCAGCCTCCTTACAGGATACGCCTGGGGTGGAACACCAGAAAAGGAGAAAAACGCGATGTAAAAACTTATGCGCACCCCCAACAGTGATAAAAGGGCAGGGGCCTTTCACGGGGAAAAAAAAAAGGGGGTTAAGGGTGGAGGGGGGGAAAAAAAAAAAAGGAACGAATAGACGGGTCCCAGGGTAGAATGGACATGCAGAGATGTCCACCAAAAACAAAAATTTGGGGCACATCGGGGGGAAGGAACAAATGGGGATCCGCCAGGAGTGCCTCCCCCTTCGGCCAAAGGGGGGGGATGAGCGAAAACAAAGAAAAAACGACCTCCGGGCAACCTGAGAAAAAAAAAAGAAAAATCCTTGTCAGGGGCACCAAAAAAGAAAAAAGAAGGTAACGTCAAGAACACAAACAAGAAGGAAAAAGGGGAACGAGAGCCAGAAAAAAAAAAAAAGAAGGACCTGGAAAAAAAAAAAGGATGGAAGAAGAGGAAAAAGGATATACCTCGCATACGAAAAAGAAAGGTGGAAGGATTTATGGGGTGACAGAAGGAACTGGCGGAAGGGGAAATGTGTGGGGGAAGGGGAAGAAGAAAAGAAAAAAAAGGGAAAGACGACTGGGCTAAAAAGTTCAAAAAAGGTTTTGAGGAGAAGGAAAAGGGGTTCAGGGGGGAGACAAGGAATCAATCCTTAACAGTTAAAAGAAGAAAAATGGGATTACAAGGGAAATCACGGTCAAGGGGGGGGTGGTAAGGTTGCAACGGAGCAACGCAGAAGAGGTCCTCACAGGACCCTAACTAAGGGTTTCTTAGAGAAAGGAAAAAAGGGCAAGTACGGTTGTAAAGGAGAGAGATCGGATGCCAGAGGGAGAAATTTTCTGGGTGGAAGGTGGGGGTCAGTTAAAGTTCGAACACAAGGAAAGGAGAAGGGTTACTTGAACCGTGCCGGAGGGGAAAAGGGGGGTCAGAAGCATTTGAATTTTATACTAATAAAAGGAAAGGGGGCGGTGAAAATACATTCTGGATGGAGAGGCCAGCTTGGGGTGAGGACTGTACGCCTCTGGGGAGGTAAAGCTAGGGGGAAAAAACTAAAAAGAACAAAGGGAAGTGTCCGAAATTTTTTAAGGGCGAGAGGACCAGCATCAACTTGGGTGCAGTCGAACAGAAGAGGAGGAAAAGAAGGACCGGCCAAAAAAACGACAAGCACGGGAAGGGAAGAGTTCGAGTCGGCGGACAAGACGGAAACATCAAAGGTACGTCACTTCAGGCCCCAGAAGTGGGGAGGGGAGGAGTTCAGCACCGAGAAAAGTAAACTTTCTCCGGAAGAGGAGGAATACACGACCGAGGAAAAGAAAGCTGCGGTCGAACATTTTCAGCGGCCTCCAGGTGAGAAAACGGAAAACGGCCGAGCATGAGAAAGTGGAAGACCAGGCTCTGGGGTCCTACATCATTGTCCAGAAAAAGTGGCTTGAGAGATCAAGAAAAACTGAAGGAGGGGGAACAGGGGAATTTAAACCGGCGTCGGAGCGTGAATAATTGCAAAGTGTGGTCGTTTGGGAGCTTGAAGGAAGCATAATGGGGGATATAGAAGGAAGAACCGCCAAAAAAAGCGTCACCTGGAAGGGGGAAAAGTAAAAACAGGGGGAGAAGAAAAAAAGAGGTGCCTGAAAAAGGTCACGGCCGATTGGAAAAAAAGAACGCAGGGGCCGAAATGACGGGCTCTCTGACCCCGTTGGGGCAGGGGAGGGAGGGAACGGTGAAAAAATAAAAAAAAAGGGGGGCAGAGAGGGGGGCAGGACGGACACCAGGGACTCTGAAGGACAGTTCACAAACGAAATTCGTACGGGGTGGGGGGGGGGTCGAAGTCCTGGGAAAAAAGGGGGAAAAAAAGGAAAAGAAGGGAGAAGGAACGGTTGATGTGATGGAAAGAGTGAGAAGGAGGGTTATTTCTGATTGAAAGGGGGGAAAAAAAAAAAGGTGGAAACAAGAAAGAGGGGGGGCTAAAGGAAAGAGGATGCTGTCGAAAAAAAGAAAAGCAAAGACAAGACGGCCCCCTGGAAAAATCCCAGATGCAGTGTGAGTATAGTCCCAGAAAACAAAGGGGAAAAAGAGGGAGCCACAAAGAAAGTTTCGGAATAGGCATCCAATCCAGGGGTTGGAAAGAAGGAGGAGGAAAGGTATCAAGCCTTGTAAAAAGACAAGTCAAAGGGGGGGGTGGTCGAATAGTCGTTGGGCGGTGAGAAAAAAGGGAATTTGGGAAAGGGAAAAAAAAAAGATTTCAAGAAGTTTGGGTGAATTACCGAGGTAAGGAACGAAGTTATGGCTCCCCCCAGAAAGAAGGAATGCGTGGGAGAAACTAGGGAATGTGAGCACAGTTTGGAAGCTTGAACAAAAAAAAAACATTGCGGTAGGAGTGGGATGAAGAGTGGGAAAGGTAAGGACAAAAAGGTTACATGTGTGAAAAAAAAAAGAAAAGGGAAAGTTGCGGACCTGAGTTTCGAAGGGGGGATCCTGTACGCTCTAGGTCGGGGGAAAAAAATCGGTGACCGTCGTGGTCTTATGAAAGGGAAGAAGAAATGGGGAAGGCCGGCAAAGGAGTGGGGGAAAGAAATTCTTGGGAGTAAAACTTGAGTAGTGGAAAAAGAGAAAGAAAGTCAAGGGGAAAGGGACCGCTACTAAACTAAATTGGCGGATGACAAGAATGAAAAGGGAGATAACCAACACAACCGGAGGGAGGAGAAAAAAAGGAAGTCGGGAAAAAAAAAACTTGGAATTTAGGGGGGGTTCGAATAAGGGGGGCGGAAAATGGCCCCGACTTGGTTATTTCAGGGGAAAAATTCCTAAAAAGGAGGTAACGCCACCCTCCGAATTAGGAACTTAGAAAGAGGAGCAATGGGGAAAAAAGGGATGAGGGAAAAAAAGGGAAAACAGGCCTAGGGGAAAACATAAAAAAAACCATCAGAACGGTCCAAGAAGGGGAATATTTGACAGAAAACCCAACGACGCAAAAGGGAGGGGAAAAGAAAAAAAATTTTGCATCAAGGAACCAACGATGAGAAAGCTTCCAAACCATAAAGATCAAAAGGAAGGGTTTGTCAGGGATAAGGGAAGGGGGATCATAAAAAAAAAGGGGGTCAAAAAGGGGGAAATGGGTGTTTTGGTAATGAGACAAGATTTAACGGAAACGTACAAAAAAAGGGAGAAAAAAGAAACGTGAAAGCACTCTGATGAGATAAAGAACAGTAACATCAAAGGTGAAAGGCCCAAAAAAAAAGAAAAAGAGATCCAAAAAGAAGTATGGGAAAAAGAGGACGCACTCTGGGAACGATAATGAACCAAAACTGAATCGGGAAGAAAAAAACGCAGGGAGAAAGAAAGGGGGAAAGGAGGAAGTTTTTGAACCGACTGAAGGGACAGGGAGGCAGGGGGCAGACAAAATTGCGGCTTGGGAGTCGAAAGGAGTCTTTCAAAAACTTAGACCCAAACTAAAATGGGGAAAGGAAAAAAAAGGTGAAATTGGTGAAACATTGTGGAAAATAAAAAGATTGAATGAAAAAGGAGAATGAAACGAAAACGGCATTCCTCCCGGTTAAAGAAAACACGCCACAGGGCACGGGGGGGAGGGAGGGTTTGACAAAAAAAAAGCGGAAGCAACAGTCAAAAAACAAGTACAAAAAAAAGGGCAAAGACAGTAATCATGCGTGGTCAAGCAGATCCTCACAAGGCAGAACAAAAACCCCCTGAAAGCCTAACAAAGAAGAACCCCAAAGAAGAAGAAAACCATCGTGAAGAAGAGAAAATCCGAGGCCAGCGGGAGACCAATCATTAAACCCCTAACCGGACAGCATTCACATAACGTTGGGGGTGAAAAGGAAATATTGGGCCTTGGGGGGGTCACGCTCCACCCGCACAAAAAAAACGAATATAGGGAAAAAAAAAAATGGGGGCTTGTTGGCCCAAAGACAACCGATCAGGAAAGAATGAACCGAAGGACTAAATAATCCAAAGGTAGTTTAAAGGACTGGAAAAAAAGCACCAGCAGCAAAGGAAAAAACCGAAGGAAAAAAGAGGATAATAACTGAAAAGGAGGAGACAGTCTGGTTGAGCATCACATAAATGGAGGGGAAACAACAGAGGGATCCAAGGAGCAGGGGAGGACTCGACGGAATCCGTTTCGGGAACACTTGAAGCGTCCAATTGGGGAAAAAAAAATCGCAACCCAAAAACGGAGGGGGGGGGCCGGAAAGGACAAACAGGGTAAGCGCAAGTTTTGGAAATACAGAAGTCGGTGCCGGAAAACAAGGTCCAGCGACAACGCCCCAGAAGGAAAAGACGCCAAAACGAAGACAAGATCATGAAGGCTGGCCCCCGAATAGGAGAAAAAAAAATGGAGGGTGCGCGCTTGAAACCAGCCCCCGAGAGTTCCAAGAAGAAATCTCAGAACGTTTTGCACGGCAAGGGGGAAAAGGAAAAGAATTGACAGCGACAGAGGAGGAAACAGAAAAGGTGTCAGGAAAAGTTAAAAAGCAACAACACGCTGGCTGTGTCGGTTAGGGGAAGAGGAAAAAAAAAAACTTCCGCGGAAAAAAAGGAAGGGGACAGAAAAAAGAAGCGGTCAATCGCCAGAATCTGCGAATAAAAGAACGCGAACTAGGGGCCAAAAAACGGGGAAAAGGAATACCAATCATCCAGAAAATTGTAAAGCCCTAAATTGGTCAAGGGTCACGCAAAAAGTGAAGCAGAGGAATGAATAAAAAAAAAATCAGAATTCTAAAATCCACGAGGGAAGGGATTGAAACAATTCGTGAGGATATGGGGAAAAGGGAAGAGTCTAATAAAATCAATCAACGGACAACCCGGGTGGGGACAGACAAACAAAGGGAAAAAACCTACATGAAAGGAACGAAAAAGCACCTAAGGGATAAAAGCCGCCCAAAAAAAAAATCCAACACCCTAACACTCCCAAAAAGGATTCAAGCAAACAAAGGAAAAGAAAGAAAAATATACAGGGGGGGGGAAAACCGGGGCTGACCATGAAACGACATGATAAAAAAGTCGAAGTACGTCCCTTTGAGTGCAAAAAGGGGAAAAAGAAACGCCTCCATTGAAAACGCTCGCTTCAATGAAAAAAGGGGAAAAACAAAAACGCCTCCCGAGCAACCCAGGGGGGAGCAAACGTCACCGGAACAATGCTCAAAAAAAATGAAAAGGGGTCTGGAAAGATAACGAGACAAGGAAAAACACCAAGCGGGCTTGGAGGGGTAGCGAAAAGATCAGG
>Ga0179591_1336603_pt1 | contig 10442 bp, 8 predicted proteins | sample CZOMad2_1_08_16f_FD_182891 | JGI IMG/M metagenome (GOLD analysis project Ga0179591, IMG submission 182891) | Vadose zone soil fungal communities from Angelo Coast Range Reserve, California, USA - CZOMad2_1_08_16fungal (PacBio error correction) | ecosystem: Environmental > Terrestrial > Soil >...
TGCTCAGGGAAATTGGGTGTGGGGAAAGCGGGACTTAGACTAAGAGCTGGGGGGAGGATGTTGGAAAGCGAAAATCTCCTGTTATTCCTTATGTTCGGGAAAAAGAGATGTTTCTCGCGGAGCCAGGGAGGATGTCGCTATGCGTCATTTTCGAAAAAAATATACTAAAGGGATCGCTTCGGGTAGGGCATGCGAATCGTGGGGGAGATTCTGGGGCTATTTCGGAGGAAAGAGGAAAGGAGAAACGTTCGAAGGACAACTAGCCCTACTCTTACTAAGTCGATTTCGCATAGGTCGGGCAATCAAGAAATTTCGGAAAGATAGGACCTGGCGAAAAATAGATCGGAGGAGAGAGGGACTTTTCTTATCGAACAATCCATATCTCATGGGAGTGCGGGTTGCTATCAGGGGGTTTTGCGGGAAGAAAAGAAAAAGGGAGAGTTGCTTGAAGAGGGATTTCTGACGTCTCAGGGGGTTTATGCGATGCCCAATTCGCTGCGGGACCCGATGAAACGAGAGAGGGGCAATTCATTGGAAAACGGGGAACCTCTGGGGCTTGCCCGAGAAGAAAGCTCGGGAGGCGAATAGGGGCCAGAACAATATCTTTCTGGGAAAACCTTGCGCGTGCTGATGTTCTCTGTCTGCAACCATCTAAAAAACCCCGTAGTGTCAGACATCAATCTTGCAAGGCTATGATATTAAAAGCAGGAAAGGACTATTTTTGTTGGGTGGGTTTGACTTGCCGGTTTTCGTCCTATTGGCAGCGCACGGTCAACAAGACGCCGTAGGTAGGAACGGGTTTACCACTTGAGCTAGTGAAGGAAAAGCGTGAGTACTATCTGCTGCTCGTTTCCTTAAAGTCTCTAGAAAAGTCCTAGGTCAATTCGCTATCCGGAGCCCGGAAATTCACATTTCCCTTCACCTTACACCTGGAGCGGGAAAAGAATTTCATGGTTGAGTGAAGGCCGAGGAACATGAATTTGAGACATCGCTAAGGTCAGAGTCGGGGGGGCGTGCTTCAATTGGTGTTTATCAAAAAGGAACAACCTTGCTGAATGTGGGCTTGAGGTCATCAAGCACTATAGGGACCCGCCATCCATCAGATGACCTTGTAGTAAGGGATTATCGGAGGAGAAGGAAGCCCGTTCTTCCCAACAATTCTCATCTTGGAGTTCTCTTCATAATCGATTGCTCTAATACGCGGGAGGCCGAGGGGGGGCGTGCGACTACGCGACTTCACCCTTCCTTATTTGGGGGGGCTTCGATGCTCTCTAACTCATGGCGCGAGAGGAGTTTTCAGAGATGAAACGATTATTTGACCCCGACACATTATCAGGGTCTGGAAACGGCGACACATGATCTTTGAAAGAGTACAAAGGGGTCCGCGGAAGAGAGGGAGAAGAGGGAGATTGGCGCCAATAGCACATACCGGAGCCCAATTCCTAAGGCTTCGGAATCGATGCGATAGGGTGGCTTTGGAAAAACGCTATACTCCAAGGCTTCGTCATCGACGAACTTTTAATGGGGGAAAAGTCAAAGAAGGGGCCGAGAGAAGGATGGTAGGCGCACCTAGCGGTCTATTTCCGCGCCGCTTCATCCTGAAAGGTTAAAAAGACGCTCAAAAGAGGGGAGGCGCGAGGACGACGGGAAGAATTGTGGAGACTCCTCGATCATTTGCGCACGCCGGCTATTAGATTAGGAGCCCTAAGAAAAGACGTGGGATGCAAAAAAGGGGAGGAAGACAATTTAACATCTTCGGCACAAATTATCAGGGTTCTCTCGGAAGGGAAGAGGACAACTGGAGACTGCTGAAGGCAGGGAAGCCCGAGTAAGATGGATGCTTCATTCCGTCGGCGGGTTGTTGCCGGAATAAGGGTTGCATGAGGGGGAAACGCGAGGGGAGGCTGTGAATTTAGGAAAGGCGAGAGCCACTGCGGTCGACGTGTTGTCTTAAGTATTGGAAGGACGGGTAACCACGCAAGATGCGGGGGGGGGTGAGGAAGGCCCAGATCTCGGCTTCTAAGCTTTACCGAAAATCGTCGTGCGTTATCAGGGGAGGGGCCGCAGAAAACAATCATCGTGGAAAGAGTTCGGACTTCATCGGTAGCACTCCTCCCTCGTGAGCCTCTTTTCTGTGCCTAGGTCTCCTGGGCAAGGGAGGTTTATCTGTGTGGGTGGAACCCCTTCGTTTTTTAACCGGAGCTACGTGAGGAAAGGAAGGGAAAAGGGGCTAGCAGGAAGTCGGCATCCGTATGTACAAAATACCAGCGCCGGGCTTTCGTAGAATATCCTGCGGAGATAGGAATGATGTCAGGGAAAGGCGGCAACGATAAAATCTTTGAACAACACCAACTGGATTATTAAAATAATATACTATCAATTTAGTCTCTATAAAGGAGAAAGGGTATTGAGGCAGGCTCGGGGGTAGAGGGGAAAGTTCTGAGTTAACCTCTGCCGTCGTTCGGAAGTTTCTCTAAAAAAAGAATCTCCTTAGAAGAACTAAGAGAAGTCTTGGAGGGGTCGTGGACCTCACATCGACGACGGCATACCGTCACCGCACAGGATAAATGGGGAGGATCACGAGACTGTCCTAGTATTTCGGAACGGGGGGGGGGGGCGCTGGAGGAGTTCGAATCACGTGGAATTGATACTGCCGAAGATGGTAAGTTTCCCGGAAGGATCGAAAGGGGAGGAAGAGGTATGAGCAGACTTCTGCAGTCAGCCGCGCGGGTTGGCTTCGTCCGGAACAAATAGCCTAAAGAAAGGGGGAAAAGTGGGGGGGAGATCTAGAACTCGTCACAGAACATCCTAGGGGCACTGCAACCCCTTATGAGGCAACACGCCACCTACTTATTACGCAAAAAGCCTCTAGAAGGGCGGAGGAGGACGCGTCAGATGGGGGTACGGTTAGAGGGGGAGGCAATCCGATACTTTTTTCCGGCAGATTCCCTCTAATCTAAAGGTGAAAGGGAGAAATGACTAGAAAGCGTAGTCAGGCTAGCAATAGAAAATTATCGAGGATAGCGCACCAATTTACGTCACGAGCGTGTCAACGTCGCGAAGGCTCTCGGAAAGGAAGAGGTCTGAGAAGAACTCCGGAATCTCAATAACTGCGACGCACGTGCTACAGAATTATCACCTTAAGATGTCTGAAATTCCGTTAATGGAGGACGCAACTGTCAGGAAGGAAGCCGGGGGGAGGGGATCCGACACCGAGATAATCAGAAGCAGGGACCTTTTTCTAAAAAAGGGGGTTGCCGCCGCTGAAAAGGGGAGGCTTCGCAAAGGACTCCGGATCCAGCGGCTAGAAAACGAGAGGAACCCGCTTCCTCAAAAGAAAGGATGCCCGCGCTGTAGGGGTGGCCAGGTGTAATTGTAGGAGGAAAGACTACATCATCGGTCCGAAAACTGACGCTTTCCAACGGACTCCTTTCGGGAAGAAGCGAGAAGCCGCATCAGAAAAGGGATGACTCATTCCGAGAAGAGGTCACCTCAAAAAGGCAGTCCTATGTTTCCCATTAGACCCTCCTAGGAGGATTCTAGCAGAATAGGATGAAGAAAAAAGAAACCAGAGAACGCCTGTAGGGGCCAGAAGCGACAATTCCGAAATCTCGGGAAGAGCTGAAAGTCGCCTAGCATTGAAAGGGCAGAAATCGAAGGGAAAATCGAAGAAACACTTAGAGATGCTGCTCTAAGGCCATTTTTCCGGCCTTGCTACCACCCTTGCAGAAAGAAACCGCAAAGACTGCTGCAGATGATAAATCAATGCGGGGAATTACGCTCAGGCGGGCAAATTCAGATTGGAACGGGGAAGGAGATTGGGGGGGGGGTGGTTGGTTTTTGGGGTGTTGGGGGTGTGCTGGGGGGGGGGTGGGGGGTTTGGGGGTGGTGTGATGGGGGGTTTTTTTTGGGGGGGGGCTGGGGGTGTAGTTTTGTTGGGTTTGTGTTTTCTGGTTCGTTTTGTTGGTCTCCTGTCCTTCCTTGGGGAAGGACTTTCTAATGGAATTCTCGGACCTAAAACGAAGATGACATCGTGGACTCGGACGTCTCTGCTCTCCTCTATTGTCCGAGCCGCCCACGGTTGCCAGGTTCGCGCACGAGCTGCATAGGGAAAAAAGTCGTTAACACGGTTCTCAAAAGTCAAAGTACTTGCTTTCCCGGGCGCTGCCATACCTCAGGAAAAACGAACATTTCAGATCGATAACGATGGACATCGTCGGCCGGAACTGAGGAGCGGCCTTTCCCCAAGGCGTTGTGTATGACGATGAGGGGATCCGGCCCATCTTGTATTGAACAGCGTTGCAACCTATCCAGCCAGACCGACCGGGAAACGCAGCGACTGAAAAAAAGTGAGTTCCGCATTAGCCGATCGCCTCTGCGCACTTGTTTTACGATCGTTCAAAAAAGAGAGGGAGGGAATCCTCAGGGGTTTGTGGAGGAGATCGAGAGACTTTCAAAGGTGAATTCTGGATAGTCCTCCCCCGCCACTGGCTCCCACAAGCGTCCGGGTGAAAGTCGTTGGGGACAAAAAAAAAAAAAAAAAAAACAACCAAACCTTTGGGGAACTCTCAGACAAGACGGGCATTTTGCAAACGCCTGATAGATCACCACGCGCGAGCCATTCTAGATGGAGGTACTGGGGGAGAGACCCAGCCGCAGATCGATGGCCTATATTCTACCTTGCGGGAAACTAATATGTGCCTGGAGAAAAGAATCACATGTAGTATATTCAATCAAAATCACTTCTAACTATAAACTTCTAATCGGCGGGTCGAGTGCATTCGCAAAAAAACTCCAGTCAATACGAGGGAGGTAAGCAGCTTAAATAACACTCCTGCATGCGAAAAACGCTCATCCGCCGGCCAGAATACCTACACTGCACACTCCAATATGAGTAGAACCCGTTCCGAAATACTCCCTCGGAGCTGACCTCGAGCAGAGGAGTCCTCTATAAAGAATCCCATGCGCTTTTTCTCCTTCACGCAATCCGAAGAAGGGGCGATTTTGATTCCCCCTCGGTAGAGGCTGAGAGAAAAACCAGTGAACACTTCCCCAAGTATTCTTCCAATATTACTCGCATCAGGTCTCCATCCAAAACTCGTGAGGGAGAGCTTCATGGTGAGGAAAAAAAGGAAGATTCCGACACCTCGGGAGAGACCGGAGACACTTTTTTCATCTGGGACAACACAAACGGAGGACAAGGAGAGGAGAAAAACCTGCTGAGAGTCCAAAAGAGAAGTCATAGGGACGTCCGAAGATCCCCCTGCACTGCAGAAAGCCCTAACTCGGGTGGAGATTTGATATAAACTGATGGCTCTTAAGTTCTTCGGACGAACCTGCGAAAAGGGTAATTTGGGGTCTGGTTGGATACAAGGGAGGGAATAGGGGCCTCAAAATAGGCCTGGGACTGCCGCGGTTGTTAATTCTACCAATGCGCCTTGGAGGTGAAGAAACTGGGAGTGGGGGAGGGGTGAGGAGAAGCTTGGGGAGAACGGCACTGAATATAAGTATTTCTGGCTTCATTCAAGGGCCGGGGGATGAGAGTGGCTGCTCATGAGTAAATAGACTGGGGGCGGAAAAGCTTCTTCCTTGTTAGGGGGTCTAAAGCCCCTATCCCTACTACGAATTTCTTAAGTTTCCACAAAGGTAGGCGGTCATAAGGGGGATTTTTCAGTTACGTCTCGGTCAAGATTCTAAGGGGGAGACAGGGCTAGAAAAAGCCCGCGATCTGGCCGAGAGTGGGAGGTAAAGAGGAAACTACCCCAGAGCGCATTTAGCGCTTGGTACTACTCAGGCTTTGGGGAAAGTCCGTAATGTGAAGGAAGCTAGAGAACTTTTCAAAAATGTTCCTCTGAAATTGTCTAGCAGGGAGGGGTGGTATCTGAGTCACACCGGAGGGTAACTAAAAAAACGAAAAGATAAAGGAACCAGTGACATGGCCCGCCCTCGCTTTCTTCATCAGCACCAGCGTGGGAGATGTCGCTCAGGGATCGCTAAACCGAGATCAGGGGGGGCACAGGAGGCTTGAGGCGGTGGCTGCAGATTCAAAGGGGCCTCCAGAGAGTTCAGGAGCGTCAATAAGGGAGAAAAGACCACGGGCAGAAGGAAAAGTAACTCCCTGAATGCTCCTACGTCATTTTATCCCGATATGAAATGGAGGGCAAGGGGGAGGTCAACCAAGCGAGAGATTGGGTATCAAGGGGTTACCTTCAAAAAGGCTAAAGCCTTCGAGGATTGCGCTAAACTGCCTTTTGGGGGGGGAAAAAATATGACTCTGAAAAAGACGAGGAAATTCATCTTGCGTTCTGCTTCTTCGTACTGGCTCCGGGCAAAGCTAACCGAAGGGAGAAAATGGCCCGCACTTCGGGGCTCCGAAAATTATCGGATCGTCATCGGTCGTGGGTGGGGGGGGGGCGTTACCGACAAAAAAAGAAGACACGAATTTAGTTGAGGCAAGCGCCTTATCGGGGGGTCGTGGCAAGGGGGTGAAGGGACGAAAATCATCAGCTAAAACACTAGGGCCAAGCTCTGAAAAATGCAAGATCTCAACTCCATCATCGATGCCGTGCGGGGGCCTAGAGGGGGGTAAGGAAAAAAGGCTAAATAGGCTCTTCTGAAAATTCTCCGGATCGTTAAGTCCCCTGAACAATGGGGCGTGTAGGATAGCGAAGCAAGGAATGAGGACTCTAAAAGGGATCGAGCTGACTACGCCACCATTTCGAAACGTGCCTGGTGCGTTGCCGCTCGAATCCCGAAAAGGCCGGCACTGGAAAGTTTGAACGATGCTTCTCTAACGGTGCGAGAAGCGCGCGGCCAAACTCATTCGAGTCTTGTTATAAGGGGACAGCGGTCTGACCGATGTCGAGGGCCTCAGACAAACGGAACTATCGGCGAAACACTCGAAAGGAAGCAAACTAAAAAAAGGACGAGGATTGCCGGGCGTCCGCGCAGGCGCACGGAAGGGGGAACGGGGGAGAAGATCTTGAGAAAAAAAGGGGGCGATGCCCTACCAAAGAGCCCAATTCCCCAATTCTTGGGAATCGAAATATCGGTTTAGCGCGAGAGACTAGAAGGATTCAGGAGAAAGCCGGGGAGGTGTTCATCAAAAAAGGTCCGTCCGCTCTGTCCTATTGCAATCCTATGTCGAAAAGTTGGGGGCTTGAAGGATGAGAGCTTCAGGGGTCTACTCTCGTAGAGAAAGAGCGGCGCGACTCTCGCTCTTAGACGAAATTGGTAAAGACAAAAAAAGATCATTGAGAAAAGGGAGATGCTCTGGGAGACCCGCCTTCCTTTAGATTTTCTTCTCTCCTCCGCCGAAATTCAGGAGGCGCGAAAGGGGGACAAGCCGTCCGGATCTGGCGGGACTCTAGGGCCTTACCGGGTGACAGGGATATCGGGATCATTCCGGATCCTATGGAAAGGGCAGGGGCGTAATTCCTGTTCTGTCTCGTTGCCGGGGGGGAATATAGCGTGGGTGGTTGACACTCTAGATGCGTCCCTATTGAAACGGTGATCTAGCTTCGAGGCGTATAAATGGGCAACTTTGATTGAGAAGTGATTAAAAATCTTCCACCCTCTCATGCGCGGAGCGAAAGGTTGGGCGAGGGAGGTGTAATCGATGAACTGAGTAACCTTCACATCGTCGGCCTTATCAAAGTACTTGATCCGCAGAGGGACCAAAAAAGAAATAATCAGTTCCTAAATCGAGTAGAGCTAAATGCATCGCCTCTTCCTCCGGGGGGTGCTGTGGAAAGAAGCTGACAGTAACGTAATTGTAGGGTCACCGGAAGGAGTTTTTGAACAATCAATAGCGTTCAGTTCTGGAAGGGAAAAAGAGTGGTGGGGTGGGGTAGAGGACTCAAAGAGGGCCCCGTTTTCGCAAGGCCCCTCTCAAAGTCGCTCTTACGTAGTCCGAAGGTCTCACTACTTAAAGTGAGGGGGGGAATGTGAAGAAAAGCAAAAGGAAAGCAACTTGAGGAGTATGAAAGAGAGAGATTATGTTCGCGGAAAAGAAGAAAAATGCCTTAATTGCTATGCTGGTCAGCTCGAGAGAGAGAACGTCAGAGGGGAGGATTGAATTGTATGTTTGCTGGATCGACAAAGAGGGGGCATCTCTACTAAGGATTCCTTTCGTTGTTCACCACTAATCGTGAAAAAAAGATGGCCAGAGGAAAATCCTCAGACAAGAGAAGCCAATCATATTCTACAAGGTATTCGGGGAAAAACGATGAGAGACCGGGTCTTAAAGAGTGTCTTTAGGGGCCCTATCTTCACTTCTGTTATGGAGGAGACGATGGGAAAGTTACAACTTCATCGAACCAGGGGGGGGAGGCAAAAAGAAGGGGTATTAAATCCTTCGCATCTGCCAGCTGGGGCGGTCGTAGTCCTCACAATAGGATCATGTTTTAAAAGAGTTTGGAGGAACCGACGATCTAATCGTCAATACTACTCATCCGAGGCTTGCGACCCCAGTACCGGCACACTCTCAAGACTGTAAGTAAGGTCAGCCTAATCTAGAAGGACGAATGGAGGTGCGGAAACTATCTCTTTCACCTTCTCTGTCATGCAAAGAAAAGTAGATCACCCTTCTTGGGGGGCAGAAAACGAAGAAGAGAGGACTGTTGGGGAGCGAGCGCAAGAGAATCTCCTTCATGGGGGCTCTCCTAGACGCCGTTCTCAATTATCGATGAATCTAAAATGGCGTCGGCAAGAGCGGAGGGGAGATCAAGGGCCTGAACTCTCGTTAAAAAGCGGAAAAAAGGGGGGGAACTTACGGGTAATCTTCTCAGGACCTTTTGATCCCTCAAATATGTGCTACATCAGAACCGCGCGATCGCCAAAGATCACGGACAAGAACAGGGGAGGGGGCTTCCGATCCTGGGATAGTATAGGCGCGAAACCGAAACTATATGGCGATTGGGAACTGTCGGCCTTTTCGGCTCTTGTTGTCCTAGAAGAAGGGGGGGGGGGAAGGTAACAATCTTTCGCCGTCTCCTGGGCAGCCTCCTAGAGGACTAAGAGAAAACCTCTCAAATGAAAGGGGAAAAATTCTCCCGGGGGGGAAGCCGGGGATAAGGGGGGGAAGGGGCAAACTACCATCATCGGTCATCCAAAGTTAAAGGGGGGTCAAAATGAACGGATCAGCGTGACCAAATATCACCGGTAGAAGCGCTAGGCAGAGCCTCAAAATCCGTAGGGTACAGTAGCTGATAGAGGCAAACTCACGAAGGAAAAGGGGTTCCGGGAAGGAATAGATAATATGAAAGGGCAGAACATTATGAGCAGCGCGACCCCGCGGCCTGGTTGCGGAAGCTCAGCATGACACCTCAGGCGTGCCGATCAGAAAGTCCCAGAGGAAAAAGCCAAGCATCATCGGGATGTCGGGGAATGATTAAGGGGATTGCTCTATGGGACCACTTCGGTAATTTATATGATCGCTGAAGGCGGGGGGACGGCTTACAAAAATTGGGTCACTACCCGCCCTCTTGACGCGCTGCTGGACCAGCCACGGTGTCAGTCGCCTTCGGGAAAAAAGGCCGAAAGGATTGGGGGTCCGGGTCTAGAATTGTCAGGTCCATGGGCAGGCCTTAAAAGTCGCGGGGAATAAGTCAACGGGAAAACTTGCCGTTCCTATCTCTACCCCTGCATCCTATATCCGAAAAACAAAGAAAGAAAAGTTCAGGGTGCTCTCAAAGCAGGACTTGGGGAAAACTTTAAAGGGCACCAACGTTTCTCAAAACGAACTTCCGCCTTGCGGGACAGGACTATTAAGAAAAAGACGGGCCGAAAAGTGTATCAAAAGACATAGGCTGCTAGCCCGGCGACGATCCGTCCCGCCCGGGCGTGGGATGCAGAAAAAGGGAAGGCGACTCTTTGGAGGAATCTTTTTCCCGCGAGCCAGGGGAAAATCACTCAGGGGAAAAGATCGGGAATTAGAGGAGGAGGGGCGATTCAAAAGGGGACAGACTCTCAAAGCTTTTTCCGATCTACCGCGAGGTGGACTCCTGGACATGGAAACTGGTCATTTGATCGGTTGGGGGAGAGGCACTCATTTATCTCCATAGGACTCCCCCGCCCTTCTCAAAGCTTAGGGGAAGTGCAGTCCGCCCTCTAAGTGGAAGAGTGCCTCAAAGCCCTTATAAGACACCCGCGCTACCATAGCTCTGGCGAAAACGTTACTCCCAAGGATCTCGCCGAGAGGGGGGACTAGGGAAAGGGCTTGCAAATAGGGGCCGCCGCGCGAAAGACGTGATAGCAGATGCCCCACCTGATACGAACGAAAAGAACAGATAACGGGAGGGGGGAAGCGGGGAAGCGAAAACTGCAAGTAAGGTCCGGGCGAAGAACTCGCGGAACGTCACCGCCTGCATGCGCGGAAAATCGAAGAAAGAAGTAAACCGCCGGAAAACGGAAGAGGAGTCGTTCCGTCACCAGCGGGAACG
>Ga0179591_1350322_pt1 | contig 10441 bp, 8 predicted proteins | sample CZOMad2_1_08_16f_FD_182891 | JGI IMG/M metagenome (GOLD analysis project Ga0179591, IMG submission 182891) | Vadose zone soil fungal communities from Angelo Coast Range Reserve, California, USA - CZOMad2_1_08_16fungal (PacBio error correction) | ecosystem: Environmental > Terrestrial > Soil >...
TAGTCTAAAAAAAAAAAAGGAGGAGAAAGGGAGATGCGTACGACTTAGAAAAACTGCCGGGGTGGGGCTTTAACATTATAACGACCGGAGAATAGCTGATAAAATAGAGACAAAACTGAAAAAAGCGGAAAGAACGAGCGAAAGCCGTCATAGCTCGCTTTCTGGGTTAAGGGAAAAGATAAGGAAGGAGTCTTGGATTTACACTTGGAAAAAAATTGGAGCATGGACAAGGGATTGGTAGGACGCGTATTCTGTTACTGAGGGGAGAGGTACTTAAGCGTTAAGTGGAACGGCGGGGGGAAGAAGAGAGGGAAGGGACGAACAAGAGTGGGACAGAGGTCGCAAAAGGGAAACTCACAATGGCAGCATTGGTCAGGGGTCGAGAGGGAGGAAGGAAAAACTGGGGGGCGGAAAAGGGGATGAACAAAGAACGCCAAACCCCCCAAGCATCCTCACATGTGGGGGGGTCCATAAATCCGGAACGAGAAAGGACAGGTGGGGCAAAAGAGGGAAAAGAAGAAGTGGACGCAGGGGTTGAGGAGGAAAGGAGGAGGAGATTGCAAAAAAGGGGGGGGAATCTAAAGGGAATCGCAGCGCGGCCATAAAAGCCAGCACTTAGTCGCCTCGCGAGGAAGTGATATAAAAAGGCAAACAAATGGGGCAAAAAAAGGACAAAAGGGAGAAAAAAAAACCCAGGTATCAGAAATTGTCTACGGAAGGGACCGCGCCGCGGAAAATATAATTTCATATGCAACAAGATGAAGAAATGGGCGGGAAGGGCCTCGCGCTGCCGGACGGTCAGGGGGAAGTCACGGTCGCCAGATATCACGTGTGGAAAAAAAGAAGCGAAAAGGGAAGAAGAAGAAGAGGGAAGAACCCGGAACAGGAACCAGCAGCTGCACTTAAGAGGATTTTCATCACAGGGAATTGCACAATCGCGATTATAGCTTGCCAAAGCCAGATGTATTGCGGGGGGGGGGGTAAGGGGTCAAAGAGAGGACCGAAGTGTTGGAGCCGATAAAGAAAGACGAACGTAAAGGAGGGGGGCAGGGAAAAATTTCAATGTCTTCAATATGCTTAAGAACCAAATGGACAGGATATCAAAAGAAAGTTCAATCTCTGAACTGAACCGATGATGGAACGAGGCACTGGACACAGGATGGGAAACAGCAAGGGGAACGGAAGGAAGAAAAAGGGGATGGTCCGAACAAGATGATACCCTGATAAGCACGACTTTGCTGTCCCAAGAACGTCAAGTTTGCAGAAAGATAGCCCCAAAATCCATATCAAGCAATGAGGGCGACTATAGTGTCATCCTCATGCCAAAAATGGCAAATAGATCGAATCACGGAATGAACTGGGAAGAAAGAAGATTGTGAGGAACGATGTACCTCTCCTCAAAAAGCGACCGGTGAAAGGGTTAAGGGGCGGGTAATCCTCTGGTTCAAGCCGGGGTACAAAGTTGGACAGGGGAAGCGGGGAGGTGGGGAAGGGAAAAGCTTCTCGGCACCACACGCTAATTTGCTTAATCTTAATAGAAACCGGGGGTGAAAGTTAGAACAAACCAAAAATCACGAAAAAAAGCCGGGAATGGAGGGTGGGGGAGGAAAAGGGAGATCATGGGTTTTCTAATTAAAAACAAGATCGACATGCACCGGGGGCCGACCGTCCTTGTCATCAGGATAATACGGAGAGGCGTAAAAGGACTAGAAATAATATTACAATGGTAGCCAAAGGGAAGGACTATAAGAAAAGAAGGAGGATGTATTGACAGGGGATCGACCCGTCAATCAATCCCAGATTGAGAGTTGCATTCCGCAATATTTAGATCAAAGAATATTAAGACATTACAGTTCGGGATGCTTCCAACCGAATCAAGAAGAAACAGCGGCGGTGGAACCAAAGACCGTTTCGGAGTATTGAGAAACGACATAGCAGGAGAGAAAGAAGATTAGCAGCATCAACTGGGTTATTGCCCACTCTTTATTATTCGAACAATGGTATGGCACTTAAATAAGAAAAGGAGGACAGGGGGAGGGGAAGGAGGGAATTAGGACGGAATGGGGGAGGGGAGGGAGAGAGTTAAATATTGGATAGGGGGGAGGCGCAAAAGTGAAAAGAAGAACACGGGGCATGAATTAATGCGCAGGGGCCAAACCGTCATTCTCGACGAATGGGGCAGGAGGAATGGGGGGGAAGGAAAAGAGTGCCAGCCGGCCCATGGTTTTACCAAAGATGATCGCGGCTTTTTTGCTGTCCAAAAAAGGAGGACTGATTGCCAACTGAATCAAGATGCGAATACGAAAGGGGGTCACACGGGGGGAGGTGCGGTTATTGTCTTCTTGAAAAAAACTGCATAATTCATTCCCTAACAAAAGGTCGGGGCCAACGCTCTTCCATACCGTCTATGAGGGGGTGGAAAGGAGTCGCTGCAGATGTCATGGAGAAAAACACGATTCAGGGGTGGGAAAGAAGGCCAGTTTACCTCATTTACGGACCGTCAATGCGGACGCTATATAGGTTAGGAGATCCGTCGGCAAGAAATAGACAGTAGAAGCTGATATCGATATCTGCAGGACATATACTTTTGTCTCCGTCAATGGGAGATCAATGCATAAGACATATTTGGACCCCGTGGCTTGCGAGCTGCTGTTGCGCGGAAAAGCGGCTTATATTCTCGGGGAGGAGGCAGCCCCAATGCTGAAATCACTTTGGACTCCGATTTTGGGTGGAAAATAAAATATGCCCGGAAAAAAAACTGTCTTTGAAAGCCCTGAATGTTCTGTTGAGAGCCGGGAATTGGAAAGGGAAGGGGGGAGCTAGGCCGCTTAGCCGTTATCTCCGGAAGTTGCTCGGTAATGCCCAGGTTCGACAGCGAATGACGGAACGTGGAAAGCAGATACTGATGATGTAGGTGGAGGTAGGGAGGAAAAGGGGGGAGGTGATACTGCTTAACATTGGTCGATCAACGCCCATCCTTGCTGTGGGAGGTGGGGAAGAGTAGAAAAGGCGCTGATCTCACCGAACTATAAAAAAAAAAAAAAACGGAGGATGGAAAAAAGAGATAGATCAAAAGACTGAGAACGCAGTTATAAGGTCTTCAGGGAACACAACATCAAGGTAGGATCCGAAAGGGGGTAACATAAGAAAGAAGGGCAAAGAAAGCCGAAGGAAGACTCAGAATATCGAAGCGACCGCTCCTGATGGCAGACGCATGGCAAACTGTGAAATGGCACTAGAAAACCATCCTTCAGATAAAACAACCGGAGCGAAGGGGGTAATCAAGCCTCCTGAAGAACACGAGAAAGGGCGGGAAAACAAAGGGGAAAGGGGACGGGTAAAAAGGCATATTAATTCGCCAAATCGGATAAAATTATGGAAAGCACTTTGGGGCGCGTAGAAACAGAATATAGACCCGCAGTTGCACTCAAGAAAGAACTAGGGCGCCAAGGGCAAAATGGGTCCTGAGGCCTGATCGACCAGAGGGAAAAAAAAAGCATAATATCATCACAGTCATCCTGCTCTATCATTCTTCTGACGGAACCGTTGCCGACTTAAGGAGTATGTAAAGGCAGGAAGTAAACGAAAAGAAGAGAACGAATTGTTAATTAAAAAACTAATGCCTGCAGAAAATATGCAACTTACATTACAAAATCGAAAAAAACATCGATAGCGACAAAGGAAAATCTGGCAGAGCGGGGGAACGAAAATGTATACCGGTGGGGTAAAATGTTGAAAATTGATGCAGGTCGATTTAAAGCAGACAATAAACACCATAAACAAGAGCAGGAGGCAGGACACGGGAGTTGATCTCTTTCCCTTGAAAAAGCATCCAAAAAGCCGAAAAAAAAACCGATAATGATGGGGAAAACAATGCCTCAACCATTTTGAAGCAAAAGTCCGCCGAAAAAAAGAGCCTCTGTCTAGAAATTAATGGCTGCTGTAAAACATTACAAATGGACAGCGCAAAGATTGGGGGGGGGGGAGAAACGATTATACACATAATTGGGATAATAAAGAAAAAGCTGTACTTTTGGGGCTCCAGGCTGGGCGCCAATCTTAGGTAGAAAGAAAAATGGAACTTCTCATACGAAAAAGGTGAGATGGGGGCCAAGCACATGGAGCGCGGATCTGTCGCCGTGAGAAAGGGATAAGGGCAAGGGCTTATAGGGCGGATAAATATGCGTCATACGGAAGCAGAATCGAACCGGTATAAAGGAAAAAAGAAGGGAAGAATATAACGACATCGTGGGGTCCAATCTGACAAGCCCTCTAGGCAGTAGAGGGCGGAACTTTTGTAACAGGCGGATTAAGGCAAAGTACTAGCTTCCAACGCGAAAGTAAACGAGGACAAGGACGTCAGAAAAGGAAGGGGAGAGGGTGTCCAGGAAAACGTCATCATTTATGCAAACCACTAGAAAGGAGGTAAAAGGTTGTTTATTAGAAATGGGTCGTAAGTAATCAAAAAGTTTAGGAGATGAAGTATAGATGTGTGGGCTAACTACCTTGGACCTACACATTAATGGAGGGAAGGAAAAAAGTTGAAAAACAGGGGGGGACACATCTGGGAAGGGGTCCAATTCCGTCCCGGTAACCGTCGATTGGGGCGCGGTAATAGAAAAACGAAAAGACAGTATCCACTTTAATTCTCACGGGGGGAGGCCGATTGGGGGCAAGGCATGCGGAGAAAGAGGTAGGAAAGGAAGTGTGAAAAGTGATATTGATTTTGTATCTCTCTCAAAAAAGGGACGGCGTGGTACAGCAAAACGTGATAAAGGTAGAATTGCGGTCCGACCAACTGTGGTGGGAGAGTTCTGTGATTTAAGGGGGGGGAAAAGGGAAAGCGGACCTCGAATAATTCGTTAGAATGGCCGAGATTGGGAAAGTACCGGTGATACCGGGTCAGGCGCCGTAGTAAGAAGGAAAAAACTATTTCCAGCAGATCATAACCAAAAACAGAAGCGAGAAGTAGGGAGGGCGAGTCTGGGAAGGTTGCTACTTGTGGCACCTTTACCAGGGCAATAAGCAAGGGGCGTGTCCCATCTATAGAGCCGCGGGTGAGGAAATGACATGGATGAAACGAGTTGCAGGGCTCGGAGGCCTTCCTTTAGAAGGGAGTCGGAAAATGGATTTTCTTCCAGTGCAGTATCTGAGTGGAAACGAGCGATTATATCTACGAAAGTTATAAAAAGAGGAACACCCGTCCGGCCCGACTACAGGACACGCCATGTAGGAATCAGAGTGAATCATATCCCGCGGCGCGTCCAGAATCGACCATTTTCCTGATCCCGGGGGGGTTTTCAAAAGGAAGGGCTCGGGACGCCCAGGGAAGGGCATCAAAAAAATGAGCGGAAGAGGTGTTGTGGGGGGGTACGCGCGAGGATACATAAGAAGGTGGGCAGGGAGAAGAAGAGGCAAGAGAAGAAGACAGGCCCTCCCCGGGCGGTATTAACTAAACCTTCATTACTCGACTCACCAACAAAAACGTATTCTGAAAAAAAGAGAGATATCATGCCAGGAAATGAAGACACCGCCGGTAAGTATCGCCAAGGCCTAGGCCGGGACCTGGATTAAGAAAAAGAGGAGAGAGCTGAAAAAAATAATAAATTACGCGTACCCATCCAATCGAAAAACTGGATCCTTTCATCGCGAATGAAAGGGGAAGGGGAACAGGGGGCAGGCCACAGGGCCTTTAGGGAAAACACCCCTCGTTCTGGAAAATGGGATTACTGGGGGAAACAGCAGGAGGGAAATATTGGTCAGATTCAAAAATGTTTGACGCACATTAGGAAAGGGGAGACGGAGAAAGGAAGGCAGGATTCTCACTGTCTGCCGTATCATGATATCTTAGAGAGATACGAAGAAGAAAAATCATAAAGGAGAGCCCGGTATAAAGAAAAGGGACCCGCCTTAAAAAAATTCAGATTGGTCAGCCTAAGTCAACCGATCGCGATTAGGAGGGGAAAAAACCAAAGAGGTGGGGGGAGGACTGGGAAATTTCCCCAAGATATTTTACAGTTGAAAAAAGGACCAGCAGTCAATAAAAAACGTCCGCGCGCCGCTCGTGGGCTGGGGCATTGATGGAAGCGGAGGGCTGGTCGGGGGTGCTACGGAACCTGGACAAGGATATCAGAATGAGCGAGGAAGGGAGAAACGGGGGATTCTAGGAGCTCGGAACTGTTCAAAAACAGGGTTCCAGAAACTTAAAGTGCACCGTCTGAAACCCGGGCTTTGCAACTGGTCACAAGAGTGAACCTGAAGAAAAGAGGTGGGGGATGGGAAACTCCTCCAAGGGGATGGTAAGGCAGTACCAAAACATCACCGAACAATGCATGAACGGTATTTTCAAGAGATAACTAAAACGGCAGACCGGAGAATAAGCTGGAAGGGGGGACGAAAGAATCCTCGGACCTCACCTGGAGAAGACGGGCATTTTAATCCATCTGGGGGAAAAATCCCTGAAATTGTTAAGGGACAGAAGGACTGGGGGAAGTAAGGGGTCGCGCGGACAAAGGAGCTATAATAAGGGAATCTGAATAAAAAATTGCTGAAGTCAGAGACCACGTCTCCCAAATGAAGGAAAAAGGCTTGTCTGGGGTGGCATTTCTGAACCGGGGTCCGATAGAAAGCGCACCGCACCGTGCGACCTTCCTGGGGAAAGGGGTCCTCACGAGGAGGAATCCTCGAGGCCGAACTGAGCGAAGACGACTGAAAGACACCGTTTAAATGGTCAGGCGAAAGCAGCTAGAAGGGAGGGAGAAAAGAGTAAGGAGGTGGGGGGAAAAAAGATTCGTTATCTAGAAGGAATCATGCCGGGCCATTACGTGCTGGAATGGAGTGGCTGGTCAGCTAGTGTGAAAGGAGGAAGGAGAAAAAAAGTGTATCTGGCGGCCTGAAAGTATCCTGGCGAAAAGGCACGGGGGGGTACATATCAACCGCTTGTGCGGAGTGGAAAAAAAGAGGGTGGACGCGGCTCGAAAAGACTATGAAAAACCTGAGGAAGCGGGGTCAAATATGGCCTATAAATAGGGAGTTTCAACAAAATGCAGAAGAGAAGCTCCAGGCGAGGATGGAGAAACTGGGAATGCTCATGCTGAAGTCTCAGAAGCGGAGGGGATCAAAGGAAACTTCTTTTTGCTTCAAGACTGGGCCTACAAAGACCGAAAAGGGTGGCTACCTCATATCTGATCGGGGGTGGGGGTGCGCCCGCGGGGCCATGCCAACGGGAAAAGAGCAAGAGGGAGAAAAAGGGTATGAGTTTAGGGGGTTGTATTGATGAACCCGACCTGCATACATTCAGGACAAGTATATCACATTGGAGAGGTCATCGAAAGATAGCAGTCTTATCGATTTGAGGGTTGTCCTGTCTGGTTGACGAGCGGGTGGAAAAGAGGGAAGATGGGCTGAATCAGGCTGTTTTTGGAAATAACGTTCAAAACCACCGAGTGAAGCGTCGACCTGAACGATATGCGCAATACTTCGGAGAAAAAAACCGATGCTCCTGATCGCGCAGGATCTGTGTGTCCAGAGTCGGTTTCTCAACATGAGAGAAGGGAGAAAGAGAACATGGGCACGGGCAGGTGATGAGGCTGTTTCTTTGTGGGAGAGTCGGCACGTCGTGGGTCGGTCTGATAGAAAACCAGTTCGGAACTTTTTCAGCTGGCACGATGGGGGAAGCTGAAAGGGAAAGGGAACACCGACGCAACTCCGCAAAAAGGTTCTGTTTCAGAAAGGGGGAAAAAAAAAAAGTAGGAAGGGATTTATTCTATCGGACTGAGGAAGCGCTTTAAAGATCACCGGACTGTTTCAGACGGTTTAACCGGGCAGGTCTCAGCTTATGAACGGCAGGCTCGGGAACTCTCGGCTGAAAGAGGGGAGTGGGAAAAAAAAAAATTAAAAAGTCGTTATTCTTTGATTTGGTTCTCTGCAAAGACAAGCAGATTTTCGAAGAAGACGCCATCTGAGGTGGGAGAATGAATCAATCCGGCAGAGGGAGCAGGAAGACTAAAAAAAAATGAGTATGGAAAGAATGTAGAGATAGAGAAGAAAGAAGGAGAACGAGATATGGGGAGGGGGACTCAATGTCATCAAACTCAAGAAGGAGGATCGACCAATGGTTACAATCATAACATCCCGAAAAAAAAAATCAGAAAGAAAAAAGGAAAGCCTCCTTCAGAAGCAGGCGAAAGGGTAATTACTAGAAAACAAGTCCGGCGAGAAACGAAAGACAGGGGAAACAGGGAACATCCCTCCTTAAAGGGTGGCCGCGAAAGCAGAAAGTTCTAAGCCTTGCCGGTCGGGGGAGAAGAGGGGAGGAAAGAAAATAAGTCATCATGGGAGGAGTATCAGCCAATATCACCCCTACCGGGTTAGCTATACAAAACAAAAGGGGGGAACAACCACAGGGCCGTGAACAAAAGGAAATCCAGGGAACAGGGTAATGGGTCCGGTACCTGAGCTAACATTTCTTTAAGACAAAAAAAGAATCGGGATAAAATCAGACATGCGCGATCAAATTCCTGGGGCGAGCCGACGGAAAAGGACCGAAAAGATCAAGTCGTAGCGTTGACGGGGTAAAAAAACAAAGCCGACAGCAAGCAATATGCAACTGAAAGAGACATGGACAACCCGAAAGCTATAAGACGCCAAAACGCTGAGGGACATAGGGGTTGAACCTAGGGACTCTTTGTATCAGAAGATTTGAAGGTCGAAAAAATGAAACAGCCCATTGACAAAGGGTACGGAGGAAGCTTGAGATCTCCCCGTTTTCATCCAGACCAGAACCGGGGGAGGGACCGAACAACAACGCGAGAAAATAGTAACCAAGGCTGGCCAGTCTTTGAAAAAAAAAAAACAAAAAAAGTCCGCCGGATCAAGACGGAGAGATGCCCATAGAGAAAAGGAAGGTAAAATGCAAGGGCAGGCTCAATTAGTAGGGGGGGGGGGGGGATGAGCTTACGTATAGGCCAAGTGAATAATCAAAAGGGAAAAACTAAAAGGGGAGTGAAGGCTTTCTCCGTCTTGGACGCACGTAAAATAAGGGGGGCGAAGAACATATAAGCGATGAGAAGGTTCAACCGCCGCCGTTGATGCGAAGCGGTAAAGGAAGAGAAAGATAAATGCAATTGTCTTATATTGCTTGATCGATTGAGCGAAGCCCGCCTTTAAACCGGTAATGAAGGTGCGGTCGCAGATAACACGGGTTCCAAATAACAGAGCTTGAGAAACCTTCCTATTCCGTCCTGCGAAAGGGGTGTAACAAGTCGGATGGCAGGAGTCGGAGATCAGTTCGCCAATCAACGGATCCGAGGGAGGAAACAAGAAGGGGGTCTCACGGGGGGAAGGAGGGGGCATAAAAAAAAGAAAGACTTTAATGCCCAAACTCAATACCGTCTGACCCGGCTGTTGGTTATTATTCTTGGGGGGGGGGGTCCGTAGAAATCAGAAGAAGTTCTAGGGAAAAAGAAAAAAGTCGTAAATATATCGTATGTGCCGCGCAAGAAATGAAGAGACCAGAAGGCGGCCTGCAAAAAGGGGGACCATTGAAAGAGATGGGCCAATAAAAAATCCAGGGGAGAAAAAAGGGTTAATAGAGGGAAAAGACGGTAGAAAATCTTATCCAGCATTAAACGGGAGACCGATGCCGTGGGATTCGTGCTTATCAAGAGAGACGCCCTAGGAAGGGGTGCAGTGATCTATTGTGCTTCGGTCAGCACGTTACCGGGAGGGGGTGGACATCAAAATGAGGTGTGAAGGGGAGAGCGGGCGTGCCCAGACCTGTTAGGCCGGGGAGGACCAGGGGAGGAGAACGGGGACATTTTCCGCTGCCTCGCAATTCGGGTGAATGTCGCCGGGGTGGGGAATTCGTTGAGACAGGTCACAGGCACGACGTAGAATTCAAAAATGGTCAAAAAAGCAGAAAAAACTAGGACGTCACGCTGCGTGATCGTTAGGGGTACAAGGAGAATGAACCTTAATAATGGTGCAACCTTGACAAGCGCCAAGACTGCGAAACGGCGGCGGTTGGCGATCAGGCGAAAAAAGGCCGATGAATTGGTTGCAGGTCAGGGGGGGTCCTGTCTGGAGAAAGGAGTGGACTTCCAGAGGGAGGATGTTTGTTCCAGTTCGATAGGGGCGGAGCGGAAAGAGAAGAATGAGGAGGACCACCTGCCACCAGCAGAGGCTATGCCCGACCCGAACTGTGAGTCAGACAGCAGATGAATTACATATTACCAGGCACAGTCAGTAGCAGAACATCCGGTTGTCATGCTGCTCGGGCCGCCAAATGGAAAAGAAGAAAGAAGAAAGAAAAAACGGATAGGTGTGTTGCGATGTATTCGCGACTTATAATGTTACTTAGAAAAGACTTTGAGGAAGAAAAGAAAAAAAAGCTCGGGACTGGCCGACAGGGGAAACCCGACTGTAGAGGGAAAAGACAGAT
>Ga0179591_1355220_pt1 | contig 10441 bp, 9 predicted proteins | sample CZOMad2_1_08_16f_FD_182891 | JGI IMG/M metagenome (GOLD analysis project Ga0179591, IMG submission 182891) | Vadose zone soil fungal communities from Angelo Coast Range Reserve, California, USA - CZOMad2_1_08_16fungal (PacBio error correction) | ecosystem: Environmental > Terrestrial > Soil >...
TCCGCCGCATGCCTCCGGGGGGGTCCAAAACAAGTTAAAGCAGACACATCAAATCTCTATCTCTGCATCAGGAATGCGCGAACTCCTTGCAAAATCGCTTCCGACGGGTTTTCCCAGTAGGGAAAACGTCGCTTTGCGATGTACCTCCTTTTAGATTGGGAAAGAAAAAGAAACCTTCCGAAAACATCGCGCGGAATTCTGGAGGTCCCTTCGTCGTTATTGAGCTTTCTTAATGGCAAACAATACTAAAATGACGCGCGGCCAGGGGAGGGAAAGGAAAGTATTGGAAACAAGGCCACTCAGGTACTTCAAAAACGAAAAAAAACTGCAGGAAGTCCAAATCTCGTCCCTCTAAAGGGGGGCGCAGCCGGGGGGGCACAAAAACTTGGGAAAACGCTAGGAGAGGAAAAGTTAATAAAAGACCGGGACCAAAGGATTCCCGGATTGAGATGATCACGGCGGGAGTCCCGCGAAGGAAACGCGGGACAGGGGCAAGGAAGAAGAAAAGGGGGGGGCAACGGGGCGCTACTTATCAGCAGGGCAGAGAACACTACAAGCAATGAAGGTCAGGACCTTAAGAAAAAGGGAAAAGGCGGGGGGATTGTTGCGGCCCCCGGGGGGAAAGAGGGGAAGAAATCGAAAAAAAAGAAACATCTTCGGGGGGGGAGGAACTCGTATAATGCTAGTATATAAGAAAAAGGGAGGGGGGTTGGTGGGTTTTTCTCAGTCGGGGGGGAGATGGAAGTTCACCAGATGAAGGAACTCCTTTCTAATCGTTCGCGCATCGAAATAATTGGCTAGCTCTGAGTTGAATTCAATTAGCAGTAACAAGGACGGCGGCAATTCATCAGGTGATCCAATATGTTCAAGGGGAATGCTCGCAGACAGAGAGATGGGCTCCTCTGTGAAAAGAAAAGGAGAACGAGAAACTCAAGGGGGACTTAGTGTGCATAAACAAACTAATTCCGTCCTCTCGGAACCGCCGCATGTAGTCAATTTGGACTCAGCAGCAAAAAACAGGACGACGAGATCTGCCTTTCATACGGGGACGTTGAAAGGTGTTTTGCGCGAAAAACTGGGTAAGCCTTTGCGTTAACACGCGTTGTGAAATGCCCCGGTGATCGGTGCCCAGAAAAAGAAAGGCGACTGAAGATGTGGGCAAAAAAGGCACGGGCCTGGTACAAAAAGAGCAGGGGCAGAAGTGTACGAAAGCCGACTTCAGTCCGATTCTCATCCTTCATGTGAATAGTAAACTCTATAGGAGAAAGGTGGCCTTAACGCGCTATAGAGGAGGGAGACTGGAAAAAATTATCCGCCATTTTCGTGAGAACGAAGGCTTCAGAAGGAAATATGGTTCCGGGAGGGGCCAGCGAACCGAAATGTTGGGGCCTAAAAGTTTGGACCGACGTACGAAAACGGAGATTTCTATCTCCCCACACATTAGCGATCGAAGAGTTCCGGGTTGGGAAAAAGTTGGGAAAAGGTGGCGAGGCCCTGGGGTTCGATAGGGGTAACAAAAAACGCTCGAGGAGAGGACGGAAGGCCTTTTTGTGCTAACGCCACCAACCGGGCCTCGCAGAGGTGGAAAGAGTAAGGGTACACTAAAAGAAAGAGTTCGGGAGCAAGGCGTCTAGATCGATGCTCCAGTTGGGGAGAACAGGGTGAAACAAAAACCCTGGAACCCGAGATTCGAATCAAAACAAGGGCTTCAGCAAGGAATAGATAAGCGGCTTTTGGGATCTACCCAAAAAAAGTGGAGGAGGGATCCTCACTTCGGCCCTGGCGCAAGTCCTAGGGTCTACAGATCTCAAGAGGGAAAGAATATAGAAGAGGGGTGATACCTGGAGTGTATACGTCGCCTTCCGATAAGCGTAACGGAAAAAAGGAAACTCCGTGCAACCGATCACAAGCAACGGGATCAGGTGGATCAGCAGCTGGGGAAGGGAGCAGGGTCTGGGCGCATTTGATAAAAGGCACCCACAAAGTCGTATCTGGGGGGGAAGAGAAAAAAATGGACCTACATATATCGTCGTGGTGCCACCACATCGGAGAGAGCAAGAGTTGGTGAAAAAAGCCAAACAGCCTTACAGGAAACTCAGAAAAAGGGCGGTGGAAGGGTATCAATCATCGACATCGGCATCGCCACGGCAAGAAGAACAAGCAACAACTACAATTCGATTAGGGCGAACTAAAAACCTGAGATGGAGATCAAACGTAATGTAATTAGAAAAAAGGCGCGGAAAGACCAAAATTTTCTAGCTGACTACTGCAAGCCTATGCCGTTCCGGAAAAAGAAAGATATCAAACACGAAGAACGTAAGGTGGAAGCACCTATAGTCGGGAAACAAGGAATTGTCTACTTCCTAGTCGTGACGGCTCGGCACGGTTGGACAACAAGAAGACGACGTGAGGTCGGGGGGGAAGAGAAGGGGGTGCCACGCGGGTAGGGAAAAAGAGGCGGCCCGTGAAAAAAGGAGGGGGGGCATGGGTCCATTTTCCGTGGACCAGAATAAAAAGACATGCATCCTCAAAGCCTCTAAAACAAAAAAGGGGAGGCGAAAGCGGTTCTAGCTTACCTTGCGAGAAAGGTCAAATGGTTTGACCCGCCCTGACAATTGGATGAGCTCTCACATGCGGCTGGAGAAGAATTCCGTGGAAGGAAATACGAACCAAGGTGTAGGTTGGAGGTAATCTACAAAAAAAAAAAAGAAACAAACAAAAAAAAAGAACCAACAAAAAGGGGGGGGGGGTGGGGGGGGGAAGGAGGGGTCCGGGCCACGGCAATGGAAAGAGAAAATTCGCCTCGCTGCGCGCTCGCACAGCTGGAATAAAGGGGAATGAATCCGCATGCAATCGCGTGGCATCGAGGACCATGCCCTGCAAGAAACAAAAGACTATAGAAAAGGGGGGAACCAGTAACCATCTGGAAAATGGGAACGCTGGTGGGGGCATCCCATTCCATAGCGCAACTTCCCACACCTACAGAAATTACTAAAGGCGCACGGCAAAGCGGATTATAAAGAAAGACCGGTGCGTGAATCGATTTGTCCAAGAAAGGGTAGCGAGGTTTTACGCGGCATGCGAGAGGGAAGCTTCACTGAGCGCTTGAAATGGGAACCAGCTGGAGAAAATACAGGGTGAGGGGGACCGACGAGCCAGGCTGACATTAATCTTGTCCCTCTCCTGGGAGCAGGGAGGCCTACTACTGCACTCAGTCTGAGAGAAGGATGATCTAAAACCGCTCAAATACCATCCTGGGGACCTATGCTGTCCCGAGATTAGGCGCTCCGCACTGGGTACGACCTTCTGCACGCCCTAACTGTGTCTTTTTGACTGGGGGGGGGGGCAGAGGTGTTGCTCGCCCGATTTCTGAACCATAAGAAGATTGGAGTAAGAAAATTCCTCCATGTGCGGCCGGCTGGGTAATTTAACTACTCGCCAGACGGGGTAATGATGGGTCAGAGCGGTCCGGCTTTCAGTATAATTATCCTCAAGTGCTAAAAAGTAATTGCTCTCTTCGAGAATTGGCTTGTTGTGTCTGGTGCGGTGGGAAATTGTGACGGCAAGCAAGGATGGTGGAAACTAAGAAATTGGGTTGGTGGGGGGTTACTGGGAAGCTGACACCGGGGGGAGGGGGTGGACGTTTCTACAGGACATTCTTTCTCCAATGGCCAGCAGGCGCACCAACCAGGCCGCTACCGACCGCAGAAAGGTTTGATTGGGGGGTGAGGGGGGCCTGGGGCGCATCGAGGGGGTGAGAAAAGGTCATGGTGGAGCGGCATCGTGTCTTATGTGAAAAGGCGTGCGGGATTTGTTCGAAGGGGCCGATCATGCCGCCGAGGGAAGAAAGGCCTTGCGGGAGGGCACTTGAGGGAAACTGGAGAAAAGGATGCGTTCCCTGCAGTTTTACTGAAACTGTGCATCATTTTACCCGCGGTGAAAAAAGGATTGCCGATCGCGGGAGGACTCACAAACCAACTATTAAAGATAGATATCTCCCTGGGCGGCCAACACAAAGGCGTCAAGTGCGTAGATCCAGGCTCAATCCACGCAGAGGAAGGCAAAGGACAGTGCCATTGCGGAAATGTCCATAACCTCTGCCGACAAAAAACAGGGAGAGCCGACATGGAGAACATCCAGTTACTCCTTTGTACAGATACTCCAGCGCAGCCACAAGGTAAGAAGAACAGCCGACGAACCCAACAAACCGAAAAAGGGGATGAGGGAAGAGCGGTCTCCGCGGTCGGGGATGCTGTGCAGGTGAAGCAAGCCAATCGGTCATGTATAACGTACCAAACAGCAAGCCAAGAAAGAGACAAAAACATACCACAAAAACTCTCCTTAAGCACAGAGAAACAGCTCCTCATTCCAAACGTCCACGCAAACAAAAGAACAACGTCCGAAGAGACCGAGGCCGGTAAATCTGGGAAGGAGAAGGTTAAGGAAAGGAAAGCAGGCGGAAGAATTGGCCAAGGGCACACGGCTGCTTTAGAGTACGCTAGGACCGGTAAAAAGCGATGACCAGGTCAAGATCTAGAGGGTGAGGAGGGGAAAAGCCCTCTTCTATTGACAGCGTCTAAGTTCAACTCGGAGCAAGAAAAAGGGAAGAAGGACCAGGTCAACTCTTTTCTAAGTCTTCCTGAAAAAACAGGGAGCCGATCTACTCGTCCATACAAGGAGGGGGGCTGCGCGAAAATTTCTCTCAGGCTCGCTGCCTTATCACAACTCCAGCATCCCAGGGAAAGTTCCCGGATCAAGGTTCGGTTGCGCGGTAATGAAATACATTGATCTAGCCTCTCATATGTCACCTGCTAGAAAAAATTAGAGCTCACGGAACGCTCCAGCGAGTCCTCGGGGTAACTGCAATGCAGAGGAAAAAACGGTCCAAGCCCTAACACACTCATCGAGAATGGGACTCAAGGGGTCGGTCTTCCTATATTTTCGAGGATTGAGGGGGGTTGGGCGTCAGGTACTGGCGGCCTGACACATGAAAAAAAAGGGGTGAAACCAGTCCTACGTTTTTTATTGAAGAAAAAAATAAGGAAGGAAACCTTCTGACGATCTCTGATTTGGGGGAGGGGCATTGATCTGCAGAAGTGGGCGAGTTTCCGGGGGAAAAACAAGAAGGTTTCCAAAAGGAGAGACACACCGTCGAATTCAGCGTCCATGCGAGTGGCCAAGCCCGAAAGAAATGCCGAAACAGGGTCGGGGGTGCAGAACCAAATCGAATCCTGGGCCGAATCAGCAGAGCCCGCGGTGCCAGCCTACTTTGCTCAGTTCCTCTTTCATTACCAGCACGTTAGACTGGCCGAACCTAGTAGAAGCAGAGAGGTTTCGCACCTTTGTGGGTGGTGTCCGAGACTGTTGGGTTACACGCTCTCATTCCCTAAAAGGGTTTCCAAACACGGGTCTGAAAGGCCAAGAGTTTTGGTGACAAAGGGAACAAAAGCCGCTTTCCGCTACCAAGTGCCTCGCAAAGTATCCAGCAGACCTCAGGGAGTGGGAGCAGCAGGGATGTACAAAATTTTCCTAGGGACGGCAGCCCTTATCTTAGGAATAGAAATGGGAGGAAGCTGAAGGGGCATAAGTTTCGAGCTTCAAGTTAATCCGAAGGAGTTTTTCTTTACTCGGGAGTGGGGATAGCTCATAACATATCGTAAAATCTGGGGCCTGATCTTGGGGGGGGAGAACTGCGGTGGGCCACCAGTCCTCTCAGCGTCCAGAGAAACTGTTCGGATTTCACTCCTCAAGGTCGTGGTTCGGTTTGGTCTTTGAGGGGGAGTTGAAAAAGTAGGAGAGGGTCCCACTGGGGTTGGCGCTGCTTTGGGTAACCTGAACGATGGAAGTAAGCACGTTGTCTGGCAAGGTCGACAACTGGATGGACGCCGCGCCCTAGTGAACCCTAAGGGGCACTCGAGAGACTTCCCGTAAACGTCTGGGAGATAGAAATCATAGGCCAGTTTGAACTCGCGTGAACTGCAGACCTGCCTCGTCAAATGAGAAACTGCTGCCGAGGAGATCAAAATCTTGGGAACCAAACGAGGGGGGGGAGGGTCTAGTTATCCTGGCTCGCATTCGTCGTCCGAGGTAGAATCCGATCACACCAAAAGGAGGAGAAAAAAGGATGACTCGGGAGGGAGAAACTGCTCCGCCCGCGACAGTATCGTGAAAGCCGAAAGAGCGTGCTGGGTCAGATCGCACGATGTAGATCCGAGTGACATTTTCTGAGAAAACGAAGAGGGTAGGGGAGCTTTTCTGCAAGTCACGGGGGAAAGGGGGGGAGAGGGTTCTCGACATCATTGGCCCTCCAATCATTTCAAAATGAGGCGCGGGGGGTCCTTTTCAGGTTTCACTAGCGGCGAGGCCCATGGGGAAAGCGGGAAAAAGCCCGTGCCTGCACTTGTGAGAAGGACGAAAAAGGGTTGGGTTTACTCACCCAATCAGGGGGACAAAAAAAAAGGCAAGCTCACGGCCGATCCAGAGCTCACTCCTACAAGGAACTATACTATTCGCTCCTCTCTCATTATTATGGAGACTCATGCGGCAAAGGATTATTGCTCACCGTCGGGAACTCAAGAATACTCATCTACAGTTCGGCGAATAATATGGCAATGGGGGTATTCGGGGAGAGAGCCTCTATCAGAAAGAGTAGGGATTAAGTGGAAATCGATCACGCACCTCAACCGGAGCACTAAATCAAGTCTGAACGTCTCGAGAAAAAAGGGGGGGTGGGAAATCCATGCTGGAAGACGCGCTCCTTCGACGATGTCGGCGCGTGAAAGAGCGGGGCCGGGAAGAAGCGCTGTTGAAATGCACATGTAAAGGAATGACATTTTTCCATTTTTGGACCTATCACAGAGGTGAACGGGCGAGGGGGTCCGCTAGAAAAAGGGTTATCTGAAACCGTTTCTCAATCAATAAGGTGATGAGACAATTTCTAGGCCCTTTGACCAGAAGCATTTTGAAAGAAAGCGCTTTCGTTTCTGGGGAAGATGGAATGGGTATGTGGGGCTGAAACGGGGACCATTGAGGGGGGAAATAAAGGGAGCTCCATGTCCATACTTACCTAGCGCGGATTGAGGCTCGATGGGGAAAATCTTAAGAAATCAAACTCGGAATCTTCCTCAAAATGGGCAGATCAATGACCTGCCTCCGAGAATACGTCTTCCGAAAGCCTACACCCGGCAGACTTCCGCTGTTTCATCCCGAAACTCGACTGCCCCACACAAAACGCCGTACCTTGGATGAACCTATTACAAACGGAAGAGGTCGGTCCTCCCAATATCCGGGTTCTAGGGACGCTTCGGCTGCACCCTCCGAAAGATGAAGGGCGAAAGGGGATGCTTTTTAGCGACTCTTAAAGAGAAAAATTCTTCGAACTCTAAAAATGTCCAACATAGGGGAAAAGGGAAAAGGACGTATCCATGCGGAAAACTCTAACTTCAAAGCCGCTCCTTGATCCATGGAGAAATACGAGCTGCAGTGGCGCGAGACTATGCGAAAAGGGGGGGACAAAGGGCTGCCCACAGAATAAAAAGACTGACAATAGAGGGCCGTATTTGCCGCGGCGCCCAGCCCCTTGACCTACGTGGACCCATGGTTCAGGGGCAAGCCCTGGTGATCGTACGATGTTGCAGTACGCCCCTGGCGCCGAAGAGTCAGAAAATTCAAAAAGAGGGGTGTGGAGCCGTTCCTCACCTCATGGGGAAAGGACTCGGTACATCGAAACCGCAAATACTGTGTCCACGGCGGGAGCGCTTTCAGGGGTGATTCGACAAAAAACGCCGAGGAAAAATCGCGACCTGGTGGTGGTGGGGGAGGGGGTTGCGTGGACATGGTCAGAACTTGGATGGCATGGGGCGGGGGGCGGCTCTATAATTTGTGTGGTGTGGGACTGTTGTCAGCTTCTGACTAAAAGTACTGATGGGGGAAAATGGAAGACATGACCTTTGACGGGGGTTTCCTTTCATCAGCGACCAAGCCGTCCTGCTCTAAAGTGAAACTCCAAGGGGGGAAGGGTGGGGCCGGGCAAGGCAGGTCTTATCCAGGCTGTGGCGTGCAAAAAAAGAGGGGTCTGTCCCGGCGGACGCACGGGAGGTTTTTCGCCGAGGCGCGGACTGCCGCGCTCGTTGCTTGAGGGGCCAAACGTAGTTGCGGCGCTGGCGGTGAAAAAGGCCGAAAAAAAGGCCGTGCTTCTTCGTGCAAAAGCATGGGTTACCCACGATAAGGAAGAAGGGAAGAGCGCGAGGGAGAGAGATCGCAACAGATTAGAGGAAAAGAGGATCTAAGGCGCGGATCGGCACTTCGGCGGAGGTAAAGGCTCGTGAACGAAAAATTCGGCAAAGAGAAGAAAGAACCAGTGCCCGCTATTTCCAACACACTTAAAACAGGAGAAGGAAAATGCAGGCGCCCAAGGGAAAATCCCGGTCGTACGCGTGTACAGGACCAGGAGGCCGGAAGCTTGGTACTAAAAAAGGGAAGGGAAACTCTCCCGGCGGACACCTATGCTTCTGCCGGGAAAAAAGAGCCGGAAGCCAGAGGGATCCTTGCCATTATTGTAATAAAGCATCTCAAGGTCATAAAAACACATTCTGCCCAGAACAAACAAGAGCTCCAAGCCTAACGAAAGGCAGGAAGAATGGAAAATTTGCACACAAATGCCACAAGAAAAAGGCAGAAAAAGACGAGGTCGTCCCTTTTCAGGGGGGGAGAATTCTCAGGGGGAAAAAACCGACAAGCCAGCGGTAAAGCCGTGAGGGTGCAACGTCATCTTGGAGAGTACGCGATTCCTCAATGGGATACACACAGTCACCGTGGCCGAACACTAATGTTCAAGGAACCTTACGTGCTGGATTGAAATGGTCAAAAAGAGAAGGGGAACAATCACCGGCAAACATACTGACATTGCCCTATACGTTCAGCGAAGGGACGTGAAAAAAGACGCTTGGCCAATCAATCTCCAAAGGGCTCAATTTTGAGGAGGAAAAGTCGCTCACCGAAGCATCGCCTAGCCTTCCAAGCCAATCAAGCACGGATCCCGATTTGAACGCGGTCAGAAAGGGGGGACAAATGGCATGTTTCGCTCGGGGGCATGGCCAAGCATGGGTCGAGGCAGATCACGATGTTACCGGATTGCCAATCATCCTTAAACGAAAACCATCACTCGCGAGATTTAGGGTCATCAGCGGGTAAATGACAGCTTATTGGAACGCGGCCCAATAAGAACCCGGGTAAAGGGGGCTATGATCTATTCAAGGTTCAAAGGGGGCGGAGTTAAAATCTAATTGATTATGGGTGCCTGCGCTTTACTGCGTCAGAAAACGGTTTTTGCCTGAACGCCTCGTCACGTGGGAGATCGGCATTGACAATCCGTAGGCCCTACCTGGAAAAGCAAGATTTTTCATTGTGGTCTAGGTATTGCGATGAAAAAAAAAAACTGTATCGGGAGGAAATTGGGGCTCGTAAATCAGAATGCCCTGAAAGAGAGGGGTCAAGTCGGTGCCTGGCCCAAGGGAAAACGGGGGCTTCACCAAAAGGTAAGGGTAGTTGGGGAATAAGAACAGCTGTCGGACCGCTGTGCGCGCCTCTTTATCGTGCCCGGTCCGGTCAAACGGAATAGAAAGAAATGTTCTTCTACCGTAAGTGGGGCACGTATTGAGGAGAAAAACTTTGGGGGGGGGCGAAGCCGGTGCGGAACACGTTAGCTTTCCCGCCCGTGGGTCGTCCCACGGGAAGAGAACGTAGAGTCAAAGGACCAGCTTGACAAGGGCCGAAAAGCGATCAACTCTGGTGAATCGCAAAATCTAATCGAAAAAACAAACCCGCAGTCCCTGATTGCGCTCTTCGTCAAGAATGGCTGGACGTGAACCTGAAAGAAGTCTACTATGCTTAGGTCCAAATGACGGGGGGGGACCTAACGACTCCGGACCAAATAGCGACGGAGTCTGAATTAAGCCGCCGCTTGGGGCGTGATCGAAACATGAGCAGGCCAGAGCATGGGTCCCTTAGGGGCAAACATCGCGAAATGAACATCTTTGTTATGGGGTTGGTTTTCGATACTACACTCTCGGGTGCAGAATCTCGGGATTCGTAGAGTTGGGGAGGGTATATCCTTTCAAGAGAAGCCGGGGTTGTCACGATGAAGGGGGGGGGCTCCACCCCACCGGAAATCAAACGTGAAGCCGGTTGGGTGCCGCCGTCCACAACGGTGCGGAAAAGAGACGAAAATTTGACCAGAACTTTCGAACAGACGGAAAGAGGGACGGGGGAATAAATGCTGTAGAGAAAGACAATTTTAAAACCGAATGAACTTCAACATGCCCCAGATGAAAATTCAGCAAACTATATGACGGGGGGAGGGGGGAGAAACAAACCAGCAAGTTCTGGGTTCTCCTGGGGAGCAAAAGGGTCGCGGCAGCCGAAAATATCCTATTCTACATAG
>Ga0179591_1168366_pt1 | contig 10440 bp, 15 predicted proteins | sample CZOMad2_1_08_16f_FD_182891 | JGI IMG/M metagenome (GOLD analysis project Ga0179591, IMG submission 182891) | Vadose zone soil fungal communities from Angelo Coast Range Reserve, California, USA - CZOMad2_1_08_16fungal (PacBio error correction) | ecosystem: Environmental > Terrestrial > Soil >...
AACAAAAGGACGTGTGACAAAAATCTGAGAAACATCCGAAGAAATACCACGTACGTGACCACAATGAGCTCGCAGCGGTGAGCCCGTCAAAAACAAATGTGGAAAGGCTCGGTGGAAGAAAAGGGGAGAAAGCGGTCGCCACTTTGAGGGGATGTTCACCAAACCGAAGGAAGGGGAGGGGGGTTGCGGGTAATCAAACCCAAAATTTCGGGACAATGGACGGAAAGGAAACCTTGAGAGACGGGCAATTCCTTAGGAGGGGAAAAATTAGAGGGGTCGGGCGAGAGCCGGCCCTTGCTTAAGGGAAAGTTCAAAGACCAAAAAAAAGCGGAGGGACCTCAGTGATCCAGGAGAGGGGAGGGTACGGCTCAAAGGGCGATCAATCAGGAGGGAACGTAGATACATAAAGCGACCGTGTTGTGGCCAATTGTGGAAGGGGATCAATGTTATTCCTCCGTACGGGAGGGGTTCTCAAGTAGTCACCGCATGGATGCATTTCGACGGAGGGGCCGACATCAGCGAAGCCTCGGGAGGGCTGGAATTGACGGAAATGAGAGCACGTTTCTGAGGGGTGGTTTGCATGGCGCCAAAGTGTTCGATAAAAATAGATACAACGGGGGGGGGAAAAAAACCTAAACGGGGCAACACTTGTCTCGTGCTTGGGAGGGAAGGGGCGGACCAAGAGAGTTGGGGTCCAGAGGTTATAAAGGAATCTTAGGCCGTCTGTGGGACGGAACGGAGTAAGACAGCGATCGATAGAAGAGGGGCAGATTACGTTTGCGATGCGAGGATTGGCGCAGGAGCCAGTTTGGGAAAAAAGCCGAAGAAGATTGACGAATACGCTGCCGCTCCGTCTGTGGATGGAGACCCTTCTTGACCAGGGCCTCAGATGCAATCAGCAGTCATTTCAAAGGGGACATGGGGGGGTCTTGGGGGAGGATGGCAGAACAAGTCAGCCGCCAAAGTCCGGAGAAGAGTAAGGGGGCATATCTAAGAGAGTCATGATTCTTGTCAGAAAGGGTAAGGATTTGCTCAGAGGGAAGGGTACCTTGGAGGAGTTATGAGGGCGAGGGGGGGGGGAGGCGAGAATGAAAACACTACGGTGGAAGTAGGCAAAGCCACAACGGGGAGGGAAGGGGGGGATCATAGAAGCGACATTGCAACCAACATCTCGGTAAACAAGGCCTGGGTCCGACCAGGGGGTGAGTTGCCACTCTAAATTGAAAGGGGCGAAATCTTTTAAGGAGGCCGCGAAGGATAAGAGGTCGGGTATCGGCCGTACAGCGAAAAATGTAAGGACCGTTTATCAGCCCTTTCTAGAAGGGGCTGATGCACAGCCGCCACCAACAAGAGAGGGAGAAAAACCTCTGCTGCATAGGGGATCTAAAAGCTGTCGGCAAGGGGCTGCAACAGATCAGCCCTTGCCAGGAGGAGGACTATAAGAGAGACGATTGGAGAATGCCAGCTGTCGATATGCCGGGCGTGTAACTAAGAAAAACAGCTTCCCCAGCAGCAAATCTCGGGGGGAGAATCGTAGGGAAGTGGCAGGGTCGGGAAGGGGTATATCGGTTGCGGCAGGCCCAGAGACTATGGGGGTACAACGTGCCGTAGCTCGTTGGGGGGGACCGGCCCTTATAAGTACGTACAGGAATACTTGGAGAAAAAATTTTTGGATGCTAAGGGATTGTCTAGAGGTCTGTGTTCAGTCAGTAGAGAAGGGATCGAGCAGGCTGAAGAGTAGAGGTTTCACGTTCCGCTAAAGGGAGCGGATAGCTTTTCAAAGGGGGCTGGGTTCTAGTAAAGAGGGCTCCCTGGAGGGGTTACAGAGGAAAGGACCGAAAAAGATATTGGGGTCCGTCAAGGCAAAGAGATCAATGCGAGATTCCAAAAAGAACTTTCGCTGAGGGAAGAAAAGAGAAGAAAAAAGCCGCGAAGGAGCTCACTCGCGACAGAAGTCATCCAAGATGGATGGAATTGCGGAACCCCAATTGCGAGGATCAACAACAGAGGAAGAGAAGATTTTTTTTTCACCACCAACCGCAACAAAAGAGAATGAGGTGGGAGAGAGTTTGAGAAGATGCTACGGAGCGTGCTGGTCGACGACAACTGTAGGAAGGAAGGGACATGTCGAGAAATGAACGTTCAGGGGGAAAAAAGGAAGAGGCAGATCTCGGCTCGGGAAGGAGGTAAAGGATTTTTACCGCGTCTCAGAAAAAGAAACTAGTAAAAAAAATAATTTGAAGCCGAGGTGGGGGACGCATCTATCTGCGAGACTCTAAACCCCGAAGTACTGCCAACTGGAACAGATTCGAGGGTGGGAAAGGGTATGATTAAGAAAAGCATCAAATAAAGGTCCGTCAAAAAGTGGGGTCGCGCAAAAAAAAAAAAAAACTGTGGACCGGAGAAATTATCGGTGGCCGCGAATAAACAAGACTCACGTCACAACGAGAGAAGGGGGAACAAAACCTCCTAAGAAGAGGTAGGAAAAGGGGAAAATCCCCTTGTGGATCGACATTCCCCTGCAAGAAAGAAGTGAGGCGGGGGAACGGGTCGTTGGGGGCGTTTCGGCTGTTCGAACAACGCCGGCATATAAGGGACTGGCATTCAGAGAATCGGGTGGGGTTTCTCGCTGGAGGAAAGCATGGGAGAGGCAGAAGCGGCATGGCACTGGGGGCGAATCAGAACGGGTGGATATAAAAGGAGAAGGGAGGGATTCAAAATTGGGGGTGGAACAGGGGAAGCCCAAACGGGGCCTACTACGGGGGAACCTCAAGGTCCTTACACTTGGAGCCATGAAGAAGATAAAAGAAATCGATTCGACTAGGCGGAAGGAGAATAATTACTCAATTAAAGATGACGAAGGTTAAAAGCAAAAAGGATTAAAGAGGACTGTGGCGTTCCGCGGATCAAAGGACCGCTTAAGGGGGCTCTGAGCTCATCTGTCAGAAGTTGGGGATCTTTGGGGTGCTAAAGTGACCGGAGGGTGTTTAATGAGAAGAGGGTCCGAGATCTAAAAGTCGACAATAGTCGCTGGCTGTCAAAACTTAAGTCCACACGAGGGGAAATCGACAAGCAGGAAAGGCCGCGTCGAATATTTGCACTTAAGGGGAAAGTAAGGGAACTGGTTCTAAGGGCAATGAGAAAAGACCAAGTCGTTGGGAAAAGAAAAGGAGGAAGATGGAAAAGTACGAACTGGGGGAACTTTCTGAACGACTGTTTCAGCAAAACAAGGAGAAGCGGACATGCAAATGGAGGCCCCGTAGTGCGTGTGATCAAGTGCGGCGAGACAAAAGCTCTCACGGGTAAAAACATGAAGAGAACAGGATTAGAAATATGCAAGAGGCCTGGCTACGATTACGGGCTTTGCAAAACTAAGGGGAATAAAAACGAGGACAGAACGATTAGGGGGGAGTTGTCGGCAGGGGTCACCGGGGCGAAAGCACTAGAATTGTTGGGGGGGGAAAACAATGGTTTCGTTGGTAAACTGGAGAAATAGTGGAAAGTATCCGAAGCCGACCACCAAAACGAAACCGACACTTTCTGAACTTCCAGACAGAAGAATGCAGAAGCCTTCACAGCCGAGGGAAACTGCGGAAATAAATTCATAAGCTTTTAAGGGAAAGGGAGCAACTCTATAAGCAGGGGGGAAAGGAAAACGGATAAGGAACCTAAAAACACATAGGCGAGGTTAAGAAATCGGAGGAATGCGGGCCGATCAGAGAATGAAAGAGAAAATCCCACTCCTCAGGAGGTGATAATAGGGGCCAGTTGGATGGGCGCTGGGCGTCCCTTTCCGGAAGAACGCAAGTAAATATGGAAGCGCACGCGAAATGGTGGCAAAAGACGTATAAAAAGATGAGCCGGTGAGTCCCGTACGGCAAGTAGGGGGGCGGAGTACACGCAAAGCCATGCAAAAATTACGAGGGGAAAAGATTGGGGGGGAACGAAAAAAAAAGTAAGGGAAACCCGATTTGGATGTGAAAAAGAATTCCAAGGGGTCCGGAAATAGGCCAAGAGGTTGAGCGCGGCAAGGGGTGGAAAAAAAGAAGGGGTTCAGGGTAATGGGGGAGAAGATGGGGATCATACAAATCGGGGAAGAAGGAGATAAACCACACTGAGGGGGGGAAAAAGGTCCCGCTTCTGATACCAACAGGCAAAAAAGGAATTCGTTCACCATCCACTGAAAACACTCTTCAGGGGGCAGAGGCCGACGAGGGTATGCTCTTGGCTAAAGAACCTACAATCTGGTCAACCACGTTCTTACCAAAATTCGGCACCTGATTGGGGGGGGAGGGCTTTGAGTGACTCCGCCCACAATGGATATAAGGGAACAGCACCTTATCATCCGGCTGACCAGGGGGGGGGGAAACAATTGGCGAGAGTTCTAAAGCACGAGAGAGAATCAGGTCCACCGAGCAAAAACTACCACTTGCTTGATCACAGCTTCTTTCGGTACGTGGCGTACATTGGCCGATCTACCAAGGGGACACGATCTTTGACACCCTCCAAGGGGGAGTGATTTGGGGCAAGGGGACGGCAAGTTGATGAGAAGGCTTATCGATGTCTCCAGTCGCAATTCAGAGTCGTGGGGGGGAAAGGGTACGAATGGAATCAAGGACAAAAGCGAATAGGCTTCAATGTCAGGGAAGAAAAACAGAATGTCTGCAGTTTTGGGGTGGGTCGGGCGGCCAATGAGGAAAAAACAAATTCGAAGTTTGGCCAACTCGGACAAAAAAATTATAGTAGGGTACCGGTGAGGAAAAGAGGAGGTGTCCAGAAAGTGATGTACGGAGAGGAATCGGTGCCAGCCGGAGCGGGAATGCAGAGCGACGAGTCGAATAGGCTAAGGTCCGTTGGGGGCGCCGGGACTAGCATGGGCTCGGACCGCCAGTTTCAAAGCCGACGGGGGGCCGCGTGAGAATGGCCGCTATATTAGGTGGGTGATTGAAGAGCCAGGCGTTCGCCATTGGAATAGTCGAATAAGAAGGGAATCATCTGTTTTTTGACCTGGGAGGATTGCAAGGGGACCTGAAAGAAACGCCACGTCCGGGGGCGCAAAGATATCCGCGGCCGGCACTGGGGGAGGGGTTGAGAGGAAACACGTGGGCGTCCTTTGCGCCCGATGGGGGAAAAAGTCCGTCGTGATCGCGAATATAAGAACTTCCAAACCGAGGAGACCACACACCAGTTGTCGAAGGGTGGGGAAGAGATAGCCGAATCGTTTGACTAAAGCGAGGAACTACCCACAGCGTAAAAGGGGAAAAGTTTTCCACTCGAAAAAAGCAGTTCTGACGGAAAAGGGTGGGAGACTTCCCGATGAGAGGGGGGGAATGTTCAGCGTCATCTCAAAGCTGGAGGGAGGGGGCGATCGGCCCGGGCGGAGGGCAAGGGAAAGAAAACATACGAGCCCACCCAAAAAGAAGGGGAAAAAACATGACTATCTCGGTAAGAGCCCTTCTGAGCGGAAACGTTGGCAAGCCATCGACTCTTCGCAGAGGAGAGGACTATACGCTACACTAACACTTTCAGGCCACTGTCGATCATGACGGGAACATCCGAAAACGAACCTATAATTGACCAGCCTCAGAGAGTGTGGAAAAAAGGGGGATCGTCGTCAGAAGGGGAGTCGTGCTCGGTGCTAAAAGATTTGTGGGAGGAGGCCCATCGGCCGATCTTGTTGTGTACTGATCTCATTTGGTTGAGAGGAGGAGAAAATAGGACGAGGTCCAAGGGAGGAAGACTGGGATCGCACGTAATGCAGGATACTGGATTCAGCATGGGCATCTATCACCAGAAAAAAGCATCGAGAGTCGGTTCCTGTGCCGTAGTCTATGCGCTAGCACCCATTTTTAAGGGCGGGTTCGAGTCCCTTAGATCAATGATGGGAAAGGCTCTAGAAAAATAATTGGGGTAGGCCTTCGGGGAGATCCGGCATCCTTATGCCCTAAGAAAAAGGAAATGGAGAAAAACTCGAGCCGGAACGACATACGAAAGGGGGGGGCAGGGGATCAACCGGAAGCTCAAGCGCGAAGAAAATAATAGGAAAATCGATTTCGATTGCAGCGGAAAACCGGGATCTCTGAGAAACCAACGGAATGAGGAGGAAAAACGCTGGGGGGACATGGAGAGAAGGACGATAGGAGGGGAAGGGGATCTAACTGTCCATCAAGTAAGAAGATAGTAGTCGACGTTAAGCTAAAGAAAGAGACTTGTTTCTGCTGGCAATAGAGGACCGTGCCACTAGGCGAGCAGAAAGGGTGAGCTGCTCGATAAGGGAAAATCAAAAACATGGATCTAGGGACTCGAAACACTCCCAAATAGAAGATTGGCGAAAGACGCTTCTACAATATGGGGAAAGGCCCCTGTAAAATCAGAGCTCCGGATGCTAGATGAAAATACTCAGAATAAAGGACCCATAAGCAACAGGGGAAAAAAACTCGAATTTGGAACATATCCTGTGCCTCTCTGAGAAAAAAGGATCTAGAACCGGTTGAAACAAAACTATCGTTGTCACCCGCCTAAAACTAGGGGTCACCTGGGAGGGATAAAAAGACCCATTTAGAAAAAATTCCAAGGCAAACGACGATTAGGATGGGGGGAACGGGGCTTTCGGAGGTTTCCATATCCCGGAGGACACCTTCGAGGAAAAGAGGTTTGTTGCTATTCCACAAGACACGCTCTTCAAATTTCTAGTGCTCTGTTCTTCGATTGAAGGTGTAGATTACCTAGGAAAAACAGAGTATTACAATTCGAGAACATTGGTTTTGGGGGGGAACGCTGGGTTGGTAGCGTTGGCCCCTAGAAAGGTCCGGGAGAGCCAAGTACGATCTTTGGCGGGGCGAGCAAAACTGTCCACTTCGGCGGTCTACGTACAAAAGATTAAGGCTACAGGCCTATTCGCGGGGGAGAATCACCAAGCGTCACCGCCTGGTTGTCAGCGCAGGGCAAAAAGGCGGAGAGGCCGGATACCACACTTGTGGACTTTGGGGCCGAAAATCACGGCTGTTTGGAATCGATGGAGCAATGCAGCACAAAGTCAAGGCTTACACAAGTACGAGGGAGCACTGTCCTTCACAAAGTTCAGAGTGAACAAATAGCTTCCATCCTGCTGACTATTGTAATATCTATGCTCCTTGAAGTTGCTTTTACCTGTTATGCCATACGAACCAAAGAAGATTTACCTTGCTGAAATGATACTGGACCGCGAACTAAGTGAAGCAAGGAAACATACGGATGATAGGAGGGCCATGCTCCAATAGAAAATGCGCTTTCCAAAAGGGGAATAGCAAAATCTCTTCACAGGTTGCAGCAACAAGAGGAAACTTATAAGTCGACGGGAGTCCGGCTAAGGCCCCACGCTGCTAAATAAGGACTCAAACTATTCCTGTACACTATTAGGCTCTTGTCACACAGTTCGACAAGCAGATAATTGTGTTTGTGGGCGGGACTGTAAAAAACCAACGAAATTGATATTTCCAAGACAAATGGACAACACAAAAAACGAGCGTCTACAGAGGGTCCGCCAGTAAAAACGTACATGGTGGTACCCGGAAACCATTGCTGAACTTAGGATAAATGCGAGACTTATGGCCGCCGATAGATAAGGAGGAAAAAAAGATCAGTTGTCCAAGAATCACCGGAGGCGTCGGCCTAAAAGGCAGAAAACTCGTCAGGGAATGGACTACGAAGACAACGCAACTGTATCAACAATTGGCTACGGGTGAACTGACGGTGCGGCCGATCATTCCGATTTGAGAGGCTAGGAGAAAGTGGGCAAACGATATAAGGATATAAATTATTATCAATTACCCCGTACGTAATGGATGTAAAATTTGGTAAGAGTAAAAATCCTCAAACTGCAGCTCAGGAAGATTGGTTAAAGCCTAATAAATTCTACGAAGTGTATGGTCAGAATAGCATTCCCAATATGAAAGGAAGCCGAAGCGGGAGGGGGCATCTAGGGGATTTGGAAGGGGCATTCGGATGGGAGAGTTTTGTAGAGAAATCTAGGAGGACAAACAACACAAGGGAGGAAGCCAGCTTTCATGATAAACAACTCCAATACCGAAAATTCGTTCACAATTACCGGTGGGAGGCAACAGGATTCTCCGAAGGACCGGACTGGGGGGGAAGAGGGGACAGAAAGCCTCCAGGTCTTGCAATCAACGTGGGTATGGGGGATTTCAAACAAGCGGAGCACCGTGGCGGTAGGTCGGGGCCACCTCCCCACAAGGTGGACCTATACTTGACGCTGTAAAGTAAAGGGGGTAGACGGCTTGTCCGGAGAGGAGGTAAAATTGCGTGTCGAAGACGGAAGGAGAGACAGGTCAGAAAGCCCACTCAAAACGGAGGCAATTTGCAATATTCAACTCCACGTCCGGGGGGGAGGGGGCGTCGGCCATGGGGGCACCAGATGAAGAAGTGAGCTTTCGGAAACAAAAAGGGTCGGGAGGTTGGCCACCGGGGGGCGGCGGGAAGCAGCCGGATTTATCGTTGCTCAGGTCGCAAAAGAGGGGAATTTACGTCCGAAGGGAACCATCAAAAGAAGGCAGCCGAGTGCATGAGGAAAGCAGCATGCACGGTTACTGGCTGATGGGTGTCACAAAGGGGGTCCGGAAGATACCAGAAAGGAAATGGGGGGACCAAAAGACCAAAGAAAAATTGATCGTGCTGGGAGCCGGTGCTTAAAAGCGAAGGGCCAGAAGGAGGTCATTAGCGGCAGGCGGTCCACAGAAGAAAGTCGGGGCCGCGTCTAGAAGGGGAGGAAATTTCACGTTTTGGGAGACAGTACATCGGTTGCTGAGGAAGGGGGGGGAAAGGTTGGACTCAGGGGGCCGCGGAGCATGGCAGGATATGATCACTTTGTCTTGGCGGGGGGGAACACGTTGACTCCTACAGTCGAAAAAAAAAGCATTAAATGCGGGAGTTGGTCGTTGGTTGATGGCATAGACTTCATAAAGGCCCGGAAAGGAGAGAAGAATGAAAGGGCCAAGCGAAAAAGACTGTTCTTGTGACAGAAGCCAAACAAAAATTAAAAGGCCGTTTGCAAATCCAGCGATATTGTAAGACCTTGGCAATTTGTCTCCGGCCGAAAGTAGAGGACTTCAACAAATTTGAATTCAAGATCCACAACGTGGGGGAAAGGGTAGACCGACCGAAGCGTTGTTTGCAACTGCCGAATCTAGGGTACGACGAAGTGAAGCCGTTTGGATTTGAAAGAGTGCAGGTATCGGCCGAGGTTGGTAGGCCAAGGGTGCGTAGTCGATGTTGGGAAGGGGAGGGCGTCATCCCCAAAAAACCCCCCCACAACCAAAAAAAAACCCCCCCCCCACCCCCCCCCCCCGACCACCCCCAACACCACCCACCCCCCCACCACCACCCCCCCCCCCCCCCCACCAAAACAACCCCCCCCCCAACCGGCCCCCAACCAGCCAAAGAAAACAAACCCCCCCCCCCCGAAAAACAAAACCCCCCCCCCCCCCCCAAAAAAAGCCCCCCCGAAAAACCCACCGCCCAAACCACCCCCCCCACCCAAAACCAAAGGCCCCCCCCCCCGAACCCCCCCCAACCCACCCCCCAGCACCAAGCCCCCCCCCCCCACCAAACCCGACCCCCCCCCCCCCCCACCCACCCCCCGCGAGAGAAAATGTTTGTACGGACTTTTTGGACAGTAACAAAAGAAGGCACTTATCGATCAAACCCAACCCCCAACTCTAAAAAAAACCATCTCTCTTTTAAATCTGATTAGGATAAAGTCTGTTAATCTCCAAAATGCTTGAGTGGCAACATAGGAATCGCCCTTCAACACTATAAACTCGACACACAGAGTAAGAGAGGAATAAGAGTGTCTATCATTAGCGGGAGAAAAAAAGACTGAAAAGAACTAAAGCTTCAGTTTGAAAGGGTCAAAAAACTAAAAGGTCCTTTAGTGAAGGTAGTCGTTTTCGGATGACAGGCGAGGGGGGTGTTTGCCCCTTTGCGCGGCCAGAGGGTTTGAGAGGCGGCAGATAAGGAACAATTGGCCGTAGTGGAGCGCAAGTTGGAGGGGGAGGGACTGGATTCCTCTATCTGGTGGCATGCTAAGAAAGCATCGAGACATCCATTGGAAAGGCGTAAAAAGAGAAGCGCGCTTTGGGATAGATGTGGGGCGCAAAATTCGTCTCCACTGAGTTTGAGAAGAACTATGACTCTGGAGCCGCAAAAAGAAATGGGATCGATCAGCCAGGATCCCGGATCGAGACAAAGAAAAAACTGTCTCTTCGAACGAACGGATGCATCGCATTTGAAACGAGGAACGGAAGAGCACAGCCCTCCTACTCGATCAAAGCTCTTTAAAGAGTGCGGCACAAAGCTGGGCGATCAGATCGGACAAAACACGGAGGAGGGGGAAACTCGGGGTGCCTCACTCCCATCGTGGGAGAGGGGTATCGAGGAGTGAAG
>Ga0179591_1207172_pt1 | contig 10440 bp, 13 predicted proteins | sample CZOMad2_1_08_16f_FD_182891 | JGI IMG/M metagenome (GOLD analysis project Ga0179591, IMG submission 182891) | Vadose zone soil fungal communities from Angelo Coast Range Reserve, California, USA - CZOMad2_1_08_16fungal (PacBio error correction) | ecosystem: Environmental > Terrestrial > Soil >...
CTTCTAAGCCTTAGAGAAAGGAGGTAAAGCCTTGCAAGGGAATTAGGCGAGAAAGCCTTTCGGGGGAGAAACCGGGATTGACTGCGGTGGCACCGAACGAAAAAAAAAGGGGGAGATCGTGTCAGTTGAAGGAGCGATCCGTCGTTAGGTAAAGAAGGAGGCGAGCAAAAAACGGAGGGGTTTCCGGGGGAGAACGGAATCGCGGCTATAATAAGAGATGAACGCTTCGTACTTTGGAGGAAGCGCGGGCTTCTCAGGAAAAGGCCGGAGCACAAAGCGGAAAGAGGCTAAAGCCGTCGTAGCAAAAGGAGAAGAGAAAAGGGAGCCTGTCTTTTGCTGTTAAAGGAAAAAACGACGGACAAAGACAGGATCCCGGCGCAATCTACAAAAACGCATTGGCAGATGGAGGCTCCAAAGAAAGCCTGGGGAAAGGTCGGTCGGCCGAACTCCGGGCGGGGAAAATACAGTCGACTGAGTTGCGAGAATTGCCAAAGAAGCCGGTAGGTATTTGACGGCTCAAAAAGTGGCAAATAAAAGGAACAAAAAGACATCACGAGGAAAAATCGGGAAAGGTCATAAAAGGGGGAAATGTTTCGTGCAGACGGAGGGGGATCAAAGAAAAGGCGTGGGTGGCAGGAAAACTATGCAAGAAACGAGAGACGAGCAAAGAGGATATAATGGCGGTGTCGAGAGAGAGTGTCAGAACGGAAAATAAAAGAGGAACGAAGTAAAATCTATAAGTGGCCTGAACGTACACACGGCAATATAGCGGAGATTTGAGAGACGAAAATTAAAGAGGAGAAGGAAGCGGCGTAACAAAAAAAATGAACGTGAAGCTACCACTCCAAAAAAAGCTTGAACAGTCGAAGCGAAAGGGTGGCGCCTCGTTGAAAGGGGGAGAGGCATCATCGAAAAGGAAGGGCGGGCAGAAATGCCGAAACAGCGACAATCTGATTTTCAGCCAAAGTAAGGGGAGGAGAAATAGAAAAATCATCGAGGGTTTACAAGAAACCGGGAGAAGATTAAATCAGGAAATTGGGAAGGGGATAAAGGATAAAGAAAAGGGTGGGGTGACCCCTGATTAATAAAAGAACAGCAATCCGTCTTTGCTGCGCTTCAACCCAGGGGGGACGAAATCTTAGCTTTGAAAAACAGCAAAGGGGGGCCCCTCGAAGGGACCTTTTTGGTGCCTTTGTCAACCAAAAAAAAAAACCAACCGGGGAGGGAAGTGCCAAAAAAGATGCTCAGGGGCGTTGTGAATGGCGAACAGGGGGCGCATGAGAGGCCCAAGAAAAGTTTGCCTTCCTACGGAAGAGGGGACGTGAAGAAGGGTGGCCACTGCGTTACGAAGGGGGAGGGAAGGGGGGAAGAACCACAAAGAGGAATCTATCGAAACCCGCCTTGGCCGGAAGGGGGGCTTCGTCCACAAAGAAGGAGGCTTGTCGAAATGGTAAAGAGCGTTGCAATGAAGAGCCGGGCAAGAAGTCGGGAACAGTAAAAACTTGGTGGCGTAATAATGCAGAGCAAGGGGATCATCAATATGAAGAATGGAAGAACGACCCGAGTATAAAAAACGAGGGAAAAACAGTAAAGAAAGACTATAATACGGGGGCTGGGGTAGGTCGGTAAACAAAAGGATCCGTCATCGGATTTTGGGAAAGATAAAAAGAGACCTAATTAGGTGGGTCAAGGGTCACACAAAGAAGCTAAAAAACGAGGGATCAAGACGGAAGAACCGATAATTCGAGGGATATAAAAACGGATGCGAGAGGGGGATAATGGTTACTAGACGGATAAGGCAGAGAAAGAAAACTCATCGAGATCCGACGACAAAAGAAAACTCCAGAGGTGGAAAGGCAAGACTGCAGTTCAACCGTGACGACCTTCAGAGAGAGGGGCGTAGGAACAAACTCCTTACTACCAGGGAAGGAAGGAAAGGAAGACTCATAATTTCATCGTCAACCCTCGGACAAGAGAAAAGAAAAAAGTCACGGCAATCTAAAGTGATCAAAAAAGGAAGCTCTAAAAAAACAAAAAATGGATTGAGTAAATAGAGTCGGCAATGGGCATCGGAAAAAAACAGGGATGACTGCCTGGAAGAGGAAAAGCGTAGTCTATGAGCCTAGCGACGGAGGTAGGGACGGCATTGGTGCGGAAATTGGGGTTGCACCGCTCGAGAAAAAGTCTGCGCGGGGGAGAAAAAAAGCAAGGGCCCCTGGTTAACCGATCGGAAGGCGGGGAGGGAAGAATAAGCCAATTATCAGAGAGGAAGGAGCGGCAAATCGGGAAAGAAAGAGAAAAAAACAAAGCGACGGGTAATAGAAAGACATTCTCATGATGGCAACGAGAGGAGAGGTGAGGGGGTTGTAAAAGAAACCACCAGGACATGGGAGGAGCGGAAAAATTTAAAGGACCGAGGGGGACGTGAAGGGGGAAAAAAAAGAGAAATAAAAACCCCCGTGTCAGCAGCGGGGTAATGTGTCCGACGGGGAGGGGACTGGAAGTAGCGGCGGAAAATTCGTCTGCGGAGCTGTCCCCGGAAATGGCTCATGCCGGAACACACGTTCGGGAGGACCGGCAGCAGGTAATCGAAAAGTCTCCAGAAGAGGAAAAGTTCCGACTCCAGGAGTTTGGCGGGAAGGCCGAAACGCCACTATCCACAGGGCCGCGGAAACTAGTCGAAAGCGTGGTGTCGATAGGGAACATCGAAAAAATTCACAAGGGGGAAAAAAAATCCCGGCGATCCGGCCGGCCAACAACATTGGGGAGGATGTGGTATGAAAGAAGGGGACACCCGGGTCCATCGACCGAAGAAACTCAAGGGGTTTGGGGAAGGAAAAAAGAAAGAAACCTAAAAAAGGACCGTCGAGTTGAAAAGAAAACAGTAGGGGGGTTCACATCATACATAAAGCTAAGAGTGGGCAAAACGGGGTTAAAGAAAAGAAAAAGGACTTAAGGTCTGTTGTACTCAGGGGACCCTGCAGGACAGGACTGAATGACAAAGAGCCAAGGGGTTCAAAAAGGATTCAGGCTCCGTTTTTTAATGACGCCGAGCTGCGAAAAGGGTTCCACAGGAAAGGAGTGCGGAAAACAATCGCTTTGGACGGGGGTATAGGCATGCGGATGGGCGTGAAAAAGGGGGAGGACGAATGCAAACCCGGGAGAAATAATGCTGCAAGCCATCTCGGGCTCCTGGAAGACCGTTGGAAGGGTCAGGGGTGGATGGAAAGGATGATTCGAGGGGGAGGAAGGACCAAAATGAGGTACTCTAGATGTATCCTAATAAAACAGGACGATATTTCAAAAAAGGAAAAGGTTCAATCCTGCCAAAACCTAGGGAAAAGACGGGCACGGGAAATTATTCCGTTCAAGAGCTCTGAAAACTCGAGAGAACCATAATTTTACTGAAGGGAAGTTGGCGCTCGAAGATGAGAAAATCACCGCCAAACGGACCTGAGGAGAGGTGATAAATCTACATACGTCAGCAGAAAAGAAAATGATAAGGTGATGAAGTCAACTAAGTCCTCTGGGGTGGGCAAGGGGGACAAACTGAAAGTTCGATCAAGAAACACTCAAAAAATGTCGGATCTATGAACGAAAGCAGTAACAAAAATCAGACGCGACGGCAACGAGCACGTTAATTAGCGTGAGAAGCAGTGAAAAAAGAAAAGGGGCTCGAAGGGGGGACGCTGAGGGAGGATTTGGTCCTCGAAGGAAATGCGACAAGACAACACATGTCAAAGCCAGTATGCCGTTGGGGCATGGCTCTCTCGCGGGGCGAATTTTGAACAAGGTTTCACGGGGAAACTCCGAGCCTCAGGGAAAAAAGCGAATGGGAAAATTAACAGGAAAAGAAAAATCCAATCCCATGCAGGAGCGCGAAGAGGGAAGCTCAGAGATGGCAGAGACCAACAAGATCGCGAAGTTAAGGACTTCAAGAGCCATTCCCTACAGTAATCAGGGGAAAAAAGCAGCTCGAAAAAAAAAAATAATCATCACGCGTCGCCTAAAACAGAACCTCTCGGAGATCAATAAACGAAACACTGCGCGAAAAAGATTCCAGTAATTCTTGCTGCAGAGCGAGCACTCAAAATGAAGAGGGTAATAGAGAGTGAGAAAAGCATTCAAAGAGAGGGAATGGAAGGGGGGGTCTAGCCGGGAACCTCCCTGTAAAAAGAGAGCCGCGCCGGGGGGTGGGGGGGGATCGAAAAACTTAGTGAGGGGAGAAGGTTGAGGAGATAATTTTGCAGTAATCGCAAGAAAAAAACGTAGGGATATTTAACTAGGATCTCGCATCTCGGAGATTGTTGACCGAGAATGAAAAGGAGCAATATCAGCGCGCGCTTTGGCCATGTGGGGGGAGGGAGGAGCGGTGCGCACTCGACTTAAAGGACGCCGGCACCACTTCACCGCTGAGAAGAAGAGAGTATCCCACGAGAAAAAAGTGCTGGGGGTGAAGGGGTCTTAGCAGGTCAGGCCAAGAAAAAAAGGGCAACTAAAAAGTAGAAATTTTGCGGGGGGAAGAGGCTTCGGGGAAGATCAACCGGGGAGGTTTCTTTCGAAAAAAGGAGGGCCCTCCTTAATATCAGGCTGTAACTCTAATAGTGCAATCAGAATTGACTGGAAAAGCGGCAATAAAAGTTGGCAAAAAGAGCTGACCAAGAGAGGAGCAATCCAATACTCTTCAGAACCGGTCGAATGGATTGGAGAGGGGAAGGCGGCGAGAGAACTAGAAGAAAAAGAAATGGTTGAAGCACTGCGATCGCATCCAGCACGCAAAGAGCTCAAAAGCTTCCTCGTACACTTAGGGGGTGAGAGTCTCAGACTTGTAGATAAAAAAACCCGGAACACTACGGAAGAACACTTCGAACCGTGGCCACCTGAAAACGGCAAGAGCCGAGGGGATGAAAAGCGGTGTCGCGAAAATCGAGAAGAACGAAAGGGCCCCCAAACCGAAGGGGGCGGACATCAATACGGGAAATCAGCCAAAGTCAACACAGAGTCCTTGCAGGACCGAAGGTGGAGAAGGAGGGGGAAACTTTGATGCACAGGAGTCCAAAGAAGGTCGGCCACGAAGGTCCGGACAACCAAGAAAAGAGTTTACCACGGCTGAAAGAGAGCAGCATAGCTTAGGAAAAAAAAGAATCGTGGAAAAGAAGGGAGAATGTCAGGAACAAAAAATCAAAGCATGGTGGAGGGGGGAAACCCGGCATAAAATAACAAACCAGAGAAGGGGGTTTGAGGGCGCGTCAACAATTGCGAAACAACTCTGGCTTTCTTCTGGAACGGACACCCCACGGGTCGGCACCCTCCATCAGGTTGTGCCTAAGTGGGAAGGTTCTTTGACGGGAAAAACAGATGAAGCTGTCGTCATGGGGGGAGGGAACAAGGGCAAAATCGAGAACAGAAATGGGCGGCAAAAAGGGGAAAACGGGATCAGACAAGAGGGGGACAAATCAGGACTAATTCGCAGCTAAAAAAAAACAAAAAACACCGGAAGGAGAAGGTACAGCGGCTGGAAGTTGGAGACTTGACTCAAAAAATAGGGGCCATCAAAAAAAACAAAACTCCACAAACAAAAAAAAAAGAGGATAGAGAGAGAAACCACCAAAACTCCAAAAACAAACAAACCAAACCGTGAAAGAACTTGATAATTGGAGCGCGTAAGAAAGGGAGAAACAGAACAAAACCTTGGTAAGGCGGCAGGACGAGCAGTGAAAAAGGCAGCAAGCATAGACGAAGTGGGGGGAGAAAGAAAGGCAACTCACGCCTTCAAAAACATTCCTCTATATCGGGATTGGGGTGGTAGGGAGATGGGGAGCATACTGCACCGGCACGCTGATGGGGAACAAAGGGAAAGGATAAAGGACCATCTTTTTTCGGGATGTCCACAAAGGACAAGCTAAAGGCGGAGGGGTCCATCCATGAGCATATCTTAGAAGAGGTGCTAACTACGAATCAGGTGGGGGAAGAAAGGGTCAATGGTTACATGTACAAGTAGGCAGCTCCGACAGAGCGCGATCTTGGACCACCCTAGAACTCCGCTGGGGGGGGAAAGATTAAAGAACGCAGGTCTCAAATTCAAGAAGAGCTCTGATAGTGAGAACCCTACCCGAGCGACAAGGCCTGCCTGCAGACGCAGCGAGGATTTCTCGGTCAAACTCGCCAAGGCGACGACGAGTAGAAACGAAAGGGGCCGGACATGTCGATGCCATTGCCTCAGAGAATTAAAAAAACAACACAGTGTTAGGAAAGATAGACTAAGAGGATGGGGGGGAAAGCTGAAAAGGAGTGAAGGGTCCGGGGAGGGGAGGGAGAAGCTTGGAGGTGTGAATCCCTCAGAGAGAGCTTTACATTATCAATTTGGGCGGAAGTTAGGGGGGTCTCACGAGAAAAGTAGAGACAGTTGCACGTGAGACCTCAAGTGGCCCTTTTCAAAAAAAAGTTTCGGTCAAGGGGAAGAGAAGAAGAAGAGTAGAAGCAGGCCATGCGTAGTCAAAGAGGAAAAGAAGGGAATCAAACAACCTTACGGTAATCAAGATCCGACGAGCGGTGACTGAAAATCCCGAAGAGCTGATAGTTTGAATTGGGAGTGGAAATCTGAAAAAAAGAAGGGGGGAGGGGCTCAAGATCGTGAAACAGCCGCGGACGAAAAGGTGTAACAACATCGAAAGAAAAAAAAAGCACCGGATGTCTCGAACTGGAATGTGGTTTTGTACAGAGGGGAATATGGGTAAGCGGGGCAATGACGGGTCTATGAAGCGAAAAACATGCTCGCATGGAAGAAGGGGAAGAAACCACGGGTTAAGGCGTTCATCAGTGCGCAGGGGGGGAAGACAGGCGCCGAACAGGCTCAACCCTCGAGTACAAAAGGTGCAGACGAATCCTGATTATTGGTGGGAGAAAATACGGCAAACGAATAAAAAGGACGCTGAGAATCTCTTCTCTACGAAAAAGTTTGTGACGAAGGAGCAAAGGGAAACGTAGAAAAGTTCACCAACTGATTTACTATCAAAAAAACGGCCGCCGAAACACAGGTGGTGGGGGAGGAGAAACTTGGTCGAAAGAAACGCTACCTTCGAATAGGGGTGTGCAAGGAAATCCCACGAGGCAAAAACCTGATGCAATGGGCAAGACCTGCGGGGGACGAAAAATAAACTGAGAGGGGGACTAAAACGGGGTGACGCAACCTCCACAGAACGGAGGGACTTCTTTAGGCAGTTGACAACCCGATGGCGGGGAGGGGCCCGGAAAAAAAGTAACGTATGTTCAAGAATGGATGGCACGTTGGAGGGAAGGAAGCGGGGAGGGGAGCCTGTGAAAGTAGGGGGGAAGACTGCTTCTAGTATCCCCCAGTCCTGGCTAAAGCTGCTTGGGGAAGATGGTGTCGGAAGTTCTTCAGAGGAAAAAAAGGGCCGAAGGGGTCATAACCCGGGTAAAAAAAGACGAACAGTCTATGCAAACTATGCAAAGGTTGCTTGGGGTAGATTCACGAGTCTTCACGGCGCCGGAACCCGCTCGCGCTGCGCAGGTAGGGGGGGGGGGAAATAAAACGACAATCGCAGACGACTCGCCGAGGGGGCGTGGTCCTATGTTCCTCACGGCCACGCAAGTACGGCGACAGGTAGCGGACTGTCCAAGTACTAACGCTAAACCTAGGGACAGGGAGGGGAACAAACCAAAGGTTTCATGAAGGTGGTTGAAGAGGGGAAAAAGGCTTCTGTGCCGTCAGACCGGAAACGCATGCGGAATGGGAGAAAGAGAATGCTGAAAATCAACGGATCAAGGAAAAAAAAAGGGGGCCCTAGGGGGGCGCTCGCGGGGGGAACATGGGGGATCCAAGTCGCAGAAAAAAGCCGAACCGGAAGAAAACATCGCAGCGGAGCAGAAAGAAAGGCGGGAAGAAACGGCGACGGCAAGGAAAAAAAACGTTCCAGTTGGCTGTAGAGCATCTTCTGGACCAAGCCGTGGGCAGAATGGACGGACGGCTTCGGAGGGGGAAGACTCGAGGTGAGAAAAGGAAAAAGGGGAGGGGAAAGCCTTTCAGTCGATTAGTAGCAGAATACAAAGGTTCCAGGGGAATGTCAGCCGCCAAAAGCCATAACCGCTACTCGAAAAAATAGAGAACGACGGAAAAAGAGCCGCGGAAAAAAGGTATAGAGCTCTTCAAATCCAACGAAGAGAGGTGAAGAGACTGCTAAATCGCAGATCACCGAAAGGTTCTATGCGAGCCGGGAAAAAACTGGGAACATCGAAAAGGATAAAAAAAAAAAGGAACGAAAGAGTCAGCCCGCAACCGGAAAAGGCCAAAGCGCAAGAACATAGCACGGCATCGAAAACGAAGTCATCCAGACGGGGGGAGGCGCAGATATCAACAAAAAAATCTCAACTAGATAAGAAAGAAAAAAGGGAGCGAATTCAAGAATTTCTTGTCGGTCGGGGGACGAGCCGGGAAGAGAATGTTAGGAGCCTAAAGTTCTGGGGGAGGCGAGGGAGGATTCGTGGAGGTTCGAGCGAAGGGTTGGGGAAAAAAAGCAAGCATATAAACAGGAATTGTATGTAACACTCAGGACAGGGGAGCTACAAGCGCTAGGTTTGACGAAGGCCAGCGCGAAGGGAGAAATTGGGGGGGAAAAACGTCTTAGGTCCTGTTAATTGGTCCAAGAAGCGGGGAGAGAGCCTGGAAGCGCCTGAAACATCGGCACATCAAGCTCAGGGGCCGAGCGAGCCAAGAAAAAAATTGCATTGCCCGTTGGAGATTCAGCACGGCTTCAGTTGGGGTGGTACAAAGCCGGAAGGGGACCGAGCAGGGGAAGCAAAAGATGGTCAGATGCAGAGACAAGAAAAAAGTGAACTGGGAGGGCTGTGAATCGCAGGGCAGCCGAAGAAGACAACTAAAAGCGGATCAGCAGGGGCTGGACGTGGCGGCATCGACCGGAAGAAACAGGACCAGAATAGGCAGGAACACAGTTTCGAGGTCAAAGGAGGGGGGGGGGGTCTGCAGGGGCTCTATCACGAAAAGAAAGGGGGAGGGTGGTCCGGCTCGAGAGAAAGAAGCACTCTTGCCGACAACTCGTGAAGAGGAAACTTAGGTCGATCTCAGAAGTTGGAGCCTGTAAGAAAAAATAACATGGCCGACGGGAACTTGGGATTCGCGTGTCAGTCGTAATAGACTCACGTAGAGACTGGGAGTCACTGCTCGGCAGCTGCTAAATGTAAAGAGTCTGGGACAAAATTAGTAAGGGTCAGAAGAAAAAAGACCAACTTACAACAACCGGAGAGCCTTCATCGCCATATTTGGGCGCGGGGGGGGGGGCCGCGGGGGGTTAGACGACAGCAAAGAAAAAAAAACCCTTGCAAAATGAAGGGCAGTCACAAGAGAAAAGAAGCTTGTGAACAAATTCCGTCTTCACTAAACAGAACGCGTCTGAAAATTCAAACGGGAGAAAATCGAAAATCCGGTCGTCCGGGGGGGGGGCATGGCAGAACGAAAGTCTGGAAAGGTTGTGGACCCAGGAATAAGGAAAAGAAACTAAGGACGCTTGGGGTATTCAAATTCCCCATTGAAACACCGAGGGAGGAAAAAAGTCTTGAACAACCAACACCGGTCGAAAAATAGGGCCGGAGGCCAAAAGACTGTTCAGGGGAAGGCACACACATATTGAGCAGTCCGTGTAGAAGCAGGGGCCGTTCAATAAAAAGAAAGGCGGAAGGGCAAGAGCTGAGATCGGTCAGAAAGGGGAAAAAAATGGAGACTTGACGAGAGGAGGGCGAGAACAAGAGGGATCATAAGAGCAATCAGGTAAGATGGGCGGAAGTGGGGGGAGCACTTCGAGCCAAAAAAAAGACAATGATGATTGCGGAACCATTTTCCTATCGTTGAAATTTGAGAGCCTTGGAGAACTCGTGCCAGACGAACCAAGGTTAGGTCAAGGGAAATTCGCTAAGATGATCGCATAGACGAAGGTGAGAAGGAGAACCCTCATAGAGCACCAACGACAAAAAGTCACCTTCCAGAAAAAGAAAGCGTTTTTGGGGGCTCCTGTTGGGCAAAAAACTGTCAACTGAAAATGAGTCACAACTAAGAGGGAAAGGGAGGGGGGGTGTGCCGTTCAACAAACAAACTAAGCAGAAAGGGGGAGGCCATGGAAGCCCCAGGGAAGAGGTCTAGTGAAAAAACGGAGAGAGGTTGGGGGTATAAGTAATGTCGAGGACTTTACGAAGGCAGCGCATGGGCTCGGCGCAGAGACGCTCCAAATCTAGACCTCATCTTGGGGGAAAAGGCAAGCTAAAAAGGAACTTTCCTGGGTAACGTGGCGAGAGAGAGGAGAAACCGACCTTCAAGAAAACCAAATAAACCTAGTAGAGTTACAAAGAGTAAAAATCTACGTCACCGGGATACACTCAATGATCAAAGGGGGAAGGGCCATGAAAGCGATA
>Ga0179591_1305327_pt1 | contig 10440 bp, 10 predicted proteins | sample CZOMad2_1_08_16f_FD_182891 | JGI IMG/M metagenome (GOLD analysis project Ga0179591, IMG submission 182891) | Vadose zone soil fungal communities from Angelo Coast Range Reserve, California, USA - CZOMad2_1_08_16fungal (PacBio error correction) | ecosystem: Environmental > Terrestrial > Soil >...
CGGGACTGTGCGGGAACGAGAAGTCCGTAGTGCGGGGGAGGACACAGGTAGGCGCACCCTTGGGTCCACGTATGGGGTACCCCGTTAAAGACCAGAGAAGAGACGTGTGTCTTCCTGAAGTTCAATTGCTTTCCGGGCATGAGACCGGCGCAGAGGGGTGCAGGTTGGGATCGGGGGGCGTGGTGTCGCCGTCGTCGTTTGACGGGGGGTAACCGTGACCGGTGTAGCTCGATTCTGTTGGAAAGGAGACAATTCTGGTGTGCAATCTGGGGGGCGGCAGGCTGCGTGTAGTCATGAACAAGTCAGGTTGGGGCGTGGCTAAGCGGGGAAAAAATGGGACCGGTCGTGTGCCGGGAGGTTGGGGAAGGGGGCCCCGGGAGACACGTCGGGGGGGTAGCTGTTAACCTCCAAACTAAAAGCAGTGCTTCCGGGAACGGAAACGGGCAGTCGAGGGATCTGATCACCGTATCGGGGGCGGGGAAGAGAAACAGAATACGACACTGCGTGGCCGTCAGAAGGGTCAGGGTCGTCGTCGTTAACGGAAGCTCTCTGATGGTTGACCGAGAACCGTGGAAACCCGTTTAAAGAAGGGGTCAACAACCCGGATGGACCGCGAATTCCTTAAGGGTGAGTGGCCGCTGGAGGCGGCCGGGAACGTGGTACTGGTACGGGAAGGAATAGACACGAGCGTGGTGCTTCCCTACCTTAAAAAAGAGTTCCGCTGATACAACGGAGAAGAGGGGGCAGGGGATGGTCACACAGAGTCAAGCGTTCTGGTCGAACTGTAGGTACGGGAAGTGTACATCTAGTATTTCATGGGTTTAACTAGTGGGGGTGACGCGTTGTCAAGGAGGTGGATGGACACAGCCCAGCGGGTGTATAATGAGGCCGTGGTTCCGCTGGGAGTATGCCATCGCGGGGGGAAAAGGGGGCCCGTCGTTGGGACCGTGACCTGCCTTGAAACGGGGATCCAATTACGTGAGGGGAGGTCGGGGTACGGGCTTAACAGCAACGTGATGGATCGTCATGGTCCGACCTGAGGCCTTAGCATTCTGTACTTCAGAACAGGGAAGGGAAGCTGCTCGGGTCTGAGTTTAACAACGCCGGTTAGCCGCGGGTAAAAGGGAGGAAGGGGCAACGCCTAAGTGTGCGTTGACGTCCTTCAACGTGTTCATTGGCTGCCGCTGTAGGACAGCCAATTTCAATATAAGGGGAAAAGGGGGGGCAGGGGACCTTCAAGGGACAAGAGTGGTGTCCTTGTTGGAGCATAGTGGCTTTATGCTGCTGATCACGGCGCATCGGGGGGGGAAGGGGAGATTCAGTTCGACCTGCGGGACACAGGGGTCGTCACGGGAACCGTGAGCTCTCGTAGGGGGGTGACAAGAGGCAGGTTCTGGTGCATCGTTTGAAAAAGGGAAGAAAGCCCGGCTGGAGTTGAAAGAGAAGCTTAACGTTGAAGGTGGCGTGAGCGGTGAAAAGGGAGGAAGAACCGGGCACGAACGTGACCTGCCCGCCACACTTGGGGGGAAGGAAAGCGCATTTTGCGTGCCGCGGAGGGAAAAGGGGAGGATCGGTGGGCTTTGTCTCGTCATGGGGAAGAAGGGGGAAGGACCGTCGCGGGATGGTCGTCGGATCACAGACGGTTATCGAAATCACAACACAACGAGGAATGAGGAGAAGAAGGAAGAGTGACCACGATGACCAGAACGGGCAAACTTAATCATAAGTAACAGGACCAAGCACCAGCGTGGATGCTCCTGGGTGGGCATGCACAGTACTCAAGCCGGCACAGGCATAAAAAAAAAAAAACTCTGTGGGACGTCACGTGCAGGAGTCCACAAAACTGGAATTGCACGGGGGGCCGCCGAAATCGTCACCTTCCAAAGAGAAGTAGCTTAAAAGCCAGCACGAGCGGGGTGGAACGGAAGATCTTGGGGGTAGCAAAGAGACGGTCAGCCTTGCAAGAAGGGGAAAACAAACCTAAGAGATTCACGTCGGAGACGAACAGAGCGAAGGGAGTGAAAGGAGACAAGCAAAACTCCGACTGTCAGCAAAGGAAAAAAAAATCAGACTCAAGGAAGACAAACACTCCTCGGCCAGCGTGCAGGTACTCAAAGGGCGTGCCACTGTGTTCCAACGGCCCGCCTGAACAACAACAGGAAACATCGCTACACCCACTCTTTGACCTAAATGGGAACAACGCGGCGCAACCAATAAAAGGCCGCCCGGACCAGAACTGTCAGAGAAAGGCACGTACCGGGAATACAAAAGACTAACATGAAGAAAAGAAATCACAACGATGCGGAAGGGGACGAAGGAAAGCGCACTCAAAAGAAGCAAGGGAAGAACACCAAAAAGAAAGCTGGAGAGGAAAGGAAAAGGGACTGGGCCACGTTGCCACAATACCGAGGAAGAACGAAACAGGAAAACGAGCAGGCTTCACGAAACATCAAAAAAAAGGGGTACCTACGGAGCGACACACTTTCGCACATAAACTGGGGAAGATGAAGGAACACATACCGAATACTAAGAAAGCACTGGTCGAACTACCAAAAAGCGAAAAACATGGTGCAGGACCCGGGAAAGAAGAAAATTAAGCCACACACGATGACGCATTGTCAAATCCCATCACAGGAAGGAACGGACGTCGGGCCATCGTCGGTCACGTCCGCACCGAATGGAAAGAAGCGGTGCCCTAAACCGAAGACACGGCAAAAAACTAACAAAAAAAAAAGTAAACAAGGGGCATCTTCGGGGGCGGTCAAAAAGAATCACGTGGGGTGACAGTACGAAGAACAGCGAAAGCGCACCAAACCTAAGAATACCAATAAATAACCCAGAACGTCTCACAATCAAAAAAAAAAGCGGAACAGAAAGGCAACCATGGCGGGACTTAAAAACTAGACCAGTGACCGAAAAGAGAAAAACCGGTGTAAGCGGAAAAAGAAGGATTTCAATTAAGAAACAACGCTCGTGCAAAAGATAGGATACACGGAGGAGAAAAACGGACACGTGCCAAGCCTTCATAACATCTTCCACAACCACCGGGACTAACGGGCGATACGATGACAACAAACGGGCGTGTTGGACCTTGAGAAGAGAGGGAAGGGGAACGGGCGTGCCATAGACCTGAAAAAGAAAGGGAGCACGGGGAAGAAAAGTACTCGGTTTCCACGGGTCGCGGGCGAGAGGAGACAGGAAGGGACAAGAACGCGACAATGGACTTGAGATTACGATCCTGCACCAGGCGAATAAAGAACATTCACGGTCAATTAGAAAAAAAAATGGCACGCTCGTTGCCAGAGTTCATTCACGGTGGGGCAAACCTGAGACGTTGGACACGGTGCCGGGGAAAAACAAGAGGAAACAAACGGCACCTAGGGATTATCAGTTCAAGAAACACGGGAGTTTACAGGACAAAGGGGAAAACGCGGCGCAACACGAAAAACCGGGGAAAACCCGAAAGGGGAGGACGGTAAAGGTGTCCTAAGAAAAGAACGAGACTTGGAAAAAAGAAGGTCGTAAAAACTGAGCGAATCCAAGGCCACAACTATGCGAAGGCGAGAAAGAGGAGGGTGGAAATTGAAAAGCAAAATAGGAAGAGGACACACGGTCAAGGAAACAAATCTTTGAAGAGGGGCATGAAATACACCAATAACAGGGGGAAAAAATGCCTACAGCTGAAAAGACGGAAACCGGGCATATCAGCTTCGGGAGGGGACAAAAGAACGGTGGAGTGTGGTGAACATCTAGTACAAAAGAAAAATCTGCGAGAAAAAAAAAGAATGAGAGAAATAGTCTGCGGTATGCAAAAAATGATTAAGGGAAGACCACAACTCCCTTTCAACTTCGAGGGATAACGCGAGCTGACGGGAGGTTCAGGTGGCGTTCAAGCTGTAAAGCCAAAAGCCACGAGGCGAGAAAGGCACGTGGAAATAGGGGGGGAGTGAATGCCCTGACACTATCAGGGGTTCTTCAATTGCCGTCCGTCTTGCGGAATCTGCTGATCATTTCTCATAGGTTGGGACTGGGAGGTCTGATCACTAACCTAGGGGACCGTCACGTAGTTCCTGGGACTTCATGGAAAGGTAAGTGGAAGCTATAGGGCTGGGGGTCACAGTGCGGCCAGGGAGTTGTAGAAGAGGGTTGTCAAGAGCGTAGGGCAAACCGGGAGGGAGGGAAAGAAAGCTGTAACGGTTGCAATTTTTCATTTGCAATGTAGGCATTCAAGGGCACAGGGGTCGCAATCGTAACCGGCGGGAGGAGATGAGATCACACTAAAGTTGCTGACAAGGAAGGCTGGAGTGACGAGATGAGGATCACCTGGGCGAATGGGGAGGTTTTCACAAAATGTGTACGTCAGGCCACGGACCTCGTTAGGCGGAGTAAAAGGCGGTTTATGGTCGTACGGGTCAGGCAAAAATGTAGGAAGGGAAGATCTAGGGATGTTTCCGGAGTAAGGAATGAGGGGGGGGTTGGAGGGCGACTTGTGAAGAGCTAGGTCACACGCCCGGGCGGGAGTAATATCCACAAAAACAAGAGGCCGTAGTGAAGGGGGGAGTTTGACGGCGTAGGGCGGCGGGGGGGGGGGGACAAGTGGAAAAACGTCGTGGACGTGACGACCGATGCCACGAGGTGGTGCCGTCCTTGACTCCTTCTGAGTTCAAGGAGAAAGTATAAACCGGAAAAAGTCTGGGTTGTGTCATTGGATCTTAAGGTCAAAAAGAACGCGGGGTGAGTGCAGTCGCGGGAAGTTTATCGTGGACAGTAATGGGGGGGGGTAACCTGGTGAGAAGAACTTCTGGGATTCAAAGCGGCCGTTAGGGGGGAGACGGACGTTGTTAGAAGCTGCGTAAGGTAGACAAAACAGTTCATGAGTTGAAATCAAATCCGGGGGACGGGGTGTGAACAGTCGGGGGGTGTGGGTTCTCGGGGACACGGCGGGGGTTTTCACAGAAGTCTGGGGCGGGGGAAGAGAGCGTGAAACTCGTGGTCGGTGCACTTGCCAGAAAAAACGGCAGGGGCCGCTGTCTGATGACCGGGGCGAATGCATTTGGTGGCCTTTAGCGGAAGGGAAAAACTGCCGACGGGAAGGGCTGGTAGGGTACAATGAGTGAAGTAAGGGCTGGGGGGTAAAAGGTCGCGAAATGGGACGGGGCGCAAGGAGGGTGCCAAATAGGTCCCACGCAAGTGAGGGGATCTAGGCTGCGGGTTGCCGGGTGGCACGCTTAAGCACAGGCGTGGAACCGTGGTCCAAGAGGTAACGTAACTGGGACAAAAGGTTAAGACCGTGCATGGAGGCAGCTGCTGATAACAGGGAAATCTGGTGGTGCCTAGAGAAGGCACGAAAACTGCACTGGGGGGACGACTTGGGTAGTGCGCAAAGGACCAGGAAGCTAAAGGCTGGGTGTGGGAACAAGAAGCTGGAAGTGTGTGGAAGTGGGTTGTGGGCGGCCAGTAGGTCAAAGTAGGTACACACACAGATGATGAGGTACGGGGGAGGGAGGGGGAGGGCCGTTGAAGGAGTGTCCAGAGAGAGTGAAGTAAGATGAACATGATAAATCTTGACGTGAACTGCAAGAGGGAAAATAGGGTGCCGTAAAGACCGGGCTTTCGTGCCCTGAGGGTGGAAGAGCGAAGACATTTGGGAAAAGGTCAGGACAAAACAGGAAACGGATCGAGACGGGTCTTATGGAACCGTGACCGTGAGAGAGAACGTCTGGGTTTCAAACACTTCCAGGGGGAGGAGTCCCGAGGGTAGAGCGCCGGAGCGTTGTGAAAAAAGAAAAAGCCAGAACGTAGTAACGTAGTGGCAGCTAAGGTGGGAAAAATCGGGTGGACAGTGTAATCCGGCGCTGCCATATTTGTTGGAGGAAAGGGACCGGGGTGAAGGAGGAGTGAAGGTGGTCTGAAAAGGGGGGCCAGCGGAGAAACAAATCTCAAATAGAGTTCATGGTCTCTTCCCAAGAAAGGGTCACACACCAAATGAGTATATTAAAAAGAGGATATTAAGGTCACGGTGACCGACCTTAAAATGAAAATCAGGTCGTGTAAAGCTGGGACGAAGGAAAAAATATGCGCCTTTGCCTGACAAATCAAAGAAATAAGAAAACAAACACTCGTTCTCTGTCTGAAGGAAAATCCTACCACGGTTTGCCAAGGAAGACTAAAGAGCAAACACCTTCGAAGAAATCTGAGTGCGAGTTCCAAGAAAAGGACAAGCTGGACACAGGAGGCGCACCATAACCGTCCAGAGGGGAAACCCAGACCGAGGCTTCACGTCAAGGGGAAGACGAAAAAAACGCCGATTCCAGAGACCTGACGATAAGAAAAAGAGCAGACTATCATCAGCGACGCAAAGCCTCACTGTCCGGGGAACCAATGGCCAAGGGCAGGTACAAAATCCAAAAATAAGGGAACCAAAAGCGGTAGACAAAAAACGAACATAACACAAAAATCACGAGGAAAAGACACACTTCACAAGATAAAGGGAGGCGGTCAAAAGCAAAAGGCTATGATTGGCTCCAACACGAAGAAAAAAACATACAAAATATAGTGAAACCGTAGAAAGATCAAAAAAATATCTCAAAAGTAAGGTGAGAAGACTACCAACGAGAAGAACACAGATGGAACAACTGAGAATCAATGCCACCATGGACGAATTGAAGAGAGGACGAAATACTGAAAGGAAGGTAACCACCAAGATAGTTTGACAAAATCTGGTCGTCACTTCCACCACGTACCAAAATTTTCCAAAAGGGGTCGACGAGCGCATCCACGAATAGTGGGGCGAGGGTAGCGGTCAGCAAGCACGGGAGGTTCTACAGAGGAAAGGCGGAGGTGCGCCACACACGGTGTAGCTGGTGCGGGGCGGTGGAAAAATTAAGAGCCGGTGGGGAGGACTAGGGGAGGTCACTTGAACTGTGCAGGAGAGAAACATAAGGAATCGAGGTAGTGAACCATAAAGCCAAGGCAAGATTAGCCATGCACGGCTCACGCAGAGGAAGGTCAAAAAAAAGGCAGAGAAGGGTCCCTTCACTCCTTGGAACGAAGGCGGTGCCGAGGGAGTAGGGGGGCTCAGAGCCGGGCAACGAGCCCCGAGGCCGTAAACACTGCGCGTCAAACTAAGAACTGTTTTTTAGCAGAAAGTGACAAAGATGGAGAACCAGAACCAACTGAAAAAAAAACGGAGAGATTACAAGGGAAGGGGAACGCACTCTAACAATAAAAAATCTGAACCATACGAATCCAAGAACCAAAGAGGTGCGGCGCTGGTGATCATCACTCAGGCAGGAAAGCCGGCCACTTCAGAAAGAAACGCTCGTGGGACATTTACATACCACAGACGTGGGACACCAGGTTAGGTCATCCAGAAAGAGGAAACAAACAAAGAAATAGCATCACGTGCAAGAAGGGCTTGTGGACCTCAAACTCAGACTCAGGAGGGGGGACGCGTTCTTGGCGGCGGCGAAAGAAACTGGAGGGGGGTGGGGGCGGGAAAACGAGGTCACGGTCACTTGAACAAACGACACAGAACGCGGACACCAAAGGCATCAATGAAGGAAAAAGGAGAAGCGGGGCCTCGTTGGCTCGACGGTGTTATCAGATCATGAAAAATCATCCGGGCACATTGAAGACAAAAAAGCGAGTCGGGCAGTCACGTTAGACAGGAGCCAGAGTGCCACAATGAGCGAAGATCAGAGCGAAAACGCACGAAGAAATAAGCGAGGATTTCAAGAAGACACGGCCAGCGTACGGAAGAAAGGAAGGAGAGAAGTAAAAACGCAGTAAAAGGGGCGATCAAAGTGAAAAACCCACCGTATAGGGAATAAAAAAAAAAAAAAAGGTCACCATCTCACTTTGAAGGGCGGATACAAAAAGATGGGGACCACGTCAGGGGGCGTACTGAGAAATAGAAAAGATGCGCCGTTTGAAATAAGTAAACACAAGAGCGCAGGTCAAATTAATAAAAAACGCTAGGCCAGCAAACGGTCGAAAAAAGAGGTCCACAGGGAACAATAGAAACGAGTGGAAGAGGAAACACAAGAACGAAGGCCGAACTCAGCCAGCACCGCAAAACGAAATCGAACCTAAGAAAACTTCTGAGGAGTCTAAAACAAAAAAAGGGATGGAGCTGTAAAAAGAGAGGGAAAGGAGAAGAAACAACAAGAGTGGGGGGAAAAGATCGGATCTTGTGAAAATCACTATGTTACACGAACGAGAAAGGGATGGGACTGGGAACCTCGAGCAATTCCAGAAAATACAGAGAAAGCAAGATGAGCGAGGGAAGGAGTTTAGGGTAGAAACAAAAGAAATAGGGTGAAAAACCAACACAGTATGTTACTTGCCGACCCGTAAAGGGATGTGGTGTCTTCCGGTTACCGTGGAGAGCTTGAGTGCAGATGTCGAAAAACACAGATTCTTTTTGGCCTTGGAGAGGTACCACCCCCCCCCCACAACCAAAGGGGGAAGAGATGCGTGGGGAGGACGTCGGGTCCAGTTTTGAGAGGGTTCAGTGAACGTGAACAAAATGTAACTAAGGAGGGTTATACACATACATTCAGTGGAAGAGCAAAAAAAGAAAAAAACGCGTGTAACCAAAGCAGATTCAAAACAAAAAAAAAGAATTGACACGGCTAGATGGCAGGGGGGGAAGGGGAAAGTAAAAATGAAGAGGGAGTTTCCGTGGACCTTGTGGAAAAAAAAAGGAGAGGGGGGGATTGTGCACAACTAAGTCTGTGTTAGTAACGGCAGGCTTGTCATTAAACGTGTCGTGAGATCAAAAAGGGAAGGTGCGTGTGGGTGGGGGTACACTGATGTAAAATAAGAGACGAAAAACCTGCAGGTGAAAGGAGCGGTCTGGTTCGCCCGGGCCGGTAACGTCTGGGTGGACCGGGAAAAGGGGACCAAGTTGATAGGAGTCAGAGCTAGGGGGGGGGGGGGGGGGGGGGGAAAAACTCCCGGGGCTGGGTCGCGAGACAAGGTGGGGGGGGCTGGAGGAAAATGGCACTGGTTAAGTGAAAGGGTAATGACTTAAAGGGATGTCCTATATTGGGGATCCTTGACCGTGCATTCGTGAGGTAAAGCTGAGAAAAGAGAATAGGGGGTGCTCATTGTCTTGGGTCAACGGGAAAGAGAACGAGGTTCAATGTCTTATCACCGTAAACGTGGGGGAATATCTCGGTCTGGTTTTGGAAAAGGGGAAACGCACATAAGGGGGGACTAGGATAGGTGAGCCTTGTCAATAACTCGTGTGGGTTGGCACCACAGAAGGGGGAGGTTCACTTACAGGAGACAAGGAGGGGAAGCAAGTAGAAAGGCTTTGGAAGGGGGCATATGCTAATTCACCGTGTTTAAACGAGAAAGGCACGAGGTTCCACGGAGGGTTTCTTCCTGGAAAGTGAAAGGGGGGGCTTTCGTGCCGCTGCAGTAGCACCTTCTAATCGTGGGGTCATTGGATTCAGGTCACGGGAGTTGCAGGCGCGTTTCGGGGGAGTGGTGAAACGGGGGTCACGTGTCCGGTGGGAAATATAGGGAGGTGGGTTTGCCACCGGCGCATTTATGGGGGGCGGCAGGGAAGGGGGTGGGCGAGGAAAAAAGAAACGGGGAAGTTAAAACGAAGCACTTCTTGGTGAAGTGGCGGTTTGAAGAGTAAGAGGACGTGGACCGTGTTTCAGTCGGGTGAAAAGTTAAAAACCATGGACCAAGAGTGGTGGGAAAGTACAGTGGACCGGCGCTGCTTACCGGCTGGAGGAAGAACCGGAGGAATCGTGGGTAATTGGGGGACTCATCAAACGAACTGAGGGAAGGAGAGTGTCTCGTCAACAGAAAAAGCGACAGGGACCAGGGGGTTCACAAGTTATCCGCTTGGAGTTTCGCCTCCTTGTCATCGCTAGGGGAAAACATCTCAAGGGCGTTGAACGAGAAGCCAACGGGGTAGGGGAAGTGGCGATTTGAAAGCGGGGAAAAGGTGTGGTCCACCGTGGACAAAAAGGACGCTAAAGGGGATTAAGGAAATCGGTCCTTCTTGCGTGCCGCTGCGCTCAAAGAGGGAATAGGTGGACTTGGATCGTCACGGGGAACACTCACCGTAGAAAAGCTGACTGGTCAGGCAGGGAAAACCGAGGTGAAGCACTACTAAGTAAACACGGGGGTGGGTGCAAACAAGGGGAAGGGGGTGCCGAAGCTTTAGTCAAGCGCTAGCAAACCGAACGTTCAGGAGTTGACCGAGAAGATGCCGTAGGTGACTTTTTTAATCAAGGCGCCGGGGGGGCAAAAGGGGTAACCCGGGCGTTGACTGCACAGGGCTGGCGGGGGGTCAGCATTAAAGGAAGGAGTACAGGGAGCGGAGGAAAAAAAAAAAAAAGCAATCGTGTGTGCCTTTGATCAGGAGACCTGCGGGGGGGGCAGTCGCGTTGGCTGGGAGGCGTCACCTCTCAG
>Ga0179591_1359650_pt1 | contig 10440 bp, 10 predicted proteins | sample CZOMad2_1_08_16f_FD_182891 | JGI IMG/M metagenome (GOLD analysis project Ga0179591, IMG submission 182891) | Vadose zone soil fungal communities from Angelo Coast Range Reserve, California, USA - CZOMad2_1_08_16fungal (PacBio error correction) | ecosystem: Environmental > Terrestrial > Soil >...
AGAGAGCCACCATCAGGAAGTAAGGGAAATCAGGGCCCATCCTGTGAACCAACTTCCAGTCGCGGAAGCCAAATTTGTTAGGCCCTGTCTGGTCCGCGCAGAAAAGATCCTCCAGCCACCAACTGTAGGAGGGAAGGGGGAGTAAGACACTCGGTTTAAGCTGGTTGCTGATCAACGGGCCGGGCCTTCTCGAAAAGAAGAAGAGAGGAGGAAAATATATAGAAGACCATCGGGTTGGCACCAAAGAAAGGTGGAGCAAAATCGGACAGACATCGCCCCAAAAGTTTGGTGGGCTCGGAAAGGACCCAGGCGAGAACGGGGAGTGGAGGGACAGCGAACCCTTTGAAATTCACCAGAAGGAAGGGGATGAGGGTGGGTGACAGATTATGGTGGGCGCTCGGACCAACTTTGTAGAAAAACACGTATCGAGGCCCCACCAAAAAAAAGACAGGGGAAGGGCCCTGATCGGCGAATAAGAAAGAAAACTATTATAAATCATCAAATCTCTGGAACGAAAAAGGGGGAAGGGGGGGGAGGAGCAGCAGCGCCGGATCGCGATCACGCTCAAACTACCGAGCATCCAGAGAATGCAGTATCCGCCGAATTAATCTAAGGAAAAAAAACCTCCGGAGATCCACTACCTCTACGAAAGCGGAGACTGCGACCTCTGGCATTTGCTTGCACGCCTACCTAAACCTACCCCCGGTCCGGAGAAAACGGATTACAGTTTCCTGGGGGCGCTCCCACTTACTTACACTGGTCCAATCCAGAGGGGAGGGGGTATATGGGGAAGAAGTGGGGTATAATGACCGAATAATTATAAGGTCAGGGGGTACTACTGAGAGAACTGCCTGGAAATAAAGAAGTAACTTTCTCGAGCATATCAAATTTTTGGTGAAATGGGGGACTCGGGGGGGGGACGTCGGGTCCGCTGACACGCGGTTACGTTTTCGAGACATTCTACCCAGGCCCGAGACTCTTGATCTCGGATTGAAGCGTGGGGGCTTCTGGGAGCAGCAAGAGACCCGTGATCGCCACCACACGACCACGCAAAGGCAGAATAGACTGGGGGTGAAGGTCATCGTCCTATTCGTTATAGGGAATGCTCTGTGAGGGATGGCCCGTATTAACTTACAATGGAGCAGGAAAGACCAGGTCCCGCTTGGGGTCTTAAGGAGGGGGAAGAACATCCCGCCTTGACCTGGAATCCGCAGGAGTCCGGTGGAAGGAGTCAGAGAATATTACGGGTTTAGGTTCTCCTAAAGTTCACGGGTATCGGGGGGGGGGACAGGGGTCCTAGTATATGAACACTAGGGGGAAAAGGGGGAATTATCAGGCCGTAAAGAACGAGGGACACATGGGAAGTCACGTACTGGTCAGCAAGATTTAGGGATAAATCGGGGAGTAAATCACATCTTCACGGACTATTCCCGGCCTTGGGGGGGGAGGGAGAAACGGTAATAATCAGGAACACCGTAGGGGGGTCAAAAAAAAACAGGATACGGCCTCCCTTAACGCCGTCTCGGGGGAAAAAAAAGGGCTAGCACTTGGCGACTGCTTAGAACCAAGAGGGAAACATTGACCCGTTCACCATTAAGTGAAAAAAAGTGCAGGGGCTGTCCAGGCCTGTATGACTTGTGGGGGGCCGTTGTTCTTTAGGGGGTATAAGGGACGTTCCCAAGGTCGCAGTGGAAGACGAACGACAACACATCAGTCACGAAACCTCAGGGGGTGGGGGGGTTTCCTCAGTAGACAGGTAAGTAAATTTTCACAGTTTTAATTGGGGAAAGGAAGGCGAGCGGCTTTCTTCCAGGGCAGTCTTTTTGCTGTATATGGGTATATCTGGTATTCCGGAGAAAAGGCTGTAAAGATCCACAAAGGCTGCACAGGTATTCATTCGGGTACCTGTCATGTGAACGTTTTGGACATCTTAGGGGGCGTGGATAGTATGTATTCTATCCGAATGCCTGACGGAATAGGAGGCTGTTCACGTCTTTTAGAAGTTAGGTGAAATTCCTCCAACGTATTCCCGACATCGAAATCAAGAGGGAGGAGGCCGTGTGCAGCGGTGGGGGGGGGGGTGGGGGGGGGGTGGGGGGGGGGGGGGGGGGGGGGGGGGGGGGGGGGGGGGGGGGGGGGGGGGGGGGGGGGGGTTTTTGGGGGGGGGGGTTAAAGGGAAGGGGTTCCTGTAGCCAGCGGGAGAATCACTTTCGGGGTCTGCGTTCTCATCCTGGCCTCTTTCTTGCGACGACCTCCTCTTTGACCCCGCGATAAAAATTTTCAATCAAGGGGGGGGAAGTCGCCGGGGAAAAAAAGTGAGGAGGTGGACACCCCGTTTCTGAGGGGTCCCGTTCCTTAGGGACCAGGGGAGTCGCCGGCTTGAAGGGAAACAGCTCCAAGGGGAAAAAGATGAATGAGTCTCTTTATTGTTGAACTTCCCGAGAAGGGGGTGTATTGTCTTTTGGGGGAACGTAGGGAGACGGCCCGAAAAAAAATGAGTTTAAAAGGCGATCATGACTTCGGGACTGAAGGTAGAGGTTCGAGGGGGGGGGGGTGGGGGGGGGGGGGTTAGCTCAGTTCTTCTTGTGGGTTAATGGGGAGGAACTCGTCCCAGCCCAGACACGTGGGAACTGTTATTCACCCTCTTAAGGAGACTAAAGAATGGGGAAGTCGCGTGCGATTTTGCGGAAAAAAAAAAAAACGCTTTAGCAAGAGAGGTGTGAGGGTTTTAGGCTGCAGGACTAATTGGCGTGCTTGCGTCGTTCCCCTACGTAGATTTATTACTCTAAAAAAGTTGGAGTCCTAACAGATGGATTCACCAGCGTCACACGTCCAGGACTGAGGAAGAAGGGGGGTGGGTCCGTTAAGTAGACATTGCTTTGCCGGGGGTCAAGATGCAACGCTTCCAAGGAAAGGGGTCCGGGGGTATTCCGACCTTGGCAGCGTCATGTCCAGATGGTTCGGCAGCTGGGTGAAAGGCTGGGAAGGGGAAAAAGTCAGGGTTTTGAAACCCGTGGAACAACGAGGGCTTTAGATCTAGCTCAAAGGTTGTAAACTCAACAGGGATGTAAGGCTAAAAGAGGTCTCAGTCCGAAGGTGATAAAGCGACGTCGCAGGGTGGTCAAGAGGGGAACCGGGAAAGGGTTCCCCAGTGGGGGATTAGAAACCAGAGGGGGTTGCTGAGGCAGCGCCGGGGTCAGGAAAGGAGTCCCCTACGCGGCATGTCCCTGGGCCTTGGGAAAGAGACGAACGTAACGAACATACAAAGGGCTAGTGTTTGGAAGTGAGCGGCAAATGGGTTCTTCTGCGACTGCATCTCTGTTTCCTTTAAAGAACGAGGGCAGTTTCTATGAGTCACAGAAGGGAAGAACCGCATTATCTGCAGGCCGTGGGAGAGAGTCGCCCTAAAAAAAGGCTGCGACGGGAAAAAAGAAGTAGGCTACCCTCATCTTAGGAAGAAAAGGTATAGGACACCGGTGGCGGTCAGCAGTCCTCAATCACGACAGGACCACAGGATTCATAGCATCACATCGTACTTTTCTGAGGGTTAAGGACGAAGCATCTGCTTTCATGAGAAGAAGGGGGAAAGAAGCTGAGCCGACTCTGCTGGGAGATAAGGGGGGGGGTGGAGGACTTCTTGGTTGTGAAAATATAGAGGAAGGGACCCGACAAATTATGCAAATCTCAATCAGAGGTCGGCGTTTCTGTTCGAGAGCTTGGGGAGGGGTCACCTAACTACTCGGACCAGGAAGGGAACTAGAAAAAATCACCAGTCTCCAAAGTTCACCTCCACTGCTGCTGATTGCGGGGCCTTTCTCCTGAATCCAGAGTAGAGAAGGGGGAAAATAAAGAGACCATCTCTCCTGAATATCTGGGGGAACAGGGGAGAAAATTGAATGACCTATTTTCTTAGATCGTTATCAAAAATTGATCTATCTAAACTCATCTCAGGATCTAAAAGACCAAGAAACTTGAAAACCCCTGCACCAGAAAATTAGAGATAGGATGCCGTAGCATCTAAAGATCCAGCTATACCAGTGAGATTTGATATTGGGAGAGATCAAACAACAACAGGGAAAGGGTATTATTAATAGTAGATTAAGAGAACAAAGACACCTTATGTATCGTATGAGGAAGGCTACTTGTCCAAAGAAAAGAGAGGGAGTGGTTTATTGGCGTATTTGGGGGCAGTTGGTGGGGAGGCCTTTGGGTCTCCGATCCCAACCCATCGGATATGGGGAAGGAATCTCCATGCCGCTGCTATCACGATATCCGTCACCGATTTGGAGACCGTTTGGGTCAAAACTGACAAGGAAGAGGCTTAGAGTGGACCCACTCATTTATTGGGGGAGGAAGGATCTTCTAGGAACCGGCGGCCGGTCTCACGTCACTTTCGAGGACAAGGGGCGTTGACCGTTGACTTTATTATATAGGGGAGCCTAGGGGGACGGAGAACCGGGTTGTCCCATGGGAGGGGGGAACCTGACCATGAATTGGACTCTAGGGAAGGGGGAGTTTTCGGGCCTTTCGTGGGGGGGGGGGGTTGAAAGGGGCATCACAAGGGAGTCTACAAGATCAGTTCAACTTCTCCTTCATAAGGAACTCACCGAGGGAGACACATAGTCTGGAGGTCCGTGAGACTATTCCTCACTTCCAGAGAGGACCAGGTTTCCCAATAAGGATGATGTCCGATGGTGGGGGGATTCGGTCGGCTGGCAGGGGATTGGTAGAATGTTACCTGTAGAGAAGAGACAGGAGGTACATATGAAGGCTAAATGAGAATCGGAGTCGCCGCCGTCGTGCCTCGCTAAAGGGAACGCGGCTGCCTGCAGTCAGCAGCTGAGAGAGTGGTCTTCCAGAAACCGGAAAGGAGTCAAAGCGAAAGGAAGAACTTCCTCCGAGCCGCGGGCACTCGAAAACTATACGGGGAAGTCTACAGCTCCTATACAGAGGGGGAAAAAGAAGGCAGGAAATCTTCGGACTTTAATCGCTGGGGGCAAGGGCAATTTCGTGGGACTTACATTAGAGTCGAGACTGCCCGTGAAAGAGGTCATCAAAAGGTTTAACTAACCAGGGTCTGACAGACCTTTACTGCTTTTACTTACCTTAGGTCAACAGGGGGAATGGCTAACAAGACCAAGAGTCCCATCCCTGTGGGGTGAACTTTCAGAAGGAGGAGCTCAGGGAGGGAAAATCCGATAAAGGACGTTCTCGGTTTAGAAAACACCCTACAGTTCAAGGTAGTAAAAATGACCCGCCAAAGAAGTTACCCAGTGGAGGAGGAAGGATTCTGAAAAAGGGCAAATGTAGCAGAATACCACGCCTGTTAAAAAGTCTTTTTTCAAAAACTTCACAGGGAAACCATTCAAGACTTCCTCTACAAGGCAGACCCGCTTTGTCCGAAAGGTGAAGGGAAAACGCGTGAACTACAAGGAGCTTGAAGGGCGCCAATTCAAAAAAGAACCCGACGCTTTCCCTACAATGAAGGATCTCAGTGTCGATCCCCTGCCAAAAAAATCATATCTCAAAAAGGCTGAATCGACTACGGCCTTCCCCCTTCATTGAGGAAGAAGTCTGAAGTCTTAGAAAAAAAACCTCAACACCTAAAAGGGAGGTCTGGGAGGGTCCTGATGACTTCAAGCAACCGACGCGCCCGCGAAGGATCGCAGAAACTACTTAAATTCAAGGAAGAGTAGCGAAGGAAATAAACGAAAGTTGGGTTCCTGGGAAGTCAGTACGGCACACAACTGACGGTGCCGTGAAGCAAAGGGGGACTACAGCAGACCCTATAGTCAATGGAGACTACTCGGAAAGTCCTAAAACGGGAGTCCAAGATGCCAAGGACCGTCACGAAAACTTGTTTTCCACCTAAACTCGGAAAATAAAAAGGGCCTGGCTTCCAATGAAAATCGGAGGAGGTAATCGGCGACTACGCCAAGGTAAAATATTCTGAGACAATGCTTGGTAGAAAAAGGCGGGAAAGAGGCGGGGGATACAGGCAAAAGGTCCGGGCCAGAGGACGACGATCAGCCTTCTAGCCAAAGCAAAAACTTCGCAGTCATAAAGGAAAGTTAGGGAGGAAATAAAGGGTGATCTGAGAGAAGGCAGGTTTGAACCGTTGAACAAGGTTCTAATAGAACTCGGGAGAGGATAAATAACTTACAGAAAAAAGGAAATGGAGGCTGGGGGTCCATTCCAAAGTGAAACAAGTCCGTACGAGAGAGAAACTATAAATGGCAAAAAAAAAAGAAAACACACAAACATAGTGCTTTTTATTCAGCAAAATACCAATCGAAGGATCATAAACAAGAGAAAGGGAACAAAGTACAGCAATCACTAATCTGGGCTTAGAAACTGGGAATGGCACACAGGGAAAAGAATTTCCTCCTTGGGCTCAATCTCCCAGGGCTGTAGTTTGGGATCGCAAGCAGGGAGCTCAAGCAAGGTGTGCCATGGCCAGGTAAAGCCTTCTTCTAAATAAACCCTAAGGACCACGTCAAGGAAAAGAACGCCGGTGAGAGAGTATGGCACTGTTTGAATGTTGTCCTTTCTGAAGAGCCTCTTTAAACTTACTGCGAACGGCTTCAAGGGGCCTTCGAGCAAAGGGGAGAAGACGGCTTACTGGCGCAGACTCAGGGGGGGGGGGAGGGGGTCGGGTTGTGATCGGCGGTGGCTGGGGAAAGGGCCGTCAAAGAAACCTGGTCGGGGGGCAACCCGTTACGCTGCGTACAGCACAAAGGTAGGGGCCATCTTTCAGCGACGGGTGGAGCGTCATGGTGGACGAGGAGCAAGCAGGGTCGTTCGCACGCCAGGGGAAGGAGATAACTGAAAAGTGATTCCGGTGCAAAACGATCACAACAAGGGGAAGGCGCGAGTTAAGACCAGGAGGATCCGGAATAGGCCCTCGCTTGCCCATTTAATGCTGCAAAAAAGGGGACGGAGCCGGTTAGGGGGGATTCAGGACTACTCAACGGTAAAGGGTCCGGAGGAAGCAAACCCTGGATTGTTGTGATAAAAGGTCAGCGTCTCTGCACAAAAAGAGTCAGCGATCAGGGCAACTATCCAGCGCCATGCACAGCGCGGTTCTGAGCAAAAAGTACAGAGGAAAGAGAGTGGTGGGGGGTCTCGTTGCAACGGTGGTGTCATCCGAAGCCCACGAAGGGATCTAGAAGGAGGAGTTACTTAGAGGTCACGCGGGATGGAGGAACAGGTCGGTCCGCTGAGGACCCTAAGATCTCTCGGGCGGTATTCGATTAAATATTCGAACCGAGGGCAGGAGTGATGGGGATTTCTTGAAACAGAATGGGGCCGGCAAGGAAAAGGGGGCCTAATCGCTTCTGCTCTTCGACCGGAGGAGTCAGATGATACACATGACCGATATAAAAAAGACTGGGAAATCTCTTTCATTTTGGTAAACGCGCCGCGAACTCCTGCGACGAGAAAGTCCTATGTATGGAGAGCAGAACATTTTCGGGAAAGAGAAAAAGGAACACGTTCTCTTCGTCTCAGGGGGAGTAACTCGGCAGGTGTGGGTATCAAGGCCGTTAACTGGGGAAGGACCTCTTTCTTTTATCTAAAGAGGCTCTCTATCAAGGTCGCTTCTGCGAGGCCGTCCTTCCAGAGGGTTCCGAGGGGAGAGTTCTGAGATGATCAAATAGGGGGGGAGCATTAACAAGATTCTTTGGTCCCGCAAAAAGTAGGAGGGCCTTTCTCTGGGTGATAAGGGAAATTACGTGCTGCCTCCACATTTGGGTACACCTCACAACCACATCTGGGAAGGGAGAGGCAAAATCCAAGCATCGGCCAGAAAAAGGATCCACATTCCATTTGCTGGCCATCTGGTGTTTGGGAGTTGTCCCAAGATGTAGGGGGGGCCATTGGGAGTAAGGGACCGAAACAAAGGTTTTGGGGGCGATTGTCGGGGGCTGCTTACAAGACTTGTGGGCTGGTTTGAAAAACGGGGAGACCGAGAAAGAGAGATCAGAAGCAACAACTGTTCGAGGAAAAGATGAGCCCGTCGGTATTTCATCCAATTACAAGAGTGTTGTTAAAAAGGGACAGATAGGAAACCAGGTGTGTCGTTCTTCGAGGTATGACAGTGTTGGAACTAGTCACAAAGTAAAAAACCCTTATCTTTAAAGCCGGGGTTTTTAGGGTGGACCATTAGTGCGTTCTTTGGTTACGAGAGTACCTTAATATTGGGGCGGAGAAAGAACATATCTGTCTAGATTCACTAAGAAGATAAAGCATTGCCTCTTCCCTTATCAAAATTCGGGCGGCGAGGTCAGGTGAAGAACAACGTCATGCATCATACTCCTTCAGGAGACAACCGGGGTTTAAGGAAGTGCGGGCAGGATCATAGCGGGTATAGGAAGGAGTCGGCCTCATGATCAAAGTGGGAGATTTAAAAAGAAAATGTACCCGGCCTTTAGATAACAAAGGAAGACGAGCCTACAAAAAAAAAGGAAGAGCAGAGAGAACCGGACATTTTAGAATGGCCATCATCCGTCCTACCTTCTGAAAAAAGGGTCAGTGAAAAGATACTTTCTCTGCTTACTCTGCAAGAGTAATCCCGAGGGGGGTGTGAGAGGGTCCGTGGGATAACAGATGGGGGATAGAAGAAAAGGGGAAAAAATATAAGCATCCTAAGGGGGTGGGGTGGTTTGGGGGGGGGTGGGGGGGTGGTTGTTTGTGTTTGTGGGGGGGTTGGGTGTGGGGGGGTGGGGTTTGTTGGGGGGGGGGGGGGGGGGGTGGGGGGGGGCTAGTCCTACCTATCTGCAAAAGAAAGGATTGGGCAAGGGAGTAAGAGATCCATATGAAGAAAACAAGTACCTTCCTCTCCTCAGTCTCAGCTCTCACTAGGGGACAAAAATCGCCCGAGGGTTGGTCATTCTCCTGAGATTCCCGATGACTTACGCGAGTATCTCGAAATGTTGGTAAAAGAGTTCCGATGAGCGATGACCACCGAGGGTACAAAAACGACCACTCAGGCATAAAGTTATTAGGATTGGACGGATTTGAAGGTGGAATCATTCCAGCCTTGATATGAAAAGAAATTAGGGGGGTGTATAGGGGGAGACGATTCGGCAGCGGACAACCCGGAAGGTTAAGAAAGGGACTACGCGTTGTTATTGGGAGAAATAAGGTTCCTGGGGACCCTTGGGGACCTGGGCCTCATCCCCTGGGACATCCTCTTCACCTATGTAAAGGGGTGAGTCTTAAGGAAGCTCCGTAGTATCGGTTATAAAACGGAACGGAATGAGGATCGTCTTAACAGCTGGGGGGAGGCTACCGGGCTTCGCCTCGTAACAGTCTGGAATCGTCCCAGGAATCGTCTATCCTACCTAGGTGGCCACATACTAACTGGGGATTAGAGACCCATCCAAAGGGTGAGTCAGACAGGGTTCACTCTTTACCCTGGGGGAAAAAGACGCCCTCTGACAAAAAACAGAAAGGGAAGGGTCTTCCAAGAAGCCGTCTTCGCACCGAGAGAGACGTATAGTTATGACAAAAATTATTATAACTGCCGATAAGGAACTCTTCCATTACGTGAGGGGGCACGTTCTGGAGAATTCTGGTGTAATTGGCGTTGCTTCGGGGGGGGGGGCAGGGGAGGGGCCTTTCCTTCCCAACTGGCTTTGGGCATGCCGACGACTCTCCCCATCCCACTCATCAGATACCACAACTGGTAATCATCCTCCGAAGAGAAAAACACGTGGGGAGTACCATGTCCAGGGGGGAGGGAAAGTCTGTGCTCGAGGCCCGCCCAGAAGCTGGTGGCTTCGAAGTATTTTCATTCTGGAATCCCCTCACTTCCCTTCGTGGGGCCATGTTGACTCGTACTGATCAGGTTTGACCGGTGAAAAAGGGAATGATAACGGTTCTTTAAAAAACGAGAAAGGGCCTGTAGAGGAAAGATGTTTCTTGGGAATTAAAAAACGAGGTGGAAAACGAACAAAAAGTTCACAGGTCCGTGTAATAAAAGCCTGTCCATGGCATAAAAGGAGGCAAGCATATAAAAGAAAAGAGACTCTTCTCTTGCACTGGTTGACATCAGGGGATTTTAAATGATGACATTTGTGGAGAAGCAAAAACTGGGACTTCAGGAGGGGTAAGGAAAGAGCGTCTTTCTACACCTCGTGTGCAATCTTAGGGGAAAGAAAGCTCAGCGGGGGGTCCCCTCCGACTAAATTGACATTTGACTACGTGCCGCGAGGGTTTTATGTTAGGTACCACCCATTGGCGTGGGGGCCATGTGAATTTCAAATACTTGACCGGTCGAAGGAGAGGACCGTCTCCCGGAGTTATCAAAAGAAGTTTGGTATAAGGCTTCATCAGGGGCCGTATTCGTGAAGGAAACCTTGATGGAAACCGGACAAAATATGGGGAGGGGCAGGGAAAGAGACTGTACGTGCCTGCATACCGTAGGTCGGCTGGTTG
>Ga0179591_1383301_pt1 | contig 10440 bp, 16 predicted proteins | sample CZOMad2_1_08_16f_FD_182891 | JGI IMG/M metagenome (GOLD analysis project Ga0179591, IMG submission 182891) | Vadose zone soil fungal communities from Angelo Coast Range Reserve, California, USA - CZOMad2_1_08_16fungal (PacBio error correction) | ecosystem: Environmental > Terrestrial > Soil >...
TGCTGTTGGAAAAGATTTCAGAGGACAACGCCGGGGGGGGAAAAAGGACAAGAGGGGAAGAAAAAAGTGGAAGCTGGGGGAAGGTAATTGAGGGGATTGGGGAGGATCAGCCAGGAAAAGAACTTCTCAAAGAACAGGCGAGAAACATAGACAGTGGGGTCTTCAGACTAAAAGCATCCGTCCCAGCCAGAAAAAAGGGGTGGACGCCTCGAAGGATTTATGGCAATGCTATGAGAGGGGGGGGAGGGCTAACCCAATCTATTAGCAAACACGTGCTGCAGACACCGAAGATGGGGAAGATAGGGGGGGATTAAAAATCTTTTGTGGATTCCCTATCTGAAAGGAAAAATGAGGCAACGTTAAGAGCAGTGCGAGTCCACATGGAAAAAAAAGGGGGGAGAGTGTTGAAAAAAAGAATGAGTCGATGGTAATGGGGTTTGGGAAAACAAAAACAGCTGATATATAAGGCATTCTGAAGATATCAATGGGGGGAAAAACAGACACAGGGGACTCGTGGACGATACAAAAATATAATATGAAATTAAGCGCGTCGTGCTCCAATAACACTAAAGAGGGGAATGAGGGAACGGGACATAAGGGGGAGGGTTGAAGGCGATGAATTTCAACCAGAAATTGGAAGGGTTGGATTCGTTTGCCGAAATGAACGTCTGACGGGGAACGTAAACTCCAAGTGGGGGGAAGGGAGGCCGAAAAAGTGACATGGGTTTTGATATCGGAAGAGGCGGGGAGGGGACCACCGGGGGGAAAAAAAGAAACTGGGAAGATATGGTCTACCATGCGGCGAAGTAAACTAAAAGTGGGAGAAAATGTTCAAATGCCAGACATTATTTTACTCGCATAACTGGAAACAAGCTCTTTACCATGGAAAAGGGGACAAGATGGCGTAGGGGGTTTGGGGAGCCCAAAGAGGAGGGGTATCTATTCATGGACAACCAAAACGACCTCTTCATCTGTTGGATACTTTTTCCCGCAACGAGTGAAGATGCTGGCTGAAAGGGGGACATGGGGAGGAAGGGGGGGAAATCGTATAGTAGAAAAATAAAAGCTGCCAGCGCACCGGCAAGAAGTTGATCTCAGAAAGTTGGGTCCAAGCCTTGGGAAAGGGGGGGGACAGGAGGTTCAACAGAAGTTTTGTTATTGGGGAGAAGAAGGAAGTAGCGAAAGGAGAAGGGACCTGCTTTGGCCCACGATAAAGGAGTCGGTCATGAGGGGTTCCGGGGGGACCCTTTGTCCTCTGCCATGCGGAACATAACTAGATAAGAGAAAAAGTGCAACACAAGAAAATCAAAACGGAGGAGGAGGAAAGAAAGGTAAGTGGAACTGGAAAAAAGAATATCTGTTAGTTATTAAGGTTGAAAGATATCTTTCCAGATCCAGGTTAAAGGTCAAGAGGAAAAATCGGCAGCGACGGTAATCGAGAAGGGGAAAAGAGGGTTAGGAAAAGAGGGGCGGCGGGCTGAAGAGGGAGGACAGAAACAGAGGAGTCTTAGTTCTTTTTTACAATCAATCAAACATTGTATCCACTGGAGAATCGGCTGAGGGCGCTGGCAGATATTGGAGGAGAGAGAAATGAAAGGGGTGCAGTGCCATCACTGTACGAGGTGAGCCAATGAAACATGAGGCCGAGGGGGGCTGGGTCAGATATACGCAACGATCCATAGGGCATAGACAAACATCCTCAAAGAAAGAAAAGAGGACACACGGGAAGAAAAGGGTCCGAAGATGCGCCTCGTAAAAAAAAATGGTGACAGGGGAACAGGACTAGCACCGGGTAAGGGGGTAAACATCATTTATTCCCTAGAGAAGAGGGGAGGATGTGGGGACACACGGGGCATTGTAAAAAAAGAACAGAAGAGGAATACTCGTAAAAAAGGAAAGGGGAGGTATTAAACCGCTGGCTTGAACGAAAAGGACGGTGTAACAAGCCAACCATCACAAAGACTGTTGAGGTGAAATTCATCCTTAACAAAGACCAAATCCGCCATCATGTTGAACATGGAGGGGGGGAAGCCCCTAAGAAATCCAAGACTGGGGCTAGTTTGTCTCGTATCACGCGTCCTAGATTAAAGTTGGAACATCAAGAAGAAAATTCCAAATTCGGGGCTCAGCATGCCTTCTATAAGGAAGGTTTTTTCCATGGAACAGGAAAAAGAGGAATCTTGGCCAACAAATCTCCATTTTGGGGGAGAAAAGGGAGGATAGAAGGACGTTAGGGGAGAAAAAAAAAACGGGAAGAAAAGGAAGTACAGGGCTCAAAAGACCAAAAAGGCTCCAAAGCTGGGGAAATGGGGTATGCCAGATCGTTCCTCTCAGCGATTCACTACTAGACCAGCTCAAAAAAGGATGAGGGATAGGAACAGGAGAAGGGGACTGGATGCAGAAGGCGAGACCCCCGGTGTTACAACCATCGCTTTTGCCTCATAATATGTGGCATGGGCCAAGCCCTACTTGTTTTAGTAGACATAAAAGGGGCAGTGGGATTGCCATATGCTGGCCCACGGAAAAGAGGGGGAAAAGGGACCGCTCAAAAAAAGATCTCTCTCAACAAAAACGTTAGGAAGATTCTTTTAGGAGCGGGGACCAGATGACAACCTTGGGGGGGATGTAAAAACTGCAACAAAAAAGTGGAACGAATCCTAAACAAGGAGGGCTTGAGGATCAGAAAGCCAAGCGAGGGAGAAGAGGAAAGAAGAAAAGAGCAGGGGGTCTTAGCCAGCGGAGAGAAGAGCATCAAGCAAATGTCTCGATCCTCGTCATGCAAGGAGAGGTGTATCGGGGGCTGGAAGGCCGGCTCGCAAGGCCCCGATTCTTTATGCACACAAGAGTGTAGAAAAAAAAAAAAAAGAAGAGGGGTGGGGGGGATACCCTCTTGTGATGCCCGGGGGGCCATTGGGGGCAAAGGCTAGAAGGGGAGAGTTCGATCATCCCAGTTCGCAAAAAAAAGAGGAAATTCCTTCATGGAAGGGGGAAAACCAAGTATTATATAGGCAATGTGGAAAGAAAAATGTTGAGGAGAGGGATCAAAACTCGAGAAAAAAACCTTCTCTTTCCTGAGAAGCTTGGGCAGAAGAATAAAGAACGAAACTTTCAACATGAAGGGACGAACGAAGGTGGAGGGGGTTACGATGAAGGGCAAAAAACAGAGTGGCTTGTTGGCTGACGGGGCTTCCAGAAACCAAGGCTTAGGTCTGGCAACAGGGAGCGAAAACCCGACCAGGTTCCTTGGGGGAAAAAACCTGAGGCCGGGACGTGGTTGAAAACTCACCGGTGGTAAAAAAAGAAAGATTGATGAGATATGGGCGGAAGACGTAAGACGACCCTTTGAGAAATGGTAACTTCCCAAGAACATAAATAAAAGGGGACGATGTCGGAAAGTGCGGAAATAACAGTGCTGCAGCTGGGCGCGGTTTTAGTTGGGAGGGAATCGTAAAAAAAGGTAGTTTGATACTGATTACTGAAAAAGAAAAAACCAAAGCTTGGAATGGAGGGCCCGCAACGCGTTTACGGCAAGGGAGGGGGACTTCAGTACAGTGATCTATGAAAAGGGGAGGAAAAAAAGTAATCAAAGGCCCACAGAATAGGTGCTCAAAATCGCATTTGGTCAACCTTGAGGGAAAGTTGGACAATGGGAATAATAAAGAAAGTTTGTGGTAGGGAGTGGGAAAATCAAGGAAAAGACTCCAGAGGGACCTGCTGTGACCTGGCTGAGAAGTGGGGGTCGCTGAGCTGGGCATGCTGCATCATTTATCCGTTAAAAGAGGCACATCATTCACTACGCCAATATCGAACAGAAAAAAAAGAGGAAGGATTCGACCAAGGGGGAGGGGGGGGGAGTCTGAATGACGAGTTCTCACAGGTGGGAGTCAAGGTCTTTAATTGGGGTGACTAAAACTTTGCAACCCACGTGAACGAGATAAGGCAAAGCGGAAGAAGGGAGCGCGAAAGAACACAGATTATTACGCTGGCGAGACAAAGGAGGAAAGGAAACTAACAACTCTGATGCTATTCTTCAGTTGTTAAAATTTAATCAAGGACAGGGATCAACTTCACTGAGAGAAAAAAATTCACTGGGGGGGAGAAGGGGAGGGTAACTACGTCGGACAATTCAAAAGGGCAAGTGCCATCCCTGTAACGCTTTGCGCCAACAACATTCCAACATATGCTTGGGCGAATATATGAGAGAAAAGAGGGGATATGAAAATAGGGAAAAATAACCAGCGCATCCACGAGAAAGGGGGGCCGCAAGGCTCCCTCGTACGAAAGAAGGGTCGGAGTGCAATCACCTTTTTATGTTACGAAAAAAAAAGGATATAATGAGGGGGGGGGGGAAAAGGCAGGGGGAAAAAAAGGTCGATCGAATAAAAACCATGCACGTGTCTGTGAGGAGAGCAAACCACCTCTTGGGGGGGAAGGAAATAGCAATACTTGGACAAAACTCCTGCCACATCTAGAATTTGAAGGAGCGCTAAAACAAGCACCAAACTGATTCCGTGTCCCTCATTGGGGGAGGAGGGAAGGAGGTATGTAGCCCGAAAGAACCAAAGCTGGAAATCAGAAAGGGGTCACACGCGTCAGAAATGATATGGATAACACACGGGAATCTTCAGCATGCCTTATAATAAATAGACGGGTGGTCCACTAAAACTTACCATGGATCGAGATGCAACAAATCTCCATGTTGCGGAGGGGGGGTGCGAGGAAAGCTCTGAAAACTTGCTAGAATTGCCGAAAAAAGGAAAGGGGCATCAAAGGGTAAGCAAAGGGCAGGAAAAGGAGGTGAGGACACATCTGGGGAAAGGTGCTAACTATAAAACGGAGACCACAAATAGATACAAGGAGATGCATAACTCCTTTAGTCTCAGGGAAAAGGGGAAAGGGGGTTACTGGGGGAGGGGAGTAGGGAAAGCTGAAGAACACGGGTGGATTGAGGACCGGGTCGCTTTGCCGTCAAAATGTGGGGGGGGGGGGGGAATGGAAAATGATCTCAAGAAAGAAGTTTAGTATCTCAAACAGGGCAACGGGTCTGGGACTCGCAACAAGCATTTGGCGAGGCCGCGAAAAAGAAGATATCTCACAAAAGAGGAGGAGGAAAAAAATTGGGGTTAGCTGAAGGGGGACCCAGGTGCTAGTGGCAAGGCCAGCCTCGCAGCGTGGCCGCTTTTACTTCTACGCAAAAGCGTATGAACATCACCACATCTTCTGAAGCAGGAAAAGCGATCCGGAGAGGAGAAAATAGGTCTTCGCCAAAGGGAACCATACGTCCAACAAACCAAACTGGCATAAGGGTAGCAAAATCGCTGATTTTATTAGGCTGAGGGATGGGTTCTGATCGTAGAGGCAGGAAGAAAAGCCTGATAGTAGAAAAGGAAGAGGGTAGGAAAGATGATGGCAAACTCGGCCGAAAGTGGAGGCACGTTACTAGCAGGAGGAAAAGCACCGTTAATGCAAATTTCTATTTGGGCAACTTCTTAAGGAATGCAGTTTGGAACAAAACTCCGGAGAATAAAAAGTCAGGAAAAAAATCGCAATGTGTTCTTCTCTCAGCCACACTAATTAGAAGAAGGGAAGGGACCAAAGAGGGGCTAAGTGGTGACTTTCGAAGCAAGGGGGGGGGAGAGGAGGGGGGGGACACAAAATAAGCGTCCAATAGAAACCCAGGGTAAAAAAAAGGGGAGAACGGCAGAATTCGGGGGGAAAAGGATGAAGGGCATCAATTAACCTGGATGTTGTTGGCTGGGTTATCGGTGGGACTCTGGAAAACTGGTAGGGGCAACGCAGCTTTGGCGTCGCGCAAAGTGACGATACGGATGGTGTGAGAGCGAGGAAACGATGCCCAGGGTCGGGTCAACCCACCTAAAAAAGGTGTGAAAATAATCATTGGAGGATAGGGGGAGGCGGGAAAATTGAGGCAAAGGAGGCCTACCCGTGGAGTAAATGTTCCTTCCCAGACCATATAAGGAAAGGGGAAATGCGCATAAGGAAGGGCCGGGGGAATCTTTAACAGTGGGAGAGCTTTCCTTCTTTGGGAGGTGTTCACGGTACAAAGGTAGATGGAAATATATCCTGCTCAAACCGAAAATAAGAGGGAAAAGGGTGGCCAAGCAAAGAGAAGAGGGCACTGGCATTGGCAAGGCTAGAGGGGAAACGGTAGTACCACGGCCAATCAGCATTAACGCCCTATATGGCCACGGGCATTGAGAAACGGCCTTGACCGGAAAGGGGGAAAAAGGGGGGGGAATAGAATAATTTTGTTCGTGTACCGAAAAGTCAAGTTATCTCCAGCAGGAAAAAAAAGGACCTTAGGTGGTCCATTGGGAAAATTACCGCGCGGGCAGATTGTGCGTAAGGACAAAATAGTTAAGGGGGCTCTTGCCGGGCAGGCGGATTCAAAAAGAAAAGAACTCCCATGATATCGACCCAGGCGAACCATTCCTGATCATATCAACAAACCAAAAAAAAGGAAAGTAGAGATGAATGAAAAAGGTTTTCGCAGGGGAGAGAAGAAGGGGGGGAGTAATGAGGTGAACCGGCAACCCACTGAACTACCGGTACGAAAGATGCAGAGGAAAAGGACGCTCAAGCCCATTTGCCACAAGGTCAGAAATTAAAGGGGGAGCACAGGGAAGGTGGGAAACGCAACTCGATGCGATTCAAGATGGCACCTTGGCACGTCAAGAGCAAAGGGCGATACAGTCTGGCGGAAAGGGAGTGACAATGGTACTCCCCGACTCAGATAATCGCCATGCAAGTGCACCTACCTGGGGGTTTTTCTTGGCTCACATAAAACAGTTCCTGAGGGGAGATGGGGTCAGAAAATATGCAAGCAACAAAAGGGGGGGAGGAAGTGGAACCTCATAAATCAAATCCGTCACTGCAGCCACTGGTAAAGGAAATGTTAAGGGACGGGATTCACCCTCTAACCTGGGAGAGGGGCGGCAGTCACATGGTATATAAAAGGGGAAATGGGGGGTTGGTTTTTTTCCTACGAGAAAGGAAAAAGTCCGACCATAGGCCAATGATGGAATGGTTAGGGGGCAGTTGGAAAAATGGCAGGGTCAGGGGGGGGGATCGCAAACCCATCACGTTTACTTCGAATAAACAAGACAAACATAAAAACAACACCAAAACGCAATACATATATCAGGAAAAAAAAGACAAAACAGCACAAACAATGATCAAAAAAAAAATTAATAAAGGCATCTCTATACAAACACAAAACAAAATGCCGTTCAACATACAACCTCGTCAAAGGAATAGAGACACAATCACAGGAGGGTATTGAAGGCACACCGAGAAAACAATGATCAGACGCGACCAATTTTGGCGCGGAAAACAAAACAGGAAGATTATGTGCTAGAACTACAACAACAAAGGGACGGGTCAGCCATGCCCTTAGAGGCGGGGTTACACCACATAGACAGAGAAAGAATTGAAATCGAAAAATGGGGGGAGGAACGGTGGATGAAAGGAAACAGGGGAACAACAGAGATCAAAATCCATATACATAAATGAAGAACATCAAAATGTCCTCCACAAATACAAGAATAGCGAGGAGTTGACAGAACAAGGGGGAAGGGGAGAAAACGAAAAAAAAGACACAAAAAATACAAGCGGCATGGTTTGCTCTGACCCGGGGAGGTTGGCCGTATTCTCAAGGGGTGCGGTAGGGCGGCCATCCTGATTAGGGGGGGGACCTCAGAGGGTGGGCAGAGGGGGGGAAGGAAGAGCAACAAGCGGGAAAAGTGGGGTTCACTGGCCTTGGACTAGAAGAGGGGGGTCGCTCAAGAAAAGCAAGAGAAGAAAAAACTGGAAGAAAGAGATAGAGGGGAGGGTTGAGCGGTGAGAGGGGGGGAAAGGGGGGTGTGCAAGGAAGACAGGGAAAGAGAGATGCTAATAAAAGGAGGAAGGGGAAATACTCAGCCACATCCTCTGAGCAGGAAGAAGGGCGTTCTCACACATAGACAGGGGGGAAGCTAGCGGCGGCCCAGCAGGAACTGGAAGAGGGAAGAAAGAGCAAGTTTATGATCACGAGGGGGGTATCGTAGGCGGTCGAGTCTGAATCAGGGGGAGGACTATCTGCATCACCTCCTCGAAGAATCTTAATATTGGGGGTAGGTTGGGACCCCTTTACTGCATTGGAGGGGAGAAGAGAAAGTGCGAGCAGCAAAGTTAGATATTGTTTGGCAGGTATCATAAGCTGGTAATGGGAAGTTTTCCCAAACCCAACCCATATTAGCATAGGAAGAATAAAGGGGAGAAAAGGGGGGTTCTCTCGAAAACTAGGGGAAAGGGAGGGGGGAAGGGTACCAAAGAGCAGATGATTCGAAGCTTGGATGCACTTTCGGGGGCTAAAACTTCACTATCCATGTTCCAACAAAAACTGATTTGGGTCTTGGGGGAAAGGTAAAAGGAACCTGATGGTGGGCTGGGGGGCGGATAAAGAGGACAGGAATGGCGGAGGGTAGGCAAGCAAAAGAAAAAACGCTAAACGTGCATGGGGGGGGGGGGGGGAGAGAGGAAAAGTTTCGTTTTTCAATTCCGAAAATGCAGGGGGGGCAACACACAGAATCATTGAGGAGGAGGGGAAGGGGGGGGGGAGGGGTGCTGAGTGCTTGGAGGCCCCGGTGAGGAAAAGCAAGGGAACTGACTACAATCTCATTCAGGTTACGAGAGTACGTTCTACTGCTTAGTGAAGAGCAGGAGAGGTTCTTTTAATGATTAGGGGAGAGGGGGAAAAAAGGGATAATTGAAGTGGAGGAAAAAAGCCACGACCTAGGAAGGGGGGAGTTCTGTGGCCCCAGCCACTCTTTACAGGAAAGTTTCCAAGGAAAGAAGGGCATCTAGTAGCGGAGGAAGGGAAAAGAGGAATCGCGCGAAGGGGAGCGAAGCTGAGTATCCACTGCCGGGAGAAGGGAAAAAGATTTATATAGCATCAGATTTGGTTCGAGTTGCCAACAGCAGGCCCTGACGAATCGTAATGGAAAGGAGGGGGGAACCTGGGCGAAGAACTGCGTAGGGGGCCTTCTAGCATAGTCAGGGGGAGCTTCAGAAGATGAGAAAAAAAATCGAAATACCAGTTATCGGACAAGGGGAGAACACCATCTGTCAGTAAGAAAAGCCGCGTCAAAAAACACGGATAAGAGAGATATTGAAAAGAAGTTTCTCAGGGAGCGAAATGAATGATTTTACGCCTAGGAAAGGAAGAGCCCAAGTGAACTTGGCGAGAGCACAAGCGGCAGCGACGGTACGCTCTACAAAGGACAATAATGTCATTTTTTTGAGATCAGGGAGCGAGGGGTCAAGAGAAAAAACAAAACTCTGATGGAGAGTCCATCAGTTGAAAGGAGGGGGGGGGGGGACAAGCGTGGATTAAAGCACTTGAAGAAAATCAGGAACGTTGCGTTGCAGCTGGATTGCTGTTACTCCTATAGCGAGTAAGTCATTGAAGCGGACACTCACTGGGGAACAGAGGTGAGGGCCACCGCCAGTCACAGATGAAGAGGGTCGTGGAGGTGTGTCAGGAAGGAAGATCAAACCCTCTTTTGGTCCAAGAAAAACCCTAAAAAAAGAACTCGCCATGGGGTCATCCAAACTGAGAACGGAGGGACTACCGAGAAAAGGAATGAGGATGTCGGCGAACATTTTCTAGCACCGGGGAAAATTTTCGACGAAAAACAGGATTCGACTCAGACTTCGGGGAAAAAGGGGGGGGAAAAAAACTACCCTGGCAGAGGTCGAGAAAAAACCATGCACGTTCGTCAGGGTTAGTCACCGCGGGGCAAAGAAAAAAATTGAATAGGCAAAGCAAGCAACACACACTCATGGAAGTGTAGAGGTATCGGAGAACAAAGCCCAACAGAATGCCAGTCAAACGCAAAGAAGGGGTGAACAGGGTAGTATGACGCTTGACTACATATCAAGCTGCGAAGGCAAAAAAGGGGGAGCGAAAAACGCGTCTCTACATTATTTGCTCTTAGCGAAAATCAATTGCGATCCAGCATGCCTTCTAATAATAATTAGAGGGGCCAACAAAGGACAGAGAAGAGGAAGCGACAAACAGGGGGGGGGGGGACGAAGTGAGGAGCAAGTAAAGGATGCCGCACAAAAAAGGGAATCAAAAGGACTCCACACCTATTACATTTCTAGATGAGGCAGCAGGAGGGGGCAATTGCAGAAAGAGGGAGAAAAAAAAAGACAACTACTATACCATAGCAGCATAACAGGGGAGAGGAAAAGGGGGGGGATGCCAGGGTTGAGTTGACCGGAGGCGAAGACCAAACGTGGGTGCCTACGGGGAAAGGCACTTTGCCTCAGAAATGTGGTCATGGCTGATAAAAAATCACAAGGAACCTCAACAATTGGGAAAGGGAAATAAGGGAAGGTGTCGCAAAAAAAGGGGGGACCTCGGCTCCTAAAAGC
>Ga0179591_1167731_pt1 | contig 10439 bp, 14 predicted proteins | sample CZOMad2_1_08_16f_FD_182891 | JGI IMG/M metagenome (GOLD analysis project Ga0179591, IMG submission 182891) | Vadose zone soil fungal communities from Angelo Coast Range Reserve, California, USA - CZOMad2_1_08_16fungal (PacBio error correction) | ecosystem: Environmental > Terrestrial > Soil >...
AGGAAGGAAACCAGGAAGAGAAAAAACCAAAGGTACCTAAAATGAAACCCCGAGGACGAAACACTGAGGACACGGGGGGAGAACATGTTTCGCCTAAATCAAGTTCCCCCCCTGTGAAGCAACCAGTCAGGGCAGCCTAGGGAGGCAAACCACGTCGTAACGTTTTGTCGACCCCCACTTCCAGGAACAAAAGAGGGAAGGCCTGTCCACCCGAGATCAATCATCAAAGGGTGGAAAGTTAAGAGATACATACACACCGTAACATCATGATCAAAAAGGGAAACAATAGGAAAAAGGGAAGGGAAGAGACGAAGACCCGGAAGGAAAAAAATAGAGGAAAAGCACCGACGAGCTATATCAGTCTCCGCCATTTTACCAAGGAAATACATAGCAGTAAAGAGAAAAAAAAAGCCTGCCCCGAAAGGCCGTCCCGGTTACTTGGAACATGACGGCTTGTTCGAAAGGGGGTAAGGGGGAGGGGGATGAGGTACGATCCAGCCGTAACCAATACTTTTGCAGAAAAGAGGAAGAAAAATCCTCCACTGAAGTCCACGTACATCATTTGAACGCCGTTCAAGGAGCGCAAGGAAATCCAAACAAAGTGCGCCCTTTCGCGGCCTATGCCTCACGAACCTGGGAAAGAAAAAGGGGGTCCGACGCCGAGTAAAAAAACGAGGAACCACCGATCCCCTGATGAGCGGAAAGCTAACTATAAGAAAGGTGAAAGCTTGACCTAGTATCGCTCGATCAACTCCATGACTCAAGGGAGGGGGAGCCATATAGCCTATGGTCCGCGGGGGGCCGGACCCATAACTTACGTGAAGGGAGGAAAAAAACCCAAAAGCACGATCGCGTTCACTGAGACTCTTCCAGCACGTTCCCCGATACAAGAGCATCCTAAAGTGACTGCGCAGCTCGGTCACGGCTTATACCATCGTATAAGCTTACCGTTTGGAGACGCCGAAAATCCGCAAACTGTATCTACACCATGGAGTACAGGAAGGCAACAGAAAGACCGTGACGGGGGGGAAACTTAAAGGGGGAACTCCCTTGTGAGAGAAGCCCCGAGAAAGAAGGAATTCTTGGAAGGGTGATCACGTCAGGTCTTAGCCAAGGAGACTACGTTCAGCAGCGACTCGGGGGGAGGGAAAACCCTCGCTTAACATTCAAGGATTAACGGAGCAAAGGAAAAGAAAGAAATCGCCTCAAGCAACTCCTCGGGGACTGTCGAGGATAGGAAAGCTGGACGTCCACATTAGGACTAACGACCGGAAAAACTGACTCTGTAGAGGGAAGAGAAGGAAGCTGACCTAGTAGTTCGAAACCCTCTAAGGAACACAACGTCTGTCCTTTACCTCCAGGTATGAAAATCTTTAAAAAGGTTAAAACCACAACAAAAAAAAAGGCGTCCACCGAGGTCTTATTTTCCCTACCCTGAAAAAAGGAAAAAGGAGAACAAGGAAAAAAGAAATCCCCTGTACCGAGAACTGACGGTTATTGGGAAATCAGGCCGGGGAAGGGGTTGTTTAGTATCCAGAACCTGCCCCCGAAGGGGGAAATAGCAAAAAGACCTGCCTCCTAAAACCAATAGGCCCACTGACAAAAAGAATGGTCACGCAACTTGTATAACTTGATCCCCACACTTCCGCCAATCGCGAGACTAATAATGCTTCGTCTATCAAGGGGCCAGACGCCTATGTGTTTCCTACTCATATGGACAAACTATACCTCACGAAGCCCCTGATGAGCAATGACCTCTGAAAAAGGGGGAAAGCTAGAGTCTTCATTCTGGGGGACGTCGGGAGATGAGCCTCCAAGAAGGAAAGGAGAGGCTCCCTGAATAGTGGTCCCTTTCCAGCCACAACGGGCCATTTCATGGGGGACAAAAAGAGGAAAACAAACGAAGTTCGGTTCTCGGAATGATTAAGATCCGCACTAAAAGAGAAGAAGAAAGAAAGCTGCGTACTCGTTCCACTCGGAGGACCATCTTACGATACCAGGAAAGCTACCACGACCGTACCGGCCCCCTCCTGTATAACACGTAGTAGCAGAAGTCAAAAAGAAAAAAATGAGGTGGAGGTGACCGGATTCTCTTGTCATAGTGGCTCTAAAGGTGATCACACTAAATAGTTGAACAAATCGTAAAAGTAAGGTAGAATAGCCACTTAGAAAAAAGACGCCAGGGGAAGCTCGTGACTCACAAAAAAGAACGTTCACTGGGAAGAAGTACGTTCTCAGGAAAGGAAACTGTTGGGGGCTGATAGTCTTCTAAACCGTCGTAGAATCAGGATCAACTCCTCTTGGGAATTAGGGGGAGAAAAAAGGGCAAAGCGTGAGGAAAAAAAATAGGACTACCCGACACCCTCGTCATCGGCAGTGCAAGAGGAGCTTATACGTAAACAATAGTAGTCGAACGCATCGGACGGCCAACCGGAGGGGGAAGCAAGAGGAGCGTTAACAACGAAGGGTCCAAATGAGAAAAAAAAGGATGGGGGACTAATTAGAAAAATCAGGTTCAAGATAAAACGGCGAAGGGAAGTGTATGGGGATGTCACCCCGAGAACACATACTCTTCTCTCGTGGATCCCTAAAATAGTTAAAGCACCTAGTCGAGGAAGGGAGGCAGGAACATCAGAATTCAAACCCGTAGGATACGAAAAGGCAAAAAAGGGGGGGGGGTGACGAATGGAGAGGATTACAGCTCGGAATCCGGCACCAACAGGTTCTAGGAATGCGACACGAGAGCTGTACGTAAGGTTAAAGCCCCTTTAAAAAGGCCTAACACTACAGGGATAGTGTGAGCATGGATCATACGGAAAAAAAAGGGGTGGGGGGGGAATGTTGACAAGGGCATATTTATAGCCACCGAAAGAATCGGGAGAAAATTTAGCGGATCTAGTTTGAACAACATCAACGCTGCCTGAAAAAAGCAGAAAAATCTTACCACCGATAGGGGGATTTAGATCGGAATAGACATTAAAGAGAAGAAGGGATGAGATAAACAAAGGAAAACCCCTCAAAAAATTTCCTGGAAGGGTAGGTGGACCTCTACCCTTACGACAATCAAGCTGAAGCAACTAGGAAAACTTAGTGTGATAGCACACAACATGAGAAAACAAACTTCGAAATTGTGGACGAAACCACCTGTACAACTTATTGAAAGGGAAGGGGATGAAGAGACTGGGAGAAAGCTTTCCGAATACTATTGGGATAGGCAATTGAGAACCTTCATAAGGACCACCGGAAGGGAAAATTCAGAAAAAGGGACATGTAAAAAAATCGTCATTCAAAGGAGCGACATGAGAGATACTGACCAAGCATACCTTCAACAAAAGGACGTACAAAAAAGATTACAGCACCCAGGGGGTTAAGACCAGAGAACACAGAAAAACTACCCCATCTACGACAGTATACTCTGAATTATGAGAAAGACGAAGGGAAAAACTACAAAGAAAAGAAACGGGACTCTACACTGATGAATAAAACTTACAGGAATACCGAGCCCATATAAGCAAAACAACAACGGATAGGACCAAGAGTTGGGGGGAGGAAGAAGAGTCAGGTTTTACTAGGAAGTTTTGTCTTTATTCCGTGGTTTGGAGAAAGGCGGTAGGCAAATCTTCCGAGTAGCTCCCTGTCCGTAGAGGGGTAGGGGCTTTCTTTTTTGGTTTGAAGGAGGGTAAATCAAAGTGGGGCGGGGGGTGTGGGGTTCCTTAAATTTGGGGCCTTGTATCGGGGGTAACGTTCACGCAAGGGGAAAGGTGTTAAGGTACCATTGTAGGGATGATGGTTGTCATTGATCAATGTGGGAACTGACGGGTTCCGAGGAGAAGCTTCAAACAGAGGGAAACAAACATTGATCGCTCACGAAAATCTGACTTTCACACGGATGCAATAAGGATGTATTTATGGACGGCAGAAGTTTGGGTCACTGGGTGGGGGGAGGCAAAGTCAGGGGCCTGAAAACTTACTTGGGGTTAAGAGTTAGTAAGGCAAAGGACATAAGAACGGAAATTTTGGCGGGTCGGAAAGGAAGCTCTCAGGGAGGGTAAGGGGGAGAAAATGACAAGAATAATCCATCGCTGGTGGAAGAATTCGCAAGGTTTGGGGGAAGTTTAAGAAGTTGTGGCAAAAAGAGATTAAGACCGTGACATTTGGAAAAAAAGGGGGGGAAATCCAGAGGAAAGGGGGACGTTCATGATGAGAAATCACAAATGTATTGGAGTAACATGAAGTAGGGTTCATAAAGGGGGAACTGAATATCTCGTGTAATCATCAATAGAAAGGGGATCAAAAGGGGGAGGCCAAGCAGGAAGGGCCATTAAGATCCATCGAAAAACCTGTGGTGTTTTTTGGGGGAAAAAAGCAGTGAGGGTAGAAAAACTGGGTTGAATTCTGAGGTATTGGACCTTGAAACCTGACGTAACGGGAGGGAAAGGGGGGGTGAAAATCTTAGGGAGGAAAGCTATCAAGATGCGGTGTAGAGGCAGCCATAACCGTAAAGGCGGGGGTTCCCCGAGCGAATCACTAAGGGGGGGGGGGAAACACTCCTTCTTTTGTAACCGGGTTGGGACCAAGTGGGGACTAACTTGGAGTAAAATGCAAGAAAGGCTAATAGGGGGGGGGGGTTTTCGAATAAATAGGGAAGTGACCCGAGCGGGGGGGGACAGCAATGGGAATGATAGTTTTGGCAACAGAAGTTGAAAGATCCACGCTTGGGCGCTGGAAAAAAGTCCTAGGGAGGGGGGGGATCTGGAATTCGTAAGAAGGAGAAGATATCAGCAAATTATACTCTGTGAAGAAACGAGGAACAAGGACTACAGTCCGATATGAACCTATATGACGGGTTTCTCAGAGAAGTGTGGCTGGGGACGTGAGGAGGGAGCGAGAAGGAAAAAGGGCTTCAAGGGGATGAAACCGGGAAAGGGATCACTGAATTCCAAGAGAACCAAGGGATAAAATCGTCGTCTGTTGACCTGATGCTACTACAAGGTGTATAAGGGCTGAAAGGGGGACGTTAGGGGAAAGTCATCGAATATGGGAAATCGGAAAATATTCGCATTAAGGTCCTTAAGGGAGAGGCTAGCGGGAAGGGTAGATCTGAAAATCTAAACGCCTATCGTGATTTCTTTTTTTTGGCATAATGAGGAGTTTGGGAGAAAATCGGACCATAGCTACCTTCGCCCTCTCGGAGTCAAGGGGAGGATCATCCCAGGTAAAACTGCAGCCTATCCGCGGAATAGAGGGACAGGACAAGAAGGGCAATGGTGAAAAAGGGAAGAGGGGTGACATCCTCGAGTCAGACTCATCGGTGGAAGAAAAGGAAGGAGAACATAGTACGCGATTAGGTGGAACTTTGTGGAGGTCAGGGGAAAAAGGGGCAGAAAAAAAAAAAGCGGTTTTCACGGTGGGACGTCGGGGCGTCGGCAGGGGCAGACTTGGGGGGAAAAAAGTAGGGTATGGGATCGGGTAAAGAACACCCGTAGGGGATGAAAAGGATTTGAAGAGGGTAAGGTAATTCAGGGGGTAGGGGGATAGTGGAAAGAACGGCAGCTAAGAAAATCGGTCCACGGTGTAACCAAGAAGAAGGGGGGCGTTTAAAGGACAGACTTTTGCTAAGGTTTCGGCGAATAGGGGGCGAAGATTTCTAGGTCAATCCTAATTGACGATGTGCTGAGTTAAGGGGAACGGAACAAGTGAAGCTGTCTATACTAAAGGTGCAAAGGGGGGGGAATCAAAGTAGGAGAAATGAGAATGTGAATATTAAGACTTATACAGTAACGAGGGGGGAAAAAATTCAAAAGAGGGGAGGGAGGAAAATGTAGAACTGTGTTCATATAAGACATGGGTCCGGTGAAAAGGACTTGAGGAACGATGAAATGAAGTCTAGGGGTCACCCTTGTACACGTAACAAGACAGGGTAGGAAAAAGAAGGGGAAAGGAGTCTTTTGACCTGACGCTAATACAGGTTTTATAAGCACAGAAGATGCCGAAGAAACGGACCACGTCGCGTAGGTATATTGGGGATCAGCGAGTGACTCTAAACGCAGTAAGGACTGGGAAATAGGCGAAAGAAAAGTGGAGGGGGAGAGAGAACAGTGAAACGCGTATCTTGAATTTCATTTTGGGGGCATCAAGGCCGAGGGGAAAAGAAAAAATAGGACTATGGTGACCAGCTAAGGAGTCCTTTGAGGGTGTCGCGATCACGGAGAGCTGAGAGAGAATAGGATCAGTTATCCTCTCATTGGGCTAAGAAGGGGAGACGTTTGTAATCGTTTGGCGAAGAGGGAGGACCCAACGTGGTTCGGCTACGGTTTCTTTGGCTGACCAAAAGCAGGGGTAAGTGGGGTTAGACACTTGCGATCCTAGTTGCAAAGTGACTGTACTTAGTGGAGGGAATTCGGGGAGGAGGTATTGCTACTTGTTGTTGGGTAAAAAATGAGGGGGAGAAAAGGGGGAGTGATCACCCCAGGAAAAGGAAGCGAACACTACAATCAGGTGGGGCCTCATAAATTGGACGGCAGTTTCGTAGAGGACTCAGTGGAAAAAGGTAGAAAATCACGGGGCAGAGGGTGGAAAAGGAGGGGTGCGTGGAAGGGGGGACAGAAGGGCGAATCAAGTCTTGTTCAGTTAGTTCCCGGCCCGAAAGTGAAACTGTTTTCCTTTTGGTCCTTAGGTGGGGGGGGATGGGGGGAAAGTAGTACTTCACACTTGCGTGAAAGCTAAGCTGTCAAAGAAGAAGGGGGTGGACCAGGAGCAGACGGCAGTGGGTTGATCCAAACTGACTACGGGGGCTCAAAGCATTAAGGGGGGGGGGGGACACGGTGCCTTGTATTTCTGCTCAAGGTGATCGTGAGAGAGGTTGAAAAAAATCAAATCAGGGGGTCATTCTCGGTACAGGGGTGGTTGGCGGATGATGAAAAAGAGGATCAAAGAAAAAAAAAGAGAAGTTGGAAATATAGAGATTAAGAAACCCCCGTCATATGCACACCAAAACACGGTAAAGAAGAAACACTGATGACCGCTGACCGGTTTTGGAACAGCTCCTTGCACATATTGTTGAGCAGTGGAAAAGAAAAGGGGCAAAAACAAGTCCTGTCTCCTATGGAGGAAAAGTCTCAGGAGTCCAACCCCTGGCCGCGGCTCAGGAAGAAGGGGAACATGAATGGGAAGAAGAAATCACCGCCCAAGTGTTCATCAGTATAAAAAAAAGTACCCCAAAAACAAAAACACAACGGAACATCAATCAGGGGAAAACAGGAGGACCTAGTCCCCACTTTTAGGGGGTCATAATACCTGAAAAGAGGGATTCGGCATCTACTCCAAACCGCAAGCAACTACTAAGGAAATATTACCCAATGTTCAGATGCCCCGAAACGTCGAACACCGGAACGGAAGAGAGCATGGAAGCCCAGCCTCCCCGTTACTTAGGACTTACTTGCGTGGAGCAATTCCAAAGTGGCTTAGGTAAAGATAAAGCGTAAAACCTAACTTTTTGCCTAAAAAAGGCGTTAATAATACAGAACCCTGTCCCATTGAAGAATTTGACCGTCACGTGAAATCAAACTTGCGCACGTGAAAAAAACTGAAAAGGGGGAATCTGAGAAAGACACTTTTAGCCGCCCACTGTGGGTCCGCTAAAAGAGAAGAAAACCACGAAAAGTACCCACGATTCACTTATGAGCCAAGAAAATCACCAGGAAGAGAGATTCGCGGCACTGTGACCTATGAGATCGTCGATCCGAAGACTCCGGAAGCGTCCCTATAACCTAATGTTCCGCTGGTCCACAGAACTGACGGCTGGAAAAGGGGAAAAAAAAAGGAAAATTCAGATAGCGGGTTGGACACTTAGTCTTAAATCCTTAAAGATAAGCACTCTCAGAACGTACCTTACTTCAGCAGCTAGGTCAAATAGATGATACAAAAGGAAAGAAAGTAATTGGTATACCGGCCTTACAGTCCGAAAAGGGTATAGAACCCTTAGGGAAGAATTTCACCACTCAGAATTGAACTTATTTTAATCTTACCGGTTAAGAAGGGGAATAAGGAGACTAAGGGGGGGGAAAAAAACACCGCATTGACTCTCTTGTCCCTATGCCTGGGGGGGGTAAACGTCACTGGGGGGAGACCCAAGTGCTACTGCGTCATCACGAAGGTTTATCCGTGGGAAAAGTCGTACAACTTCAAAGCGCTGTAAGAGCACATAAAATCTGGCGAGGAAGAGGGGGGGAAATGGGGGGGGTAAAGCTGGTTCCATCTTGGACGTCCCCTGATACTACGAAAGAACCAAGAGGCTTACTTGGGGCGGCCTGGACCATAGCTCCGATCGACTGATATAAACAACTCTCTCCAAATGAGCCTTAAAAAGGGAAAGGAAGAGGGAAAAAAAAACCGTCGCCCCGATGGAATTATGAAAGACAACGTCTACTCAAAGAACCGAGACACTACGCCCTGCCGTCCCCCGGGGGGGGGAAAAACCGTGAGGAAAAACGGGAACCTTGCGGGACGCAAGTTCCTTGTTATGTTAAAAGATCCCAGCAAAAAACAGACTTGTAGACAAAAGGAGGAACTTGCCGAAACCTCCCCTTAAGGGACATTTCACAAAGAGGGGGAAAGGTGCCAAGGGGATCACACGGATCCACCCACGTGCCCCCTCATCAGCGTCCTATGACGAGCGATCCAGGTTAGAATCCCAACGAGGGTCCGACTCCTAACCAAAGAGGAAAACAAAGAAAAAGGGGAGCAAAGGAAGGCTCAACTGATCCTCGGATAGATTCAAACTGCAAGGCTTTGACCAGGAGGATCTCGAAGCCAAAAAAAAGACTCCTTAAGCATATTATCCTATGGTACGATGGAAGCAACGGGGAGGAAAAAGGAAACCCAATGACACGAACATAGGGATTGAAAAACTGAGTAGATCAGCCACTTAGCAACTCGATCACTTAAGCGAATAGCGCAGAGAAAAGGGTGACAAATAAGGAAAAAAGTTGACGAAGAAACGGCTTAAATCGTAACCCCACATTACAGGCCAAGCCTGTGAATAAAAAAGTTAGTATCGCAGTCAACGCGACTTGACTTAGTTGAATCGTAAAGGTGCGAGGTGGTGAGAGAAGGGGTCACCTTGATAGTGACGTCTATCTCTCGTCCAAGTAAAAAAAGGGGGTTAGTCATGGCCCCTTCTTGAGAACCCGGAGAGGGAAGATCGACCTCTCATTGGGGGGGAAAGAAAAAATCTCGTACTTTCTAATCGATACTTATGACTGTTAGTTCTTATAAAAAAACTGAAAGAAAGAAGAAGAACCGAAGAGGTGGACTGGACGGTGTAGACAGCGGCCAACTGTGACGGCCACCTTGACTAACTACCAATCGTAGGACGGCTTCAGAAGCGCTGCGTCAACTGAAGGTCGAAAACCTCTTCGACAACGGCGGGCAGGTAAACGCACAGTCGTCAGAGGGAACAAGGGGGGAAAAAAAGGTCATCATCAAACCAAACCTGATGGACAACTAAAAATAGGCACGACCGAAGGAAACGAATTTACGGTTATGGATGTCACCACCGCTCCCACCCGCATTCGAATGGAACGAACTAAGAGGTCAGAACGGACCTCCGGGCGGGAGCGGAAAAAAGAAGACAGAGAAGGAAAAGAGGAGAGTACAAACAGGTTTAACCCAACCAAGGGAGGAACGATGGATCTATGCCCTTTTCTTATGCACGTCACCGGCAAGGGTATAGGCACAAACGGAGGAGAGGAGACCAGAGAGAAAAAGAAACCTTGAAGTTGACAGACAGACAGGGATGAATTGTCATCCTGACGAACCCAAAGGGAGACTACAAGATACACTCTGTCACTGTCGGCGGAAAGGGAAAACAAATAGGAATAAACCTGGCAAAGTCGGGAGCCAAAACAAGAGGAGGATCTCGGATGACCATTTAGAGGATTCGAACAAAGAAAATTTCCGGAATTATTAAAAAGGACCACTACCATTAAGACAAGAACAGAAGTTGAAACACACTCTGAATTATGGGAGAGCAACCACCCAGGGCTAAAAAAATGAGGAAAGGAGAAAAAAATAGACAGGAGGAAAAGTTCCAATGATGTGGGGGCGTGGAGCGAAAGTTATAGCGTCCGAAGAACTAATTGGTTCAATAAGTCCCGGGAGAGGGAGAGTCCACCGGATACTGCAACATTCAGGCCTGGGACATGGAGGCTTCAAAAGGGCTGAGTGTTTATTAAACAAGCAGACAAGGAACAAACGGCGTATTAAAAAAATAACAAGAAGTGTCTGAGAAAAGACATAACAAACAGAACAAAACTACCCCATTCATCACCTGTATCTAGAAAGGAATGAGGAATACAACGTGGGAAACAATACTAAACAACCACCCGGGACTCGTCAAATCATCACTTAACACGAAAATTAGGACGAACAGAGAACCC
>Ga0179591_1286790_pt1 | contig 10437 bp, 15 predicted proteins | sample CZOMad2_1_08_16f_FD_182891 | JGI IMG/M metagenome (GOLD analysis project Ga0179591, IMG submission 182891) | Vadose zone soil fungal communities from Angelo Coast Range Reserve, California, USA - CZOMad2_1_08_16fungal (PacBio error correction) | ecosystem: Environmental > Terrestrial > Soil >...
GCGGGGAACAACAAAAAAAAAAGATCCCAATCGATCCTTTTCAAAGAAAAAAAAAGACACCCAATGGCGTTGTAGGGAGGGATCCTTACCGGGGGGGATTAAATATGAAAAAGGAAAAAGGAACTCCAAGAAAAGGGGAAACCTAGATGAATCTAGAGGAAGACAACGGTCAGGGGAACAGTCGGGGTCGGAAGGGGGAACCGGAAGGGCACTCTCTTTGATAACCGATGGGTCTGACTTGAAGTTCGAACGCTAAGTCATCGCACTCAGGGTACAAAAAAAAAAAGGGAAAAAACCCACATCATCGAACTAAGAGGAAGGATTTGCGCAAGACGCGTAACCGATGCTGCCCCAAATGAAAGTTTCTAAAAAAAAAGGGACGAGGGGAAAAGTCAACAAAATAGGAACAGGTCAACAAAACACCAAAAAAGAAAACCTGAGGGAGGAGACACAACGGTAAAAAGACCCGCGTGTACCAGGCCGAGTTTGCCAGGAATGTGAGTGAAACCAGAAGAGGGGAAGGTGTTCTGGAGGTCATGGAAGTCCTCCCCATTCGACCAGAGCAAGCTCGATGAAAAACGAGCAAAAAGGGAACCCAGTATCAGGCTGTTCAACAAACGATCAACTGAATCCAAAAAAGTCTGCCTAACAGGACCCTGAAGGCCATGTATGGCCAGGTACCGCACGATAAGAAAAATTGTTCATTTTGCAAATAGAAGAATAAACCACCGAGCCGAATCACATGGGAGGCCTCGGCTAGGCCTCAAAGGTTCACTCCCAATTTGGGGGAAAAAACGGGAGAGAAAAGAAGGGGTCGCTGCTGGATAAGAGGTGTACACCGTGAACTTAGGAGTCAAGGGAAAAATCTTGCGCCTGCAAAAAGGAGGAGAGAGCCCCAGAAGGGATGAGGTGAAACGAAAAATCTCTGTTAGGCGGTACGAAACCCAAAAGGGGATCCAAACAGGAGAAATGAAAAGTCATTTCAGTCCTCATTACAGTGTCTCACATAAAAAGAGTCTGTTCATGTGAAAAACCCAAAATTCGCTCAAAGAGGAATTCTTGAGGAGAAAAAACACACCGAGAAAGGATCTGGTCCAGATGTAGGAGGACGGACGAAACCGACAGCCGGCGCAAAAAAGAAGACGTCAGAAAAGAAAGAAGGGCGTGACAAACCAATAACTTTACATCTAGGGCAGAAAAAAAGGTTCAATTTAGGGAAGGGGAGAATAAGCCGCAGTTAACACTCCCAGAAGGAACACCGGGAAGCCGCGCCAGGGAGGAAGCAAAAGGGAAAAAACTGGCCCGGGCGCCGAATTAAAATGTAAGAAGACACTGAGGGAAGAACGGGGTCGCATAAGGGGGGAGAGACGGAAGGTTTTGCTGTATTCTCGCCAGCCGGGGGGGGGTCAAGATAAATCGGGGGGGGGGGGCAAAAAAAAGGGGGAATTCTTTAAGTGGTACATCCTGAGACCGGTAGCCGAGGGAGACTGGGGGGAATCACTTCATAGGGGAAAAAAAAAAAAGCGCATAAAGGGTGGGAGGGGGAAGGGCCACTTCACTGTTCTCAAAAACGGAGTCAAACCGTCGTAGTCCTACTGGCTCTTCGAAATCATGCAAAGTGACCATGCAGAGAATTGGTGGGGGGCGCCGTTGGACGTTTCATGGGAAAAAAAACAACTAAAATACCGCGGCCACTGGGTTTTGGTCGATGTCCGTGGGCTCAAGGCACCTCAGCGCAAAAAAACCGAGGCGTGCCAGACTCGCGCTGCTGCTAAAAGAATGAAGGGTAAGTAATGGAAACAAAAGAAGGGACCCCATACCAGGGCGTGCTCGTGGGTTTTGCTTCTACAGGGCACGCGAACTGGTGAAAGTAATGACAGTTACGGGGGGGGTCAAACCGTCAGATCGCCGCCTGGAACCAAACTGGGTGGGAAAAAGGAGCAGGTGGAGAAGGGGAGGTCAACTGTAGCCACCTCTGTCACTTCCAGGTGACTCGCTGGCAAAAAAAAAAGGCTCCACCCGCTTAATAAAACCATGTCCGGCGTTAAACTTAGAAGACCTCTGGATTGCAGGGGGGGGAATCAGACGCGTGTGGGACTCCAACCTCCACTGGGCACGGAAAAAAAAAAAAAGGGGGAACAATTTGGGTTGAAAAAATCCAATTTCTCTCCTGTCTTCTTGAGGCAGCATCAAAAAAAAAATGATAAAAAAAGCGAATTGGAAGCCAAGAGGAAGGCGCGGGGGCTCGACTACGCCTGTTAGAGAACGAAAAAGAAAAAAGAGCCAAAGGACAGCCACACCGCTAAAGGAAACAAAAAAAGGCCAGAAAAGCAACCCGAACTTCACGCACAGACAAATTATGAAAAGAAAAAAAAAAAGAAAACCGGAAAGGAAGGACCTCACAAAATGCAATGGGCTGCAAAACGCAAGGCGAGGAAGGAAAGTACTCCAGAAACCAAAATAAAGAAAAAGCAATCATTGCCAGTAAGCTACTCAGAAAATTCAGAAGATTGGCAAAACAGGTCTGCCGGTGATTCGTGGACGGGGAAGAGTTCCTTTTTAAATGACGAGGGGCAAGAAGAAAAAAGGTGTGTCCCACAAGAAAAAAAGTGCGGGAAGGAGAATTGAAAGCACTCAGCATGATCTCCGACTTTGGAAGGACCCGCAGCGGAGAAGTCTCTCAAGACAAACCCCTGGAGGGGGGAAGCAAATCGCGTTGCGGGACCGGCGATTCAGGGGCAAAAAGATTCGGGGGGGGAGAAAGATCATTGGGGATGAGTATAGGCCCGCACTTTCTACGACAATGGTGTAACAGGTCACGGAAAGAGTTGAAAAGATCGAAGCCGCATGGGTTGTGTCTACGAAGGATGGAAAAGGGGTCTGTGTCAGGAGAGGGGGGACTCGGGCAGAAAATCGGGGGGAAGCCTAAACATGGAATGTGACAGGGTTCTTGCTTTAAAAAGGGGGAAGGAAGTGATTCTCGTTCACGGGGGGTGGGGGGCAGGGGGGACTACTTGTGAAGGGGGATTTTTTTGAGTATGTAGAGAAAGGGACATAAGCGGGGGGACATCGGAGGAGGGGGTATGTTCGGTGCAGAGAAGGATCGAAACTACAGCCATTGATAAGGACTTCAATCAATTTCCGTTTGGGAATGCAAGAGAAGAAGCAGGCTCTAAACAAGGGGGACATGGGGAAAGGAAGAAAGGGTCTGCCTGACCGGGATAGGTGGAACAAAAGCGCGAAGTCACCTGTTAAAGGCAGGGTTTTTACTTCCAAAGCCGGACAACGGGGGGTCGGCGCTTTTGTATAAGGGGGTAAAGTATGAGAGAGGGGACAAAAGAGAAAGGTACCAGAAAAACACATGCAAGACTGAGAAGGTTTCTAGAAGACCATAAGCAAAGAATTCAGAAGCAGGAAGAGGGTTTGGCAGGGGGGGTACAGGGGGAAGGGATGAGGGGCGAGCTGTGGAAAAACGTAGGAAACTGGGGAACTTAACATGAAGTGAAAGCAAGCAGAACCGTAAAACTGGAGAGGGTGGGCATGGAAAGAAAGGAGCGGTCATCAGGCCAGGAACGGGAAAAGGGCGGTCATCAGAGCGCGTCTCGGGGACACTCCTCACTGGAAAAAATGATTGAGGGGGAGAGGACCTTAATTCTTTAGCCAAAGGCGAAATGTGAGGTCTACTGACCGGCACCGCAACCGGGCAAGATCTAAATTGTGGAAGGAGGTAAGCGAGAGAGAAATTATTGGCAAACGAACAAAATAGAACTTTGGCTTCGGTTACCAAGGCTGGCGTAAAGATCGAAATAAAGGGAAAATAAAATTCTCAAAGAATGTCTCCGATGTTAAAGGAATCCATTAATGACAATAGTTCGATTTAGGGAAATCACAATGGAAAGAGAAGACAACCTTGGGCAGGAAATAAGAAAAGGGGGAATTCTGCGAAAACTGTGCATCGGGAAAGGTAGTGTAGGGGCGAACCCAAGGGGGGGAACCTTTAAAGCGGCGTTCCGCTACGTAAAAAACTGGAAAGAGGAACCAGGAGTCTGCAGGGCTTAAACTGATCGACAGCACAGGAAAAGGGGTCGGCAAAGGTCAAAAAGGGGAGGAAGTGCTTCAAAAAAATTAGATTACTCCCTTGAGGAAGAGTTGGGTAAGGGGTGCTTTCATTAGAAATGGACCAGGAATGCCAGAGATAGTGGGTAAAGGGGACCGGGGCGGCAAGGAGCCGGGGGGGGTTAAAACCTTAAATGATGGTAAGCAGGAGATGGTCCATGCGGCATGACAAGGGGGAATGACTTACTTTGTTTATCGGAGGAGTAACCGACGATCAGAGGCAACTCCCACTCAAGAAAATGCGGCAGGGAAAAAGAGGTCGATAAGTCCAATTAGGATGAAAACGACAAGGAACAGGTTTGACAAACAAAGAGGGTAGCGCATCTGGGAGGGGAGATGCCACGTTCAGATTTTTTGTTCTCAAAGACTAGAGAAAGGGCCCGGGATGCTCGGCCTTGTTTGGGTTGTATGATCTAATGACGAACGCAGTGTAAATCGCTCTTGCGCAGTACTCCCTAAAGAACGGCAAGCAATAGGCGTGGTGCCGGTGAAAGTGAGACTTCAGGTTTCTCTTTGAATGCCTGATAAATGTATGGAATCGGGTCTACTTTGATCATATACATACAGCCTCCAAAAACATAAGCGAGGTGGGACCCTCTGGGGGAAAAGGGGGGGGGGGGGTGGGGGGGGGGGGGGGGGGGGGGGGGGGGGGGGGGGGGGGGTGGGGGGAAAATGGTCTGTAAATGAAACTCGATTTTTCATCAAAAGGGGGGTCGAGGGAACGTTTAATCATCAAACTTAGTGTCAAGAGTTCAGGTTATCTGAGGGAAATTCCTAAAAAAAAGGAGAGGGCGGCGTCATCCCCTCTTGCGCAACGAAACTGAAGAAAAAAATGAGAAAGCTTCTGGGGTGCAGAGTGAGGCGGGATATGGAAGGGAGAATCATATTATTAGACTTCAAGGTTTCCCTTCTCTGGGGGAAAATTAAAAGATATGCGACCCGCATCGGTGTTCGGTTGTTCTGGTATAGAAAGCCCCGAGCAAAAGGCAAGAGGGGGAAAGGAAGCCACAGGGGGAGAGTGGGAGTGGGAATCCCCATGGCCACGACGAAAACTAACGGTTGAATAAAACAAGACAATTGGGGGGGGGGGAGGGGATATCACGTTAAAAGGAGAGAAAATTGGGGAAAGAGTTTGCGTCTCAAATCTCGAACAAAAAAGAAGAGAGGAAAAAAAAGGAAAGACGGGCGACAATCCGCTCGAAATAATCAATGCCGACGATTCACCGGCGCCTCAAAGGATTTTGGTTTTCCAGGGAAAAAAGAGTATCGTCTGGTGTAGGGGATCACTCCCGCGAAGTGGAAGGAGAATCGTTCGTTGATAGGGGAAGAAGTTAGAACAGCATCACTCTTTGCGCGGGAGAAAGAGGTCGATAAAGAAGGGACACTGGAGGGGGAACAGGGTATCTACGGGTCAGACGAAGCGCTCGCAAACTTTTGTCAGCCACTCACAAAAAAAAAAATAAAGGATAGAGGGAAAGGAGGGGGCGTTGATCAAGAGGTCTTGGCTTCATGGGGCACACTCTCGGTGACTTTGCAAAGTGAGGAAGTCCACTGTCCGATTTTCTGGAACCATAAGGACTATGGGGAGGAAACAAAAAAGGAACCACGCTGAGGGCGGGCACCTATTTTTGACAACGCAGGTCACAAGGGAAGGGCCATCCATCATTTATCAAGGAAATCCGTCATTTGGTCGAGCAGGGATGGCCAAATGAGAAGGAGAAAAGGAATACCGCTAAACAAAGTATCAGGCGGTCAAAAAGAAAAGTAAGCACCCGAGGCCCGGGACGCAAGAACCTGTGAAAGAAAGGGGGAGTTTTGACGGAGTTGACGCACGGATTTGGTCAAGGGGTTCTCAATGAGAAGTAGAACCCACAAAAACACGGCATCAGGAGCATGTGACGACTTGAGAAGGTGAGGTTAGAAAGATACCCATCCCGGAAATTTGGAACCACTACCAAAAATGGCTCTTCGGGGAAGGGGGGGAACCTTGAGGATCTTCATTTCCACTTGGCCTGCTCGAGGGATAGACGAAGGAGGGAGGAAGTATGGGGGGGAGGGGAAAGTAATTGATTTTTCGTCGGTACTGTGGGGATACACACGCCAAGGCGCGTGAAATTCATGTCGTGCCGAAAAACTTAAACGAAGAGACATTTACGGGGAAGAAGTTTCAAAAGGTGGTTCCACAATGCGCAAAGGATCACTCGGAGGTCTCAAAAAAGAACTGGAAAAAGAACTCAATGGCAGAGGGAAGTGGTCGTCAAGCTGAAACGAATAAACCGTGCAGAGAACGCGAATGAAGGTATAACTGGAAAAAGGCGACCCTGCACTCTTAAAGAGACGTGAGGTTCATTTGAGGGTCGATAGTAGTTTTAACCGGCAAGAAATTTTGTAAAAAAAGGAAAAGCCAGGGATGCACCGAGGATCCGCGAGGTCTCACCCTGAGTTGAAAGGAAGGAAAAAACATTCCCCTGAGGGGAAGAAAACAGTTTGGCGGGGCAAGCAGGGACTGAAGGGAAAAACATTCCGCTGAGAAGGAAAAATCGCGCCAATTGGGATTCTGTCAAAGAAAAATACTAGAGGGAACTGGAGAAATGAGTGCCGCAGAAAGTAGAAGCCTGCAACCGCGACGCAAGGGTCTTAAAACGACTGACGCCTGAACGATCGTCGAGCGAATGTGGTCCGTAAGGGAGGGGGAAAAAAAGGCGAATTGTTCGCCCGTTTACGGTGCGCGCACTCATCACCGGAGGGGGCTTTGGGGGGGAAAACTCTTGGACAGGGGCTCATCGGCCATCAAGACATCGGATCGCCAAAAAATTCTCGCCACTGGGGGGAATCGCAGGGGCCTGAAATTGGGGTGGCGACGGGTAATGGGAGGAGAAACGAAAAACAGTGCGTCGGTTTTTGCTGCTTTCATTAAAGTGGGAGAAAAACGGTAATGGACAAAGGAGTTGACGACTGGTTGGGGAAGGAACCGTATATCTCCAGGGAGAAAAGAACCGATTTCAGTTCGATGGCGGTTGACGGGTGCAATTGTCAGAGCAAAGAGAAAAAGTTCAGCAGGGTAGTGCTGGTCGAGGGGGAAACTCATCTCTCAAAAAAATTAAACATGAACGGAAGGTTCCTGGAGACGACTTTGAACCGAATCCGGAAAGGGGGGGGATTTCAGCCATCGTTGGGTCCGCAAGTCCCGGAGTAAAACTTCAAGTCATTGATCAACTTTTGTGACCGTCATTTTTTCCGCATCTTGGGGAGCTAGAAAAGGGAAAGTAGAGAAAGCCATCGAGGAAAGGCGCGGGGGCTCTTCTGAGGACTGTAGGTCACTAACCGTCCGGAGGAAAAAGGGGTATGATCCACGAAAAAGAAGCGAGGAAATCCATCGCGCTGACCATACAAGGACCTCAAAAGGGTACTGAGGGGGGAGACCCCCATTCAAAAGAAGATAAAGACAAGGCCTTCTTCATTCAAAAAAGCAGAAAATTGCCTTTGCCGTCCCCCCTTCCGACGTGAAGAAGATGTCTGCGACGCCGAGATTACACGAGGAATGAAATGACCAGTATCCAAGCCACGGAAAGGAGAGAGAAGGCAAAGGGGGGGGGGAAAATCTGCTTCCATGTTATTCCGGTAACACGATCTGGTCAGTTTGGGGACCTGACCGGGGGGTCAGAGGAAATCCCAATGTAACACACGCGGGAAGGGCTATTGTGCAAGGAACAAACTGAGAGGCCAAAGGTCCTGAGAGGAGGAGGTCTGATCAAAATATGTAAAAGAGAGAACCCTGGTTCGTTCCTGGCCATAGGAAGAAAAAAGATCATCCAGAAGGGGAAACTGGTTGGGGCAATCATTTGATGGCTGGGGTCTACAACTCCGGAGAAATGACCGGTAAAAGAAGGGGCATAATCGTTTTCACGGGACTTCGCCGCATGGGGGCCTTCTGGGAGTGATAATAGAAGTTAGCAGTTATGTCCTTCGCGGTTTAACAAGTCCCTAAGAGCGTGGGTTCAGGACCATGAAATGGGGGGGGGGGGGGGCTTGAGGGTGCTGAAGGAAGGCATGCTGCCTTGCCTTCATTTTGGGGGTTTGGGGGAGGGGGAAGGGGTACTGGTCGGAAGGGGGGAGGGTTGGAGGAGGCAGCGCATGTATGGTTATAGGAGTGGGAGGGGGCTCTGGAGGGAGAAAGGTTTTGAAGGTGCTATCGGCTCACGACCTTGGGAAAGAGTTAGTAAAAAAAGAAAGAATGGAGGGTTGGAGGGAGGGAGGGAAGAAAGAGGAGAGAAATGACCTCGGCTTCCAACGTATGGAAATGTAAGAAGGGAAGGGGAAGGTGATACACCCAAAGGTAGGAACCTAAATTCACAGAGGACCGGAACATTTCCGGAAGGGTTTCCGGAGGACTGTGGCGGAATTGGGCTGCGGTGCTGCCCATCTAATCAGCCACTTACCTACAGCAGGTGGGCTATAAGAACTCCAGTGAGGGCAAACTCGGGAAACCGAGTGCTGGTTCATTTTGTTGAAGGGTGAATTTGATAGAAAAGGTTCAACCTTAGGGGAGGGAAAAATCAAGGCGGGGGCACGCCCTAAGCAGCAAAAACAGGGGGGGATAACCAAAGGGGTCGGCTGAATAGAGGGACCAGAACCCCGAGCTTCCTTCGTGGCGACGGAGGTCAGGGGAACGTGGCCTGGGAGGGAAAGGGTATATGTCCTCTTAAAAGGTCTGGAATTAAAAAAAAGAGAAATTGTGTTTTTGCGCGAAAGGAACCTCACAAAAGGAAGTGTACTCAAGGAAGAGAGAGACGAAGAATGGACCTAACTACACGTTGGGATGAAGTCAGAATACAGGTTAGAAAAAAATTTTTCTTCAGAAGATAAGGGGAGGAATCGCAGAGGCACTTCTCCAAGACGTCGAGCTTTAGTCGAAGGAAAAATTGAAGGAAAAAAGGGAGATTGGTAGGTTTGAAAGACAGGAGCTGACACTTCTCGCAGAAGGGATGCGAAAAAAAGTTTTCAAGTTCAATTATCTTTGGAAATTAATCAGCTAAAAAAAAAATTAAGCTGGGAGGAGGAGCGGGGGGAAGGGGAGTTTGAAAGAGGAAAAAAACCTTCTTTTGGCAGTTGAGAAGAACATACAACGGAAAGAGAATGGTCGGATGGACAAGGGCTTCCCGTCCCTAAAGGAAAAGGCTCGTAAAGAAGGTTAGCGGACGAGGGGGGGTTCCTTTATGGACGTCTAAACTCAAAAGGGGACAAGTCCATATTGATGTTCACGGGTTGGGGCTCACAATTCTGGGGGGGAATTTGGGGGGAAAAAAAAGTAAAATGGTAGGGTCCCTTAAATGTGGAATGAGTGTGGGGTCGGGGAGGGAACGTCCAAACTGAGGAGGCGTGATACAATGAGTTCTGACGGAAAAAAGCAAGATAGAACTCCAATGAAGAAAGCGGTCTGCAGGAAAAAGGGAGGGAGACCTCAGAGAAGACCAGCGTAAATTACTCTGACAACGGGGTGAAAAGGTTACGAATCTAGAACCGGAGACATCATTAGTTTGGGGGGTTTCTTGCCCGGCCCATAGACCGAAGACTAGAAATCTCGGCTCGTTGGGTTGGGGAACGCAAGACTCTCAGGACCAAACGTGAGTAGTTCATCAGACTTCCCGTCAAACCCTTTCCAGCCTAGGCGTTGTTATGCATCCGGGATGGGGGACCCGTCAGTTGGGGCATCGGTAACCTGCCTACGTTTAGATGGGGGCTTGCTACGTGGAGAGGGATATACCACAATCACTCAATAAGATGTCGGTGGGGAAAACTAAATTCCGGGGCTGGAACATTGGCCTGGGAACCTCTAAAGGTTTTTAAAAAGCGATGGAGGCAGCTGGTATCATGGGACCATGTGGTGACAGGTCCAGTAGGGAACAGTGAGCTCGAAACTGAAGCAAGGCCACGCGCGGGCGGGATCGTCCCGCACGCAGTTAGGGGAACGCCTCTAGGGGGGAAGGAGATTTAGATGCTTCTTTTTGTCGGAATTATTACAAAAAGGGGCTTCTCGGATCTTCTAACAGGGACAAGCACAATCCGGTTATCCCATTGGGTCACCAACCCCAACAATGGCCTTTATATAGCGAACACAGAGAAAAGAGGCTGGAAAACGACCTTTTTAATTGGGAGTCTAAGCACTGAAACAGGTAAGTACAAAAAACCTTTCTTGGGGCAAGAAAGGGACAACGCACGATACTCCCGGTTAATACGAAGGCCAACCCCAAAGGGTGTTATGGGAAGAGCGGAAAAAGGGAAGGAGAGTTGGGGGGAACGGAATGATTTCTGAGATGGGGA
>Ga0179591_1291479_pt1 | contig 10435 bp, 10 predicted proteins | sample CZOMad2_1_08_16f_FD_182891 | JGI IMG/M metagenome (GOLD analysis project Ga0179591, IMG submission 182891) | Vadose zone soil fungal communities from Angelo Coast Range Reserve, California, USA - CZOMad2_1_08_16fungal (PacBio error correction) | ecosystem: Environmental > Terrestrial > Soil >...
GCCGGGGGATACGAACAACGCAGCCACAGGGTATGGTGGGGGGAATAAAAATATTCTTTGTATAGAGTAAGGCAGATCCGGATCACAAAAAATCCAGCGGAGGAATGCGCTATGAAGTAGGACGGCAGCGCCGCCCGCCGAGGTGGCGGCGGGGAGAATTTACTCGCCCGAAATGTATCGCTCAAAAACTTCTGCTGCATATTAGCCGACTGAAGGATCCTCGCCGATGACGCACAAAAGGGTCCGTAAAAAAGCAAAAGGACTGCAAGAAGGGGGCGCGTCCGGCGGGTTAGGGAAAAGGTGGAGAGGGAGGAAGTGCATGTTGTCGAGTGGGCGGAATTGGGGCTCAACTACTAAAAAAACGCAAAAAGCCCCAAAGAAAAAAAAAAAAGATGGGAAGACCCACCCCTTGAAAAACTGACAGCCCCGACGTTCGAGGAGCTGCCTCACATTTCTGGAAAGGGCCGTGGGGATGTCTTAGGGTGAACGGGGAAAAGAAGGGGGAAAGACTGACGGAATCTCGGGACACGAGCAATTCGCCGAAAGCACAGTTCAGGTCGAAGACGATTAAAACCAAGAAAGAAAAACCCCGCCCGTCGGGGAGGAAGAAGGCAAGCTCAGAAGCGGATAAGGGGTTCTTCTCCGGCCTCGCCTGAGAAGGCCGCGAAACAGAGGCCAAGCGACAATAAGGCCGTTCTGGGGAAACGAGCCACCAAAAAAACGCACCGGGACGAAGACTCTAAGACGTCCTCTCATGAGGATCGAATACCTCTCTGCGCCCAGAACCAGCCGCCACCAATGGAAAGGTCCGCCGGCTCGGTTGTGGATTGACCACTACTCAAACTACAACGAAATGAACAAAGTCTAAAAGGGAGCATAAAAAAAAAACTGAGGGGGGGGGGGGGGAAAAAATGGGGAGAATGGCTACCCCTATGTGCTTGGGCGGCGCAGACACCAACGAAACGAGGACCTCAATGGGGTGCGGTTTACTCCACCGGATGAAAGGGAGTTTAGTCTTCAGGGAAGAAGAAGAGAGGGGGACTTGACTCATCGCTCTGTCGAGGCAACAGAAAATTCATGGACAGTCAAAAGGGGGAAAAGAGTGAGCTGAGGGGGGAATCGTTTCGAAAAAGGCATTCTAATTAAGAACGAGGAGAGATCGATTAAAATAGGGCGGATTCAGGGGAAGTCGATTCCTTGGTGGAGCGGGCGGGTGAGAGCCTCGCTAAGTACATCGGAAACATCAGAACTAAAGACCAGAAGAGAGAGGGGGTTTCTGGAGGGGAAAAGAGGGAGGGAACTGGAAAACGGACACGTAATGACTTGACCGACGGAAGTCAATCGGGGAAGTCATCGACCCTTTGTTTGGTCAAAAAACGGGAAGGTGGTCTTGGGGAGGCTGCAACTAGGGGGGGAGGTCATTAGAGGGGAAAGACAAGCGCAACGCGAACGAAAAGTCAAAAAACTCAATTATCTAGAAAGAGAGGAGACAAAGGGGGGGAGGTCTTGAAGAACGGCAAAATAGCGCCAGGGCGGAGGGGAGGCGTCAAAAAATCTCTCTCAAGTCGAAAACCACTACGGAATAAGAGAGGGACGCCATCCTCAGGCAAAAGAGGGGGGAGGAGAGAGAGGAGCGGTCCTAGAACTGGTGGTGGTCGATACGAGCGACATCCGGAATTGAACGCGGGATGATTGAGGCTACCTTCGCATAAGTCGCAGGTCTAAGGTGGAGAAAGTTCACGGAGTCAATCCCAAGCCCCCGCGAAGAAGGGCAGGGGCGCACTATTCCAGTAAAACGATACCACCTAGATACTCGTCAACGGCATTGACGACGGCCACACCGGAGGTCGGGAATCGGGAAAGCACTTGATTGCTGATTTCTACTGAAAGCATAGGGAAGGTGGAAGATTGGGAATGATATTGACAGGTCTTTTTAGAAATGATTAGGAGGCCAAGGTGGGCCGGATTTGCGGAATGTCAGGATATAGAGGAAAGGGCCACGAAGGTGTCACCGCTGGGACTCGTAGAAGGTGACCAAGGAGCCTGGCTATACTTTGGTTTGGGGCGGGACAAGGTCGAAAGGAGAAGGAGAAAAGGCCAGGAATGAAAGAATGACATGGGAGTTTATTACAACCGCAGGGAAAGGGACGTCCGTGTGAAAATGACTTTACTTATATCGAAAAATTGCAAGTATCGAGAGAGGGGAAGAAGTACCGGGGGAGGGGAAAAATTCTATCTAGGCACCTCCCGTGCGAGCGGTGCAATCTCGGAGACTGAGAGACCTCAATAGTAACTAGAGAGAGAAACTGAGAAACAGCGACAAAAACAATAGTTTCTCTGATGCCGGTCGTGATTCAAGTATTGAAGCTCCTGAAAAAAACATTTCCAAGCAACAGAGGAAGGAGGAGGGGCAGTTGCACCGGAAAAAGAGAGGGAGAAGGGGGTCGGGAAAACTCCTTTGGCACCGCCAAAGTCTCAATCGCTACGAGGCACCCCTCCAATTCGCCACAAGTGAAAAAATGGGACAAAGAAGGAAGAGGAATAAGTACAAAGGGGAGTGAGTAGACCGTAACACGTTCTTGGGAAATCGATTACTCGGAATCAATCCTGCTTAACGAAACTGTCAAATGTCAACTTGGGGGGGGCCGGAAAGGTGGGCATTAAACTTCAGGGGGTTAGATGGAAATGAGTGGGGGATTTTCTACGATTTTAGATTCGGCACATTCGAAGCGAAACAACCCCGCGCTGTCCGTGGTGAATGTCAACTTTAAGGTCGCCGAGCACGCGATAAGAGAGGGGGAAGATAGAAGACAAACAAAAAAGAGGGAGTGGAAGATCTATATAAAATACTTTCATATGGACCAACGCTCTCGGGATCGGGGGGGGACTAATTCCGGAGAGAATCAACTCGATCCGTGCAGGAAGGACGAGAAAAAAAAAAAAAAAAAAAAAAAAAAAACAGAAAAAAAAAAAAAAAGAAAAAAAAAAAAAAAGAAAACAACCGAATGGTTCAAAACTGCCCCCGAACTGTGCCCATAGGGGGAAGGTAGAGGGAACGAAAGAGAGAAGTGGGTGGGGGTGTAGGGAAAAGGTAAAAGTAGGGGTTCGTCCCACACAAAGAGAACTAGAAAACAGAAGAAGGTGTCTCTCCTGGACAAGGGAAGAGAAGAGAAAAGGTCCTCTAGGGTCAATCAGGGTTCATTGACGGCCGCAGTACGGATGAATAGTCTGATCGCATCACAACGGCGGGAGACAACGTCTCCTATCAATTGGAAAAAACAAGAACGAATGAAAAGAGGAGAAAAAAAGAGGGGACGCCTTGAAGAGATGCATAACAGTACAGTCGAAACTGCGACGAGATTTGGCAACTTTTCGCTTTTGGGGGCAGACTAATGCTATCAAGTGAGTAGACGCAAGGAGAAGAAGATGTCAAACCGCGAGAGGGGTGACCCGGATCGCTGGGGACGCTCACTGACTTTAAATGTCAGGTGATGCAAAGAAGGTTCGGGGGGAGAAAGAAAAAGAAGTAGCTTCACAGAGGGGGACCGACACTTCAGGCCAGGAACATCCTGGTTTGGCTGTAACTTTCTCGTTCGCCCTTCCGGCTACCTGCCTCCTATATCAACCTCTAGAAGGAGGCCTTGGTAAACCTAAGAGGGGGGAAAGCGCACTGACGTCTCCAATTAGGTGTCGACGTCCGCCGCGACGACCATCAGGAACCATGGTCAGCGAGAGGTTGTCTCAACAGAAAGAAAGAAAGTCGAGGGACGAAAAAAAGAGAGGAGAAGGGAGGGTCTTCGACAAGATTTACATAGCTAAGGGCGTCGTCGCAAAGAGGACTAGAATCGTGGATATTCCGATCGAAATCACTCTCTTCGGGGAGAGAGAAGAAAGCGGCAGGGTGTCGGAGGGGAGTGAGCTAACAAGCGGAGAACCGGTGCGCCGGCGACATGCGAAAAGTCGCATGAATCCTCCCTTAAATTCTAGTCAGGATGATACGGAGACACTTATGCTCTCTAAACACACACCGATGAGGCGGCAGCTCGGGCGCAGCTAAATTTGCAAATTTAGAGAGCGTGTAGAGGCCTGGGGGAAAAAGAGGGGAGTGGGAAAAACCGGCGCGAAGGGAAATGGAGGCTCTCCAAAAGGGGGCCTCGGTCGGAGGTAGAAACAGGTTGTGAATAAAGGCATTAGATTCATTTGTAGTCGACGTGGCGAAGGTTGGGGGCGGTTAGAAGTCAAAGATGAAAAGCACCGTTGAGCTCACCTCCCGGCAGCGTCTTAAAACTGAACTACTGGAAAGGGGGGGGATCTGAAGGAACGAGGAGTTCTAGAAGGGGGCGAGGGACGAACTGTTCCGTGCCATAACCCCGAGACGAACAAGAAACCGCTCTCGTGTTCAGCAAGTCTTGGAGGTGTCCTCCGGCTAAGGAGGAGATGCAACAGCGAACCAATCAAGGAGAGGGCTGGCCTCAATGAATCTGAGGTCTCCTTCGCCCCCCTGCGCCGTGGAGCCGGCCGCGACAGCACGGGCTAATACACCTGAGGTTCCTTAAGGTCTGTTCAATCAAGCGTTCCAAAAAAGAAAAGAGCCATGATTCAAGGAGAAAAAAAAGTAATTCAATCTAGAGTACTTGCCCGACTCAAAGCCTCGCCGAACCCAATTGATTACCTCCGGCTCGTGGGTGGGCTTACTGACTAGGCAAAAAAATCCATAGGAAAAAAGAATGGAATATCGAAGTAAAGAAAAAAAAAAAAAGGGAGGGGGAAAATGAGGAGGAGAAGGGAGACCTCTAATTCGGAGGGGACCTCTTGGCAACCACCAAACTCAAGGTGCGGCTGGAGGAGTTGTGAGACACAAAATAGGAGTCTAAGATCCGGGAAAAGAGTGCGAGGACGGAGGAGGAGGGTCAGAAGGAGAGCTGGTTTTTGTCCTTTCACCGTGAATCATTCGGTCCGAAAGAGTGGCTGCTGTTCGCTAAGGGTCTTCTCAGGCAGTGTAGGAGTAATCAGAGTAAGGATTAACGATAGCTGAATCTAGAGAACTGCGGGTGAGCTTTGGGACATCTTTCGTGGAAAAAAAAAAGTCCTATCTTCAGAGGACGCTACAAGAAAGAGACGGATCTTTCGACGTGGGCAATCAGGAGTCGACCGGATCATGCAAGGGGGACGATACCCCAGTGCGGCGAAGAAATCTAAAAGGAAGGGGGGGATGAGGGGGGGGAGAAAGGGCACAGGACCTTTGAGTTGTCCAAATAAAAGGAGTTGAGAAGGCAGTGTGCGATACAAAACAGCTCAAAAAAACTCACAGATTGATTTAAGAAGCTTCGAAAAGGGGGAGGGAAAGCAACGCGACGCAGCGCGCACGCATCTTTCATAGGAAAAATTAGCGAAAGGGGAAAAAAAGGAGGGAGAGACAGTCCTAGCCCATAACTAAGCTGGCCATCCTAGGCAAAGCTGCTGAGCTGGCTGCAGTCATCATCTTGGGAAAAGAGAGAGACGAATCGAGCAAGACGTAGAACAAAACTTTAAGGACGCTGGTCAAGGCTGCAGGGAGCCTGCTAAACCGGTGAAAACCCGCTTAAACGGGGCTCCGCAAAAGAAGGAAAAAACAAAGGGGGGGATGCAGGAGAGGGATTGCCCGAGCGTTCCTTACTCGACCTCGGAATCTTCAAATCGGGAAAGACAGGAAACCCGAGAGGAGAGTGTGAAGTGAAGTAATGTTCATAACTCTTGGCGAGGGGGTCGTGCACGTACTGATTCCTGGCGGGGAACAAGAAGTGGGAAAAAAACTAAGGGGAACAAGGGGGAGGGAAAGGGTACGTAGATAAGGGAGGAAAACCTCTCTCCTGAAAATTTCTCTCCTGAGGAACCACGATCTGCGCAGGACGCAGGACGCCGTCTGTAACGTTGGGAAAAAAGTGCCGGGTAGGCGGGGGACGAAGGGAAAAGTCTGAAAACTTAACATACTAAATTAGCACCGTCGGTTTCGATGTCCTGCCTTAGTCCAATCGTGTCTGGGACAGTAAAAAGGGAGTGACGTATAAGGGAGAGCTAGGATCCAGGACCAGGGCGATCGAGTTCACCCCTACTTCCGCAGGAAGTTTGCACGTCTTTATGGGAGGGAGTGGGGAGAGTGTAGAGAAAAAGAAGGGGGGAAACAAGACTGGGGTGCCACACATTCGGTCGCGCACGAGGGCCCGTCGTGAAGCGGATCAATAGCGGAAAGCCGGGTTGGCAAGGCGGCGATGGACATTAGCGGCGGATTGCCGGGAAATCCAGGGCCTTCGGTGACGGGATAACTCCTTTTTTCGATTCCGACAAAAAATTCATCCATAAGGCTGATACCTCATCAGTAGGAAAGAAGGAGAGGAAATATCAGAAAACAATCTGGACTATTACCTTTGAATTCGAAAAAGAAACGATCGGCGGGCTCCGGTAAATCAGAGTGGAGGGGGGAAGGGAGACATATGGTCAGCACCTTTATTAAGGTGGGCAGTACCGGAGTTTGGGGGGAAAAGGAGAATGGGGAGTTGCCGGGGAAGAAGCGGGGTGTGGACTCAGAATCGACACCCGCGGTCTGGTGGAAGTGTCCCGTAGAGGTTTCCTAAGAAAAAAAATAAGATCTAAAAAAAAAAAAGGAGGGGAGGAGAAGAGATAAGAAAACCGATTGATCAGAGGGCACGGGACACTTCACAGGCGGTGTGTTTGTGGTAGCAGCGATTAGAATGATGCCGCGATAATCTACGAAAAATCATTTGAGCGAAGTAATGTACTGGGAAAGGGACTTACACAACGACCAGGGAAGGGGGGGAAAAATATTGATCTCAGGTGAAATTTCGTCACGGAGCATCAGACGGGATAAACATAGGCTCGCGGGGGGACGAGGACCGTAGCAATACCCTGTTTGAAAAAAACGGGGGCATCTGGGGAAGTGGGGGGGGGGGGGGGGGAAAGGAAGGGGCCGTATCAGAGGAGGGACGGGGTCTTTTAATAACGGCGGTCGACAACGAGCCGAGCTTTTCGGCAACCGCCACTGCCGCTAATTCCAGCTCGTATTGGAAAGGGAGTGAAAGATTGAAACGAACGCATCTGGAATTGGCGCTACGCTTGGTCATGTCGCCGTGATGAGGATAAAAAAAAAAACTGAAGGGAGAACTAAGAAGCAAAAGGGAAAAGGAGGGCGGACCAGGGAAAAGGGAGGGGGTTACCCTACTTCAACTGTGGACGGATAACGATCGGTGGAACGGATACGTTTCGATAATAACTCTCTTTCACAGAGACAGTAAAGGAATGAGCAAACAGCCTGGGGAGAAGATCGTGATTACCTCCCCTTCAATCAGCCCTATCGACAAACCAGTCTCGCCGGCGTCCGGGGGAACTGCAAGGATCTTTGATCAGCCGGGCACAGGGAAAGAAGATAGGGGGGTCTTCTACAAAGAGAAGGATGAAGGCCTTCAGAAGAAGCGTGGTGAACAAAACCCCAGGGAAGAAATTACTGGTTCAACTCAAGTGGGGGCTTAGGTGACGGAGGAAAGAAGAAGGGGCACAAAGGAAAGACGAAGAGTGCGGGGGGGTGGACGAAAAACCGGAGTATTACTGAGATTTGCTGTAGGAAGGCGCGCGCCAAAGGAATCGGTCTCACCAATGTCAGTAGAGGGGGGACTCTTCAAGGAAGAGGGGAAAAAGGTTGTCCGTCCCGCCGGCGAAACCAGGGCGTTCTCCATCATCACGCGTTCTGATTTCTGAGGGGAGAGGAGGGAAGGAAATCAGAGGCTCAAAAAAAATGGGGCAGCTTCGCGCAGACGCCGATTTGCCGGTAGTAGGATACGTTCGTGGAAGTTGAAAAACACTTAGAGGGAGCGAGGTACCGCGAGACCGGAACTGCGAGAGCAGATTTCGGGGGCAAAGTGGGGTGCGACCAGGTGTTCTAAGATAATCAAGTGAGGTTCTCTTTATCGGTGAGAGGGGGAAGGGGAAGAGGGGAAACTCGGACAAAAACTCACAAAAAAGGGCAAGCCTAACCGGCAACGCCTTCTTGACCCACAACTGGAATGCCAATCCTGTTCTCTGGGGGCCGCAAGATGGGAGGGAAGGACGGTGGATTAGGCAGGACGGGGTTTACGAAGGTCGTTGATTCTGACGCAGCAGCAGAACTCTGTCGCAAAGCTAGCCCTATTTTCAGTAGGCTGCCAAAGGGAAGGGGAAAAAAAAAAAGAAGGCCAGAGACTTGGAATGAAAAGGACGAGATAAAGGAGAGGACTACCCTCGGCTCAAAACGGCGCCGTGCACAGCAGAGACAGCAAGACGACCGCCTTGCCGAGAAGTGTGCGGTTCGCCGGCCAAAAAAAAAAAGCGTTCTGGAGTACCGGAGAAGGAGAGAAGAGAGGAAGGGGGGAGAGACAAAAGGGAGGGGGCGGGGTTGCTCAGAACAATTTATCGTGGAGGCAAGGCAAAGGGGGGGGGGGGGGGGGGGGGGGGGTGGGTTTTTGTTTTGGCCAAGGGGGGGGGGGGGGGGGGAGATAAAAAGAAAAAAGATCTGGGGAAGCTATTCGACAATATAGATCTCCACAAAACTTATTTGATATCCGATACGCCGGCACTATACTGGGCGCTGGAGCACGTAACAAGACGAGACTTCTAACCACGGGGGGTGAGGAGGATTAGTGGCTCACAATCGTGTTCTTCCAATCAGAGCCTTCTGAGCATCAAGAGACATGTGGTTTGCCGGGAGGGAGAACGGGAAAATGTCCTTCGGCCTTCCAGGGAAGTGAAGGGGGGGATGTTCGAGTAGGGGAGAAAGGAGAATCCAAGTAAACGGCGTATCTATTAGCTGGTCGCGGGGCCAGACAGGTGGGCGCGGTGGAGATCTGGATTCGTTGAGGCATCGCTTAAACAGGGGAAAGAGAGGAATGAGGGAGGGAAAAGTACGACGGGAAAAAGAAAAGGGGGGGAAAAGGGATTATTTCCCTACCAACGGGACGAAAAGGTGCGGGGAGACAGCGAACGTATGGGGAATGAAGGTTTTTCAGAAAAACCTTGGAGTCTGGGGGGGAAAATAAGGGGGGTGAGTTTCTGGGGTAGAAGGGGAGAGGACCTCAAATTCACAGTGATTCTAAAGGCGGACACTTGGTTCGACCTCAAAGGGCCTCCTCTCAGATCGTGCAGAATGAAGGGGGTCGGAGCGAGGGTGACAAGCGCTAGAGAAGATAGCCACGAGAGGCAGCTACTAAAAAGAGATCGCGGAGCCGGAAGGCCGATCATCTGGGTTGGTATCGCATAATTCCGATCGAGGGCAGGACCATAATTGAAAGGAAAGGGAAAGAAAAAAATCTGGGGGGAGGAGCTATCCCGGACCGGGTGCTTTCGTCCGCTTCCGGCTACGTCACTATCCAAACGCCAGGGGGGCCAAAGGGGAGAGGGGAATGTACGAGAAAGAGAAAAAAAGGGGGGAGAGCAGGGAGACGTGACAATCGATCGGGATCGTCGACAATGAGGATCATGTCGGCACGGAAGGTGCTGTTCAGCCTCAGAACGAGTGGGGGGAATGCAAAACTCTAAAGGGGAATGGATGTTACTAACCAAGAAGGGGATGACTACCCAATTTTTTAGTCTCCGGATCGTCTAATAAAAGATCAAGGTTGTCGCCCGTCTCAATAAGCACCGTCTCTCCTGGACGGCTGGCAGGAAAAGCGTGGTGGGTCGGAGGAAATGAGGGGGAGTCTCCAACTTAATAAGTAACATAAAACGTACCGGGCGGCTGGGGGCTTCATTGCCGTCCGTGTCAAGATCCTCGATGAAAGGAGAAACGTATTTGCCTTACAAGGGGGAGAGGAGAAGTACCTGAAAGGGAATATGCCAATCTCATGTCCCAAAGAAAACTTCAAATAGCGGTGCAATCATAGGATCTGATAAAAAAGAATATATAAGCGACAAATAGAAATTGGGACCAAAAAAGAGGGAGCTATCATCAGCTGTGATTCTTATTCAGTCGGTCACCTTTTGCCGCTCGAATCCAACAACATCGTGAACGTTTGGAGGTGGATGAAGATCTCGGTTCGACCAACGCCCGGTTGATTGTCCGGGGGATCCAGCATAAAAGTGTAAATCCGCAAATCTTTAAAAGGAAGAAGTGCAGCACGTTAAAGTAAAGAACTAGATCTACCGGGAAGGCTAAGGGGAAAAGTCTCTACCAAAGGATTGTTGGGAAAGAGAGGAGATTCCTACCTGAAAGACCCTAGAAGAAATTCCAGCTTACCGGGAGGGGTGTCCGGCGGTGGGTGCGACCTTCAGCTGTCGGTCAATGATGGGTATTTGGAAGGGGGGTGGGAGGAGGGGGGAAAGAGAGGTCGTCAAATTCAGAAATCTAAAACAAAACAAAGCCCGCTTGGTTTAAGTGTCCCTTGAGGTTAACCAGAATCATAAAATTGTTGGG
>Ga0179591_1409951_pt1 | contig 10434 bp, 17 predicted proteins | sample CZOMad2_1_08_16f_FD_182891 | JGI IMG/M metagenome (GOLD analysis project Ga0179591, IMG submission 182891) | Vadose zone soil fungal communities from Angelo Coast Range Reserve, California, USA - CZOMad2_1_08_16fungal (PacBio error correction) | ecosystem: Environmental > Terrestrial > Soil >...
GGGGGGAAACAGAGTCCCAGGCCGCAGGGGGGGGGAGGGGCGGCCCGTCCTGAACGTCTGACACCGCCGGAGGCGAAAAGGGAGGGGAGTTCCTCCTTCACCAAGGAAAAGGCCTTCTGCCTCCGCGAGGGGAAAAAAGAGAAAAGAGCACTGTGCTAAAGAGAAACGGTGGGAAAAAAGGGGGAGTCTACCTCCCCTCCCACGGTGAGTAAGGGGGGGAGTCCGTCACCCCCTATGTGGGGAAGGACCAAGAAAAAAAAAGAGAGGGGGGGGGGGCCCCTTATTCCTCCTTATCAGGGCAGAGGAGGCACCTCCTCACTAGTAATTAATGAAAAATACGGGGAAAAAGAGATAAGAGGGAAAGGAGGGGGCCTCTACTACGTCCTTTTCGAGGTCGTCGAAGAAAGGGCGGCGCCTCTTTCTCACGACCTCAAAAACTGTCGCAACGGGAGAGGGAAAAGGAAGCGGCGGCTAGAATGTCTATCGGGCGATGATAAAAAGGATCGAACCGGGCCGGTTATACTACGTCTTTTTAAAAAAAGAAGACCAGAGAAGATAGGGTGGGGAGTGGGGTGGAGTATTTGGAGATGAGAGGAAGCAGGGAGAAGGGCGGGGGGAGAGCGGAGGGTTTGAGAGTAAAAAGGGGGAAGAAGAAGGCGCACGACACCTGGTGCGATTCTGGGGGGGGGGGGCCTACTAAAAGGCTGATTTTCTGAGAGGAAAGATGAGGGGGAGGTCTATCTCAAAGAAGGAGGAAAAGGGAATAAAATGTCTTACCTGTTCGATGGACAGTAAGCCGGCAAAAGAGGAACGATGTTTCTTGGTTCCCTTCGATCGCGGGAGAAAATGAAGGGAGTGAGCCCCTCCTCCTTCTTTTCGTGTAGGAAGACCGCTTTCCAGGAAAAAAGGGGGAAAAAAGAAAAAAAAAGAGAGATCGGAGATCAAGTACGAGGCATTCTCCGACGTGCTCGAGGAAAGAGAAGTCTCTTTCGATCTGTGAGGACGGTTGCTTTCCAGAAGGAAGAGGGGAAAAGAACTGGGACATCTGACCGAATGAAAAAGGGGAAGTGCTGCGGCTGCCAAGTTAGGGTGACCCACCGGAAAGAAGGAAAAAGAAGAAAAGCGGGCGAGCTTGTCCAATCGCTACTCCACCGAAAGGGGGGAGGAAGGGAAGGCCATCGCCGCCTAGGTCACCAAGAAAGAGCGATCCTTGCCGCGCCCGGGGTGGGGAAGGGAGGGGGAATAATTTCTACGCCGTGGATTTTAAAGAAAAAGAGAAAAAAAGGGAGTGCGACCGTGTGGTTGCTCACAAAGCACTCAGACCCTGACTATCAAGGACACAGGGGGAGAGCAGTACCTCTTCGCTCTCCGACACGGGGCAAGGAAAAAGGGAAAAGACAGGAAGGAGGACCCTGACGGTCATGGCCTAGCATTCCGGGCTGACAGAAAGCGATCCGCCCGTCGGGGCCGCAAGGGGGAAGGGAGAGAGGGGAAAGGGGGTGGTTCTGTGAATACCCACACGTACCGTATGACACGCGTGCTGAACTCGAACGAGGGGAAAAGAAAGGAAGGAAGAGGGGGGGGGGGGGGGGGGGAGGTCAACTTCTTTTCTCTTCAGCCAGCTGAAGCCTGTCCGTGGTTTGTCCACAAGAACAAAAGGAAAAGGGAAGGAGGGACCCGACGGTCGTATTCGCTGGGTCTGGCAAGGGGAAAAAAAAAAAAGGGAAGGGAAAGAGAGTACGGGTCTACTTCCTCTTCCTTATGGCAGGTTATTGTGGGCGGCCTTTCCCAAAGGGGGAGGAGGGGAGGGAGGAGGTCTGCTCGTCCTCCGAAGCCGAAAGGAGAGGGAAAGGGGAAATTAGCTTCTTGACACCACAAAGCCACGGGAAGGAGGTACACTCCACGTCGTTCCCCCCCCCCCCGCCCCTTAGGAAAAGAGAAAGACCCCTACCCCTGGGAAGGCCATTATCGATCAGGAGGTAGGAAAGGAAAAGGACTCCATTTGAAAGGAAAAGGGGGGGAGGATTGGACACTCTACCTCTTCTGATATCAGGAAACGGTTGTGCCGGAGGGAAGGGGGGGGGAAGAAACGGCCCGGTCGAGGTCTTGCATGCAGGAAAAAGGATGAGAAATGTGCCTATATCATTCCCTCCGGGAGTCGACGTCTCGGGAAGAAAACGAAGCCCTCTCACCCAGCTCTAAGAGGGAAGAGGGGGATGAGGGGGACGACTATATCACTTCTTCGGAACTGCACGTCTTTATCATAAGAAGAGGGGAACGCCTCGTTCCTGTCCGAGCTCACTTCTTATAACACAAAAGATTTCTTCTTCTCCCTACCCGAAGAGGAAAGGGAGAGAAGTCGCCTTAACGTGTCGCCTTTACGAGAGAGAAAGCTGACTTTATGTACCAGAATGAAAGGAAGGAAAGATCAGGAGCGGGGACCCTTTCGCACAGGGGGGGGAGCGGCGATGTTTATCTCTACTAGAAAAAGCAAAAACCCCCACGCTCGAAGAACATCCTATGGGGGGGAAAAAGAAGCTCGACCAGGTATTCTACGAGGGAAAAAAGGAAGAACGTTGAAAGCTTTTTCTTATTTGGTTGGAAGTGCAGACGTAGTCCTCACCGAAGGAGAAAAGGAAGAGAGAGGGGGACATTCTCGCCGCCGCTTAAGGTTCTGTAGGAAAGAAAAGAGGGGAAGGGGGAGTGCGCACAATTTCCCTACGAGGACTTTGTAACGTGAGGGGAAAGCCGAAAAAGAGAGCGACATTCCGTTTCTTTATTCGTTCACCGGGAAAGGGGGGAAGTCATTCCTCTTTCGGAGGGGAAGGAGCGGCGGCGCTCAGGGCACCAGGAGGGGGGGGAGAGGGGGGGGGGGGGGGGGGCTTCATCCCCGTGGGGGACGACCACTGTGTCCTAAAGAAAGGAAAAGAAAGAGAAAGTTAGACTGTGACGACGTCTGCCTGGGGGACTTCCGAGGGGAAAGGAAGAGGTGGAAGGTCGATTATCCGACGAAGGGGAAGCCAGCCGGCTTCGCCTATCACCTTTCCGCAGGCGGTGTAAGAGAGGGTCCGACCGTCACGAAAGAAAAAAAAAAAAAGAGAGCATCCCTCGCTGTTTTTCTTCTACCGGGAGGGGAAGGGATGAGAAGGGACCGGCGACACCGCGAAGAAAGTCGAATGACGACCAGATAGACCGGGAAGAAAAGAACTGCCTATCGTGTGGCCTATCGCAGGGGGGGAGATGGAAGGAAGGAGGGCTTGGTTGCTCCTACGTCGAAGAAGGGTTGCTTCGACTAGACAGCGAACCAAAGGGGGAGAAGCCACGGGCTCAGCTCGGCCAGGGCAGCGGAGGGAAAGGGAAGGAGGGGCCAGCTCGCCTTCGTCCTTCGTGCGAGGAGAAAGAGACACCCAATGGTGGAGGAAAAGGAAATGTGCTAGCGCCTCTTCTCTCCCCACGACACTTGAGAGAAAAGAAGGGGGGAGGGGGGAAGGCGGCGTTCACTACCGACAAAAGGTCGTTTTGACGGTGGATCAGAGGGAAAGGGACGAAAACCTGGTCGGCTTGCCTTTTCGGGGAGAAAAATCTCCCGCTGGGAAAATACGAGGCCCGAAAGAAAGAGGGAAGGAAAAGATAGAGATTCATCACCGGTCAGGGGAGGGGGGCAACTTCGGAAAAGTTGCTGGTCCCTACTTCGCGAAAAGGGAAAGGGTCTTCTCTCCCTTTTTCCGAAAATCGAGATCACGCCACAGAAAGAGGGAAGCCACCGGAAAAAAAGGGTGAGGGTTTTTCCCTATCAAAAGCACTGTGAGGGGGAGATCGCGCGCATTACTTTTAACAGGAAAAAGAGGAAGAGGGGGGAAAACATGTGTTTTTCTAATGCTCCGGCGCACGGAAGCTGGCCCTCATGGATATCGGAGGGAGGGAAGAAGAGAAAGAAGGAAGGGGGGCGCCCTTTCTCCTCGACGTGACCAAAGATGCCGGAGTTCTCAGGGAAGGAAAAATTCTTCTATTGGCGCCACCAAGCCAAAGATTAGAGAGCTGGGACCCAACTTCTCTCTTCCGCAAAAAAAGGAAACTCACTGATCCTTCGTCAATAGAAGGAGGAAAAGGATGGCTCCGACATTACCCTCACCTTCGAGTAGGAAAAGAGGGAGAAGTAGGTTGTACCTATCCATTAAATCAGGGCGGGCGTTCTTCCCGGAGTGGAGGGAAGTAGGAAGGGGAGAGGCGCCGCCGGCTTTATTACTCCTTCACCCACTGTAAAAAAAAAAAAAAGGGGAAACTGCGTCTTCCTCTACATCACTAGGGAAGGGGTCGGCTCCCGAGCACTGCTACCCCTAAAAAAGGGGGGCGGGCTACCTCCCTCCCACGTTTGTCGTCAGGGTGGGAAAGGGGAAGGGGAGGGGAAAGAACCACACCACTATTAAGGGTTCCTTTTGCAATGAGAGAAGGGCCCGCGTCGATCGTCCCCGAAGACTGCATGCCCACGATCAAAAGACTCAAGAAGGAAGGGAGAGAAAGGGAGGTCGTCGATTCCCTCACGTAAGAAAAAGAGGAAAAAAAAGACGTGCGCAACGGTAACGTTGCCAGCACATTCCGCGGAGAGGAAAGAGGCAAGGCGGGATATTCAGTTCCTCTACCGGGCCGGGGAAAGGAAAAAAAATCACTACTCCAAGAACGTCTTCCCGTCCGAGGGGGAACGACTGGTCGATTCTTCCTACTCCATCCTGAGGGAAAAAAAAAAAGAGGTTTTTTTCCTATCATGAAGGGCGGTCTCTCTCAACATCGCCGAGAAAGAGAAAGGGGAGGGAAACCTAAGCAGTCACGCTCTATACTGTGCTTTTCATCCATGGAAAAGAAAAAAGGGGGGGAGAGGAAGGTCGACACCCTTTCCTGAGAATACTTACCCTGGAGTGAAGAAAGAAGAAGACGCTTCCCTTACACATGGAAAATGGAAAAAGGAACGGGCTTTCCAACCTGCTCTACAGTCGAGAGAAAGGAAGAGGAAGGGCTATCGTCGCTCCGCTCGAAAGAAGGGGGAGCGCTTCGTTGGACCGTCTACGAGATGAGAAGGGAGGGGCCAAAGTCGAAAGAACTGTGACTCGACCAGAAAGGAGAGGAGGCTTCTTTCCCCTTCCGGGGCCCACCGTCCCTAGTGCACACCGTGAAAGGGGGACAGAGCTACTCCACTACGACATCGTTCCTCTTCGGAAAAGGGAGAAAGGGGGGAAGACCCCGCCTGAATCTATCCTTCCTCGGGAGGGGGTGGGTATTTCGTGGGCATGGCGAAGAGAGGAAGAGGGAAAGAGACCAAGGAGGTGCGAATATCCCTCAATTTTTGCTACCGGGGGAAAAAAAAGAAGGGGAGGGGAAAAAGGGTTCATGTCTTCTTAGGAAAGCGCATTACCTCATAAGACAAAGAGAAGGAAATAAGGAAGCGGACGTCGACCCGGACTTCTATTGCCGCGAAGGCAGAAGAAAGGGAGGGGACGCCGGTCCTGTGCTATCTTGCCCGCCTGAGATACGTTGTTTCTGTGAGACCAACGACAGGAGGAAAAAGAGAGCTCAAAAAAACAAGGGGAGAGAAATCATAGAGATGGCGTCAACCGTCGTCGCAGGGGAAGAAAAGGGGGGAAAAAAAAAAGTCACGTCCAGGATTGCACTATAACAGGCCAAAACACTGGCGGATCGGCTGGTGAGGGCCGGAAAAAAAAAAAAAGAGGAAGGCAGGCGTACCGTCCGCTTCCTAGGGCGACGGCTTTGGGCGCCTTTCCAAGGGGGGAGGCGGCTCGTCTCTCCGAAGCCTCACCGGTTGTCAAGTGAGAAAGGGGCCCGTGAGCTTCTTGATCACCACAAAGTAGAAAAAAAGAAGGGGGAAGGTGCCACTCCACGGCGTCGCCCTTCGTCCGCTTCTTCAGGAAAAAAAAAAGAAAAGGGGAAGAAGCTGGGTCGGACCTCGGAGGAGATTGCCGACAGGACGCAATTGAAGAAGAGAAAAGGGAACAGCTAGGAAACTCTTCGGAGATCGCTTCACCGGGGGAAGGGAAAAAAAGAAGGGCCATTCCGAACGGCCCGGTCTATTGCTGGCAAGCAGGGAGAGGGAAAAACAGAGAGAGCTCGTCGCTGCATCCACCAAAGAATGTCCTCTCCCCAGACTCTCTCATGCATCGGGAGCGAGAGAAGGGAAGCCGTCCTGATCTCCGACTCTTATAGGCAGTTAACGCCGTTCCCAGGGGAAAAAAAAAGAAAAACCTGTGTAGGGCCGCGGTCTGGCAAACGACCGCCGGCGGAGGGCTCGAAAGATGAGTCGCCGAACGGGTGTTCCGACCCTTAAAGGAGAAGGAAAAAGACAGCGGACCTTTGCTGACCCCCCGTCTCGAGAAAGGGGGGAGCACCGAGACCCGGTTCTCCCTGGATGCGGAAGAGGAAGAGAGAAAAGGAAACCTGCTGAGGTCAAATCACCCCCACGATCTCGTCCGAAGGGGGAAAAAGAAAGACGAACAGGTAGTTCGACGCGTTTTCCGATCGAGGGAAGAGAAAGGGGGGACCCATGAATACGTCCGAAAGGCCCCGGTAGAGAGAATAAGGAAGAGAAAAGATTGAGAACCTTCTCGCCGCCGCTGAAGGGAGGAAAAAAAGGGGAGGAAGTTCTTGATTGTCGGGAGAACTAAGTCGCGCCCGGAAAAAGGACCTCGAACAGGCGTCGTCGAGTAAGGGAGAGGGGGAGTTCACGTGATCAGGCATTCAGGTCATTCTAGGGGGGACGATCGACCGGCCCGGATCAGGAGAAAAGGAAAAGGCGTGGTTGTGGGTGTAGGGCGGGAGCCTCTTGGGTGACACGAAGGGGGAAAGAAAAGTGGGAGGGTATTTATACGCCCGGGAAGGGAGAAGGGGAAATGCTAGTTAGAGTGAGGGGAGCCGAAAAAGGGGGGGGGATGTCGATGCCTACGCCGTGGAAAGAGAGCCGAGCGGCGGCAGAGAAACTGAAAAGGCGGGGGTCGACTCTACGGAAGTCCTACCTCACTCACCAAACCCCCTGAGAAGGAGGTAGGTTACAACCTCAACCTCTCTCTGTTGCGAAGAAGGGAGGACGGGTTTTTTTCCTGGAAAAAAGGGGAAAGAGAAAGGAGTCCTCCTGACGAACTCCCCCTCTCAAAAGGGGCGGCCCGACGGCCTAGCTTTTTGTCCGAGAGAAGGGGAAAAAGGGAGGGCTCGAAGCTGGGCTTGTTTGGCGCCGAAGCAGAGGAAGAGCGACAGGCTGCACGCGGCCGAGGAGAAAAGGGGGGAGACAGCTCGGCCAGTTCAGCTCTTCTAAGGGGAAAAGGAGGAAAGGAGAGGGCTTCTTCCCTCTTGGAATGAGCCTCTCGACCAAGAGTGACGCAGTCGGTTAACCATTCTTTTCGTAAGAGAAGAAAAGGGCTACTTGACTCAGGCCAAAAAGACCGGGCGGCTTTCAACTACCTTACGGGGAAAGGAAGAAGGGGGCGGGTAAGAACCCGTAAAGGAAGAACTGTTTTTCTTCCTTTTAGGGGGGGACGCCCTTCTGTGGAAAAAAGCACTGTCTAGAAGAGAAGGAAAACCCGGTGAATCTCTTCTCAACAAAGGGAGATTCACCTGGTCGCCGGGAAGAGGAGGGGGGAAAGACCGTGCCTGGTCACGAAGGGGAAAAAAAAAAAAAAAGGGAACAGTCCCGAAAGTTTCTTCTCTCCCGGGTGAAGGAAAGGAAACCGAACAATCGTCGGTCGTGAAAGAGAAGAAGAAGGGGTCCTCTATCCGATCACTTTTCTGTGGGGAACGAAGAGGGGGAAAAAGGACGGGTTCACCGACGCAAGGAGAAGGGAAGAAAAGTTGTTTGGTCGATCTGCTCAAGGAGAAAAAAAGAAAATGGGAAGAAATCGCTGCTGCCGTCTCCGAAAAAGAAAAGTGGCTCCCTCGACTTCCACCAAGATTCCTATTGAGAGGGCGAGGAAGAACAATGCGTCGCTTCGGAGAAATACCATCTTTCGAGTGACAAAGGGAGAGCCCCCACGCGGGGCCTTCAGGGGCCTCCTGGTCGCGGGAATGTTCGTCATCGACGGAGAAGAGGGGCTACTGCACGATGACCCGCACCGTCCATAAAAAAAGCGATGCGGATTCTAGGGGGGGGAAGGGGGGAAAAGGCCGCGGGGTGCGGTGTAGGACACATTTGCGGCCGGGAGGGAGGGAACGCCTGGGGCAGTTTCTCTTCCGCCGTGACTCCTTAAAACCCACGCACGGCCAAATCGAACCTCCCCTCGGAAAAAAAAGAGAGAGGAAGAAACTCTCCCTTCTCCCCAGGGTGAAAGTAGACTTCTTCACCGGGTCTCCCCCTTGCTTCTACCTCCAAGAAAGGGGGGCAGCGTCTTCCTTCACCCCCTATTTCGGAAGAGGGAGAAAAAAAATTATCCTTTCCTGGTGAGGTTATCTCCGCCGGATGGAAGAGGAGTGACTCCTCTCACTATATGAAGGAAAAAAGGGGGGTGAACTACCTCAATAACACAGGGCTCTATCTCGACGAAGGAATGGAAGAGTTTAAAGCACTTCAATCCTCTTCAATTTAGGAGGAAAAAGAAGAGGAGGGAGAGACCTCACCCTTCAGGTCGTCTATAATTTCTACTGTCGATGATAGAAAAAAGGGAATCTAGCCTTTCCGTGGGAGGGGGGAAAGAAAAATACGACCATCTCACTTCTCCCGTCCAATCGTCAACTCTTCTAACTACCATGGGAGAGTAGAAGAAAAAGAAAAAAGATCGTGGGTGTCTTCTTCCCTCCTCGGGAAAAGGGAGAAAGGAAGAAAGGCAATCCAGTTCGACCTTTTCCTTAGCCCGTATCCTTCCACGCTCGGAAGGGGCTGGTAGGGGGCCAGCTATTCTCTTAATTTCGAAAAGGAGAAAAAGCAGGAGGGAGAAACTCCGCCCTTCTTTTCTTTCTACTAAAGCTCGTCCTCTACACATGTGGTCTCGAAAGTAGAGGAGGGCAACTCTCTACGAGGTCGGAGATCCAAGGACGAGAGGGGGGAGAAGAAAGAGGAGCCGATTGCCTCGGGGTCGAGCTGTTGCGCGGCGAGAAAGAGGGAGGGGGAAGATCAAGAGAGAAACAATGCCAGCCACGAACGTGCTGCTGCCCTGGCAATGGAGAGGAGGGAAAAAAAAAAGGGCGCGATCTCCGAACGGGAGAAAGCAGAAAAAAGGGGAAGACATCTGTCGCTTATCAGCTTCTGTCGGCCATCGAAGCCGAGAAGAGAAAGGGGGGGGAGGTCGTGGGCATGGCTTAAGAATCTGACTAAGGGCGAAAAGGGAAAAGGGGTGCGAAAGCCTCAATTTCGTTTCTGGGGCCGGGATCAAATCTCACGGGACCCATGAAGATCAGGCAAAAGGGGATCGTCCGCTCCTACAACGTTTCAATGTCCTCCCACAAGGAGGAAGAAGAGAAGTCGTACCTTCTACCCTTACGGCAGTTGGGGCCTAGGGACGGCCCGACCCGAGAGCAGCAAAAGAGAGGGGGAAATACTGACCGTGGGGGTCTGTTTACCCACACGTACATGAAGGACACGCGAGAAAAAAAAAAGAAGATAAAAAAAAAGAGGATGAGGAAAATAGAGAGATGGGCTTAAAAGTCAGGGAGTTCAGCCACTCTGTCCTCCTTTAGTTGGGTCGAAAAAGACGAAGAAAAAGAGAAGAGAGAGAGTCTCCTTCCCTCTCCTGGGTAGAGGAGACGTCCGCTCCTTCTTTGCGTACGGCTTGTGGAGAAAGGGAGAGGGAAGAGTTACTGAAGAAAGGGGGAGGGAGAGGGAAGGAAAAAAGGGGTCCCTTTAGCTTCTTTATCACAACCACACTAAAGGAAAGGGGGGAGGGAAAATCCACGGCGTCTCCCTTCGTCAGCTTTTGGAAAAAAAAGGACGCCAGGATCGATCAGGCGTAAACTCGGCGGCTATGGCCGAAAGGAAAAGGAGTAGGTGGATTAATCGCTTGTCCATCTCGACAAAAAAGGGGGGCCCACTTCTTTCCTTTTGGCCAGAAAAGTTCCATCGCAGAACGGAACGGAAAAGGTCGATGTCCAAGGGGAGGGACCATCTATCTCGTCTAGGAATCCACCGAGAACGAGCACCCTCCTCGAAAGGGAGGGGGGGGAAAGGAGGTAAGCGACTATATCACTACGTCGCCTTCTCGAAAAGAGGAAGAGCAGGTGGAACGCCGTTCCCTTGCATCAAGAAAAAAAGGGGAGGGCCGCTGTCGTCGGAAGACCCTCCTCGAAGGGGATAAAGGGAAAGAGGAGCCGGAACGGGTTTCTACCTTGACGCTGAAAGAAGGGAGAGGGGAGATTTCCATCCCAGAGGGATTTTTCCTTCTTTAAGGGAGAAAGGCTCGGTCTCGTTCTATGTTGAGCTCGGAAAGGGGGAAAAGAGAGACCCCCACG
>Ga0179591_1228273_pt1 | contig 10433 bp, 6 predicted proteins | sample CZOMad2_1_08_16f_FD_182891 | JGI IMG/M metagenome (GOLD analysis project Ga0179591, IMG submission 182891) | Vadose zone soil fungal communities from Angelo Coast Range Reserve, California, USA - CZOMad2_1_08_16fungal (PacBio error correction) | ecosystem: Environmental > Terrestrial > Soil >...
AGCCTGCCATGTGATATATCGATGGGGGGGGGCCCAGGGAGCCGACCAAACGGAGGTGAAGGAAGGAATGCGAATTGTTTTAGGAAGGTAGCTGCTAGGGGAACACGGCGGATCATTACGGCAGGCGCCGTCGGGGGAAGACGTGTAGACCACTTTGAAGATGAGGGGGGGGTAAGACAAATGAGATCACTCCTCTGGGGCGGCGGAAAGTGACAGACGAATTGGCAGCTATATTGATCACGAAAAAAGAAGGATGGGCTTTAAGGCATGGAAAGAAAAAGAGGGGTCAATTAAAGTGAAGAGGATACGTCATCCCACGGAGAAAAAGACCGTGCGCGGGGATCAGGAGAATATTTCGGCGAGCGATGAGGAGTGGTCTGAAGGGACCTGGTCACTGTTTCAAGAGAGAAGAAAATCACCCGGATAGGGGAGGTCTTTATTGATACTGCGGTGGGGAGAGTGGCGGAGTTGGACGAAAAGAACACTTTATGAAGAGGGTAGTCGGCAAGGAGACCCTAACGACCGAAAACGACAGAAAAGCCAGTTCATAAGAAGAGAGGAGAGAAAGAAAGCTAACAAGTGAGATGGACATTTCCATCTAGTAGTCAACCTGTCCAGGAAAAAAAAAAAGACCGTTCAAACGACAGGTGACTTAGGGGGAAGGGGGAAGGACTCTAAGATCAGGGGCTGCTGGAGACGTTCAAAGAGGGGATTAGGGATTTTAAAGGGAGAAATCGCTCTATCAAGTAAGCATCCAGGCTTAGGGATCAAAGCGGTGGGAAGCAACTAAACCAAAACACTAGTAAAGAAGTGGCGGCAAGAGATGTCTCAAATGGGAGGAAAGGGGAGTCTAAATGTTTTTTTTAGGAATTTAAGGGTGAAGTTTAGTTCAAAAAGGACAAAGGTGCCGTAAAAAAGATCACCCAAAAGAAGCCAGGGCAAATCGAAAAGAAAAGGGGAAAAGAAAAAAAGAAGACGGGAAGGACAGAACTTGTTTTTCAGAGGGGATAGAGAAACCGCGAGACTCAGAGGATCGGTGCAAGGGATCAAAGAACTAATGGGGCCAAACTTGAAGAATGGAGGGGGGGTCTATCCGACTGAGAAGCAGGATTTTCCGCCGATTCTTCATGAGGAAGCCGCGCAGGGGGTAGGGAGCAACTAAGAAGAAAGACATAACAACTTCTAGGAGATACGATAGTCTCTTTCGTGGACTCGCGAAAATGACGGAGGGGGGGGGGTATAGCCGCCGGCATTGTCAGAGCGTGGGGTAGGGGGTGGGCCTGGAGACATTAGGGAAGGGAAGTGCATGCGCCAGCCTGAAAAACGAGAGTGCTCTAAGTAAAGAGACGGGGGAGTCCATTGGGGGGCTTTCCTGATGGGAAAGGCATTTTGGAGAGCAAGTTTTTCTTTTTATCGACACTATTCCGCCAAAAAACATGAAAGAGTGGGGGGAGTACCCTCCGACTAAAAGGACCGAAAGGGGGAGTGGATCTCTCAACACCCACAAAGGAGGGGGGTCAAAGTCAAAGGATTTCGGGGTCATCATGGTAGCCGGAGCTAAAAACGCGAAATCCTTTGAGGGTGAATGTCGGGGGGGGAAGGGAGCTCAACCTACAGCCCATCCAACAAAGGTCCCTTCATAAAAGAAAAAAATGGGGCGAATCCAGGATAGTTAATGAGAGTGCGAGAGGTCTCTTCGGCAAAAAGAATGAGATAGAAGTCACATTAAGAAAGATCACAGGGAAACCAGCCGCCGAGGAAAAAGAGCGGACTCTGAAAGGGAAGGACGTCCAACGAACGTAAAAGGAAGTCGAGCCAGGAGGCGCATGAAAATGAAAGAGAATTAAGTTTCTCAGCAGAGAGAGTTTTGCCAGTTATTCGATTTCGAAAAGACCCCATCTCACGGTCCCTATGGAGCAGGGTCACAAGAATCTAAAAGGAGAAAATAAGAAAATCGTCTCCCTATAGGGAAAATGAACAACTCAGGGAATTAACTTGAAAAGGGAATAGGCTTGGGACATCAGGAAAAGACCCTTTAGTAAACCATCCAAAAAGGGCTTTAATGGGTAGTGAATGTTGTGGGGGGTTATGGGAAACTGGGGAATAGTTTGATCTGGGGCAACTTTTTGTTTGGCCAGTCTGAACCATTAATCAAATTAAATACCAAACGGAAGTAAAGACACCTCAGGTCAGTATGAGGAAGAACTATTGGAGTGGTGGTTGGTGGAGGAAGAAGAACCTCCTTCAGTGGTCGATAAGGGACGAGCAAGGGTTTGCCAGATAACGAAACTGAGAAAGAAGATTCATGTTCCCTGCGTAAAATTAAATCCAGAAACTAAATTCCTTGCTTCATCGAAGTCACATGGAGAGAAAGGGAGTGGCGTTTTGGGGGGAACGGCTGTTTCCAGAAGATTGCATATCAATTTAGCCATGGCTCTCAGTCAGCTATTCAGGAAAAATGGCAGGGGGGGAGGGCCGTTAGTTGGTAGTGATCTGGAAGAATCATAGACCAGGAGGGATCAGGGAGTCCCGCATAACCTACTCCGACCCCACGAGGTAGACCTCCCGCCTGCTAAAAGATGAAAGGTGATCTGCAGTATCAGAAAGAACAACCTCGAAAGGAAAGAAAAGATAAATAATCTCTCTGACGAGCATAAGTTTGGTAGAAGGAACTGCGTGCACTAAAATACCGGAGTTGGTACTGGATCCGGAGGCTTCCTAGTAGTGAACACCTCTTCGTACTGGAAGATACCCATGAAGGGTCTAGCTAGGGAATAGTAGGTGGGAATACTTTCAACTCTCAAAAAGTACAGGAAGGAATAAGGTAGGAGGCACATCCTGTAGGAAAGAGGGAAGAGTTGGACTTTTGACATAAGAGGGAAAACCCAATATCGTGATCCTTCGAGAGAGTATGAAAAAACGGGGGATCCGTCATCTTCATGAATCACAAAGAAACGGCTGAATGATGAGCTGTTGGTAAGGGAAAGATCCAAGTTGGAAAAAAAAAGCCCTTACGCGGGCAAGGGACACTATTAAAATGCACAAACCATCCGTCCTAATGGGGATAAGATCAAGCCAGGGTGCATCCGGGGGTCAAGGAGAAAAGATGACTAGAAGGTGAAGAAAGTGGAAAGAACCACCAAAAGTTAGGCAAAAACAGTGATGTGGGAGATGCTCCACAAGCTCGTTGTCATTAATAGACAGGGGGGTATCGGAGCGAAGAAGGACATTTGAACCAAAAACAGAAAAATTCTAAATGGTAGAGGGGGAAGAACTGTTCATAAACACTCAAGGGATACTTTTGAGGGGGACGGGGGTGCGAGGGACCTTACAAAAAATACTAATCGTGTACGGAGCTCATCTTAGACAGGTTTGCCCTGGACAAAAAGGTACGAAACGTTTCCCTGTCGGGGGACGAAGGGGGGAAGATGGCGGCCATGGGACGTAATAAGAAAAGTTGAAAATAAGTTTATCAGCAAGAAAATAGTTGAAGGGAAGGCACAATCGTTTCCGGGGAACCTGGTTAACCGACGTAAGGGTTTGAATGTGAACCCGGAGGTTTCCTATGAGTACAAAACTTTAAGGGGCCAGGAGGACCAATAGTCAGTTTGACGTCTGTAGAAGGAAGGAGTCTAGCCTCTCAGGAAGGCAACTGGTGGAAGAAGATTCGAGGAAGGCAAGCATATAGGAGGAGGGCACTGGGAAGGTTGATAAAAAGAGAAAATTTTTTTAGGAATGGCGGCGCGTATTCAGGGAATTCAAACGAAAGAGTAAAACTCGCACTCAAAGCCGCGCCGTCGAGGCTAAAGGGAAGGGGAAGACAGGGATAGAGGAAAAAAATAAAAGCACTTGGGGAAAGAAGAAGACCGAAGCGAGGGAAGAGACGTGAAAATCTCATAGTGAGAGAGCCATGGACGGCAGGCGAACCCTAGCATGGGAAATAAGATCCTGCGCACCAATTACAAGAAAGGGGGTGCAAGGGTTTTAGTGGCAGGGAAAATGACTGCGCGAAGGGGGGCCTAAGAGTGATCACAGGGTTAACAAAGAGAAAAAAGGAAGCAAGGAGGGGGGAAGTACGGGTCGTCTCAAACAGAAGAGATTATTTGAACGAGGGGCGGAGACGGGGGGACAAACGAAACGGAAAGTTGAGAGATGGGAGGGGGTAGCTAACTGCTTGGTACAAGAAGAGATATCAAACAACAAAGTTAGAGGAAGGAAAGATAAAGATGGACATCATGTCTAACTGAGAAGGGAAAAAAACGCCCAACGTCTGGGAATAAGTACGAGAAGTTATGTGAAGAAAGAGGTAAATAATAGCAAGGCTTTGCACAAAGTAAAACTTCTTCAAAGCCGGCTCAAAGAAGTTGGGACGCATTGTCGCTTCAAAAGTAAAAAGATCTATAGGGAAAGGCGGACAACTGGGAGACGAGACAGGCATCCAGGGAGGGTGCAGTTTTCTTTGCCAGGGAGAGAAGGGCCAAAAAGCCTCTTGAAAACGTTAAAGTGAAACGATAAAAGAGGAAAATGCCGGCTCAATTGCCCGCAGTATTCTTCGCGGGAAAGAAGGGAATTCCATTATCAGAATTAATACGGGTAGGGTGCGAAGTGCTCAGGAGGGTCGCCCAGGGGACTTTCAAGAGAGACAGCCCGCTTTCCGCACATAAAAAAAACCAAAAATTTCAAAAAAACGAAAAACGGCGTATGACACGTTTGGCGTCCACAGGCCGCCGAAGACCTTCTGGAGGGCAGCGAAGCTATATTGAAACCGGTTGGGAAAAGGTTGGGGGAAGAGTGCCGACTGGGCTTTACTACCAGCGGGGGCCGAGGGCTCTCGATTTCGCTCACTTACCCGGAAAGGGGCTGGTCAGATGACACTTTTCAACGAACACCGCGCCCTCACATACTGGCGGCACAGACTGTTTACAGGAAACCCGACTTTTCTTACCAGGGAAAAGAAGATGTTCCGCTGGAAGGTAGAAGGGATAATAGGGAAAAACAAGCTTCTCGTCCCAAGTAAGCGAAAGACAGTGCATCACAATGAGGCCAAGAAAGGAATTTTGGTTCGAACAGGGGGAAAAGGGAACACGAAACGGGCCTTGTCATCGGGGGATGAAAGGGGTACTATGAGTGACAGATTGGGAAGGGGCAAGTAAACCATCCGGACAGCTATACCCAAAAAATTAGTTTTTCAGGCATACATGGCAAATCGACTTCGATAAGTGGGAAGGACCGAGTCCCTTCGGAATAGCCGATCTAAAAGGGAGAGAGGATTCTGCGAAGAGACTGGCCATTGTCCCACCCTACAATACGTCGGGGTGGAAAAAAGTGCAACTTTGGAACATCGGCACCTGAGAAAAGAGGGTCTAAAATCGGATCAGGCCATGAGGAGCAAAGCAAATAGGTAATACAGCTCCGGCAAGGTACAGGGAGAGGACAGCTGTCCCCGTGGGAGGAGAAGGAACTACACCACTACTTACCGGCGGGCAGAAGGTTCCTTGTGTACCTTGATGACCGAGAATAGGGAGGGGAGGAAACTTAGGATATGCCGGAGCACGATTTTTTGTGGGAAAGAAATTTCGCCTCCTACTTTGGGGGCCGGAGGAGGTTAGACGAAACTGATGGAAAAAGAGGTAAATTGTTGCGGCGGAAAAGAACAGACTCATGGAAGAGATAATTGGAATAAAACAAAAGGGGGGAATGCGCGGGACGAAAGGGAAAAAAAAATAGTTGCAGTACAATAACCCGGCATCCACGGATCAACACACGGGGCGGACTAAGATTTGCGGAAAAATAAGTTGAGTCGATATATCGGTGAGCTTACATCCTTGGACTGGGTCTGTGGGGAATCAGCAGGAGGGAGAAAAGCAAATAGTTTTCTAGAAGCGCTCCTTGAGGGGGGGGAGATTATGGGGCAGGGGGGCATCTACTCACGGAGGACTACGGGGATTCTTCGGGGAAAAAAAAATAAGAACTAAGGCCTCAAACAAAGAAGGGGAAAAAAGCGGCACTTTGCGAAAAAAAGGTGAGAAATTCCTTTCCATACGATAGAAACACAGAAAAAGCAAACCAAACCCCTTCAACAGACCGAAAAAGGAAAATGAGGGGGAGGAAAATGAGCAGGTCAGGGATACGCTAAGGGGCATGACGAAGGGAAAATGTGGAATGAATGGAGGGGGATGAGGGGATCTTTGCTCAAAACCTGGAGAAGCTGGCCATTTTTCCGGAGTCAATCATCGGAAGTGATGACGAAAATAAATACCAATAACTAAATGGAATCTGTCTTCCTCGACCGTCGCCATGCTTCTGCACAGAAGCAAGGGGGTGGAGAAGTGGGAACGGGGAATGGGGAAAAAATGGTATTTACAAAAAGAAAGGGGCCAAAAGGGGATCCAACAAATCCCAGTACATACAAAGATTCAACAAGGTCCGACCAAGAAGCTGGCAATGGAGGAAAAGACGACGGGGGGGGGGGGCTTCAGGATGGTCTTCTGCCAAAGTCATACGAAAGGGGGGTTCAAGTCACAAAATTAGGCAGGGGAACGAATTTAGATTCTTTTTGGGGGGGGGGAGGGGGGGACACGACAACGAACGCGTGGGAACGTACTCTGCCAGGAGAACGACGCGCGGGATTCGGGGGGACCCCCGGTCAGAAAAAAAGGGGAAAGAGAGGTCAACTGATATGGCTCTAGGGGGGGAGTTAACGGTTCAAAACCGGGGAAGCGCTGGGCTGCAATGAACGTTTGGAAACGAAGGACGATCAAGCAGTTGGTTCTTCGGGCACCTGTGGATACTTTAGCTATTATGGGGTACAAGGAAAATGTTGGAACGGAAGAAGCCTTCGGACAGACCAATTAACATATTTTAGACCATTGGTGATAGGGGGCTCAGCGGTAAATTGCCGGGGAAGGAACAAGGTGGCAGGGGAACTCCGGAGAACCATCATTACGATTGTCTCGTTGGAAGTAAAACGACGAGCCATTACAAAGTCTGATACTCCTCTAAAAAAACAAAAGAAAGGTCGAAAAGAGGATTCAAAATGAGGTACGGTCGGAAGAAGGGTACCAAAAAGAGTAAAAATCGTGAACAATTTGGGAGGCAGAGGCAGCTACAACTAAGTAGCATAAAACACCAACAGAAAAACGCAAAATGGGAGAATAACAGGATTTTTAAATCTCGGACAGGGGCGTCGGCTCTTTGGGCCCAATGCGGAAAAGCGCACGATTCCCTAATGCTAGAAAAAAAAAAGTGACAAACAAGAAAAACACACTCGTGAATAGCAGGGGGAGGTAAGCAACCCATGCATTCGAAAGGCTGCCGAATTAACTGCACTAGAAGAGCAAAGTTCGCGCATCCGAAGGGGTAAAAGGAGATTATCGCATTGGAAAGCGCGATCACCCCTAAAAGGAGGGGGCCTCCTGACGCGTGCGGAAAAAGAGGCCAGAGACGGGGAAAAGACCCTCCAGACAGAGGCCAAGAATCGGGATCCTCTTATGATGAGGGAGGTATGGATTCGTAGCGGAGGGTAGAAACCCAAATCTCGAAAAAAACAGTTATGTCCGAACCTTCAGAGGTCGGGACATGTTTGGGGGGGGGGTGGGAAAGATTGAGTAGGGTGGAGGATCTGGTGGAGACGGGGAAACCACCGTTGGGGACGGGGTACACGGTAACATGAAACATGGGCACGATTATACAAAACACGATAACTGGGAAGAAAGGCCATGATTCTATGCAAGAAATGATGGCAGTAGGGAAGGGTTGGCAGGGAACAGACGAGGCAAAAAGGAAACGACGGTAATTCCCCTTGCTATAGAAAAGAAGTTGAGACCTAGAGAAAGACAGAGCTTCGCAGAGTGGGAAAGGGGGGGGCACTTAGGATTATCCCCTATCTTGAGTCAGTGAGACCAAGGGGAAATCTGGGTAACATAGACCGGACGTGGCGGGTCTTTTGTTTTTGGGGGAGGGGAGCGTGTGGGGATATTGAACATGGAAACATCGCGTGGGAGCAATTGAGTCCATAGCCGCGAAATTCTGAAAGAAAAGGGAAAATAAGCCTGGGTCGGTGTTCGCGCCCTGGAAGACAGAGAAACCTTTGCCAAGTGGGTGTGGCCCTAAGAAGGACCGACCTGCTCAAAACCGCAAGGGTCAGAAGAGACCCACTTACGGAAAGTGGGAGCCGGGGCAAGAAATTCTCGGATGGAAAAACATAAAAAGAAGTAGACTACAACGATCACAGGAGATCTAAAACTTCAATAAAGACTGAGCTCTCCAATCCGGAGTGGAGCCGGGGGACAGGATTCGGAAGCGTCATTACTGAAAAGAAAAGGACTTGTGCCGTGAAAACAACAGGAGTAGTGATAACTATCGCGGCCATTCGCGTGAGCCTTGGTAAGGACGCACAAGTGGCTAGTCCTCAGGGTCGTCTACACTAATATTCAATGGAAAAGGCTGAGAAGCCTAAGGGGAACCAAAAAACGAGAGTGGAAGCCGAGAAGGTCTCCTTGCATCCGCCGATCATCGGGTAAGGACACAGGGAAGTCGATGATGAAAAAAAAGTAAAAAGAGGGGGTAAATGAAACATTATAAGAACCGGTCAAACAGACCGACAGGGAAAAGGGAACGGGCTATGGAAGTACCAAGAACGCAGGAGGGGGCAGTCTATACAGCAGGGCGTGATCGCTTTTCCTGAAAATCGAGGCAAAGGGAAAGCGGCCGCAGGTTCTGTGAACCACGTTATGTGTTCGCTGGGAGAAAAAAGGGATGCAATCCTTCGTCCACCAGGGATGGGAGAGGGGGGGGACGATGAGGGAGGCTAAAACGGCTGTAGGCTTGGCAAGACTTGGAAAAAAAGAGTAACGCGGAGCAGGGGGAGATGGAGGGGGCTGACCATTCACCCAGACAGGACTCAGGACGGAAGCAAAGGCCAGCGCGTTGGGGCCAGTGCCACCAGTGTCTACCAGGATCGGTCCTCATGGGGGGCAAAGAGGAGAAACCTTTGACCTTTGACAAGAGAGGGGGGGGCGGAGGATCCGGAACTCTTTCCAGGTAAACAAGCCTGATGGTTCCTGAAACAAAGAAATGTTGGAGGGAAACGCCCTGAACAAGGGGTGGCGGGGGGAAAGCGAGAAAGCACCCTTTGGACTGGTCCAGGGGAAATCAACGCGTTGAAAGGGGGGCTGGGGTCAAAGGGAATTGGGCGTCGAACTCTCAGAAGGAAAGTTGCCCACAGGGACATGCAAGAGAACTGCAAGGAAGCATACTTCGCCTGTGAAAACGACCTGTCCAAAACACATCGGGGGACATTTTTTTGAGGATGGACCAGGGAAGATTCAAGATGGAGTGCGTCAAAGGGCTCCTGGAAAAAAAAAAAAATCGCAAAAGAAGGAGAGGACCGGCGACGAATGAAGGAAGTACTGGGGCGAGAAATAATTCGGGGAACGGTAGAGGACGCCAGACAATCAACTGGCCCTACGGTGGTTCAATCCATCGCGGAGTCTGGAAGGTGGAGGGATCAAGGGAGGAAATGGGCAGAAAACAGTTTCCCCACCTAACCGGTCGCGCGTTTCGTCGCAGATGTGAGTAAAAAGGTCTTCAAACGGCAAAGGAATTAGGCGGTGCAAAGAAGGAAAAGGAACCCCACCTCGGGTGAGTAAATACCTCGGTTACGGACGACCAACGCCTCTTGCTATGGTGCCGGGAGGGGGCAGGACGACAAAGAGCAACATCAAAAAGTTGAACAGCTCGATTGGGGGAAAAAGTTCGAAAAGGAAAGGGACCTCATCTCTCACAAAGAGGGAGAAGGGAAAACTTATTATCAGGTCGAACGGAGGGAAAACGCTGAAATTCCTGGGACTGTGAGCCGAAGCTCGATTTCATTAAGCACAGCGGGTAAAACCAGATCGCCGAGGAGGAAAACTTAACAACAAAAAAACCGGGGAGGCTCCAGCGGGGCTCCCCGGTGTGTTCCGGGGAGACGGCCGGCACAGTCTTCTTTACAGGAAACGTAAGACTAAAGCGACAGAAAGGCTAAAGGGACCATTTCTGGTGAGGTCAAGGACTGGGACGGGACAGACTTATCCTCAACAGCCTCGCACGATGAGAGGTTGACGATCGGGGGGAGGTGCTGAGGGTATTCCAACGTCACTAGAGGTCGAAGAATCCGGGATGAATCAGAGAAGGGAAGAGGGGAAACGGTCGGTAGTGCTATTGTGTGGGTAGGGCAGCATCTCCCGGTGAGGAAAAGACACGGGACCCGCGAAGGGGCTCGAAAAGGGGAAGAGAAAACTTGTTATGGAGGAGCATCAGGGGCTCCACAGGCGCGACTTGGAAGGCAGAGGAACTGCATGGGGGAAAAGGGGGGAAAACAGGCCTTGTGAGGCTGCCCGGGACGAACAGCGGCAACCCGTCGAGGCGCGCCCGTGACCTAAAGGTTGACT
>Ga0179591_1306445_pt1 | contig 10433 bp, 15 predicted proteins | sample CZOMad2_1_08_16f_FD_182891 | JGI IMG/M metagenome (GOLD analysis project Ga0179591, IMG submission 182891) | Vadose zone soil fungal communities from Angelo Coast Range Reserve, California, USA - CZOMad2_1_08_16fungal (PacBio error correction) | ecosystem: Environmental > Terrestrial > Soil >...
ATAGGGGCCTCTTTCATGGGTAGGCCAAAGGATTTGACTAAGTCGAAACTTCAGTTCAGAGAAGCTGGAAGGCGCCATCAATTTACGGAACTGGGTTTGAAAAAAGAATCAGCGTCGGAAGTTGACCACGAGGGGGGGAAAGTGCGAATGCATTCGGACTTGTCGGGACACTCGGAATCGAGAACCGCCAAATGTGAATCCAACTCATTAAGGGGATTTTCGTTAAAGGGACTACTGGCATAAAGGGAAAGGAAGGACCGCAAGTCTTACTCACGAAGGGGGGCGGCAAACCCATGCGCAGGGGGAACCCACTGTCGGACACCAAAACTGTCAGGATGGGGAACGCAAAGCTTTGGGGGAAAGGGACAGCGGCGCAGAGGTGGGATCATCTCTCTGGGACCAAGGAGGATCCTGCGTGAGCGGAAACCCGTTAAAAACGTTAGGGGATTGTGTTGTCGGAAACACAAAGTACTGGGCAGAAGCAGGTAAGGGGGAACAACCGGCAAACAAAAGGGCTTTCATCGACATGAGGGAAACAGACGGGCAAGGCCGGAGGGGGAATTTCCAGCCAAACTTTGCTGGCAACCTCAACTGCGACCTGGGTTGGTTTTGCTTCCCCTCACGGGTCGGATAAAGCGAGGAGGAAAAGGAAAAGTTTGGGGACCCTCAAAAAAACGGGTTCAAGAAAGGAAGCTGGGGGATGGAAAATCAAAAATCGTGGAAAGACTCTTCCCCAGAACTACACTTCGAAACCCGACGACCTCAGTTCCGCGCGGGGGGAAAAGGGGAGGGATGCGAAAAAGAAAAACTCGCTTGGGAAATAACGAATTCGGACCCCCAATAAGAAAGCATGCACATCATCCTCCTGGCCCCGGGGGCCCAGGCTGTTTGAACGCCTCGAGCATGAAAAGCGCTCACTAACACCGACGAAAAAGGAAGTTATGGTCGGGCGGGCAAATTGGGCGTGGAGGGCCAAAATCGACCATTTGAACCAATCGAGAAAACGCCATTTTAAGGTCATAGGAGAACCAGGGAGGGGAGTCCGTGCAAAACAACGGGGGGGAGGGGACGGGGGTGCGCTCTCATTGACCTGGGGGGGAACGGGGGGGTTCCTTGGGACAATGAGACGGGGGGGCATAGAGAAAAAAACCCCGGGCAAACTTTGGCCTGGAAAAAAAAGTTTTGCAGCCGAGCGGGGGCGTCCATTTGATTATCGAAGAAGCTGTCGCAAGGGACCCCAGGGAGCGTGGAAGGGGAATCGAGCCGCATTGGGCAAAAGCCAGGACCCTACCAAGATGAAGGAAACTTCTTCGAAAATATAGGGGCTTGTAAACGGTTAGTTGGGGAGGTGAAGCGAACCCGAGAATTATCTCTATCGGGGGGAAAGGGGGCCCAGGAAAAAAAAAAACGCCATACACGGAATTGAAGAATTCAATGAATCCTGGGGAAAACCTGAAAAGGGAAACCAGGTGAGAGGCAAAGGCTCATCCTCAAGAGCAAACTTTGAGGGGGGGGGGGTGGGGAAAAATTTGCGAAGAAAAAAGAAATATAAGGGAGGGTAAGTAAGGCGGAGGTGGGGGGAGAAACGGGGGGGAAACAAGAGACGAGAGGGGGTAGGAGGTAATGAGGAAAAGGGAGAAGAGCAAGTCGGAGGGGAAGAAGGAGTAGATGTGCGGGGGGGAGATGGGGGGTGAAGGGGTGAAGGTCGGGCGGAGAGGTAATGTGAGTTCGAAAAGTTAGAGAGGATTGGAAGAGGGAAATGATATGTTTGCAGGGGAAAAGAGGGTTGAGGATGATGGGGGGAGGAAGTGATAGAAAGAGAGTTGTGAGGTGGGGCGTGGGAAGAGGGGGGGAGAGGGTGGGGGAGGGGGGCGGAGGTGAGGGATGGGAGGGGTGGGGCGGGGAAAGGGGGGAAGTGGAGGGGGGAGGGGGGAAAAGGGGTATGGGAGGGGAGGGGGGGGTAATAGTGTGAAGGGTCAGCGGGGGTGGGGATAGGGGGCGGTAATAAGAAAGGGATAAGTAAAGGGGGGGTGTTAAAAAGGGAGAAGAAGGAGGGGGGGTCGGCAGGGGAGGAAGGGGGTAGGGGAGGAGGGGGGTGGCTAGGAGGAGGAGGAAGGGGGTAAGAGAAGAGGTGGGGGAAACGGGGGGAAACGGGGTGGGGGGGGAGGGCGGGGAGAGGGGGGGGGGGGGCAGGTTGGGGTGGGGGGTGGTGGGGTGGAGGGGCTGGAGGGGTAAGGGAGAAAAAAGGCGAAGCAGGGGGGGGGAGAGGGAGTGGAAACGGGGGGAAAGGGGGAGAGGGGAGAGAGGGAGAGGGGAAAAACGGGAGGAGCGGGGCCTGGCCCGAGAAAACGAGGATAGAAGAAGGGAGAGAGATGGCAAAGAGGGTGTGGGGGGGGAGGATGAGGGTGGGGGAGGGGAGAAGAGGGATTAGAGGAGGAGAAGGTGGAGGGGGAAAGGGCGGGAAAATGATGGCTATATGTGTAGGGCGGGGGTATGAGAGGGGGGGGGTGGGAAAGTAAGGAGGGGGGTGGGAGAGGGGGATGGGTGGAGGGTGGGGAGATAGAAGGGGGTGGGGGTAAAAGCTTGGGGGAGGAGGGGGTGATGGAGAGTGGGTGCATGGGTGGGGGGGAGTAGGGGGGGAGAGAGGTAAGGGGGAGGGAACGGGGGAGAAGAACAGGGGAAGAGAAGAGATGAGGAAAAGGGGGGGGGGCGAGACTTGGGGGGAGGGGGAGTGGAAGGGCGGAACTGGGGAAAGTGGGGGTGGCGGAGGGGGTATGCGAGAGGAAGGGATGAGGATGGGGAGATTCAGGGGGAAAAAGAAGGTTAGACGGTAAGCACCCGGGGGGGTTTTTCTCCACGCCCGCCCTTTGGCATCCGGGGGGGGTCAAAGAGACCTTTACATTGGTCGAACAAAACACAAAAAGAAGTGAGAGAAAGGGAGCAGGAAAAAGGAAGTTTGAGAACATGGAAAAACAAGATTCAACTGATGACTTAAAGAATCCCCGACTTCACTGGGGAAGCTCCTGAAGCCTTAAACGAACCAAGAAGGGGGCTAAGATTTCGAGGGAAAAAAACGTCACAAGGGGGGGGAACGGGAAGAATCCTCGACAAGATCCGAAGAGAAGGGGAAAAACTGAAAGAAGTAACGTTTCCATCGAAGCGGTAGGTTATAGTGACAACAGGCAAGAAAAGGCAGGGAAAAAGAAATAAACTCCTCTACTTTGGATGACAAAAAAAGAGGACAAGAAGCGGGAACAAGGCTCGGAGAGCAAAGAGAAAAACGTTGTCAAAAACCGCAGTGAACGATGGTGAAAGTTCTGGACTCTGTTACTAAGAAAATGGTCCAAAAAGGAGGACTGAAAAAAGCCCGACATCAAACATCTACCTGGGACCCAGGGAGGAAAAGAGAAGAAGTGGGACCAATGTCACTACAGTTAGGGGGCAGAAAAAGAAGATTGAGCGGTCCTGCAATACTCAAGGCTCCCGAACGGGTAAATGGGGCCACCTTTAACTCACTAATACTCACAATAACAATGAGAGAGACAAAAACAACAACACACAGAGGGGGAGGAGGAAAAATGGAAAAAATGGGGGATGTGGGGGTCCGATAGGGGTTAGGGAACGTGAACCCTTCAAGCCCAGAGGGGGTGGTATTTCATGGTAAAAACGGAAACGATCGTGTAGCCCATAAAATCAAAAGGTGGAAGTCCACGGAGACTTCATCGGAAAAAAAATGGAAAAGGGTAAAAAGGGGGAGGGGACAGGAAACGGGACGTCAGGGAAGTAAAACGAGAACCCACATGACAGTTCCCTGGTTTTGTTGTTTCAGACAGAGATGTGACCGAAAACGGTCAGAGGACGCTTCACGAAGAGGAACGGAAAAACGAAGGGAACTCGACGTTAACCAATGGCGTGGATGACTGGGACTCGTTGAGGGGGGAGGGGGAACTCTTAAAATTAACCCATAGGGGAAGGGAAGCACCCATGGGGGAGTACCGTCACCTGTGAAAAGGGGCCGTTCCCGGGGAACCGAGCATATTACAAGATCGACTGGCCAGTCAAAAAAAAGTTCTAACTCAACTTTAGGGGAACTCATTAAGTAAAAAGAGGGGGAGAAATATTTGTCGAAGTAATACTGCGAAGGGAGAAACTTGGGATTCTTCGGAAAAGAAAACTCAGAGAGGCATAAAATTGTCTCAATTTCTCAAAAAGAAGACGAAGGAGAAAATCGAGGAGGGGGGGACTTTTGGGAACCAAAGGACATGAAAACCTAGAGACAGAAGAGTGGACCGGGGGAAGACTGGGGGAGAAGGGGGACCAGTTTGGTTGCTCTTATCCTGACAAGGTACCACGAAGGGGCAAAAACTCGAGAAAAAAAAGCCATTTTGGGAGGGGAAGAAAGGATCATTTCGTCAGTGGTATTGAATCCGGGGTCTAACTTTGATTCGTCAGAGAACTGGACCTTCAGTAAATAGCTGGAAGGAGTCGGGTGGGGAGGAACTGACATGACAAAATACGGAAGCACTGAGGGAAAAGGTTGATTCAGAAAGATTCCGGTCCATGCCTTTTATTCACCTGGATTGGACCAAAAGAGCGAAGCAATCAAGACGATCACACTTAGAAACGAACCGGCTTTCGTAAATCCACCTTAAAAAGAAAAGACACAGATAGGGAGGAAAAAAAAAAAGAAACTAGCACGAGGGGGGGGGAAAAAACAGCAAGGTAGTCGGACAAGGGGGCAATCTATCCCCACAACCGGACCAGCAAAAAGACAGCGGAACCCCCGCCCAGACACCTAGACAGTTGTTTGGTGTTTGTGTTTGAACAAAGTACTCAACGAAAAAGGGCAGTAGAAAAAAAAAATCGTTTCTAACTCGCATTAACAAGTGTACACAGAGAACCCCTCAATCCGCAAAGAGCAACTTCCCGCAACCGTGGGGTGTGTTGCCTCAAGGAGAAGGGGGAATCCCTCGCCGAAGGCGGTAAAAACCCATAGCACAAACGGCCGGGACCTGGTCCGGGCGGCGGTCAAGAGGTGGAGGAATAGGGGGGGGAAAAAAGAAAAATCCCGAAGGATCATCCCCGCCAAATGAAAGCAGACGAGGGGAGGGATGCGAAAATGAGGGGGGAAGGGGGGATGCAAGAATTTGTGTGAAAGGTCAGAGGCAGATAATTTGGTGGGGACCTTTCTAAGAAAATGTGTCCTAGGGTAAAAGAGAAAAGAGGGTAGCACTTTCTACCGGGTCGCTGGTAAAAAAAGAGCACCAAGAGGGGGGGTACAGTATTCTAACTGGTGGGGAGTCGGTGGGTGCCTGAACCTGGCAGTAGGTGTGAGAAGGGCCTAGTTGGATCAACTCAGGATTGCAAGACTTTTAATTAAAGCGTGCACCATTTGCATGGTTGTGAGAAAAAACCAAGCTCCCAGGATGAAGGTGCGGGTCAGGGGGGGGTGAATCCGGGGAGCCTTGGACCTGGGGACTCGGGAAAAATGAAGGATGGCCCTCGGCGCGAGTACGACAAAAAAAGGAGACTCACGAATGAAGGAAAAAAGGGGGGGTTTGAAAGAGTAAATCGCCTACAGGGCGCAAAGGGACTAGTGTGGGACGTAAGACATGGTATGAGGCTCAAAGGGGGGATGGACATTCCCCATCAACTTCAAAAAAAAAGATTCACAAAAATCGAACTTTAATAGTAAGGAAAATGTCCCCCACGAAAAAAAAAAGAAAGCACTCATGAGGCGCAGGATAAACTGGCGCCTACTGCGTAGTGTTTTCGATAAAAGTTTCAAGAAATGCGATGGGGGGAAGGTGAGCAATCACAGCCGGACAATGGAGAACTGAAGAAGGGGACTGCTGGTGGAATGGAATCCGGCATTGCCTTTGCACAATGCACAGGGAAGTCCAGCCTAAGGAAACTCACAAAAAAAAAAAACACCGAAATTGAGAGGAAAGAGAGAGATCGCAAGGAACTCCCGTTGGGGGAAAGGTGAAAAAAGAAAGGGGAAAAACGGATGGCATCAGAACCGGGATGGAAAGGAGGAGTCCTGTCCTCCCTCGAATAAGGGGGACTTTTTCTCACACTACCTCATCAAAAGTACATTTTCCTGAATGGGCTCGGGAAGGTGGGCATTGGGACAGTAATTCTGTCTTGGAAGGGAACATAGGAATCAACAGAATTTACCTCGGTAAAATTATGTCACTTGTCCTACGGCTGGGAGACAGTAACGGTAGGAATTCAGAAGGTCTGAAACGCAAATCGGTCCTAACTTAGGTTTGGGGACACCAAAAAGTCAGTAGGGGACGGGAGCATCCTTTGAAAAAACAGGACACAGATCGGCAGATCAGCTAGAAAAACTGTGTACAGGGTGAGAAAAGGGGGGGGGGGGAACAAAAAACTTACGAGGGGGGGGGGGAGGGGTTTGTCTCACACAGCACTGTCCAAGGGAGAGGAACGAACACCAACTACGTCAAGTTATTGTCCCTCCTCGACCACCAACAAGGTTCCCTTGGCAACGCGGAAAAAACTGTTCGACTCCGGCGAAATGGTGGGGTGTGAGGAACCGAAGTAGAAGGGAGGGCGGGACACGGAGCGGGGTACGAGAACTTCTAGGAAATCCGTCACTCGGGAGGGAAACGAGAAATCACACCAATTAGCAAGGAGCAAACCCCTTAAATCACGACGACGAGAACGTAATTGCCAGGGGGTTTAGCAAGAGACTTAGGGAAAGGGCCAGATTAAGAACAAATCGCGCCAGCCCCGCAAAAAAAAGCAAATCCTTGGGCCTACTTCGACAAGGTTACGAAACACACCAGTACGAAGACCGCTAAGAAAACTTACTCGGGAACAAAGGGGAAGGGGGGCGTGGTCGGGACGGGGAAACAATTGACGTGTCGGGGAACGGTTCTGGTGAAAACTTGCCCAGAGGGGAAAAACTCCACTTTCTAAGGTGAACTGTGGGTTCAAAGAGCAGAAGAGGAGGGCGGTCCTCACATGTGGGGGAAGGGGGGACGGGGTGCGTAGTGGACGTGGCAGGAGCTACCTGGAATGCCGCCGTCATCGGGGGGGTCGCGAAGTCGTGCCACCGTCAGGGGTTGGGGGGATCCAGGGAGGTAAAAAGGAGCAGGATGCAAGGAGGCCTTCGGGGCCTGACTTTGTGGGGGGAAAGGACCAGAAAATGACGGTAAGACGGATCTAAATCAAGGTCTTGCCGTCACAAAGGTGTTGAACAAAAAGGGAATCTAACACCTGACGGGAAGCTCAGGTATCGTGAAAGGCAAATGGAGGGAAGAAAGCGGAAAGTCTGAAAGAAGAAATTCAGAATCTCAGGGAAAAATCAAAAGCAACGGGCGAGGCCCTTTCGTTGCAGTGGACGGGAGGCCGAACTTGGGGACGGCAGGGAAAAAAGGAAATGTTGTCCGGGGGCTCAAACGTATTGTGTATCGGCCCCGCCGTGGCTCGCCCGTGGTCCGCGATTGGGAAAAGTGGGGGGCGAAACCCGCAGAAGGGGGGGCCAACTCGCCATGCAACGTGGGAGAAGGGGGGGGGGGAGCCCGACAGGGAAAAGAATGCAAGAAGTGGGATGGGAATTTAAGCCAGGGGAATGACGTGGAGAAGATCCTGTCAAAAAATAGGTTTGGACTCACGATTTTCCTTAGAGACGGCAAAATCAAAAAGGTGGAGGGGACTACAGCATCATGCCACGAGGGATCCTTACTCAAAGGGGAAGGGGGCAGCATCCGCGGTACTTGGGGCACAAAGGACGCACAGCAAGCAACGCCATAACGCTCTACAGGGAAGCAAAATCAAGAGGGGGGGGGGGGAACAGGAAGGGGCCAGGCCACAGAGGTAAGACTCATCGGGGGGATCTGGGGGGGCAAAAAACACAAAAGCTCTCTGGGGTGGGGGAAAAAAGCTTCATCCCTACAATAACCTGCAAGGGGGAGATCAAGGGATCAGGGTGAAGGACAAGGAACTGAACCTGGGGGTTATGGGCTCAAAACGAAAGGAGCTTTGGGAACCAATAAGGGGCAATACCCTAGGGTACGAGAAGACCGCCACACTTAAAAATCTTGAACCACTCCCCAATGCTCGAGAAAAAAAAACAACACGGATGATTGAAGAGTATATGAAATGGGGTGGTTAGGATTTTTTTTTGCTGGGCCCTGCCCGGCCAGACCGTTAATTGGGAAAAAGAGTAATTGCATTCGGGTTCAAAAGCTAACAAAAAGATCTGAAACCCGGTATTCCGGGGGGAAAGGGGTCCAAATTGCAATCATGGGCCAAGGTGGGACGGGCTTGAATAGGGGGTACTAGTATACCAACGAGTAACACGAACGGTCAAAACATCCACCATTCGTTGAAAAAGGGGGGTGAAAGTGTTGGACACGATGTCGACTCGAGAGGAGGTGACGGGGCATCATCCTGGCACCCCATTGTTGTGGTTGTGGGAAAAGGGGGCGAGCGGGGGAGGGGGAGGGTGGGCGAAGGAGCATTGTTGAAAAAAAAAAGTAACCAGATCTCCTCCGCTTAATCCCTGAAGGGCCCCCTCGCGTCGAAAGTCTGTCGACCTGCAAGGCTTCATACACCTTGATGACGGGGTCACATCCTAACAGCGGGAGAAAACATCTTGGGCAAAACGGTAAAGGGGCGGGGAGGGAATAAAAATGAACGTGAAGCGCGGGGAAAAAAAGCAAGAAAATCCGCTCAGGATGGTGCTCAGCGCAAACTAAAACCGAGAAAAACCTCAATGGTAAAAAGGGAGGGGGACGAGTGTGGGGGTGGGAGAAACCAACGGGAAGCTCGTTTACCACGGACGAGCGGGTCAGACAGGAATGCGTTGGAAACACGATAAAAGAAAAACTTGGGCGCCCGGATGGACAGGTCGGGCAGAAACAATCGGTAAACCGCAAGGTGGAAAAGTACGTGGGGAAAGAACGGGAAGAACGAAAAAAAGCAAAAAAGGAATTGGAAAAACAAGGGAAAATAACAATGAAGTAGGGGGGGGAGACACGGTGGGAAGGACGTTATTCGTTCTCTCCATGAATCACGTGAAGAGAAAATCTCTTTGGTTAAGGCACGTGAGCTCAAAAAAAAACAGGCGGAAGCACGGCGTGGTTATTTCAGGGCCTGTGTGGCCACGACAAAGACGTAACTTGCTTCCAAGCAAAAGAAGGAGAAAGGAACAAAACAGCCGGCGGTAAAAGAAAGTCTGAGTAGATCATGACACAAGGGACAAGCGCGAACGACAGGCCCGGCAATACAGGTAGATCTTCCCCGTGAAGGGGAAAAAAAAAATCGAAGAAAAAAATCAAAGGTAAACTGCCGCAAACCCATTCGCAACTTGGGGGGGGAAAAAAAGGAACGAACCGGACCCCCTAACAAAAAAACATGAAAGAAAGAAAGGAAGGTTTAGGATTCCCATTTCAATCACAAAAATAAACCTTACCGACACATCAAGCCTTCCAAGAATGTGCCGACACAAGACCACTTCCCCGTGTCGGGGGGAGGGGGGGGAGCCAGGATCTCTGCGCAGAAACGGGTCATGGAAAACAAGCGGGGACACGCGGCCGGATGCCTTGGAACGGCTGGGGACCAGAAAGGTGGTCTGGATATCCGCCGAACGTCATCCCATCAACAGTGGGGAAAATCGCACGAAAAAGGGTCGGCGAGCAACAAGAGTGAAGCTTAGGCCTTTAAGGGGGGACACGGGATGCTCGTCCATCAACAAAGAAGGGAAAAAAACTGATTTTGAAGGGGGCGAAGGGGGGGCTAAAGGTAAACGGAATCCATCAGCACTCCGAACAAAAGGAGAGGGACTGGGGACTGTGAAACCCAAAAGGTCTAAACTGCATGGATTTCTGGCCCTGGAAGCGTCAGTGGGGAACGAGGTCCGAGGGCAAGCCACATTCCACAGGGAAAGCGTGAAAAATTACAGGCTTTTGCCAAGGCAAAACAAGACGAGAAAAAGGAGGTGAAAAAAGTACGCGGGTGGGCGGAAAGACTGGGAGGGACCTTAAGGGGGGCAAAAAGTGCTCCATGCTTGGCAGGGAAAGAGGTTCCAAGAAAAGAGCTGGGGACCAATACTTAAGCGTTGGGGGGGGGGGGCTACATGATCTGCAAGAGGGGGACATCTTGTAGTCAAAAGCCCATCAGGACCGGGATAACCCGTTACACTCATGAAGTACCCGCCCGCCCAACACAGGAAGAGGAAACGGTGTGACAAATCGTGGGGGGCTGAAAAGAGAAATCGAATTAGACGACGGGGGGAAAACAACGGACCAATGCACTGGAGAAAAGAACGCGAATGGGGGGAAGGAGAGGGAACGAGTAAAAGGGTTCGAAAATGGGGGCAGCGCAGCAAAGGAAACGGAAAGACTGAGAGCGACTAACTTCGGAAGGGCAGGAAAAAAACAATGCAAATAGACCAAGAGGAA
>Ga0179591_1310354_pt1 | contig 10433 bp, 13 predicted proteins | sample CZOMad2_1_08_16f_FD_182891 | JGI IMG/M metagenome (GOLD analysis project Ga0179591, IMG submission 182891) | Vadose zone soil fungal communities from Angelo Coast Range Reserve, California, USA - CZOMad2_1_08_16fungal (PacBio error correction) | ecosystem: Environmental > Terrestrial > Soil >...
CGGGACATGACGAGGGGCTGGAAGGAAAGAACGACCAGGAGGGGAGAGAAGAGGCATCAGCAGGCCTGTTCGTCCCGGTCTCTCCTCACGTCCGAAGGGGCGATAGAAGGATCGCAACATAGGGTAACTGGGAAAAGTAAGAAAGAATGAAAAAGGGGGCGTGACCCTGAGATGGAGCTGGCGCAGGACGCGAACAGGGGATGATGACAAGCTCTTTGAGGGAAGGAGGGAAAGAGGGAAAAAAAAAATAAAGAGGGAGGAAAGCGCTGTACGGTCAGTTTAGAAGGGGAAAAGGGGAGTAGGAGTGGTCCCGCAGGAGCAACGGGTCAGTTTAAACCAGGGGGAGGAGGAAAGGTGCCGGTTCGGAACATCCTAAACCCGTGAACCCAAAGACGGTTTCGAGGATAGGCGCCGCGTGAAGAGGCAGAGAAGCAACAGCGGGGGGGACGAAGATGATTAAAGAATGACAAGGCCGAGGAATCGAAGGACCCATCGATGAGGGGAGGAAATAAGAGAACTAATATCAAGTGCAAAAAAGGTCTCCAAAACAGATGCGTTGGGGGGGGGGGGGGTAAGACAACGACGAGCGCCAGGCACGTGAAAAAAAAGAGAGACCGCAATGAGGAAGAAAGTACGGTAAAAAAAGGAATGAAAAGAATCAAACATGATCAGCTTCTGATGGAGCAATCAACGGAAGGTCGTAGAATGACGAGGAACTTGAGGTTCGAAGGGGAAAGGGGGATAAAACTAAGTCAAGCTCGAAGGAGGAGCTGGGAGCAGGAAAATACTCCGAGGAGCAGCCAACTGAAAACCCTCTTAATGGAGATAGGGAAGGGGGAGGGGGAGGGAATGAAACAAAACGCAGTTCCTTAGGAGTAGATTGATGGGACTGGGGAGTATTTCTTTTAACGGCGGCAGATAGAAAAGGGGGGAGAAAGAACATCGTGGGGGGCCGTTCTAAAGGAAGGCCAGAATGGGGACACTAAAGACTCGAGGAATTGGGCCTATTCACGGCTAAAAAGGGAGGGAAATACACGCGCGGGCATCGAGATTTACCTGATTACTGAAAGCGGAAAAACCAGGATGGGAACGGGGGACAGCCATCAGCAGATCACAAGGGGGGGGAAAAGCTTCTAGAAAAAGAAGGAGCAAAGGGGAAGGGGTCACATAAGACTGTAAAGGTTATAAAGATCTTATTGTCATTAGGAAAACGGGCGGGGAAAAAAATTAATGCAAGGTCCCTGTCTCCCAAAAAAAAAAAACCCCCCCCAACAACCAAAAACAACACAACCAAAAACCAAATTCTGACAGAGAAGGAACTAAACAACGGGGGGGAGTAAGCGTCAAGATGGGTCGGAATCGCGTAACAGCAAATTAGAAAATAAAAATCGCTGATAAGAGTCGCTCTTAATGGGGGAAAAGCCAAACTCAAAAAGTCAAAGCCAGAAGGGAAAGAAAAAGGAGTAGCGCAGAGTTAGACGTCCATACGTAACAACAAGTGTTGCCCTGATAACCACGGGTGATAAAAAGGAAAGGGGAGGGGGTTGGGTTCCGTTCCTAGAAATTGGCATCGTCGTCACGGCTCAGTCGAGGAGGGTAGAAAGGCGAAGAAGACGTTCTGGGAAAGTCGACACGGAAAAGGGAGGGAAAGCGAAAAGAAAGTTTGCCATCTACGGATGGAAGAAAAAAGAAGCAGCGGGTCAAGGGCGGCTGGAATGTCTCTATCAGCAAAAGACGTGGGACGACGTCAGAGACCACCCTCAATTAAAGGGAGAGGGAAAAGGGGGAGGGGTCCCGGAAAATGTAGAGGAAGCCTTTACGTACACGAAAAAAGGGCATCAAGCAATCAAACGTCGCCAAATCCAAGCGGAAAGCATGTTCACGTGAAAAAACCGGCCGGTGCAAAAAAGAGGGAAGCAAGGAAACATCAGGGGGAAGAAAAAGGAAGAGGTTTTGAGGGGAAACGGAACGGAGGGAGAAGGGAGTCCGGGGGCTGTCTAAATTTGTCGATTATCGATGCCCTCAATCGAGAGCAACACAAACAACGGTTGAGAGAATATACGAAAGTCAGAGGGGAAAGGGAAGAAAGGCGTCCCCAAATCGGAACGCAAAAGAGAGAAATGGCACTACAACGGTTTTGTAACTTCCGGATCTCTTCGCGATGATAAGATGAAAAGGCGCGCGTTTAAAAAGCCGGCCGTTTTTAGTTCAAAGGGAGATGAGGTGACAAAAACGGGAAAGGCGGGCGAAAGTTCACTGACGCAAACCTACGTGGGGAAGCACACTTGGACACTTAGGCGCGAAGCTAACAACCGGAGAGAGGAAAAAAAAGAGAAAAGCGAAGGAACCTCATAAAATGACCGTCGAAAGAATCTGGAACTGCATCTGGGAACATCACGATTTCCAACAATCAGCCGAACAAGATGTAGGCCCGGCTAAAGGGGGATCGAGAAAGGCAAGAAAAATGTTCGGTTAGACATGAGATGTCGAGGGAAAGAGAGACAACGGCAACCGGGGAGGGGACAGTACGACTCGACGGGGGCCGACTAAGGGAGAAAAGCGAGGAAACTAAAGAAGTAAGGAAACAAGAGGGGAAGAAAAAAAAATGCAGTCAAAATTGGGTGAATCAGGAGCAAGTGAACGTCATCAAAAAATCGGAGCTTACTTCATCTTCGGGAAGGACTGGGACCGGGGCTGGCTGAAAAGTAAAATCCGGTCTCGCAGGATCTATTTATCCAAGGGAGGTTCCTTGCGAATTGTTCTGAACACCGAATTTCATCAAAATAGGGACGCGGAAGAAAAGCGTGGGTTTGTAAAGCAACTTGGGGGAAAAAGGGGGGAACAGCTACTGGACCAAGCCGCGGAAATGGAGTCACCAGGAAGGGAAATTTTCAATCGGGTGTCAAAAAAGGGAGGAAGCACTTTGAGGGAACCCCTCTTGAATCGAGTGGATACAAGAAAAGACGAATAGACACAATAGGATGGAAAGCACAGAGGGACAGTCAGAAAAAAAAATTAAAAGGGTGTGTGGGAAAGGGGGGAGGCTCAGGGGAATGTCAATCCGATAATCCAGAGCCGGCTACTGAGGATTTTTTTGCAAAAACGCGAGCGGGGCAAAAGTCAGAGAGGTGCCATGGTTCAAAGGCAGTGAGTCAGAAGCAAACACGGAAGAGCCAACAAAGAGGGTGGGAGTCGGAGGAAAAGGGAAATGCTCTCAAATGGGAAGAAGCGGGGGAGAGGGGGGAAACGTCATAACCGTGGGTGACAGCATTAATGCCGACGTCATCTATAAGCATTCAGACGGGAGTAAAAAACGCCAGATTGGAAGAGAAGCAGAAAGACTATTAAAAGACAAGCAGAGGGGCGGGTGAGACTTCGGGACACAGGTACCGAAAGCCAATCATCTACTCCACGTGGGCTGCGCAAAAAGATAGTGCGGCGCATTGCAGGGAACGAAGAAAAAAGAGTCGAATACTCAGCAGGCCAAGAAGTTACCGGGGGCCCTCAAATGAGGGCAAGGACTTTCGCTAGGCGAGGCAGGAAAAACGAGAATGAATCAAGGGGAACACGTGTGCAACAAATCATCACTCTAGGGAGTCGATCGCCTCCACAAATAGACCAAAGGGTCAGCTATCGAGAAAGGGGAGGATAGAAAGTTCATAGGAAAGGGGACTATCACCCGTCAGCAAAAGGCGGAGGCTGAGGCACGAGATCCTCGAAAAAGACACTCTTTGAGGGTAAGGATCAAAGCCGGTGAGGGGGAAGGGCAAAAGGCCCCTCGGCCGCCAAAAGGAACACGGCTGGAAAACAGGAAAAAAAGGGGAATGCTCAAAATAAAGCGTTTCAAGAGAAAGAAAAACTACTTACAGTCGCGGTAAGGCTAATGAGGACGCCACGTAACCAATAGGCATAAAGCTGGTGAAGGGGATCGACGAGCATGCTTCCATAGCGAAGAGACAGGTGCCGCATGAATCGGAAGAAGGAGGCGCAAAGAAGCCCGGAAAGACCAAGCCCGGGGTTTTTAAGATCGTCGAAAAGGACTCAAGTCAGCCAAGGCGGCAGGGGAAAAGAAAGGGAGATGAACTGATAAGGGAAAAGGAAAACTGGGAACTCTCACGCACCGCTGCTAGTATCAGCATCGCATGGAACGCCCAGTTGAGACTTCGTATCCTCCCACAGAGGATGAGGAAAGAAAGGAGAGAAAACACTAAGGAAGAAAAAAGGGAGGGGGGGGAAAAAAAAAAGCGGAAGATTATGCAGACCGATTTCAGTGCCTATAAATGAAGCAGCGCACTGTGAGGCAGGTCCGTTCGGACTCCAAGGAGGAAGGGGCTAATCCTATAGGAAAAAAAGAGTGTAAAGTCAAGCGTCCAAGATGCAACAGCAATGCACGCCGCAGACATGGGGAGGGCTTAGGGGAGAGGTAGAATGGGGGAAAAGAACTCGACACAGGGTATCGCCAAAACTCTCCTGTAGTGGGGAACCGGATTGTGAGGGGATGGGTCCGGCTGGGAAGGGAAAGGGAGGATGGTAATGGGGGGTCCGCTGTTCCGACCCGATGGAAGATGGGAAAGGGGTGGGGCAAGGGAGAAGATACCGTGGTACAGTTTGCCAGCGGTTCTACGGGTTGCTGGGAAAGCAGGAAAGGGAGAGTAAAAAGGTCAATCCAAGAATAGAGGAAAGAAAAGCTTGAGGGGAGAGGAATCGTCAAAAAGAATTACAAAATATTCAGCAATGGCCCCAGCGTAGAAAATATGGACCGATTACCGTAGAAAAGAGAGAGAGAAAAAGCATCAAGACTTAACGTACATGCGGACAAAAAAGAAGAGGATTGAAATCTACGAAAAGACGGGGACGCGTAACGCCTACGTCCATTCGGTCCGAAGCATCCACGGAACTTGAGGGGAGGTCCACGTTCTAGGAGCAGACAGGAGACAGAGGATATTGTCGCGAAAAAGAGCTAGAGTTCGGGCGGGTCGTACTGATGCTGTATTGAACTTGAAGGGGCGACGAACGGAGACGATGCTCTGGAAAAAAAAGAAAGAAGGAAAAAAGACATGAGAAAGAGACAGGGCAGCGGGAGGCTTCACTCCTCCTTCGGAATGAGTAGAAGAGGGGCAAGGGGAGCTGAAAGGTCAAAGGGATAGGGCACCTTCCAGGAGGAAGGTCGGTAAGGGTGAGGGGGGTGCCGGAATTAGCGCGGCAAGATTCTCCCCCTTTGAAAAAACCATAAGTTGGTGAAAAGTGCGAGAGAAGGAAAGCAAATAACGGTAGCCACACTCGAGAGGGGGGGAAGAGATAAATATCGGCGAAAACGGTTCGCTCCCGTAGCGTGCTAAAGGAGAAGGGAACCTTGAAGTAAAAGGGGGCCCCTCAATGATTGCGAACGAGGTAAAAGGGAGTCCATACCTCTAGTGTCGTAGGAGGGGGGAGAAAAGAAGATGCCATCGTGAGTCAAGCGAGTGGTAGCGCTAACTGTGAGAAATTTGATGGAGTTGGATTAAGGCACGGGCGAAAAATTTAGAATGGACTGGGGTACTTAAAGCAAAGTGGGGGAATTCTCACAAAAACGATTTAGCGGCCGGCTGAATTTGGGAAATGAGGGGTGAACGGAAACAGCGAGCAAGATACTCCAAAGGTCGAAGGGAACGACGCAAGAGTCCGGCAACTCCAGGAAAAAGAAGAAAGAAGGGGGCCGAGAGGTCGAGAGGGATCGCTCTTTTATTACTCCAATTGGCGCGGATCAAAAATCGTGTTGCCCTGAAGCTTTTGGAAAGAAGTGAACAGGGGGGGCATCATAAGAACTAAGAAAGATGGAGAAAAGGTAGGAACTGTGACGAGTGGACAACTTCACGCGTTACGAAAGAACGAAGAAAGGAGGGGTAAAAACTTTAATAGATGGAGAACGAGGAAGGAAAATAAAGGGAGGAATTGGTTTAGGGAAACTATGGGGAGCGGGAGACAGCGAATCGGGGCACAAGCTCCATCACGTCCCGATCGATGTTTCCCGCGTATTGGGGAGTGAGAGCGGCCTCCCGGCGGCGAAGCCTTGCACGGCAATCAGGAAAAGGAGGGGGGGGAGGGAAAGGAAAGGAGGGTCGAAGCCAAAGAAAACCTGCAAGGAAGGAAGGGAATGGGAACGGAAACCAACCTTGCCCTGTAGCAAGGACGCCTTGCATCAGGCATCAGACGACAAGGCTGAAGAAAAACCCGAATAGGAGGCAGGGGGGGAGGAAAAAGGGGGAAGGGGGAAAGAATCAGAAAGGTTAAAAAAGGCCAGAGAATCCGATCTCTCGAAAAAAAAAGGAGAGAAGATGGAAGTGGACTCAGCGACAAAGTGATTTAAAACGGCATCCCCCATCGGACAGGGACACACCGAAGCCGGCTACGTACCCGGGGTCAACAGACATCCGGGAATCAAGGGAAGGGAAAACCAGGAGAAAGGAAAAGAAAAGGGTTAGAACGGAAAGGGCCGGTGCAGACGGCGTAAGTCGAAGCGAAAGGCACTTCCTAACCGAGGTAAGACACAAAAAAAGATCTAAAAAATAAGGAAAAAGACAGTACCAGGGGGAAAAACAAAGGGGAAGCTTAACCTTAGGAAAAAAACGATGATCAGAACATCCTCTGGATTGCAAGAAGGAAGCTAAGATGGAAAGGAAGAGTAGGGCAAAGTCGCGCTATCGGAAGGATAGGCGGGAAGCGTAGACTGTCGAAGTCTCTCAGTCGAACGCGGAAAATGCCACTCTAAAAGAAGAGGAGCAGAACAAGGGATGCATTCAATTAAAAAGGGAGAGACGGGAAATCAAAAAGAGGGGGAGAAAGTAACATCGGAATGAAGAAAAAGAGGAACGAGGAAGCCTCGGAGAGGAAGGGGGAGGGAGGGCCGACAGAACGGGCAAGAGGGTGAGGCAGAAAAGGAAAGAGGGGGCTCAAGGAGAGGGGTCTTAAATTGCACGGGGAAGGGGGGGAAAAAGGGAGCTGAGACTCTTCCTAACGCGGTTGTGTAGAAAAACAACGGTTAACTGGGCAGGTACCAGGGAACCCAAAAAAGGGAAGGCGGGACCAAGCATGCAGTCCAACAAGGTTCAGGGATACACTTAGGGGCAAGCCAGCTGACATCGTCTTCCAATCCATACGTAAATCCGTCCCCCCACAGAGGATGATGACCAAATGATCAAATCGCCAATGGGGAAGGGGGAGTAAAAAAGACAGTGGAATGGGACAATCGCCACAGCAAAAATTAGGACTTCTGAAAGGGGGACCGGAACCGAAGGCAAGCTCGAGTTGGGCCGGGGGAGAAAGTGCACAATCTGAGGAGGAGCTCAGGCAAGAAAAAAAACATTAGGGGAACGGTGAAGAATGGAACTAAAAAGAAGCTGGTCAAGCCTCGGCATAGACAGGAAATCTAGAACTGAATTAACCGTAGATCCTGACGCCGCGGGGGCAAGATATCAGAAGTCATGAAGGCGGGGGAGAAGGGGTCGAGAGGAAGTAGGGGAAAAAAGACATAAAACGGCCGATCATGGAGAGGTAAAAATCGAGAGTTGGAAAGGACACAAAAGGGACCCTGAAGAGAAAGCGAAAAGAGGGGAGGCGTGCCAAAAAGCTGGGAGGATCACTGAGAGAGGGAAGGAAGGGGAGACACCGCATCTTTTAGTTCAAAAAATCAAAGAAGAAGGGAGACTGGAGGGCAACGCCGGGAGAGGGAGGCTCGCTCAGAAATCAGATAGAAAAAAAATGCGTAAACAAGCGCAAAGAGAGTACTACTGAGGTCCAAGGCCACAACCTCGGGAAGGTAGGGAGGCGGGGAACTCTAAGGCGGAGGAATAAAGGTAATCGGAGGGGCAACTAGAGGCATCGCTGCAGTACAGCGCGAGAAGAAGAGGAAAAAACAAATGTCGTGGGAATAATGCACTGGAGGGGTACAGTTCCCTCCTGCAAAAAAACGAAAAGAAACACGCGCAAACAGTGCTGGAAAAGGGGACAAAGGTAAAGGCAGAATAAGGACACCAATCGGAGGGTCAGGGCGAAGCAGGAGAAGGTCCAAGCAGCGGGACCTGCTACCGAGGAAAAGGGTACAGATACATCGGAAACGAAATCTAAGGGGGAAAACTAAGTAGGAAAGCTATAAGAGATCATGTTCGGAATGGACTGGAGAAATAAGGGCGAACGGAGAGTCCGGAAAAGAAAACCCACGAAAGGGGGAATCCGTGACGGCCTCCAGGAATGGCGGGGGCGGACAGGCGGACGAAGAGATGAGGGGACAATGGAGGAGAGGAAACCAAAAGGGAGGGCAGGAAAAAAAGGGAAAAAGTCAGAGATCAGAACATGCCCAGCTCTTCGGATCCTCTCGAAAAACACCGGAGGAATATAGGATAAGAAAAAGGGGCCGGTGAAAAGAAGGGAGCGTCTCAACGAGACGAAGAGGGGAGGAAATAATCCTGCAGGGCATCTACTTCAAGGCCGGTCACAGCACGGCGAAATCGGAGGGAGGAAACCTCTGGTTACCTGGGACCCGGAGCGCAAAGGGACGCATAATAAGACAAGTCAAGCAAGAACGCGAATTCAAACGATCTTTCGAAATGAGGAGGATAGGGGAACGGATGGAGGCGCAGGAAATGGTAAAAGAAGGGGGAGGGAAGGTCGTCCGGTAAAGGACCCTATGGACTTATTGCCAGGGAAAGGAACAGGAAAAAAGGGAGAGGTAGGTGAACCTAGAAGGACAGGGGGGTAGGGAAAAGTGGTACAGGGGTGAGGGCGCAAGGGGGGGGGGGAAGGAGAAAAACAACATCGTCGACCAGAGGAACAGCCACGAGTTTAAAAAATTCTCAAGTCGACGAGGAAAAGCGTACAAACAAAAAAGGCGGTGAGAGAAAGAAAGGTCATAACCTGGAGAATAAGCGCGGATAGCGCCGTACCGCAAAGAGAGGGTGGAGGGGCGAAGGAAGTCCCGGAAAGCGCACGGGTGGTTGGAACCTAGGTCTCCTCCGGGTGGGTCGAGAGGGATAACGCCGAAAAAAGGCCTTTCTTGAGCAAAAAAAAAGGAATTAGGAAAAAGAGTCAGAACAGAAAACTAGGAGAAAGGGAAAGTTCTTCAAGGTCCGAAGCTTCCCGAGACTGATGCAAAAAGGGAATTTCGTAGCTGATGTGTACCTTTCATATCAAAGGAGAAAAGAGAGGGGAATGAGGAGGGGAAAAAGAAGAAAAGCTCAATCTAAGTAGAGGAAAAAGAAGTTGACGATACAAAGCACGCCCGCTTCCAAGGAAGGGAGAAAAGATGACGGTCAGGGGGCGATGCCTTCCATAGAAAACGAAGGACATTAATGAAGTAGAGGAGGATGCAAGGGACCCTCGAGGTCTAATATCGACACCTGGGCAGAAAACCAAGGTGGGTCGCGGCAGCGTTTCGCAGAATCCCTGCGATTGGTGAAAAAACACTGTCAGATTCAACCCTGAAGTGGTCCTAGATCTTTCCGGCGAGCGCCGAAGACGCCAAGGAGTGAGCGAGATAAAGAGAAACTGAGGAGACCAATGAAAAAAAAAGGGAAGGTTGACTGAACTAAGCTTCAAAGAAATCTCATCGGTGGGGGGAAGGAGTTGGTAGAATAGCAAGAACAAACCCATCGTAGCCACTCGTAGTGTATAGAGAAAAGAGTTGATAATAATAGGGGAGGGGTGGGCCACGTTCGGACATAGGAATTGGATTGTGTAAGTTACTTCTTGAACCAATCGTCAGACCAAAAAGAAAGGGATGAGGGGCCTGGGGAGGGAAAAATGGACAGCAATTCGCAGGATACAAAAGGAGGCGGATCCCTCGATTCAAAATCTTCCGGGGTCACCGCGAAAAGAAGAAAAAGGCCTAAAAGGGAAGGAAGTGAGCAAGGGAAGGAAATAATTGGGGGGAGGCAGCTCAACTGCCCCTTATCTACCATTGTGAAAGTACGTCGACCAGTGTTAGGAAACAGGAAAGAAGGAAGACCTGACTTCAGAGTAGGGAGAAGGAGAGTAACCGTACGGGAGGGGGTCAAGAAGGGTACAGAGTCAAATCACAAAAGAAAGTTCGTAACAAGTCCGATCGACGAGGTACGATTCCGACAGAACTGCAGCTGGGAGATTGGTTGGCAAGAGGGGCGGTTAAATAGCAGAAAGAGTGGGGGGAAAGCTAAAAAGGAGAGAAGAGATGTCGCTGTATTAAAAAAAGGTGTGACGCGGCCTAACGGGGGGGAAAGATAAAGTGAAGTACAAGTCGGGGAGGAATTTGGGAAGGGTAAAACGTAACTCAACGCTAATCAAACGGCCAATTCAAGGGGGGGAAAACCGGACCTGAACCCGCCTGAATCATCTCGAAGTAGATCAAGGGAGAGGTGAACAACCAAGGTACGAGACGGGAAAAGGCGCGCTTTCAAGAACTGAGAGATAGAAAAGAAAGGGGA
>Ga0179591_1329316_pt1 | contig 10433 bp, 8 predicted proteins | sample CZOMad2_1_08_16f_FD_182891 | JGI IMG/M metagenome (GOLD analysis project Ga0179591, IMG submission 182891) | Vadose zone soil fungal communities from Angelo Coast Range Reserve, California, USA - CZOMad2_1_08_16fungal (PacBio error correction) | ecosystem: Environmental > Terrestrial > Soil >...
AAAACCGTTTCTATGGGAACGAAGCGGTCACCGTGTGGTGTGTGCGGTGCGGGAAAAGGAAGGCGGGGGGAAGAACGAAAAAGGAACAGAATAGTGCAGAATGTACGGATCTCTGGAGTAACGCCGCTGTAGATGGGAGGTAGACCCTCGAGGGAGCAAAGGGCCGCACGGAGCGCAGCCTTGTGCTGGAGGAGTTTCGGCGATACGAAAAAAGTAACAGGCGGGAAGGGTCAGGAGGCGAGACGTGCGGTAGTGAAAATGGCCCAACCAGAGGGTTTCGCGGGACATAGGGCCTTCAAATGCAAAATACAGCGAACTAAAAACGCACGCCAGGACTGGCGAAAAGGAGGCAAAGCGCTTCGACAGGGGAATCAGGAAAGAGGGGGAGTGAATAAGCCGCCAAGGGGAGGACGGTACGAGGGAGAGATACTGCACCTCGAGGGCTCGCCGCTTTGGCGGTACTGGAAGTTCGCGAAGGTCGCGAAGTAGAAGAGGGAAAAAGAAGATCTGGGGGAGAACTCTACGAGTCCAAAGGAAAAACATTCAACAGGCCTATCTGGAGAAAAAAAAGAGAGGAAGGAAACGGGTGGCCCGCTCGGGACTCAGGAGAGGGAGGGGACGCCACTGGAGCGTAGATAGGAGGGGCTCAGCTCTCTCTGTTCAGCCGAGGGCCACGGAGGCGATCTAAGTGAAGGACGGGTCGAGGAATAGTCTGTCGGGGGGTATCAGTCGTCGCGGGCACGCGACGTTGTGGCCGATGCCTAGAGACTGCAAGTGGGAAGCATTTTCGCGACCATGGGGAGAAGAGATGGCGTATTTGGGCTTCGTAAAGGCGGTCAGTCAAACTAAAAAATTAATCGGCCATTAGCGCAAATAATTCAAGGGACACAGAAAAAAAGCGTACGGGAATTGGGGGGGGCAAATGAAAGGGGGAAGTGAGCGGCTCGGAACGCGAATATGAAGCAAGGGTCGTAAAAAATAGAAAAAGCTGATGAGTAAGTTCACTTACTTGGACGGAAGGGGAACTTTTGCTTGAGTGGGGGAAAGAAAAGGAAAATCCGCCAATTTTTATTCCGGAGCGCAGCGTCCACTCAAGAATACGGAGGAGACGCGTAAAGGCAGTCCATGCAGGAAATGATGATTGTTGAACGATGAAGTCCCGTCTTGAAAACCGAACTCAGAAGAATAACGTAGCTCAGAGGTATAAATAAGGCAGTACCAAACAGCGTAGAGGTTGCTGCTAAGAGGTTGTGGGGATTCTCTCAAGCCGGGTCACATTCTATAAAACCGATTCGCGGGTGAGGTGGGGCTAGAGGGAAGAGAGGAAAAAAAGCGGAACTTTAGGGGAAAGTTCGAAAAAGAACCAGCGTCAAGACGGCTATGGAACAAACTTAACAAGGCACGAAGGGTTCTGCACGATGAATAACGCCTGAAAAAGTAAGGAGGTGGTAAGCAGCAAGAATATCGCGGAAGGGATGAGTGCGAGTGTTCAGAGCGATAGCTCGTGGGACGTACGGAAAAGATCCCCTGCGCGAAAACTGAGAGAAAGAAAAGGGTCCAAGGGTACGAAAAAAGAGGAGATCTTAAATTCCCGAGAAGCAGGACAGTGAAAAGTTCGCGTAAACATGACCGGAGGGCGCGATGGTAGAACGGGTACGTATAGGTAGACAGAAGAAGGTTCGTTCCGATGAACGCTCGAGGCCTACGAGCGGCTGCGTGGGATGAAGAAACGGCGTTACCCTTGAAACATCAGTCAAGAAGAAACCGGAATCAAAATCTGGCAGGAAACGAAGCCCAATATAAGCTCAACACCACTATTGTAGAAAAAAAAGAGAAGGGAAGATGGAGGTGCTTAAAAAGAAAGCGGAGGTAGACGACAGGAGAAGAGGCAGAAAGCTAGGAAAAAAACCTCCGCTTCTAACTCCCAGCGAAGGTGCGAGCTTCCTCGCGTGACTGAATCCGGAACAACTGAGCTAATCCGCTTTAACTACAGCCTCGAGGAAGCAGGAAAGCACATGGGCTCGGAAATGGGTCCCGGGCTGCTGAGGAGAAGGAACAAGAAGCGAATGGAGGGCCGTCCGGGGGCGTGACAGAGCTGTCGCTAATTCTTCCGTAAACAACGACCAGCAAAAGAGCTCTGAAAGCTCTCATCGCGCGGGACAGACCTCAGCCGCCGGCGTTTTAGGCGCCAAGTCCGGCGGACGAGGGAAGAATCGTCAGAGACGGCTAGGTGCAACCAAGGGAGGTACCATAGTCTGGGGGGTATCAGGCCGGGGACTCAGAGAGGGCGAAGGTTACGAGACGGAATCAAATCTACATCTCGAAATAGATCCAATCGCACGGCGAGCTCAAGGGGAAAAGAATCCGAATAAGCCGAAAATAGTGAAGGGACTCTACCTTCATACAGCGAGATCGGCGTGCTGATCGGGCCGGATACGGTCAAGAAGGGCCCGGCCTAAGAAGCACGTGAGTAAGAAAGGCCAAAGACAGAGACAGTGACGAGTGGCGGCTACGAGCGTGCGACGATAGGCGTTCGCACTTCAACCCTTCAAGAAAACTCCTCAAGCGGACCGAGAAACCAGTGAAAGGAAAGACAAGAAAGTTAATACTACTCGCTAAGGAGAAAACAAATTAGCATTCAATCGTCTAATAAAAGATGAGACGGAACGCCGTGAAGGCAACGTACACGGCCGTAGCGTGAAAGAAGGAGTTCGCGAACCCGCGACAAAAAAAGCCAGCAAAGCCTGCCCTGCAAAACCAACGAGAAAGCTAAACGTAGGCCACAGGGGGGGAGGAGAAATTAGGTAAAACGGGCAGCGTCGCTGAAAGCTAGAAAAAAAGGAGAACGGACCTGACGGTGCTCACGAAAAGAAAAAAAAGATCACCGCACGGAGAGAGCCAAGAAGGGAAGCTGCTTAAGGAACGCAGAGGAAAAAAAGAATACACCCAAAAAGAGGACGACACCCAGTTCTAATACGCCCTTCCAGATCAACTCTTCACATGTGCAGGAATAGAGGGAAATCCAGAAGCCGTTCCAGGCTAAAGGATTAGGACCTCACTTGGACGCGCGATCTATCCATCTGACGACTAAAGCGGGCGACGGAAGAGACTCGAAACCAAACAGGGCGGGAGCTCATCGAGTTCGGCTGAAGGGAAAGCCTCTACCAAACTTAAAAGGCGAAGTTCGTGGCTCTAAGGAAAGAGATGTTACGACTTCAAAGGGGAAAACTCAACTTCAGCTATCAGTCTGGAAGGTCGAGGGGGGAGATGACAGCACTTCCTTGGAAGGAGATTGACGGCGGAGGATCGCAAATCGGAGCGCAAACTCAAGCACTCAGGCAGAGAAGGACGGCCTTCTGGTTTCATACGCGGGATAGCCGTGAAACTCAAAACAACGGAGGAGCGCCGGCACTGGAAAAGCGGAAAGCCATCGAGTTCCACTACAATCAGAGAACCCTGTTCCGCTGCGTGAGAAAGGACCCAGAGTTTCCCTGAAATAGACTATCACAACACAACTTAGGATTAGAAAGGAAAAGGAGATTGAACAGTCGACTTAAGTGTCCAAAAGGAAGAATGGTTCGATTGAGTTATGTTACCGCGATGGAACGACACAAGTGGGGCCCACACAACACAAGCCCCTCAGGGGTCCTGAGAAGAACATCAGGGGGGAGAAGGGTCGTTCGCCTGGTCTTAACCCGCAAGTACTTCATTACGAACATGAATGAGGAGCTAGAGGGACGGGCGGAATTGCACAACACAAAATCTGGGTCATATAGAAAGCGCAGTCAACTTGTCCTACCTCTCCCGGTCCATTAAGTATCGACGTAGAAAGGGGGAGATCGAACCTGGCGCGAGGAAAAGATAGGTAAAGACGAGGACCAAAAACGGGCGTATACTCGCCGACCTCCTGAGATGAGATGGAAGGAATATGGGGAGTGTCGCTTGGAAGGCGAGAAAATACGAGTCGACGATGCAAAACTCGAAAAGATGGGGGCAGACGAGAATGAGCATCTCTGAAATTGAACGCTACGTCTGTAAACTCTTGAAAAAACTTCTCCCAAAGAAGAGAGGGATCAAGTGCCAGATATTTCTGCGCTTCGAGACTATTTCATAGTCGCTAGGAGGGGGTGAATTCTTGAGAGAGAATTGTCCTGGACCGCTATTAAAACTTTCGCTCTCTGGGGCCGGGGCCGGTCCAGGCGATAGGCGGGGGGGGACAGGGAGGCTTCTACCGGTACTCTAGCAGAGGGAAGGCTGTCCCTTGGGGGAAAATGAAGGTACGACCGCCATGGGGTAATTAAGTGGGAAAAGTGTTGGTTCTTCGAGAAGGGGAACGGACGACTCGCAGGCTAAGGGCGCGATGTCAAAGACTCAAATAGCCGCCCTCGACTGGAACGTGACGGTTCCCCCTTGGACATGGTACCTTAAAAGAGCGGAGAGCTCATACTTCAGGGGCTCACGTATCTACGAGGAATGGAGGGAGCTTCTTGGGAGGGAACTGCAGGTGAGGTATTTCCGCTTGACCAACGGGTCAATACCGAATTTGTTAGCGGAAATCTCATCTTAACTTCACAATAGAAAACGGCATCTTCTGGGGGAAGGGATGAGCACGACTTTTTTTGTTGGGGTACGCGGCCGTGGTGGGGACAGAGCCGAAACTATCCAGAGAAGTTGCTGAATCGAACTATAAGCGATCTTCCTAAATGAGGGTATTATTATTGATCGGAAGGAGGGTTCTCGAAAGGGGGGGGTATATGCGTGAGGAAACAAACGTGTCGGTGGGAAGAAGGGCGGGCTGAGCTATTCCAGCAAACTGAGTGGGCTATCCGGTAACATAAAACGACTTCCGCCAAGAAGGGTGCACGAGCGGGGGGCTCGACGAAAAAGGGGAGAACGAGTAAACCTGTATGTTTCGACCATCCACCGCAGAAAATTGAGGGTCCCTCGGGAGTAGAAAAGAGGGAGTTGTGTACGTACTTCAAGAATGGAACCACTGAAGGAGAAGAGAAACACAAGATCCAAGGGCTACCTCCTTCGCTGCGTCAAAGCAGCCCGGGCAATTTAAATTCCGGGTCCCTTCGGAACAAAGGGAGGCCTAGCAAAAAAGTGACCTTATGTCGGCGCTAAATCTGTACTCTTCATTATTAGGAGCGAAGGGGGACGGTCCGACCCTGACTGCTGGAAAGAGAGGGGATAGCTTCTCCGTTTAATGATCATCAACGGAGGTTTACACTTTCGCGGGGGTACTGATGCAAAACCTCCCGTATAGCCAGAGGAGGGGGGAAAGGAGAAGAAGCCCAGCAATCATAGACAACAAAAAAAAAGGGGTAAAATAGAGAGGGGGCTTTGCGGTATCCTCCCGCTGCTCAACGCCCTATCGGCGGCGTCGTGGACAGAGGACCACGCGAACCGGACAAAGCGCTGCTGCTCAGCCCAAGAGCGCGTCTTCCGAGGTCCAGATCATGAACGGAAAAAACCATAACGCGAGGCTGTAAGAGTCTTAAGAGAGAAGCCGTGAACGCACGGGGCTGAGAGAAAAGGGGGACGAACGTCGAAGGGGCTCGCGGGGAGCGCCGGCGCCTCTCTGAATCAGGAGAAGGGGGGGATGCTCCGCACGATGGTCTCCATAAGACCGACCCTGAACTGACGCGGAACCCAAAAAAAGAAATGATTTTGATTGTAAACCACACACGGCCGTGCACGACCTAGTCTAGCCTCTAGCCAAGTATGTGGGGGAAAAATAGGGCCGAAAAGCCGAAGACGAAAAAAAGGGGCTATCGATGAAACTCTGAGAGTCCCGAGACACGACAGAGATCGGGCTCACGAAAAGCTATGAACCCACCAGCAGAAGCAAAGACAATAAGGCTCAATAGACACTGGGGGCCCCGGGCCTTCAGAGAAAAAACTTCGTAATTGCCCTGACTGAGGAGTTATCGTGTCGGGGGAGATGGGTATGCAGGAGATTGAACCTCTCTTCCGCAGAAATAGATAAAGAACTCAGATAGATTAAGGGAAGCCTGCAGTCTAGGAAGACCCCTCGTAGAGACACCGCTGGGGACACTCAAAAAGTGGCAGTTCGCAGAGGTTGAAACTAGCGAGATCGACTACAGTTCTCCCCAGGAATGTCAGAGAGAAGGTTATCAGGGAGACTGCACTCCGTTTAAGGAAAGAACCGGAACACTAGGAAGCCTTCGTGCGAAGGGGGCAAGAGGAGACAGGAAAAGCCAGAAGTAGCGCTCGAAGGAAAGCAACCACGACCGTCGCATCCATCTAAACACATTGGGGTACGGGAAATACCTGAGGTCCAAGGGTCGCGGCTTAGATGAGGAGCACACACTGAAGAACGCCGTAGAGTAAACGCCAGCGGCGATAAAAGACCGGAAGGGAAACTAATATGCGTCAGCTTCTCCGTCCCGCGCTGCATACCCGCGAGAGAAAACGAAAGGAAAAAGTAAAACCTGAAATCCCAAAAACCGAAAAAAAAAACCCAGCGAAGAAAACTTGCGCAGAGCCCGCCAGGAAAAAAGAGGGCGAAAAGGGCGCTACAGCACTTAGCAGAAGCTGGGAAAGTCTTCCTGAGCTGGGACTCGTCCCGGTCGCGATCTCTTAGGGACTAAGGTCGAAGACTCTCATTTGCGGGAAGGTCCCTCGCGAACGAGGATCACAACAGCGAAGAGAACATGGAAGGTAGTTGATACAGGTGATAGGCCTCAGACAGGGAGGAGAGAAGTGAAGAACGCGTTGCCAGAACCCACCCTGGATTCGACGTCGAAAGAAAGGGCCGGAGAGGGGAGGGGGTCGCTGACACGAGTCGGCCTTTGAGGAGGGGGGAGATTGGGATGGAAAAAAAAAGCAAGGACCGAGACCAGCACACTCCCAAAGCGAAGAAAGGAAAGAATGAGGTGAGCGATCGCGGGCCATCGCAACCGGCTGAAAACGGCCGGCGACCTAGCGGGCAAAGAGGGGGGGGAAACGACAGCATCGCCAAGAACGAGGACAGAGGGTAGGCCACACCCGATCGGTTCCAGGGATATACAACACCAACCGGGAAGGATGGCAACACAGGACGAGGGAGAAAGGGTAAACCCGGGGGGGCGTAAGGGAGGGGGGGAGGGGGAGTGATGAACGTAGAGCCGCAAGTTTGACTGAAGGGAGAGCAGGCCAGTGCGGAGGAAAGGAAGAAAAGAATGGAATACGTCAGCGACCTGGGGGGGAGGAAGGAGAAAAAGGGGGCGTTCGTTGCCACAGGGGGAAACAAGCGGTTCCGCGTCGATAACGGCAAGTCCGCCGTAGGCAGGTCTAAAAGTCTCGACCGATTACGATGAAATTCAAGGCTCCAGGTAGCGAGCACAGAGGATAGCGCAGCCCTTGCATGTACGTGACCGCGGCGGGCTCGGAACTCGTCCGATCTCGAAGAGAGTCGACTTGAAGGAGGCCTTAGCTAGGAGGGGACGAAGAGGGGAAGCTGGAACACTGTGCGAAACTCAACGATACCGAAATACGCTGCATCTGCAGACGTCACTCTGCGGCGGTAACCGGAAGTATGGCACAGGGGGGGCTCTGTCTCGTGCGGAGGGCGAACTGGGGCTACGTCAAAAAAAAGTTAAGGGGTTTCGAGCGGGAGTGGGGGTGAATGCAAGCTCTACAGGGCATGGTAGGCTCGACTTTCGAAGTTAATCGGAGAATCATGGATGGGGATGGAGGTAGCGATGACGGAGCAGGCCGGGTTTAGAGTCACAATCCTAGAGCTGGAAAGTGACGAGGAAGGGACTCCCATTTGTGCAAACCTCAGTTAATTGGAGGTATTCTAGGGGCTGAGGATAATTCACCTCACTTGGGGCGACTACTGGCCGCCTTTCCATAAAAACTCACCACGGGTTCCGGCCGAACTCCTTTACGTGCCTTGGGGTGGTACGCCGGGCCCCGGAGGTTTCCTTAAAAAGCACTAGGAATCCTAAGGCCTGACGTTGGCGAACAGGAGTAGGGCTATTGAACGTCAGGGTCCGTAATGTAAGGAGGGGCAATTAGGTTCACGGTGAAGCGCCTAAGGGTTCTTCCTGGAGAAGTAGCACTATGGCGCTAAAAACTCTATCCTCCTCGTAGTAGAGGATGAATGCAGGAAAAGCTTGGTTTGTTGAAAGAGATCCAGAGTACGACCGGCAAGAGAAAACCGAATCATCGGTAGAAGAGGAATGGGGAACGGTAAAGCTGGTTGGGAGATGGGCTCTTATTGGCGCGGCCGGGGGTGGGGAGAGGACCGCGACGATGGAGTGGGGCAAGATGAAAGCGTAAACGGTAACAAGCTGGGGGGCCGGGGCGACCGGGGGGGATCCTCCAGGAGTCTTTACACTCGGTCTCTAATGATCCTCGCCCTGCCGGGTATGTTGTGCGTAAACCATCAAGCGCGCGGGTACGGAGGGTGAGCGGGTAGAGCTGAGGATTACTCAGGGTCGGTTGGCAAAATCCCCTGCGCGCAGCGATCAACCAACAGGGGAAAGGAAAATCTCGGGGGTCTGGGGCGGGGAAGCCGATAAAATGGGTCATGAGGACAGTTCGCTGGATCATCTGGCCTACTAAGATTATTCATAATACACTGGGAACAAGGAGGGGTACACTGAAAAGTTTACAAGTAGTACCGCGATTACTACATCAAACTTCTCTTTGAAGAAGCATCACGGAGGGACAGCCGGGACACGATCTCAAACTAAGGCCTCCTTCTTCCAAGGCTAGAATTTAAGAAAACCACCATCAGAAAAAACACAACTGATAGTATTAAAGAGAAGAGAGGAAGTGGGCTGTAATGGTAACTGCAGATCTGGGGAGAACCTGCGTTCTGAGACGCTCCCCACCTGGTGCACAGAGATTAGGAGCATAAATCGAAGGGGGGCGACGAGGAATAGCTGACATTCATGGACGACTCGGCGCCGAAAAGAAAAAACTAAAGTCTTCTGAATAATCGGACGGCCTAAGGCGAAATGGTCTCTACAGGCTCCATTCAGTGCAGGGACTCTCTGCGAAACCGGATCGTCTCGGGAGCCGTTGGGCGGATAGGAGGCCCAGTTATCGGGACGGAAGTAAAAAACTAAATCTCCACCCAGGAGCTCTGAAACGACCTAACCAAAAAACCGACGCGCGCGGTGTATGAAACAAAAATCCTGCCTGGAAGAGAATAAGAGCGGGAAGCCGAAATAGCGGAGGAGGTGCAGACTGACCTAGCCTAAGGAGCAGCTGGAAAAACTAAAAAACCACCCTTGTTGGGGTTTGTTTCATCAAGCTCGCCAAAGGAAATAGGGAGGGAAGCAAAAAGCGAAAGCTCAGCTATATGCAAAACACCTAAAAAAAGGTTAACGGGCTGCTATACTCATAAAGGGAACGGGAGGGGGTACACTTTGGTCAAAAAAAAACTCGGGCCAACGGAATAGGCTTGCGGAAACCCAAAATACGGGTTCCTAAGGACACTCCCTAATAAACGGCGCTCTAGCAGGTAAAGGGACTGAGGAACTTCACGTCGGAACGACGCCCCTTCACTGGAAATAAAAACCCGTTCCGTAAGAAAAAAAGGGAAAAATTACTGAATAAAGCCTAAGAAAGGGAAACGGGAAGAGATGCCGGCTACGAATAATTCTACTAGGGGAAGGACCAGTCACTCACTACGGGGGAGGGGCAGGCATTCTTATCTAAAGGACAACAGACCGCCCTCTGCTCCTGAAGAAAAACCGAGAGCCGCCATCAAGGTAGAAAAGGCTGCTAAGGCTGCCCTTGAATGCGCGGGGAATGCGATGAAAAACCAGGCCAGAAATAGTGATGCAACTCCGAGTAGATATACCGGCGGGAACGGGCGAGCGAGAGTCCCGCATCGACGTCCAGCATGCGAGCATCTGACTCATCAGAAACAGAGCACCCGGGAGCGCACCACCCCCAGAGCGGGCACCTGAGCTCCTCCTGGGGGGAGCGGAAGGAGGGGCAACGCGGCGGCTTCGCAATCAACGCTGGGGGCTGCGAGGAAAAAGGCGTGCAGAGGCTCCTGGCGCGGTACGCTCGTCAGGGACGGTCCTCTACAGACCACCAGCGAGGCGCATCGGATGTTAGTTGCTCAGTCAGTATGAGATCAAGGAGACCCGTCACGGAAAAGGTCTGCGCGCACTCAGGGGAAGGGAAGAGGGGGCCCTTTCGCGACTTTAAAAAGATAAAGACACTGGCCGGGAGACGGGGTCGCTGGAACGGCTGCGGGGACCTCGCGCGAACCGTTTGAAAAGTGGCACGACCACCTTAGCGCAAAAATGAATCGCCTGACGTCCTACACGGGGTCAAGCCGCTAGGGCTCCAGGAAGAGGAAAGCAACAAACTGCGGGAACGCGTGTCTGAGAGGGCAATCCACAGGAACCCCAGGGGGAGCTGTCGTACAACGCGAAAGAGGGAAGGGGCCCTGTGCC